>Ga0315279_10001508_pt1 | contig 38545 bp, 33 predicted proteins | sample YL17G06_20_MG_FD_203694 | JGI IMG/M metagenome (GOLD analysis project Ga0315279, IMG submission 203694) | Sediment microbial communities from Yellowstone Lake, YNP, Wyoming, USA - YL17G06_20 | ecosystem: Environmental > Aquatic > Freshwater > Lake > Sediment | place: USA: Wyoming | collected...
TATATAGCGTTGCATAAATAAGGCGACATTATATATTATTGAAAAGGATGCAAGAGACCTTGGACCTGAAACGGAGCTTTCTGGATACTCCGGAAAGTTGAAGTTAAGGATGAATATAGTTCCTCGAGAGTCGCGAAGTAACGATTGTGCGTGGCATCCACCCGCGTATAATGCCAGATTCTTTCTAACGCATTGAGTTCTGGCGAGTAGGTCGGGAGATTGTGAACCTCGATGTTTCTGCGATGTCCAGAAAACCAATCCCAAACCTCCCCGTCCTTGTGATAGGAGGCGTTGTCCTGGATGAGATAGATTTTGCGGGGAAAGTAGCTTCGAACCAGCCTCTCCAGGTAGACGATATAGGTCGAAGCATTGAAGACTTGTTGAAAATGGTAAAGGAAACGGGCCGCATAGAGCTCGATCGTGCCAAAGACTTTTAAAGACTTCCTCTGCCCGGTGGTGGGAATTTCGGGTTGGCATCCTACTCTGGCCCATGTTTGGTAGAGGGTGGGGTCCTGCCGGAAAGAAGCTTCGTCCTCGAAGAGGAGGGCAGCCCCTTGGCTTTTGGCTTTTTTTTAATGTCCGGGTAACGATACCGGATCCACCGAGATTGGGCGTGTTTATCCGCACGGGCCAGAATCTTTCTGGGGCGCTGAACGGAGAATTCAAGTTGGTGAAGGATGCGCGAAACATGGGCCGGATGATAAGTAACCGAGAATTCCTCTTCAATGACTCTGGAGACCATGGGACAAGTCCAAACACCCGAATGAAATCCGTAGGCCACAGGGCCACTATCCAGGATGTCTGCCAGCGTTTGCAGTTGTTGATCCGACAGTTGGGTAGGACGACCGCACCGCTGTCCCTCCAAAATCCCTTCCATACCGTGCTGTTGCCAATGGTGCAGCCAGAGAGAAACCTTGGATCGGTGCACTTTGAGGACACCGGCAATTTCAGGAGCTGCTCGCCCCTCCATATTGAGAACCACGGCATGAAGTCTCCGTGCCACACGATAGGCCCCTTCCTGGGCTGCCTGCTTACACAATCGGATGAGCCTTTGGATTGTCCTTTTATTTCCATGTATTCTTTTGGCCTTCATGGCATCTCCCCCTCAGATACCATGATACCATATGTCGCTTCATTTATGCAAGGCTATATAACGTCCTGACGCCCCGGGACAATGACATCTTACCCGGTATTTGGACCGGTGGTCACCGCCCACCCCCCCCATAAATTTCTAATCTATTTGTTTCAGAAATTCCGACTTAGAGCAGAACCAATGGTAATCAACCCTATTGTAATACTCAAAATCTTCATAACTAGGAACAAACTCCTGGGAGTTTTGATACTCCGAAAGGTGAAATTCTTTTATATCACATCTGGGGTTCAACAATTGGACTAAATCTGGGATAGCCATTTGATGAAATAAATTAACCAACTCTTTTTTATAAGGATTAGTGAGTGATACAGATAAAATGTGAGACTTATAACCCTGTTCTTTCATCCAGTGCAATCTGATAATCTGCCATCTGGAAAGTCTAGAGGTGTTTACCTTTACTTCAAAGCAATAATAATTTCCATCCTTGAATCCAAATAGATCAATTCTGCCCGGATGTCCATACCATAGTTTCGACCACTCCTTGTGTTGAGGAGGGTCATCCAAATTGAATTTCTTAGGGTAGTGATCGTAGAAATTGTAAATATAATTATCAATCTTTAAGTAAGATTTTATTGGACAGATATTATTTTTGCAGACAATGTTGCATTTATCCAGTATGGCTAGGTACGTCATATTGATGGCACAATAGTATCTGAACTTATCATCCCCTGTGTTCGGGAAATTCAAAAGATTTATGGGATTTGGATTAAATGAGTAAAAGACCGAATTAGGAATTTTGCAAGGCCTGGTGCTAACGTTGCATTCAAGAAGTTTTTCACATAATTGAGCAAGGGGGTATAAATTATTGCAATCAAATTCTTTTAGCGAATCTTTTATTAATAATGAATGTCCGATCCAATTAATCCTGTCAGCCCTGCAAGTTCTGACACCCATCTCCGTCAGATAGGTTGTCGCGTAATACTCTCCAACCTCCCCAAGAACCTTTTGGACTGTCATTTCCATTTTCTTGCCCGATAAAGTTTGTGCAAAATCCCCACGGGAGCACGTGACCATAGATCAAAAAGTTAAACTTGTTCCAAGTCTCTCTTTACGGAAGAGAGGAGCGGGTATCCCAGTGTTTCAATTTCGATAATTATTTGTTTGATTATGTCTACGGGATTGAAATTAAGCTTTTCTTCAAGGGCAGAAAAAATTCAAGGAATTCCATCTCCGACTGGTTTTCCATCGATTGAAGGGATACCACTTAGCATCTCTATGGTTATTGGAATAAGTTCTTCGATGCGATGATGAATAAGTCTATTCCGGAGCCTTATAAGAACCTTTAATTTTTCCCGGTACGAACCAGCTCCCCCTTTTTTGAAATCTTTCTTGGTAATTAGCTTGATGAATTTTACTAATTTAACTTCCGTGGACAGGTATCTTTGTATTTCTTTCCCTCCTGCATCTCTATATTTCTCCATTAATACTAATCTCTCATCGTCATTGAAAGGCGAAGGAGATTTTCCTAACGCTAAAACAGCCATTTCATTCAGGAAGGTTTCAAGTGCAATTACTGAGAGAATTACAGTTAGAGAAATATATCTCCAACGGTTTTGGTCAATTGTTTTATTTCTCGTCTCATCCTTTTGATAAAGTCGGAAATAATGTGTTGCCCACTTTAGAAAAGTGATCGTGTGAGTGAACTGACCGGGGATGAATATTATACCCATAAGAGCCTTATAATCTAAAAGAATTAAATTCTAATGAATAAAGTCCCCTTTTCGATTCAGAGCATTCTCTTGTTCGCCACACCTGCCAGCAGCTTTCTTCATAAGTCTTGGCGAAGTCAGGCATCGGAAATAACATTTTTTCTCCCTTTGTTCTCTTGTGAATCACGTTCCTTGCTCTACTCCATAGACTCCATTTTCTTGATTTGATTACGAAGATGCTCGTAGTTAGTGGCTAAGCAAATGCCACAATAGTTACATTGCTTTCCCGATATCCCGGGAGGATTCGGATTTCCAAAAACCATGTGACTTCCCGAAAAGTCCCCCAAGGAGCCCACACCGCACACGGGGCAGTGGTCAAAGAATTCTTCGATGGCTAAATACCCTCCTAGAATAACCCGCCGCACGTTATTGCACGCCGAAATGGCCTCCTGGGCGCTCTGCCATCGGTTTGATGGATCATGCCTAATCGTGCGGGCAAAGATGTGATAAAGATGCCAGGTATCTGGATTGTCTGGAAACACCTTGGTCATCGACTTTGTCGTGAATGCAGGCTTCTCTCTTGCAAAGGCGCGCTGTCCGGTAACTGCAGACCACAAGATTTTGCCGGCAGAGTAAAGGTCAGAGTGAGTCCCTATGTTTTTCATTGCCCCAGATTCGCACTCAGGTGCCATATAGTTAATAGTACCGACGCCTTCATCAGCGAGCGTAATGGTCGATTCCCCTTCACTCTGGCATATTCCGAAATCTATGATTCGGATCGTGTCGTCGGGGACCAAGAGAACGTTCGCGGGGCTCAGGTCCCTATGAACGATCTTAGGATTGTTCTTTTCACATGCCAATATCGCCTCTGCAACCATTTTGAACAAGTCTATAGAGGCAACAGGGTCAGAAAGAAAAGGGCTGCTTGGGGAACCAAGCATAGTTTGCAATGGCTTAGCTCCCTCAACCAACTCCATCACATAGTAATGAAAATCGTCTTGAGGTGACGACGAATCGACAACCTATATTATATAAGGATGCTGAAGGCCTTTTATTGCATTGATTTCACGATAAAACCTCTCGTAGGCTTGTTTGGGCCTCCCTTTGGCAAGCGCCTTAAGAGCGTACTTTCCGCTATATTCACCGGAGGAATCCTCAACCTCTTTGACTTGTGCTTGTCCACCCTCCCCAAGGGTCCTACCTGTAGGCCTCCACCTAAATTCCTTTGGAATCCCCATATGCATTTCTTCCTTCTTTGTGTTTATGCGGTCAATGTTAGAAGGTTTATATCAGAATCTCGGAGCTTTTTGCTCCGGAATTCGTATTCTGCAATCTGCAATGGGTGGGAACCATTTCACCCCTAAGGGAATGCGGATAAGCTTTGGTTATTTGGACAGGGACCAACTTTCCAACTAAGTTCAAATTTCCTTGAAAATTAACAATCTTATTGGAACGGGTTCGGCCGGTTACATCTTGATTGCTTTGTTTGCTCAGGCCTTCGACTAACACTTCTTCCACGCAACTTTCCAATTCCTGATTTTTTTGAAGAGTGATCCCTTTCTGGATTTCCTGAAGGATGGAAAGTCGTTCCTGTTTTACCTTCTCTTCGACCTTATCCTGAAACTGGAAAGCCCGGGTTCCTTTTCTCGGTGAGTATTTAAAGGAAAAGAGATCATCGAATCGAACCTTCTGGAGAAGATCTAATGTTTCTTCAAAGTCCTTCTCCTCCTCGCCCGGAAATCCAACCATCACATCGGTGGTGATTGCAATGGGGGGACATATTTCCTTGAGGCGGTCTATCTTTTCAAGATACGACTCTTTCGTATAGCCACGATGCATAGCCCTTAAAATTTTATTCGAACCCGATTGAAAAGGGAGATGGAAGCGCTCGCAGAGTTTCTTTAGCTTTGAAAAGGCCTGAATCAATTCTTCGGATAAATCGCCAGGATGAGAGGTGGTAAACCGAATCCTCTGAAGTCCTTCGATATCATTGATCCGGTCGAGGAGCTGAGGAAAATCCAATTCTCCTTCCATTCCCTTTCCATAAGCGTTCACATTCTGACCGAGAAGGCAAACCTCCTTTACACCCATTTCAGTCAAATGCTTCACTTCTTTAATAATCTCTCGACTGGGTCGGCTTAGTTCCCTTCCTCTTACATAGGGAACAATACAAAAGGAACAGAAACGGTCGCATCCCTGCATGATGGTCACATAGGATTTCACCTTATTCATGACCCTCTGGGGAAAGGTCGCCTGAAGATACTTTCCCTCAGGATCCAGGCCTGTTTGACAGATCCTCTGTTTGGAAGCCTCTACTTTCTGTACCAGTTGGGGAATCAAGGGGATGGCATGTGTTCCGACGACCATATCCAGGTAGGGGACCCGATCTAAAAGCCGATCGCCTTCCTGTTGGGCAACGCACCCGGCCACTCCAATGATCGTTCCCTTCTCATCTTTAAATCGCTTAAATCTTCCCAGAGCGCTATATACCTTGTGCTCGGGTTTCTCCCGAACGCTGCAGGTGTTGATAAGGATCAAATCGGCTTCTTTGGCCTCCTTCGTCTCTGAATAACGGGAACCCTCTAAGAGTCTAAGGATCCGCTCCGAGTCGTGCTCATTCATCTGACAGCCATAGGTCTCAATATAAACCCGTTTCTCCATTGGTACACTTTCTCCAGGAAAGAACCTAAAAATCTCCTCCCCCCTTGTGGGGGAGGATTCACCCTGTTAGATAGGAAATATTATTTACTACTAAGGTTAGATCAAAAGCCTTATCTAACAGGGTAAAGGTGAGGGGTGAATTCAAGGTTTTTACACCCCCACCCCATGCACCACGTAGGGTGCATGACTGTCCTGAACCTTGCATGGTTCAGGGCTCGTCCTCCCCCGTCGAAGGGGGAGGGGAGTAGTTTGGTTTTTCATAATTCGAACTTGACAAAACCGTCATTGGCAATCTGTTTGGGATTTGGGATTTGGTGCTTGGAATTTCCTCTTTGGTCGCTATTTTTTCACCTTAAATTTCTTTTCTAACATTCCCATCTTCTCTACGATCCCGCCATATTCGAGCTCCCCATAAGGCAACATCGCTGCTCCAGAAAAACCTTGCTGTCGAATTTCCGTAGCCTTCTGCGACACCTTATTTCTCACCCAATCCCAATAGGGATGATCAAAGGCATCAGCAGGTTCGGTCAGTTTTCCATTGTGGACACAGAAGGCATGGCAGGCGACCACAGGAGGCCCATCGAAGTAAGAGATCGGCGAATTGATTCGGACAGGCATCAATGGACCAGTATGGCTCCCTCTCATAAAGCCCGCCACATAATGCCCGATGTTGAATGGGCCGAGAACCTCACCCGTTGCTGGGAATGCACCCTGAACCCTCACGAGCATCACTGGGTCGTCCTTCCCTGTATACTTCCCGGCAATATTGTGAAGTCGAGTTGTGCTCACTGACGCAGCAATCTCTCCATTGTTTCTGGAATAGATCGCTTCAACCACAAAGCGCTGGTTATCCCTTAAAAGGGCGGCAATGTCGTAGATCTCCTCAGGGGCATTCAATTCAATGACCCGATCCCCCTCTGTATAGTTGACATCCATGATGACGAATCGAAATCCTTTATTCATCGAAGGACTGAGCATCAATCCTGCGTTGTACATCGGATCTACAAAAGCTAAGTAGAGCGGAAGATTATACGCTCCGGGGTCGGTCTTATCTGCAGCGAAGAAGAGAAACGGCTCATTCGGTCTTTCTTCAAACTCCATCTCCGCTACAGCAGGCCCCATCCCCCTTACATTCCCTGAGAAGGAATCTTTCAACAAATCCTGCCCTGCCCCGTAAAGGCCCTGCTCTTTTGCCACTTTTGTCCCGGAGACAAAGGCATCCCAAGCCACTTGATGAACCTTTTCACTCCCTTTTCCCAGTGAATGAGAAAAAAGAATGGCAATGTCATCTCCGGTATGACTGATATAAAAATCAGAAATAATTCCTTTGCTTTTAGAAGCTACAAAATTTCTGACCTCCTCTATCAATTTCTGGCTTGGCCGGATGTGCCCCCCGATACTTCCAATGTCTGCTTTAATGATACTCAGTGTAGTCTTCATAGCTCTCCTCCTAATGATGATGGAATATTGGAATAAGATAATATTGGAATCATGGGGGTTCAAAAGAAAAAAGATGCTTCTCTATTCTTCAAACCCATCATTCCACCATTCCATGATTCCATTGTTTTGCTAATGCTAAGCTCTGGTTTCACAGTCTCCATTTCTTCAGATGCCCGATGGAAGCATAATCGGTCAAATCAATGTGGAGGGGTGTGATGGAAATATAGGAATTCGAGACAGCCTCAAAATCCGTATCCCCTCTTTTATCAAAGACCAACTGTCCGCCAGCAATCCAATAGTACTTCTTCCCTCTCGGGTCTACTTTTTCTACGACTGCATTGCCGTCAAGAGTCCATCGTCCCTGTTGCGTGATCTTATAGGATTTGATCTCCTTCTCATCGAGGTTGGGGACGTTGATATTCAGAAAGGTATCCTTTGGAAGTCCTTTCTTCGTAATATACTGTGCGACCCTCACAGCAAAGCGTGCGGCTGTCTGAAATTTGAAGTGGCTCCTTGAGACTAAGGAGATGGCAAAAGAAGGGATCCCCAACAATGTCCCCTCAAAGGCAGCGGAAACGGTTCCAGAATAGGTGACGTCATCTCCTAAATTTCCTCCCTTGTTAATTCCGGAGACGATTAATTGGGGCCGCTTGGAGAAAATGACATTCACCCCGATATAGACACAATCGGCCGGAGTCCCGTCGACCGCGTAAAAATTCCTTTTAATTTTCTCTACTCGGAGTGGACGATGCAGGGTGAGGGAGTGTGCAATGGTACTTTTTTCCCTATCTGGGGCGACGACACACACATCCCCGATCTCCTGGAGAACTTTTGCCAAGGCGATAATACCTTCCGAATGGATGCCATCATCATTGGTGACCAGAATCTTTAATCTTTCGGCCATCAGGATTTGGAAGATAACGTGTCGGTGACCCGTGCTTGCACGCCAAAGTGCCCGACCGCCAAAGGACTTGTTCGGCGGACAGGCGTTTCAGCACGCAGGCGTGTCACGTGCCCGTAAAAAAGATGGTCGGGGCGAGAGGATTTGAACCTCCGACACCTGACACCCCATGCCAGTGCGCTACCAGGCTGCGCCACGCCCCGAAACTCAAGAATTAAAATTCAGGAATTGGGGGATTGAGGGATTAGGAATCCCTGCATTCCACAATTCCTAAATCGATCAAACAAATACTAATATATTCAATTTCAAACCAAAAGTCCAGCCCCTTCGCAACTCCATGAACATCCTCACCCAGCCCTTAGGGAAAACTCCCTACCCTTTTTCTCCCTTCTTGAAAAGATCAGAAGTGCGATGGTAAAAAAGATGATATAAAACAAAAGGAGGACAATGATGGGGAACAATAGAATGAGCAAGGCAATGATCACTTTAGATATATTCCTTCCTAATTTAATGGCTCCCGAAAAATGTGTGAACCGGCGTCTATTTCGAAATGGGGATAAACAAAGGCGACGGGTATATCAAATGGAACTTTCCAGCATTTTTCTGATTCCCTTCAGTTCCTCCCGAATGGTAACGAGCAACTCATGATCTTTTCCGTTCGATCTTTTCTCTACCAGCTTCAACTTCAGCTGCCTGTTTTCCATTCTCTCCAGATCTCGAATCTTCTTTTTCGCTCCGGCGATCGTAAAACCATCTTGATAGAGAAGTTTTTTGATCTTCAGGATAAGATCCAAGTCTTTTCTTCGATAAAGCCGCTGAAGGGATCCCCCCTTGTGTGGTTTGATGACTTTAAATTCCGATTCCCAATAACGAAGCACGTGGGGTTTGAGGCCCGTAATGCGGCTTACCTCTCCGATCCGATAATAAAGCCTTTCGGAAGAGATTGGATTTTCATATTCTGGCTTTCTAAGCACCCTGACCAAAGTTCCCCTCATAGAGATTAAAAATCGGAAAAGGTCATGTCTCTGGACGGTTGAGGGCCGCCTTCAATACCTGGCTTGGCTTGAAGGTCAAAATTCTTCTGGAGGAGATTTCAATATCATCTCCCGTTTGCGGGTTTCGGCCTCGCCTTGCCCTTTTTTTCCGTACGACAAAATTTCCAAAACCGGAGATCTTGATTTTGTCCTCGTGCTGAAGGTTCTCTTTGATGATATCAAAGATAGACTCCACAATCTTGGCCACCTCTTTCTTAGAAAATCCAACCTTCTCATAAATGTTCTCAACGATGTCGACTTTCGTCATGGCTCGCCTCCTCCTTTCTTTGGACTCCTTATCGTCTCAATTCCATCTGAAAGATTTCCCTCAATTGGGAGATGACCTTTTCATGAAACTGATTCACCTCTTCGTCTGTCAACGTCCGATCACTTGCTTGGTATCGGATTCGGTAAGTAACTCCCTTTCTCCCCTCCGGGATAGGGGGTCCTTGATAAATATCGAAAAGGGTGACCTCTTCGACGAAGGGTTGCCGGAAGGTCCGGATCGCTTCCATCACTCTTTCCGCTTCCAAGGATTCATCGACCACAATAGAAAGGTCTCTGTAAACAGCGGGGAATTTTGGCAACAACTGAAACCGCCTCTCCTCTCCTGCCCATTTCACCAATTTGCCAAAGTCCATTTCAAACAGATAAACCTTACCATGAACTTCATAATGACCCAGTACCTCGGGATGGACTTCTCCTAAGACTCCCAGAACCTCATGATCAAGCACAACCCTCGATGACTTTCCCGGATGGAGATAAGGGATATCTTCCGCCCGATTAAATTTTGCTTCCTTCATTTGCAGTCCATCTAAAAGATCTTCCACGCACCCTTTGACATCATAAAAATCAACGGGCCTCGGAGAAAATGCCCAATGGGAATCTTTGTCAAACCCCATGGCTAGCCCCGCCAGAGATTTAACTTCTTTCGGAAGTCTTTCTCCCTCCTGGGGAAGGAAAACTTTTTTTAATTCAAAGAGTTTAAGATCTGAATTTTTTCGGGAGACATTATAGCGTGCGGTCTCCATCAGACCCGGAATCAGCGTGGTTCTCATGACTGAGAAATCTTCTGTCAGAGGATTGAGGATTCGGATGTGTTGTCTTCTCGGATCGTCCCGAGGGAGCCCGATCATATCCCAGGAAGCGGGAGAGGTAAAACCGTAAGTGACCACCTCATGGTAACCGTTGTGAATGAGAACCTCCTTCGTCCTCCTTTCTAAAACGAACTCTTTGCTCCTCCGCTCTGAGGAGGGAGATCCCCTAGGGAGCGTAATGGGGATTTTCTCATACCCGTTCATCCGGGCAACCTCTTCTATGAGGTCGATTTCCCGCTCCAAATCTCCTCGAAAAGAGGGAGGGGTCACAAGCAATATATTCTCATCTTCTTCTCGAACATCCAATTCCAAATCTTCCAAGTAAGCCCTCATCTGTTTGGCAGGAACCTCTGTTCCTAAGACCTGATTGACCCTTTGGACCCTCATACGGATTGGCTTCGGTTTGATGGACTTCGAATAGGCATCTATTACCCCTTCTACCACTCTCCCCCCAGTCAATTCTTGAATCAATTGTGTCGCTCGGTCCGCCGCAGAAAGACAGTTTCCATAATCGATCCCTCTCCCAAAACGGTATGCAGCCTCTGTTTCCAGGCCGAGTTTTATTGCAGTCCTTCGATTTCCCATCGGATCGAAATAGGCACTCTCCAGAAGGACAATCTTCGTATCTTCCCTGATCTCCGAATTGAGACCTCCCATCACACCTGCAATGGCGACTGGTTTTACACCATCACAGATCATGAGCATCTCACCATCCAGAGTCCTCTTCACCCCATCCAGAGTGACAAATTCCTCACCCCTCTCTGCTCTTCGAACGACAATCCGACCCTCTTCCAGCAATTCAAAATCGAAGGCATGGAGAGGTTGTCCGCATTCCATCATCACAAAGTTGGTCACGTCAACCACATTGTTGATGGACCGGATCCCCACTTTTTCTAATCGATCTTTCATCCAATGGGGAGAAGGGCCGATCCTCACGGCCTCGATCATCCTTGCCACATAGCGGGGGCATAAGTCTTGATCCAAAATCGTGACAGAAGTTTTTTGATGGATCTCTTCTCCCCGATCAGAAAGAGAAAGGAGTTGGGACTTCACTTTCTGATGGGTTAAGGCGGCGATCTCTCGGGCCACTCCGATCACGCAGAGGCAGTCCGGACGATTCGGTGTGATGCTGATATCGAGGATGGTGTCTCTCAAACCTAATGCTTCACCCAAATTCAACCCTAAAGGCACGCTCGGTGAGAGGATCATGATTCCAGAAGCGTCCTGGCCTAAACCGAGCTCTATCTCCGAACAGAGCATTCCTTCCGAAGCTTCCCCTCTAATCTTCGATTTCTTGATTTGGACCCCATTCGGAAGTCGGGCTCCCACCAGGGCTAAGGGAACTCTCTGCCCTTCTTTGATATTCGTCGCACCGCAGACGATCGCAAAGCTCTCTTTATCGGTTCTTGCCTCAACTAACAACAGCCGATCCGCATTGGGGTGCCTTCGGATGGAACCGATCTCTGCCACAACGATCTTCTCAAATCCCTCACCTGTCGAGATGGCCTCCTCAACCTCCAGACCGGCCATGGTCAGAAGATTGATCAGCTCTTTCATCCCCATCCGAATCTCAACGTAATCCTTGAGCCAATTGAGACTGACCTTCATAATTTTCCAATCCCGGATTGTGGATTTCGGATTTCGGAATTAAAATCCGCAATTCGCAATCCCCATTCTAAAATTGTCTAAGGAACCTCAGATCATTTGTGAAGAAAAGTCGAATATCATTGATCCCAAACTTGAGCATTGCGATTCGTTCAACACCCATTCCAAATGCAAAACCGGTCACTTCTTCAGGATCATAATTCACAAATCCAAATACAGTTGGGTCTGTCATACCGGATCCTAAAATCTCTAACCATCCTGAATTGGAACAGACCCCACATCCCTTTCCTCCACAGATAAAACACTCGATATCAACCTCTGCGCTCGGCTCGGTGAAGGGGAAAAAACTGGGCCGGAAACGGAGTTTCGTCCTCTCGCCGAACATCTGATAAACAAAAGCGGTCAAGACACCTTTCAGATCCGCAAAGGTGATTCCCCTATCCACCAAAAGACCTTCGACTTGGTAGAACATCGGAGAATGAGTTGGATCTGAATCTCGCCGGTAACATGGACCAGGAGAAATGATTCGTACAGGGGGAGGATGCTTTTCCATCGTCCTCACCTCCATCGGCGAGGTATGAGTCCTCAGAACAACCTCATCCGAAATGAAGAAGGTAGCCTGCATCTCTCTGGCAGGATGCCCTTTCGGAATATTGAGGGCTTCAAAATTGTAGTAGTCCAATTCCACCTCTGGTCCTTCCACGACTTCGAAGCCGAGGCGGGAGAAGATATCGATGATCTCATTAAGGATCTGGGTGAGGGGATGTCTCTTCCCGACAGGAATCCTTCTGCCAGGAAGGGTCACATCAACCTTCTCCTTCTCTAAAGCTTCCCTTCTCTCCCGCTCTTGAATGCGCAATAAAGTTTCTTCAATTCTCGTCTCCAAGTCTTCTTTAACCTGGTTCGCCTTACTTCCTATCTCTCTGCGCTCCGCCTCAGGGAGCTTCCCTAAACCCTTGAGAAGCTGTGTCAGACGCCCTTTCCTTCCCAAAACCCCGATTCGGATCTCAGAGACCTCTTTCTCGGTGGAGGTCTGAGAAAGGGAAGACAGTGTCTCCTCGTGGAGTTTCTCCAACTCCTCTTTCACGACGTCGTTCCTTTCAACCCCCTGAACCATGCCATGCACCACGTGGGGTGCATGATTAGTCCTAACTCATTGGAGTTCAGGATGAGGTTCAGGGACTTGCCCTGCATCCTACGCGGTGCAGGGCTCTCTCCCTCTCCCCTTGCTATTTTCGCTCGGCACCACTTGTCTTGGCCATTTCGACAATTTTTGAAAAAGCACCGGGATCGCTCACCGCTAAATCGGCCAAAACCTTCCGGTCCAACTCGACATGGGCTTTTTTCAGAGCATCCATTAAACGGCTGTAAGAAATGCCATGAAGTCTCGCTGCAGCATTGATTCGGCTAATCCATAACCTTCGAAAATCCCTCTTCCTGGCTCTCCGATCTCGATAGGCGTAGGCGAGAGCCCGATGAACTGCATCCACGGCCGTTCGGTAGAGCCGGCTTCGCCCCCCCACATAGCCCTTTGCCATTTTTAAGATTTTCTTTCTTCTCTTCCTCGTCTTAGGTCCACCTTTTACCCTTGGCATGAGTGACAATCCTCCTAATATCAATGAGTTTCAAGTTTCAGGTTCCAAGTTCCAAGTTTCAAGAATCCATTCAAATGAAAAAACATGAGACTTGAAACATGCAACTTGGGTCTCAACATCTTAGATATAAGGGACCAACGCCTTTATCCCCTTGATGTCTCCTTTTTCAATAAACTTGGGGGTTCGGAGGCCTCTTTTCCGATTCGCCGGCTTTTTCGTCAGGATATGCCGAGCAAAAGCCCTTTTGGCCTTGATTTTCCCCGTCCCTGTCTTTTTGAAGCGTTTTGCTGCCCCTCGGTTCGTTTTTAATTTTGGCACGCCTTCCTCCTTCTGAAATGACATTCTTTGATTCGTTTGCACCGATGGAGCCCCACGAGCAGAGCCCGTGGTACCTCCATGAAATACCCTCCTACGCCAAGGCTTCGGACGGTTATCCGCCAGTGTCGACATCCGCCGGAGCATCAATACTCCAGCACATGAATGATTCAACTGAGGCTTACGCATTCATCCACGGGCAGAGCCCGTCGTCTTCTGCGTAGGCGGATAAAATATACCTCCATCAATGCAAAGCAAAACCTTGCACCGCACGGAGTGCAGTGCGAAGCCAAAGCAATCTATATTTTGTAGATCAATGATTTTCTACGGTGATTTTTGGCTCTGGAGAGGAGCCAAGATCATGATAAAATTTCTTCCCTCAAATCGGGGAGCCTGTTCCACCTTCGCCCACTCCTTCGCTTCCTCCGTAATCCGACCTAACATGTTCTTTCCCAGATCGGGGTGGGCCATCTCCCTTCCTCTGAAAACGATCGTCACCTTGGTCTTATTTCCCTCTTTTAAGAAACGCTCAATATGTCGAAGCTTGAACTGAAAATCATGTTCCTCCGTCTTTGGTCTCATCTTCACTTCCTTGAGATGGATGACCGCTTGTTTCTTCTTCGCATCATGAGCCTTCTTACTCTGCTGGTATTTGAACTTCCCATAGTCCATGATGCGGCAAACCGGTGGTTCCGATTTCGGAGAAACCTCCACCAGGTCCAACTCAAAATTGACAGCAGCGCGAAGCGCCTCTACCAATGGTAAAATCCCCAACTGTTTTCCTTCCGGGTCAATGACCCTCACTTCCTTCGCTCGAATTTCTCGGTTGATTCGAACATCCTTGACGATATACATCACCTCCTTCTTTTCCAACAGTGGAAAGTAGAAAGTGGTAGGTGGGTGGATCCACTTTCCACCCACAACCTTCCACCTTCTAAATTGATGGATATTCCGATTCGACGAGTTTGATGAAGTCCTCCACTCGCATTGCCTTCATTGCCTCCCCACTTCGCTTTCTTGGGGAGATCGTCTCCTCCCTTTCCTCCCTATCTCCCACCACCAACATATAGGGGATCTTCTGGAGCTGGGCTTCCCGGATCTTGAATCCCAACTTTTCATTGCGGAAATCTTTTTCAACCCGGATCCCCTTTTGAACCAGTGCAAGGTAGCCTTTTTCTGCATAGGGGATGTGTCGGTCCGTCACGGTCAAAAGGATTGCCTGAACAGGGGCGAGCCAAACAGGAAAGGCCCCTGCATAATGCTCAATCAACACCCCGATAAACCTCTCCATAGCCCCGAGGATCACACGGTGAAGCATGGCCGGCCTGTGCCTCTCCCCATCGCTCCCAACGTAGGTGAGATCGAATCTTTCGGGCATGGCAAAGTCGACCTGGATCGTTGCACATTGCCACCTCCGGTTGAGTGCGTCTTTCAGCTTCACATCGATCTTCGGACCGTAAAATGCCCCCTCTCCTTCATTGACTTCATAGGGGAGATTCTTCGTCTTGAGCGCGTGTAGAAGGGCTTGGGTCGCTCTTTCCCAGTCTTCATCAGCTCCGATTGACTTTTCTGGCCGGGTGCTGAGTTCCATCTCATATTCGAAACCAAAGACCTTCATCACATCATCAACAAAGTCGATAATGGCACAAATCTCATCATTCAATTGGTCGGGCCGACAGAGGATATGGGCATCGTCCTGGGTGAACCCCCTGACCCGGAGCAGACCATGTAGTTCCCCAGACTTCTCGTGCCGGTGGACTGTCCCCAATTCGAAGTAGCGGAAGGGAAGATCTCGATAACTTCGAATTTGTGATTTATAAATAAGCATGTGGGCAAGACAGTTCATTGGTTTAATTCCGTATTCGGCATCCTCCACCTTTGTGAAATACATCTTGTCCCGATAGTTCTCAAAATGTCCTGACCGTTTCCAGAGTTCCAATCTGAGGAGTTGGGGACCGATGACAATCTGATATCCCCGTCTCAGGTGTTCCTTCTTTTCAAAGTCTTCCAGAACCGTTCGGAGCATGGCGCCTTTGGGGTGATAGATAACCAGGCCTGGACCGGCCTCCTCCTGGATGCTGAAGAGGTCGAGTTCCTTGCCCAACTTTCGGTGATCCCGTTTGCGAGCTTCCTCGAGCATATGAAGATATTCTTCCAATGCCTGAGCATCCGGAAATGCAGTCCCATAAATCCGTTGGAGGACCTGGTTTCGAGCATCTCCTCTCCAATAGGTTCCTGAAACGTTCAAAAGTTTAAACGCTTTGATCTTGCCTGTCGAAGGGAGATGAGGTCCCTCACATAGATCCAAGAAAGTCCCTTGACGGTAAAGGGAGACACGATCCGGAAGTTCTTCCAGATGTTCTACTTTATAAGTTTCTCCCATCTCCTGAAACGTCTTGATGGCCTCCTCTTTTGGAACTTCCCTTCGAATAAAGGGAACATCCTGCTGGATGATCTCTGATGCTTTCTTTTCGATCATTTCAAGATCTTGCGGGGTAAACGTTCGATCATAATCAAAATCATAATAGAATCCAGCATCCGTGGAAGGGCCAAAGGTGAGTTTCACTGAGGGAAAAAACTCTTTAACCGCCTGGGCCATAACATGAGCAGCCGAATGTCGCAATATTTCCAGTCCCTTTTTGGAATGGGCGGAGATGAACGAAACGGAGGCGTCTTTTTCCACGGTCTGAGAGAGGTCAACCAACGAACCATTGACTTGGGCTGCTACTGCGTCCGCATCGGCCAACCCTTGAAGTCTGGTTCCTTTCAGAATCGATCTTTTCACACCCCCCGGCAATATAATTGTAATCTGCTCTTCCATTTTCTCCCGAATTGAAGCGGAAGAGGCATCACTCATAGTAAGATTGAATGATGCCTCTTCGCTTTGATTTGATTAAAATGTCTTTCTCTTCAATAATTTATGCTTCACTTTTTAATGAATTGGTTTCAATGGTAGGCACGTGGGGATTTGAACCCCAGACTTCTACCGCGTCAAGGTAGCGCTCTCCCCCTGAGCTACGTGCCTGCATACCTCCTCTGAAAAATTGCTGTATGCATAACAGGTTTTTCAAATATTGTCAAGAAAATTCTTAAGTTACAAGTCTATATCCTGAATACCAATTCACCTTTCTTACTGTCCAAATCCGCTGTAACAGTATCCCCCTCTTTAAATTTCCCCTCCAATATTTTCATTGCCAATCGATCTTGAATCTCTTTTTGAATCACTCGCTTCAATGGACGGGCCCCATATGCAGGATCAAATCCTTCCTTTGCCAGCCATTCCTTTGTCTTTTCAGCCATTTTGAGCTGTATTCGCCTATCCAGAAGCCGCTGCTCAAGCTTCTTGACTTGGATCTCGACGATCGCTTTGATCTCTTCTATCCCGAGCCCGTGGAAAATGAGCAACTCATCAATCCGATTCAGGAATTCAGGTTTGAAATGGGTCCTGACTGCATCCATCACCCGACGCCGCATCTCTTCGTAATCCTTCTCTCCTAAATCAACGATCCATTGGCTTCCAATATTGGAGGTCATAATCACGACGGTGTTCTTAAAGTCTACTGTTCTCCCGTGTCCATCGGTCAGCCTTCCATCGTCCAAAATCTGCAGAAGAATGTTGAACACCTCTGGATGGGCCTTCTCAATCTCATCCATCAGGACAATGGAATAAGGCCTTCTTCGAACTGCCTCTGTGAGAAATCCTCCCTCTTCATAGCCGACATATCCCGGCGGTGCGCCGATCAGCCGCGCAACCGAATGTTTCTCCATGAATTCTGACATATCAATTCGCACCATTGCCTGCTCATCATCGAAAAGAAACTCGGCTAAGGCACGGGCCAATTCCGTCTTTCCCACTCCAGTGGGTCCCATAAAAATGAAGGAGCCGATAGGCCGATTCGGATCCTGCAGACCCGCCCTCGCCCTCCTCACAGCATTGGACACGGCAATGATCGCATCATCCTGACCAACCACCTTCTGCCGAAGCCTCTCTTCCATGTGAATCAGTTTTTCCACCTCTCCTTCCAGCATCCTTGAAACCGGGATTCCCGTCCACTTTGAGACCACCTCGGCGACATCCTCCTCATCCACTTCCTCCTTCAGCATCTTTTCGATCCTCTGGAGCTCGGCGAGCCTCTCCTCTTCCTTTTTCAACTCCTTTTCGAGGTGCGACATCTCCCCATACTGCAACTCTGCTAATCTGGTATAATTTACCTCCCGCTCCGCCTCCTTCATCTCCTGCTTCGTTTTCTCGATCCTTTCCTTGATCTCGCTGATCTTTGAGATGGCCTTTTTCTCATTCTCCCATTTGAGTGTTTTCTCTTTCACCGCTGCTTTCAGGTCTCCCAATTCTTCCTCGATCTTTTTCAACCGTTCCATCGAGGCCTTATCTTTCTCCTTTTTTAAGGCCTGCCGTTCAATCTCTAACTGCATGACCTTTCGCTGGACTTCGTCGATCTCCATCGGCACGCTATCGATCTCGATCCTCAGTCTCGAGGCCGCCTCGTCCATTAAATCAACGGCTTTATCCGGAAGAAAACGATCCGAGATGTAACGGTGGGAAAGCATGGCGGCCGAGATGAGCGCTGAATCTTTGATCTTCACACCATGATGAACCTCATAACGTTCCTTCAGTCCCCTCAAAATGGCGATCGTGTCCTCCACCGAGGGTTGGCTGACATAGATGGGTTGAAATCGGCGCTCCAGAGCTGCATCCTTCTCCACATATTTTCGATATTCATTCAGTGTGGTCGCACCCACGCATCGCAGCTCCCCCCGGGCCAAGGCTGGCTTCAACATGTTGGAGGCATCGATTGCGCCTTCTGCTGCACCTGCACCCACCAAAGTGTGAAGCTCGTCGATGAAGAGGATGATGTTTCCCGCTGCTCCTGAAATCTCCTTCAACACGGCCTTCAATCTCTCTTCGAACTCTCCCCGAAATTTGGCACCGGCGATCAGGGCCCCCAGATCAAGGGCGACCAACTTCTTATTCTTCAATGTCTCAGGGATATCTCCTTTGACGATCCGCTGTGCCAAACCCTCCACGATCGCTGTCTTTCCAACCCCTGGTTCTCCGATCAACACAGGGTTGTTCTTTGTCCTCCTGGAGAGGACCTGGATCACCCTGCGAATCTCATCGTCCCTCCCGATGACCGGATCCAGTTTGCCTTTCCTCGCCTCTTCCGTCAGATCCCTGCTGTAACGTTTTAAAGCCTGGTACTTTTCCTCTGGATTCTGATCCGTCACCCGATGAGGACCTCGAATTTCCTGTAACACCTTGAAAATCGCATCTTTGGTAACCCCATTTCTTCGAAGGATCTGGTAGGAAGCTCCTTGCTTCTCATCAGAGATAGCAATGAGGAGGTGTTCTGTGGACAGGTACTCGTCCATCAATCTTTCAGCCTCTTTCCAGGCCGCGTTGAAAATCTCGTTAAGTCGACTGGAAATATAAACCTGTCCTGTTCCTCCGCCAGTCACCTGAGGAATCCGATTCAATTCCCCCTCCAGTTGAGAAGCGATCAGATCTGGATTGGCCCCCAATTTCTGGAGGATCGGAATGACGATTCCCTCTTTCTGCCCGATGAGGGCTAACAAAAGGTGCTCGACATCGATCTGCTGATGGTTTTTTCGTTCCGCAATTGCCTTGGCCTCTTGCAAAGCCTCTTGCGCTTTCAGTGTAAATCTGTCTATCTGCATTTGGTTTCACTCCCCCTTGTGTATTTAACCGTAAGATAATCATCACATAGGGGTTTTTCAAATAGATTTGGATACAAAATAAAAGTCTTTGGTTTACCCATACCCTTACCATTTTACTTACATTTTCAAGGTATCTGCTAAATAGGCAAGTTCTTGGACTGTAAGGGTTTCAGGTCTTCTTCGAGGGTCTATCCCAATCTTTTCTATCCTCTCCTCTACTCCCTGCGGGAGGGAAAGCCCAGAATGTTTCAACGCATTGATCAATGTCTTTCTCCGGTAACCAAAACAGCCTCTTACCACTTTTTTAAACCATTTTTCATCTTCTAAATCCAATATCGGTTTTTCTCTCCAGACTATATGGACCACAGCAGATTCAACCTTTGGAGAAGGAAAGAAGGCGGATGGTTTTATGAAAAAACGAATGGAAAGGTCTGAAAACAATTGAACAAAGACCGATAACGGACCATATGCCTTACTACCTGGAGAGGCTACCATTCTCTCAGCCACTTCTTTTTGTATCATTAGGGTCAGGGTAGAAAAGACTTCCTTCGCCTCTATGAAACGAAAGAGGAGGGGTGTCGAAATCTGATAAGGGAGATTGGCTACTACTTTGATCGGATGACCCCCCTGATCAAGGAACTGGTTGAAGTCCACCTTTAAAATATCTCCCTTGACCACCTCCACATTCGAATAGCCTTCCACCTTCTTCTTCAGTATCTCTACCAGTTTTGGATCGATCTCGACAGCAATCACTCTTTTAGCTTGGCGAGCCAGTGCAATGGTCATCTCTCCCAGACCAGGACCGACCTCAAGGACAACATCCTCCTTATCGACCTGTGCTGCCCTGATCACTTTGTTTAAAATATTTTGATCGACAAGAAAATGCTGCCCCAATCTTTTCTTGGGGAATAAACCATATTCTGCTAATTCTTTTCGTGTGGATGCCACTGAACACCAAACAAATATCTCCCCTCCCCTGGCGGGAGGGGATGATGGGGAGGGGGATAGATGTAACTTCACCCTCACCCCCACCCTCTCCCGTCAAGGGAGAGGGAAAAATATTTTGTTCTCATGGTTTGTATCCATTCTAATCAGAGCGGCAGGTTCGAAAAGGCATTGAGAGACAATGGTGAGCGGATGCCCCGCTTCAAATATTCATACCCGACCACGCCAACCATCGCAGCGTTGTCAGTGCAAAAAGAAGGAGAAGGGATATATACCTTCATCTTTTCCACCGAGGCCTCTTCCTTCATCCTCTCCCGAAGGCGACGATTGGCCGCTACCCCCCCTGAAAGAACGATCCTTTTCAACCCCTGATGTTGAGCGGATCGAAGCGTTTTCTTCACCAGCACTTCGACCACTGCCTCTTGAAAACTGGACACAATATCTCGAATGAGATTTTCCGGATAACCTCCCACAGGCTCCGGATGGGACTTCACATAATTGACCGCAGCGGTCTTAAGGCCACTGAAACTGAAGTCGAGAGAGTCCTTCCCGAGGGAGGCCCTCGGAAATCGAATGGCCTTCGGATCCCCTGCTTTTGAAAGTTCATCAATGATCGGTCCTCCTGGATATCCCAGACCTAAGAGTTTTGCCACCTTGTCAAAGGCTTCACCTGCGGCATCATCTCTGGTCTGTCCCAACCTCTTATATTTCCCAAATCCATCCACTCGAAAAAGAGAGGTATGGCCTCCAGAGACAACCAATCCAATGAAAGGAAATCTTGGAGGTTTTTCCTCGAGAAAAATCGCTGAAAGGTGTGCCTCAATGTGATTGACCCCCACGAAGGGTAACCCTGTGGCAAAAGATAAGGACTTGGCAAAGGAGAGGCCAACTAAAAGGGAACCCACCAAACCGGGTCCCTGCGTCACTGCAATTCCGTCAATTTCTTTTAACGTAACCTTTGCCGTCTCCAAGGCTTCTGCCACAATCGGGACGATGGACTCAATATGCCTTCTCGAGGCCAGTTCTGGAACAACTCCTCCATACTTTTGATGGATGGGAATCTGGGAAGAGATCACATTCGAAAGGATCTTCCTTCCATCTAAGACAACTGCCGCTCCTGTATCATCACACGATGTTTCAATGGCTAAAACCCGCATCGGTCATCCGTATTCTTTTTTGATTGCTGCCTTTTTATGAAGAAAAGATACCGCAAAATGCTGTTGGATGCAAAAGAAAATATATAGAAAAATCTCAATCATCACTACCTTGGAACTATTTTAAACAATAGAAAAGGCCCGCCAAATGAAGCGGGCCTTTTCTGTACCAACATATTATGGTTTTATCAAGTCTTAGAATTTGACCCCCAAAACCTTTAACAGGAAGAAGACTGAAAAGAAGAACCCAAAGAAGATGAAGTTGGCGATAAGGATCAATTCTCTCCACAACTTTGGTCGGTATTCCTTCGGAAGGAACTTCCTATTCAGACGAATGGTAGCAACCGCTGAGAGTGCCATTGTAAAGTTGGCGATGTTAGCACTGACAGCGAAGATGATCAGGGGGAGTGTGATATTCATGAAGAGACCCCCCCAGATCACAAAGACAATCAGCAAGAAATAATAGATCTTCCGTATATCTTCCTTTGACCATTTCCTCATCCTATCCGATGCAAACCATAGCATATCGGTACACTGGCGAGTGACAAGATCCACATTGCTAAGAGCTGTCGAATAGAGAATCCAGAACCCAAAGAAGAGGGCGAGGAACCAGCCAAAATTACCAAGTTTTAAAATAAGCCCGCTTGCAGAAGAAGCAGCGATTCCCCAGCTTGGAAGCGTTGACCCCCTTGGAAGCACGCCAACATAAAGGATGCCCGGTAAGAACATCCCGATCATGGCTCCAAAGTAAAAAACACCCCACTGATCAATATTGAGAAGCTTCCACCAACCTTTCCAGCTATGAAGGTTCTTTTCAGTGGGCATAGGAACTTTGCCATGAGGTGAGACGTGTATGACCTTCCCGCCAATAGCGGCCGGAATATAACCGATCTTTCCTCCCATGCCGTAGCCCTTGTCCCGATACCAGTTGGTGATGGCATTATTACCAAATCCTCCATAAGCAGAATAACCAACCAGTGCACCCAAAAGGAGCACGTCGACACCTTCTGGAATGTAACCAAAAGTGACAAATCCTTTAATCCCTTCCCACCATATCGAAGCTGGAACGACAAAGAGATCTAGTATAAAGAGCCCTCCGAGAACGACGATCATCATAATCCAGTTGGCCCATTCGAGGGTCCGTTCGATCTTTCTCCCAATAGAGATGATGACTGCACAGGAGACAAATAATATAAAACCCCATATCACGACTGTTCCCTTATCTGCAACTCCGGGAATTTTACCAATCCCAAAAGCAACCACAGCGGTTGCCGAAGCGAGGATCCATCCTGGCAGGCCCCGCTCGCAGAATCCAACGATGGTGAAGAGCCACCCCCAAAATGCCTTCCCGGGCTTAAGTCTCATAAAACCGACGGTGATCGGCTCTCCGGTGTAGAGGGTATAACGGGTCATCTCGAGATTGAGAAATACCTGAAGTAAAGAAGAAACGGTTGTAATCCAAAGGAGTGCAAGGCCCCATTTCACAAACAGAGAAGGACCGACGAGCCATTCACCACCGCCGATGGTCCCACCGAGAGCAATTACGGCTGGTCCCAGGATCGCAAAAAGTTTCTTGAAATTAAGATCCCGAGGGGGCTCTGGCAGATCAGTAACCTCAAAAGCAGGTCCACAACCTCCAGCTACAGTTTTTACTTCTTTTTCTTCACTCATAGTCACCCTCCCTTCTTATTTTCTCCTTCCATGTCAGAAGTGAAAAATGAAGCTCCCCATCCATAGGGGAAAATTAATAAGAATACCGGTCAGTTAAAAAACTATTCACCTCCTTTCACCTTCCATACTCAAGTTCCAGTTAGACATACTATTCCATTGTTATATTTAAAGTCAACAAAAATTGTGCCCAAAATTTTGATGAATTGACAGGGATAAATAGGAGGTTTACTTTAAGAACAGCAGCGGATCGACGGCTTTGTTGTTTTTGCGGATTTCAAAGTGGAGATGGGGGCCTGTGGCTCTTCCTGTCTGGCCCACTTTTCCGATGAGCTGCCCTTTCTCCACCCACGTCCCCTCTTCTACCAGATTAACCTGATTGTGGGCATACACGGTGACAAATTCTTTTGAATGGCGAAGGATGATTAAATTTCCATATCCCCTGATCGTATTACCGGAATAGAGAGCCGTCCCGGAACTTGAAGCTTTGATCGGCGTCCCGAGTGGGGAGGAGATATCAACCCCTTGATGCCTTTTGCTCTCTGCTTCGTCAAAAACATCCACAATTTTCCCTTCAATTGGCCATATAAAATTCAATTTTTTATAAGCAAATTTTCCCTTTTCGCCTGATTCAGTCACCACATCATCCATATAGATCTCGATCTTTAAAACCTTCACCGCTCCCGGAATAAAAATCCTTTGTCCTGTCTGAATTCTGCTCGGATCAACAATGTTATTCAGAGAGGCCACCTCTTTGATATCGACCTGATAGGTCTTGCAGATACGATAGAGGGTTTGGTGTTTCTCCACCACATGGTAAACCCCTTGCATCTCCACTCTTTTCTCCGAAGGAGGAGGTAACTTTTCGAGAACAATTTTATGGCGGGCGCACGAGTTGATAAGGAATGCCGTCACTATTAGGAAAAGCCACAGAAAGATTTTGGGGGAAGTCCGAGATAAGGTCACATTCTTTTACTCACCCTCCCAACCATATCTTCCTATCAATTTGACAAATCGACAACCGCCTAAGTCCTCTCTTTTTATCCCCTCCCCTGTCTTGGTGACCCGAATCAGGTCTTGAACAAAAGCATCTCCGACAGGAATAACCAATCTTCCGCCTATCGTTAATTGATCGATCAGAGGTTGGGGAATATCTGGAGCCCCTGCCGTCACAATGATCGCATCGAATGGACCTTCTTCCACCCATCCATAGGTCCCGTCAAAAATCTTGATTTCGACATTGAAATACCCCAGTTCATAGAGTAACTTTCTCGCTCTGATAGCCAAGGAACGAATCCTTTCAATGGAGAAGACTTTTTCGCCCAATTCGGCTAAAATCGCAGTCTGATATCCAGAACCCGCACCGATCTCTAAAACCTTTTCCTTTCCTGTCAATTGCAAGGCCTCGGTCATTAAGGCGACCATATAAGGTTGAGAAATCGTCTGTTTTTCTCCGATGGGCAGTGGGTGGTCACTGTAACCTTGGCTCTGGAGGGCTTCTTCAACGAAGAGGTGGCGTGGAACTTTTTTCATTGCTTCGATCACCTCTGAATCCCTGATCCCCCTTGAGATGATCTGTTCCTCCACCATCTTCAATCTTGCCTTTGGAAAATCAATCATTTCTATAAGCCTAAGTTTCAGTCATAAGGGATTGGGGATTTGGGTTTAGGGATTAGCAAACCCCTAACCCCTAAAACCTAATCCCAAGGAAAAGTTCTTTTACTCATCGGAGGACTCCGCTTTTTTCTTCAGTTCATTCAGAATATTTAAAGCCTCAATGGGAGTCAGCTGGTCGATCTTGATCTTCTTTAACTCAGACCGGATAGGATCGGGTTGAACAAAGAGGGAGGGTTGTATCGGGGGTTTGGGCTTCAAGGCCGGTATTTTTGTCGTTGCGATTTTCGGCATTCCCATGGCATCCAATTCACCCCTTTCCAAATTGAAAAGAATCTCTTTCGCTCGATCGATCACCTTCGTGGGAAGACCTGCCAGACGCGCCACTTGAATACCATAGCTTCGGTTGGTTCCCCCTTCCACGATTTTCCTCAAGAAGATGATCTCTCCGCTCCACTCCTTCACCGCCACATTGTAATTTTTGACCCTTTCCTTTGTAAGGGCCAGTTCTGTCAATTCATGATAGTGTGTTGCAAAGAGGGTCTTCGGTCTGAGGGAGAGATGATCATGGAGATATTCGGCCACCGCCCAGGCGATGCTCAAGCCATCGAAGGTACTGGTTCCCCTTCCGATCTCATCTAAGACAACAAAACTCCTCGAAGTGGCCTGGTTTAAAATGCGAGCCGTCTCCATCATCTCCACCATAAATGTGCTTTGTCCCCTCATAATATTGTCTAAAGCACCAATACGGGTAAAGATCCGATCCACTACCCCTATCTGGGCCTCTTTCGCCGGAACGAAAGATCCCATCTGGGCCATGAGAACGATCAGGGCCACCTGTCTTAAATAAGTCGATTTACCCGCCATATTAGGTCCGGTGATGATGAGAATCTGATGCTCTTGGGTATTCATTTGAGTGTCGTTCGGAACAAATCTCTCCGAAAGCCCCATTCTTTCAAGGACGGGGTGTCTGCCGTCACGAATCACAATCCCGTCCCCTTCATCCACCGTGGGTTTGACGTAATCATACCGGTCAGCGATCTCTGCCATGGAAGCCAGGAGATCGATGATGGCGATGGCTGAAGCAGTCTTTTGAAGCCTCGACGTTTCGTCAGAGACTCTTCTCCGAATATCCTCGAAGAGTCGATATTCTAATTGACAAATTGCCTCTTCGGCACCCAACACCTTTGCTTCAAATTCCTTGAGTTCCGGGGTGATGAACCGCTCCGCATTGACCAGGGTCTGCTTTCTTACATAATTTTCTGGAACGAGATGAAGATTGGTCTTGGTCACTTCAATATAATATCCAAAGACTTGATTGTATCGAACCTTCAAAGAGGAAATCCCTGTTCTCTTCTTCTCTTCCGCTTCCAATTGAAGGATCCATCGCTTCCCTTCCTTCCCAATCCTTCTTAACTCATCCAGCTCTATGTCATAATTGGGTTTAATGATCCCTCCCTCTTTGACGGTCAGGGGCGGATGCTCCAAGATGGAGGATTCGAGGAGTTGACAAAGGTCATCAAATCCCTCGATTTCTGATGTAAGCTCTTTGACAATGGGAGAAGTAAACGTTTGAAGAGTTGTCTTCAGATTGGGTAAATTTTGGAGCGAATTTTTTAATCCGATAAGGTCTCGAGCATTCGCATGCCCGAGGTAGATTCGCGAGGTCAACCTCTCGATATCCTGAATTCCTTTCAAACACTCCTTGAGCTGTTTTCTTTCGATCTTCTTCTCCTTCAGCTCAGAAACTCCCTCCAAACGGCGTTCGATTTCCCGGATATCCATCAGCGGATAATTTAACCACTGTTTCAATTTCCGACTTCCCATCGCGGTCATCGTCTCATCCAACACCCAGAAGAGAGAACCTTTCTTTCCCTGCTCAAAGAGCGATTGCGTCAGCTCCAAATTTCTTTTCGTCACTTCGTCGATGACCATAAAATCCTGAACCTGATAAAAAGAGATGGGCTGGAGGGGAAAAAGCGGCTTTTTCTGACTCTCCTCGGCATAGTGAAGGACCATTTCTGTTGCAAGGGCAGCCAATGGAGCCCTTTGGAAAATCGAATGATCCTGAATTTTGCTGACGGGATGGTTGGAATCATATCTGGAATCGTCTAAAAAACTGATCAGCCCATTTTCAAAACTCTTTTTAAATCTTTCGAAACAGGGATGTTCTTGAAATTTCCGAAATGTCAAAATTTCTTTGGGTTCGTTCCGAAGGGCTTCATTAAGAAATGGCTCAAATCCTGAAATTTGACAGGTCTTCAACTCGCCCGTGGAAATGTCAAAAAAAGCAAGCCCGAAAACTTCGCCCTCCGCACAGAACCCCATCAAGTAATTGTTTTCTCCAGTCCCAAGATGGATCGCATCCATCGCCAGGCCTGGAGTAAATACCCTGACCACCTCCCTCTTTACAATCCCTTTCGCGAGCTTCGGATCTTCCACCTGGTCGCAGAGGGCGACCTTATATCCCTTCTGTAACAGTTTAGAGATGTAAGTTTCAGCAGCAAAATAAGGGACCCCACACAGAGGGACACTATCTTTTTGGCCTTTATCCCTCGATGTCAAAGCGATGTCCAGTTCTTTGGAACCGATCTGAGCATCCTCAAAGAACATCTCGTAAAAGTCCCCCATCCGAAAGAAAAGAATGGAATCCGGATATTGACTCTTGATCTGAAGATATTGTTTGATCATGGGGGTCAGGGGCTTTGTTGTCATTTCGAAAATAATCTAACAGAATCTGGCGGGGTTGTAAAATGGAAAGAGAAAAGTTCGGAGTTATGCAGGGAACGGTTTGAAACCGTTCCGTACAGGAGTTCGCAGAAAGAAGAATTTCTTGCTTTGGGCTTTCAGATAGGTTTTGCTTTAGACGCTATGCGCTCTGCACTCTGCGCTTTGCGTTTTAGGGAGAAAGAGGGATAACACCGAGGCCCATGGTTTCGGGATATCCCAACATAATATTCATATTCTGGATGGCTTCGCCGGAGGCCCCTTTGACCAAATTGTCAATGGCTGTGACGATGACGGTCCGGCCATCCGATTCATTCACAATCACCCCAATATCACAATAATTGGAGCCTCTGACATCTTTTGTATTCGGGAGTTTCCCCTTCGGGTAAATTCGAATGAAAGGTTCCCCTCGATAACATTCCTGGAAAATATTCAAAACCTCTTCAGACTTCCATTTTTTAGTCAGGTTGACATAGAGGGTTGTCAAAATCCCTCGATCCATAGGAATGAGATGGGGAACGAAGGTCACCGTTACCTTTTTCTGGGCCAGCTGACTCAATTCTTGCTCGATCTCTGGGAGGTGTCGGTGAGCAAAGATCTTGTAGGCCTTCACACCTTCGTTCACCTCACAGAAGAGAGATTCCAGAACCACATCCCGGCCTGCCCCACTGACACCCGATTTGGAATCGATGACGATGTTCTCGTAAGAAATGGTCCGGTTCTTCATCAGGGGGATTAAACCGATTAATGCTCCTGTGGGATAGCATCCTGGGTTCCCAACGATCTTTGCATTTCGAATCTTCTCCCGATGGAGTTCGGGTAAACCATAGACCGACTCCGAGAGCAGATCAGCACAGGTATGCTTTTGATACCAGCGCTCGTAAACGGCAGGATCCTGAAGACGAAAATCGGCGCTGAGATCAACTACTCTCTTCCCTTCCTGAAAAAATGAAGGGACGGTCTCCATAGCGGTCTTATGGGGGACTGCTGTAAAGATAAAATCTACCTTTTTTGAAATAGGTTCGACAGAGAGTTCTTCGCATTTCAGCTGGAGGTGGTTCATGAGGGATGGAAAGACCCGGCTAATCTCAACTCCAGCATATTTTTGGGAAGTCAGTGCCGTCACTTCTACTTCAGGATGATGAAGAAGAAGCCGGAGCAACTCCAGCCCTGTGTAACCCGTTGCTCCAACGATACCCACCCGTGTCTTCATTCGATTCTCCTTCGGGGTTAGGGGTTTGCGGTTGGGTTTTAGCTAACCCCTAAAACCTAATCCTTCATCCCATGAAATTTGAAAGCAGTTGGCCCACTCTGTAAAATAAAATGGTCCCCGTAGTTAAAAAAAGGGAGGTACCATGACCTCCCTTTTCAATCCTCATGAATAGGGTCACGGAATTACCTTTTAGAGAATTGGGGCCTGCGCCGGGCTCCCCTCCTCCCGTATTTCTTCCGTTCTTTGACCCTCGAATCCCGCGTCAAAAAACCGGCCTTTTTCAAGACATCCTTAAAGTCGGCGTTGTATTGAAGAAGTGCTTTCGAAATCCCGTGGCGAATGGCAATGGATTGACCTGAAATGCCTCCTCCATAGACATTCACTTTCACATCGAACTGATTTCGAGTCCCTGTGAGATCGAGAGCCTGAAGGGCAACCATCTCACAGGTCTCCCTCCCGAAATATTCATTGATCGCTCTCTCGTTGATGACAAACTTCCCTTCTCCGGGTTCCAGCCACACCCTTGCGATGGATGTCTTTCTCTTGCCTGTTGCGTAAATTGATTCTGCCACGTTTCTTTTTCTCCTTTGGGTTTCGATTAAATTAAAATAGGCTTCTGAGCCTCATGGGGATGATTCGGCCCGGCATAGATCTTCAATTTTCGAAGCATCTGTCGGCCTAAACTTTTCTTAGGAAGCATCCCTTTTACCGCTATCCTGATCATCTCGGTTGGCTTTTGGGTCAATAGCTTTTCAGCACTCATCTCCTTAATCCCACCGGGGTAACCTGTATGACGATAATATATTTTATCTTTCATCTTCTTTCCGGTCAAGGCAACTTTGGCTGCATTGATGACAATGACAAAATCTCCTGTATCCTGATGGGGGGTATAAGTGGGTTTATTCTTGCCTCTCAATATCTTTGCTAACCCTGCTGCCAGCCTCCCCAAGACCTTCCCCTCTGCATTCACCAGGTACCATTGATGATCGACTTCTTCTTTTTTGGCTTGATAAGTCTTCATTCTGTCCCTTCCAACATAAATAGATAATTTAAAATATTCTAAATATTTATGTCAAGAATTCTTCCGCCTATCTCCTTCTTCGTCTTGAAATATGCCGCTCCCAAAATAGGACAACCGGACTTGCAATGTACATCGTCGAATAGGTTCCAGTGATTAATCCAACGATGAGGGCGGTCGTAAAATCATGGATGACTGGCCCTCCGAAGAAGAAGAGAATCAATACCACCATCATCACCGTCCCGGAAGTGAGAATCGTCCTTCCGAGGGTTTCGTTGATGCTGATATTGAAAATGGTTTCAAGGTTCTCCTTTCTCATCTTCTTAATATTCTCTCTGACTCGGTCAAAAATGACAATGGTATCATTGATGGAGAACCCTATGACGGTCAGAACAACAGCCAAAACATTTAAAGAATACTCTATGTTGAAAATCGAGATGGCACCATAGACCACCATGACATCGTGAAATAAAGCAACAATCCCGCCCAGTCCGTATGCAACCTCCTTAAACCTCCACGCCACATAGATCAATATGCCCAAGAAAGAAAGACCCACAGCCCATAAGGCTTTCGTCTTCAAATCCTTTCCAACCTTCGGGCCCACGACCTCCGCCCTTCGAATCTCCAAGGCCTTATCTTTGAATTGTTCCTGGAGGGAAGTTTGGATCGTTTTCGACACCCCTTCCAAATCTTCAGAGGTTTTTTCCACACGAATCAAAAACTCATTTTCCCCTCCGAAGGCTTGAACCATTGTCTCTTTCGAACCCATCACTTCTAATGCGTTTCTTACTTCGGAAATATTCACTGCCTTTGAAAATTTGATTTGGATCAATATACCCCCTGCAAAGTCGACCCCATATCTCACACCGTGAAAAAAGATGGACCCAAGGCAAAGCAGGATGGCTATGGTTGAAACCCAAATCGTAAATTTTTTCTTCCCGATAAAGTCAAAACGGGTATCCGGTCGGATCAATTCCATACAAAGTTGTACCTCAGTCGTTAAATACTCAGTTTCTTAACCCCCACTTTAAGGGTGATAAAATCGAAAATCCACCTTGTAATGTAAACAGCCGTAAAGATGTTGGCTAAAATCCCAATGCATAACGTGACTGCAAATCCCCTCACCGGACCGGTTCCAAACTGATAAAGGAGGACCCCTGCGATGAGAGTGGTTAAATTGGAATCGATGATGGTGACAAAAGCCCGGTGATAACCCTGGTCAATTGCTGCCCGAGGTGTCTTTCCCCATCGAAGTTCTTCTTTAATCCTTTCATGGATCAAAATATTTGCATCAACAGCCATCCCAACCGAAAGGACTAAACCGGCAATGCCTGGAAGCGTGAGAGTTGCCCGAAAAAGGGCGAGGGTTGCCAAAGTCAACACGATATTTAGAATGAGGGCAACATCGGCAATCACCCCTGCAAACCGGTAATAGAAGATCATAAAAAGAACAACTATGGCTGCACTGATTAAGGTGGAGATAATCCCTTTATGGATAGAATCCTGTCCAAGAGAGGGCCCCACTGTTCTCTGCTCGAGGATCTTGACCGGCGCAGGTAATGCACCAGCTCTGAGGACAACAGCCAGGTCTTTGGCCTCCTCCGTCGAAAAACGGCCCGTAATCTGGGCTCTCCCCCCAGCAATCCTTTCCTGGATGACGGGATCGGAATAGACATTGTTATCCAAAATGATGGCCAACCTCTTCTTCACGTTCGCACCCGTAATCTGCTCAAAAAGTTTTGCTCCAATATCGTCAAACTCCAGGGCTACATAGGGTTCGTGAAATTGTGAATCGAGGGAAACTCGAGCATCCTTCAGAACCTCACCGGTCATCAAGGTTTTTTCTTTCAATAAATAAGGAACCTTTCTAACCCCTCCTGTCTTGGGATCCACAACCCTTCGATAAAGGATGATATCCCCTTCGGGAATACTCCCTTTCAATGCTTCATCAAGGTTCCCTTCCTCATCCAAGAGTTTAAATTCCAATAAGGCCGTCTGCCCAATGAGATTAATTGCCCTCTGAGGATCTTTGACCCCTGGAAGTTGAATCAAAATGCGATCTGTTCCCTGGAGTGTGATTTCAGGTTCCGAGACACCAAATTGATCGATCCTATTTCGGATGGTCTCCAAGGCCTGATCAATGGCGTTTTTCTTAATTTGGTCCGCCTGCCTGCTATCTAAGACAAACACGACTCTCCATATTCCCTTATCCAAGGTGGAAGAAGAAAGTTCTTGCATCATTGGATAGCGTTGGCTGAGAACCTTTTCCCATTTTTCTTTCTCGCCTGATGCCTCTAAAATAATTTGGTTACTCTTCTCTCTCTCCAGTCTTCCAACAGGAACCCCCTTATCCTTCAGGTCATCTTTTATGTTGTTCTTGATTCGTTCCACATAACTTTCTACAGCCTTTTCTGCCTCCACTTCGAGGATGAGATGCATCCCTCCCTGCAAATCGAGACCCAGATGGATTTTTTCAGAGGGTACAATCTTATTCCATAATTGAGGCAACTGGGAAGTCAGCGTTGGCAAAAGGAGGAGAATGGAGAAGACGGTAATCGCCGCATAAAGTATAAATCTCCATTTCAGACTTCTCATTATCGAAAGCTCCTGTCTATTTTCCTTGTCTCCAAGGCATGCAGTCTAAGAACAAAATGATACCAAGGGCCTACCTTCACCCTTGGTATCTATTAAATATATAAGTTAGCCCATCTTGAGATATTTTGCAAGAAATAATTTATGAAATAATTTATGAAAAAGGCCCAAGGATCATTCACTTGGGCCTTCATGGTTTATTTTTAGAAATGGAACCCTATTTCACATCACTCCATTTTCCATATTTCTCCCTTAAGATACGATGCAGAATTTTCCCCGTCGGGGTCATGGGCATCTCCTCATCCTTGATGAAATCGACGGACTTTGGAATCTTATATCCCGCAACCTTCCCTCTGCACTGGTCAAGGAGTTCCTTCTCCGTAACTGTTTTTCCCGCATGGAGGGTCACGATCGCCTTCACTGATTCTCCCCATTTCTCATGAGGCACTCCTATCACTGCAACATATTTGACGGCTGGATGGGATCCCAAAATATTTTCTATTTCCGACGGAAAGACATTTTCACCTCCGGTGATGATCATGTTCGCCTTCCGATCAACTAAAACAAAATATCCATCCTCATCTTGATAAGCCATATCCCCTGCTGAGAACCATTCTCCCCGAAAGACCGATTTCATCTTCTCCGGGTCTTTCCAATATTCTTTAAAAACGGAAGCTGTTCGTGAATAGAGCTCTCCTACCTGTCCCCTTGGAACTTCATTACCATTTTCGTCTAAAATTTTGATCCGGTCTGTCCCCCAGATCTCCCTTCCGATAGAGCCCAACTTCTTAAACTGCTCTTCTGGCCTGAGCAGTGTAACCAGACCGGCTTCTGTGGAACCATAGGCTTCCCAGAGTTCTGAGTTCTTGAAATAGTCCATAATGGCCATTTTGGTATCTTTCCGGGCGGGCGCAGAGGAGATCAAGAGCTGTCGTATCGAACTGACATCGATGTTCTTCTTGATTTCGTCAGGAAGGGACAGCATCATGATGTAGTGTGTGGGGACAAGTGAGGTAAAAGTAATCTTTTCTCTTTCAATCGTCTTCAATAAGTCCACTGGATCAAAACTGATCATATTGTAGACAAAAACCCTTGCGCTTACATAGGTATAAGCAAATGAATAAAAGATCGAGTTGATATGGCACATGGGCATGACGAGCATGACACAATCATCTGGCCTAACGCCCATATTGAGATCACTCAACAGATACTGGCCGAGGTTACCCTCGTGGGTTCGAATCACCCCTTTGGGCTTGCCAGTGGTTCCTGAAGTATACATGAGGTTCCAGGCATCATCTGCATCGACAATTACATCCGGTTCCGCAGGTGAAGCCTTGGCGATAATCGATTCGTAGTGCTGATAACCTTCTGGTGCTTTATCATCTCCCCAGTATACAAAATTCTCTGGCGGGATGGTGGGAAGTTTATTTCGAATTGAATTAACTGTCTGAACAAAGTCTTTTGCAACGAAAAAGGCTTTACATTCAGAATGGTTGATGACATATTCCATCTCAGGAGGTGCAAGGCGAAACATAATTGGGACGGTGATGAGTCCAACTTTTGCAGCCGCTGCATAAATCTCCAGCCATTCAACACAGTTGTATGCCAATATGGCAAACCGATCTCCTTTTTTAACACCCATGGCATTTAATGCATTAGCCAATCGGCAGCTTCGCTCATTCCATTCCTTGAATGTCATCTTCCTGAACTTATCAGCAGCTCCCTGCTTATCAGGACATTGCATAGCCATCATTTTAAGAACAGTTCCTGCCGTCATCCATTTGCTAATTGTCATAGGTCCACTCCTTTCTTTATCCCCCCAACCCCCCCCCTTAATAAAGGGGGGAAAGGGGGGATTAATTATTTGTGATTTTATACACATTCTTTATCAATATTAAGATTTTTTGTCAAGGAGAAGTTTTTGAGAGCTCTGAAAAAGTCGCAAAGTAGGCCGAAATGTCATGCTGAACTTGGTTCAGCATCTAATAAAATCAAAGAGTTACCAGACTCTGAAACGAGTTTAGAAGGGTGACAGAAAAGGGGTTTTTCAGAACTCTCGTTTTTGTTTAGGCCCCTTGGAATCTCCCCACATCAGTCAGTTTTTCTTTTTGCGAGGTGTTCTTTTCTTTCAACCTGTCTGCAAATACCGTCACAGAAGAGGTAAAGATGTGAAGAAGTTTAGAATGGGGAATATATATGAACCAGATAAGACATGGGACAACGTGAAGGTACCAGAGGAAGTTGGCATCTATTTTGATGCCCTTTAAAAATTGGGACAAAAAATATCCTCCAAACGAAACCCAGTTATTGGCACTCACCGGTGTAAAATTGGCCAGGTAGACTTTGGAAGCCACCACCTCGGGATGGGCAATGCGGTATCCTTCGATGAAAAAACCGGATATCTCTAAGAAGAGGATGAAAAGCAGGGTGACGATATCTTCCTCTTCTGTCCTCAACTGATCTGGTCGCAAAATGAAACGTCGGATAATGGCTAACATGCAACCTACCAGGATGAGGAAACTGAAGAACTCGAGAAAAAAGTCGAGGAAAGGTCGAATAAAACCCGTTTCAAAGGCATGGGCGAAAGATAGGGCTGGAATAGAATGACTCCATTCCACAAGGTAACCCGTGGTAAACCCTTTGATCATGTCGACGATAAATGTGGCGATAAACCCGAAGACCAGAAGGGTATGGCTAAGCCAGCGATAGAAGGATTGGCCAAAAAGTTTTTTGTGAAAGATCACCTCACGGATGAGAACCTTGATATGCCACCCAGGCCGAGCCCAGAACCCCCTCCAGCCCCTATTTAAAAGAATTGTCAACTTCTCCCCAGGAGAAACATTCTCGGCCCCCTCTAAGGTTCCCTGGAGATAAACACTGATTCGAAACCACATCCCCCAGAGAAAGAGGATGAGTGAAGGAATGAACATGACATAGAAGATGAGATGCTTATCCATATAAGACTTCTCGTTACAGACTCAGTAGCGGAGGCATTCGCTACTACTTCGTCTTTTTAATTCGTTCCATCTCCGATTTTATAAAGTCTTTCATGCTGTCTATCTTCATCAAATTCTTGAGCTCTTCCTGGAGATTGGATGATTTAATCTTAAATACCCATCCCTTCTCATAGGGGCTATCATTCATCAATTCAGGAGAATCTTCAAGATCCTGATTGGAGGATTCCACTTTTCCGGAGACAGGGGCATAGATCCTTCCTACCCATTTTCCAGACTCCATGGAACCACATGGTTTTCCTTGCTCAACAGCCCTGCCCGTGGAGGGCAATTCGACATAAACGATCTGACCCGCCAATTTCTGAGCAAAATCAGTTGCGCCCACTGTGACAATATCTCCTTCAAGCCTGGCCCAGAAATGCTCTTTGTGATAATACAAATCATCTGGAAAAAGATATCCTTCGAATTCCATTTTTAAAATCCTCCCTTCTTTTTTTGAAGGCTTTATACTATAAAAATTTCACAATAACAAGAATTTTTTCCGTTGACTTTCATGAGTTTTTATCCTAATCCAAATCCTGATCCCCTTTACAGAAAAAGCAAACCTTGACCAACCTGGTCACATATTTTATATAAATTATTGACCTTTTGAAGATGATAGGACTACATCTTCAGATATGAATGGAGTGAAATTTTCGGCAAGGGCAAGATGAAAATATAGAAATGAACCGTGGAGATTTAACGTGGGTCTCTCATTCCTGCCCTCAATCGGAGGAATCACAACAGATCGAAAATTCTCTTTGGAGGCGGTCAGGTGTCTTGGGTGTTGCAGCTTAGCTCCAGCCATGGTCATCGATGAAGAGACGCATGCCTTGGTGGACCCCTCTGAGTCTATCCGAATCATCCGATCTTATGAATAACTCAATGCATATATTGACCGTAGAGGATTTAGAAAAAATCAAGGAAAGGGTTACCCTCGATCTTTCTCTTCGGAAAGGAGGATACAGGGCCAAGATCAACTTCCATATGGGGACCTGTGGCATCGCCGCAGGAGCCGGAAAACTTCATACCTTGATTGCTCGGGAGATGGAGGAGAAAGGAATTGAGGACATCAAGATCATCCGCTCGGGATGTGCAGGACTTTGTAGTCGCGAACCCATGGTGACCATTGAATCCAAAGGACTTCCCTCTGTAAAATATTGTGATCTAAACGAGGAAAAGATCCAAGAAATTTTTGACCGCCACATCCTGAACGGAGAAATTGTTGAATCTTATGCGCTGGCCATCGATGACGAGGGGGAAATACCATTGCCTTCCTCCTTTGAGACGATTCCGAGGTTGCAAGACATCCCCTTCTTCAACCACCAAACCCTATGGGCCCTGAGAAACAAAGGTCTCATCGATGCAGAGAATATCGACGAAGCTATTGCAAGAGGGGCCTATTTTGGCTTAGACAAGGCTTTGACGTCCATGACCCCTGAGGCAGTGATTGAAGAGGTGAAAATCTCTGGACTAAGGGGACGGGGTGGAGCAGGATTTCCAACTGGTTCGAAGTGGATAGAAGGGAGGCGATATCCCTCTTTCCCGAAATATGTCATTTGCAACGGTGACGAAGGAGACCCAGGAGCCTTCATGGATCGTTCCCTTTTGGAATCTGATCCTCACGCTGTTGTAGAAGGAATGATTATCTGCGGTTACGCCATCGATTCCCACCAGGGATACATCTATGTGAGGGCAGAGTATCCTCTCGCCATTCACCGACTCAACATCGCTATTAAACAGGCCAGAAACTACGGGCTTTTAGGTAAAGATATCTTGGGTTCCGGTTTCGATTTTGATATCAGTATCTATCCGGGAGCCGGGGCCTTTGTCTGTGGTGAATCGACCGCTCTGATGTACTCCTTAGAGGGGAAGCGTGGAATGCCTCGAGTTAAACCTCCCCGCTCCACGGAGGCTGGCCTCTGGGGACAGCCAACGGTTCTTAACAATGTGGAAACCTTCGCCAATATTCCCGCGATCATTCGGAACGGAGGAAAATGGTTTGCTTCGATTGGAACAAAAGGCTCCAAAGGGACCAAAGTCTTTGCCTTGGCTGGCACCGTAAAGAATGTGGGTCTGGTCGAGGTCCCAATGGGAACGACCCTTCAAACCATTGTCTATGATATTGGGGGAGGAATCCCTGATAAAAGAGAGTTTAAAGCCCTTCAGATTGGAGGACCCTCCGGGGCTTGCCTCCCGGCCCCCCTTTTGGATATAGAGGTCGATTTCGACTCCCTCGATGAGGCCGGAGCCATGATGGGTTCCGGCGGTCTGGTCGTCATGAACGATTCAACCTGCATGGTCGATACAGCCCGATTCTTCACTGAATTCTCTGTCGATGAATCCTGCGGAAAGTGTGTTCCCTGCCGGGTGGGAATGAAAGTCATGCTTAATATCCTGAACCGTATCGCCATTGGAAAAGGCGCGATGGAGGATATCGATCTTCTGAAACGGCTTGGCGAACATATTAAAGAAACCTCCCGATGCGGTCTGGGGAAGACGGCTCCCAATCCTGTGCTCTCCACGATTCGCTATTTTCGAAGTGAATATGAAGCCCACATCCAGGAGAGACGATGTCCTGCTCTGGTCTGCGTGGATCTGATTCGATTTCAGGTCGATCCGGAGAGGTGCAAGATGTGTGGCCTCTGCAAGAAGGCATGTCCCGTGGAGGCGATCGGTTGGGAGAAGAAAACCCCTGCGGTCATTCACACGGAAAAGTGCATCCGTTGTCGATCCTGTATCCAGGCCTGTAAGTTTGGGGCGATCGAATAAAAAGACAATGTCAAATGTCAATCCCGCCAAGGCGGGACCAAATGTCAAATAAAGCTCTAATGTCAAAGTTCAAAATCCCTGCCTGCGGCAGGCAAGTTTCTAATTTGGCATTTAGTCATTTGGAATTCATTTGAAATTTGAACTTTGACATTTGGCATTTGCTTGACGCGACTATTATGAGTAATCAGATGATTAAACTAAAGATCGATGGAATGGATGTAGAGGTTTCCAAAGGGAGGACGATTCTCGAGGCCGCTCAATCCGCTGGCATCCGAATCCCTACCCTCTGCCACGACCGAAGACTCACCCCGTTAGGTGCTTGCTGTATCTGCGTTGTTCAGGAGAAAGGAAAATCTGAGCTATTGCCAGCCTGTTTTACCCCTGCTAAAGGAGGAATGGAAATCATCACCCATTCCCCAGAAATTTTTAAATCCAGAAGGCTCCAGCTCCAGTTCATCCTGCTCAACCATCCCATGATCTGCCCTTGGTGTGAAAAGGAAAGTGAATGTATTCTCCAAACTCTGGTCTATGAATACGGGGTGGAAGAAATACGCCTTCCTTGGGAACGGATCCTTTTCCCAGTGGATGATTTTTCTCCTCTTCTTCAGAGGGATCCAAATAAATGTATCCTCTGTGGTCGCTGTGCTCGAATCTGTGATGAGGTTCAGGGGGTCGGAGAGCTTTCATTTACCCGAAGAGGGATCA
>Ga0315279_10001509_pt1 | contig 38544 bp, 51 predicted proteins | sample YL17G06_20_MG_FD_203694 | JGI IMG/M metagenome (GOLD analysis project Ga0315279, IMG submission 203694) | Sediment microbial communities from Yellowstone Lake, YNP, Wyoming, USA - YL17G06_20 | ecosystem: Environmental > Aquatic > Freshwater > Lake > Sediment | place: USA: Wyoming | collected...
GCCTGAGAAGGAAATCAGCTCAAGCGTCTGCATCCAAATCTGCGCCCCAAGGCGCTGATAGATTAATAATTTAACAGAGAAGTTTGGCGGTAAAACATTCTGACTTCGTCGCAAGAACACCGCCAGTGATACCAATTCGCACTTTGGTATTTCTCATCTAATAATGCCAAAGTGTGAATTTTACTATGGGCGACGTAATAAGGCTTAAAATCCCTGTCTCCGCCCTCAAAAAGCCGATATAAATCGGCTTCTTTGTTTAGTATTGGTTCTAAGCTTATCGGCGAAAGAAGTTCTTTAAGCGCCAGGGAAGAAGAGACGGTGTTTTTATTCAACGTCTCGCGCAAGTTTTCCAGCCTGTGGTTTATCCATTCTTTTGGCGGTGCTTTAAAGCTATTTTCTTTCTGAAATTCTAAAGATTCCATTTCTTGTTTTAATTCATCATTTTTCTTTTCCGCTTCCGTTAATGCCTCAGAAACTGCCTTTGAAAGATTACCCACCCTAATGAAATTAAGATAATTTTGTATTTCCTGTTGAATTTTCTCATATTGAGCCTTCTTTTTCTTAACTAATTCTGGTACTTCATTAAAGCCTTCCGCAGCCAACTTCTCAACATTCTTATAGACATACTCCAAATTATCAGTAGTCAGTATTTTATCTTTAAGTTCATTGATAATGATTTCTTCTATTCTTTTTCGGGGGATAAGAAGGGAGTTATTGCAGGTTCTTCGTCTTGAATTATAGCATCCGTAATAACCGCCACCTTTTCCGCTGATAAGGACGATTGCACCGCCACAGGAATTGCACTTCATTAAGCCGGAGAATAGGTGATTCGGGCTAGTATGAACGTAGCTTTTCTGTTGGTAGAAGGCTTGTTTTTTCTTGCTCACCGGCCAAGTCCCCTTAAGTTGGTTCCATCTTTTTTGAGCCCTTTCCCAAAGCTCTTTATCTATGATAATCAAGTCTTGGCGGTAAATAGGTATCATATCTTTCTCAGGCCGGCCTATTTTCTTTTTCTTGCCGTTCATCGGGTCTCTTACTACTTTTGACTTTCTCCAGTCCCATGTACCTATATATTTCTGGTTCTTTAAAATTCTGGATAAAGTAGAAATATTCCAGCCGCCGCGCCAGTTTTTCTTGGTGGGAACTTTTTCTTCATTTAACTGAGCGGCTATTTTATGAATACTTTTACCTTCGGCAAACTCCTTAAATATCCTCTTTACGATTTCAGCTTCATCGGGGTTTATTTTATGGACCATGCCTTCGTATTTAGCCTGGCCTTTACGATTAAGCTTTAATTCACCCACAGGTTTTGTATAGTAGCCGTATACCTTCTCGCCGGCGCTAAAGCCTCGCAGCTTTTGGCCTTCCAAACCGCGCATCGTCTTTTTCCGTAGATCATCCAGATATAATTCATTAATCAGCCCACGCATTTGAATGCCAAGCTTAGAATTCTCATCATCAGTAACTATTCCATCAGATACCGAGATAAGCTTCACTTGATAATAATTAAATTTCAGCACCAAAGTAAGCATCTGGTGGTTGCTTCGGGATAGCCTTGATAAATCATCTACGACTACAGCCTCAAATTCCTTATTTTCGGCAGCCTTTTCCAAAGCTTGAAGCCCTGGACGGTTGATAAGGGATCCGGAAATCGCCTCATCCACATAAATATGTTCCTCGCAAACAATAATTTCATGTTCCTTGCAGTAGTTCCTGCATACTCTTATTTGGTCATCAATACTCTTTTCACTCTGATTCTCAGAAGAATATCTTGCGTAAACGGCCGCTTTCATTTTTGCCTCCCGTCATTGTGATCCGAAGAATAGTCATTGCGAGCGGCCAAAGGCCGCGAAGCAATCTCTGAGAATACTTCCGGATTTTGTTTAGCTATCGAGATGTATTCTTCGGCTAAAATAGAAGAGATTACATCCAGTAAATGCTGGATAGGCAAAGAGTCCAGCCAGTTTAGTTTCTTTTGTTCGTCATTGCGAGGCACCGCAGGTGCCGAAGCAATCTCAATCATATTCATAAATTCCTTGCGTTTATTGCCGAATAGGTATATATTAGCCCTTAGCGGTATAAAACTCAATATTCCCTTAATGACTAAATTATACCCTAAAAGGTATATTTGTCAAGCATTATTTTTAGCTCAATATGAAAGAAACTAAAAGAAACAAAGTTTATTATTTTGTAGATGAGGCGGGAGACCCTGCGTTCTATAACCGGAATGGAGAGTTTATAGTTGGCAATGAAGGATGCTCTAAGATTCTTATGTTAGGCTTTATCGAAACTGACGAGCCGAAAGTAATCAGAAAGGAATTACAAAAGGTAAGAGAGAAGATAAAGAATGATCCGTATTTAAAAGATGTACCATCCCTTAAGAAATCTCTTTGTTATTTTCATGCCACAGATGATTGCCCGGAGGTCAGGCAAGAGGTTTATAAATGCATAAGCAGCCTTAATTTTAAATCTCAATTTGTAGTTGCCAGAAAGATAGAAGGGGTCTTTAAGAAATACGATTGCAATGAAAACAAGTTTTACGATGCCCTTATATGGCGCCTATTTAAGAATATTTTACATAGAGCCGAGAATAATTTTATTTACTTCTCCAAGAGAGGGTCAAGAAATAGGCAGGAACCCTTAGAAAAAGCCATTGAACATGCCAGGAATTTATTTGAGAAAAAGTTTTTTATTAAGATTGGTTCCAGGGTTTTTATACAATCACAGATACCTACTGATGAACCCTGCCTGCAGGTTGTGGATTATATGAACTGGGCAATATATAGGGTCTTTACAAAGAGAGAAATGCGGTATTTTAGCTTCGTTAAAGATAAGGTTAGTTTTATATGGGATATTTATGATAACGTTAAATACCCCCAGAATTTCTACAATCGGGCTAATGAATTAGATGTCAAAAAAATAAGCCTTCTATAGCTAGGTGGTTTCCCACACACGGCTCGGCGCCGACTTTCGCTATTAGAAGACTCGATTATAAATATATACCATAAGTGGAGAATTGTCAACCTTTTTCTACAAAAGTGGTATAAAGTGGAATTCAGATAAAAGGAGCTTAGAATGGACGCAAAAAAGTTGGGTAAGAAGATTAAAATAGCTCGGATTGAACTGGACTTAACGCAGACTGATCTCGCTAAAAAAATAGGAGCTAAGCAGAAGAGTATTTCTCGCTATGAAACTGGTCTTTCAATGCCTTCAATTGAGACGCTTATGAAGATTTCCAAGGTTCTTAAGAAACCAGCCGCATACTTCTTGGAGAAATAGGGGACGCTTGTTAATTTTTAACCGAGATAAAAAGAAATAGCCTTTTTCCATAAGATAGAGGATACAGTCTTATAATGAAAAATTTAGCAAATATCCTTAGTGTATTGTTAGATAAAAATAATAAATTAGCAATCGTCTTAGGAGCTGGGGCTTCGAGGTACTCGGGTATGCCGGTAACTAATGAGTGGTTACCTTTTGTTTTTTCTTCTTCCTCCGATGGAAATAAAGAATTCTTAGAAGAATTTCTTAGGGACTATAGCGTAAACCTTATAAAAGAACATTATAAAGTTTCCGACTCGATAAGAAAAGGTCTCATTGCTATAAAGGAGCTTACAGAGAGAAAAGAGATTTTTGACAGAGCAATTGAAATCTTAGAAAATTATATTTTGCCAGCCAAAGGGGATAGGTTAGGGATAGAAGACGAAAACCATAAAAAATTTGAAGAGATAAATGAAGTTTTTGGTAATGCCTTAGCTATCTGCTATTCAATGATTGGCGAAATTTTGAAAAAAGATGATAGTTTATCCAAAGAGATACAAAATCTGTTATCCCTTTTATTTAATATAGAAGAGTTAGTTAGTGGTGCTGAAGTAGCTATGGCACAAATAAAAACAAGAGAAAGAGAAAACCGTCACATTCCAAATATAGCTTTAGCAGCGCTGTTTAAAAATTTTAGTTGTTGGTACCGCGAAATGACTAGTGTGACTAAATTTTGGAATTCAGTCTATAAGATTATATATTATACATTGTTAGAAGCGGGAAAGAGTCCTTCTGAACCATATTTATGCCTAGCCCAATTTATTAAGGAGAATAGAAATCGAGTTTCAATCCTTACTTTCAATTACGACACTTTATTAGAACAAGCCCTATCGAAGTTGGAGGTGGGTTGCAATTTTGAAATTATCGAAACTAAAAAATGCGTGATATCCTCAATCTTACTTGAAAAGAAAGGTGTGCCAATTCTAAAACTCCATGGTTCACAGTGGTGGTGGAGGGGAAAAGAAGACTCAGAGATAATTTATAACGAAACTAAAATAGATGACTTAAAGACAAAAACAGATTGGTCAGATGCCTTAATAATCGGTCCTAGTGCAATGAAACATTTCGAAGATATAGATATAATAAGACTGTGGGCAAAGGGCTATGAAGCATTACGGGATGCAGATGTAGTTTTAGTTATAGGTTATTCCTTTCCAAATATCGATGAACAGGCTATAAACATGATGAGAAAGGGTATAAGAAATAATGGAAAGAAAGTGATAATTGTGGATATATACCCAAATAAGACAAGACTTGAAGAGATTATTCCTTCCTGTCAAATCTTAGAGGGTCCTGCTGAAGATATAATACCTCGGTTACTTCTATGATTAGATAAAAATGGGGCCGCTTCTAATTTTTGAAAAATAGAAACTTCCTTGAGTTATTATCTTGAGGCGAAAAAGGAGGAGACATGGGGTTTAAAGATAACTTGTTTCGCATAGTTGTTCTTCTTTTTAGAATTATTTGGATAGGATTAATATTATATTTGATTTATTCTAAGAAGTCGCTTGATAGTATTTTGTTGATTCTTTCAGCCGGTTTGGTTATCGATGGAACCTTATATACATTCTTTCTTGGACACGAAGACACTAAAATAAAAATAGGTACCTCTTTTTTTAGTCTAGAAATTCCTCAATTTTATACAGGAGCACTAATAGCTACTTTTGTAATTTTAGCAATGTATTACGGCAATATAAAAGCAAAGATGAACGAGAGAGATTTAGAGATGATAATAAACCGCACTGTTTATGAAACGCTGGGTTTGAGCAAGGCTAAAGAAAGTGAACCCAAAACTGATAATGAATTGATTATGCAAGCAAGCGATGCATATGAGAGCGATAACTTCGAAGATTGTATTTCTACATTGGATAAAATAAAAACCAATGATGAGGTAATTTTAGAGAAAAAAGCATACTTCCGTATCTTGGCTTTATACAAAAGTTACGAAAATCAATTATTGAATTTTATTCCTTTGAAAGAAGAGAATATCAACAACTTGGAAGATTTATTTAATCTATATTTGAGTAAATATAAAGAAAGTTCAAAATTTACTGTTGTTCTATATTTTTACGGCCATTTCCAGCGTACTTTTAGATTGAATAAAGAGAAGGCCATGGCCATTTTTGATGATATAGTGAATAATTATAGTTACTCTAAGTGGATGCAGGGAGCATTATATTACTCAGCTTTGCTTCACTATGATATAGGTACAGAAAACGATAAGCAGTTGGCGATAGAGAGACTTAAGTTTTTGTCTAAACAAGATGGAGAATTAAAGATATTTGAATCAGGAATGACAGTAGACGCCGCAGAAGTAGCTAAGCGTACATTAATAAATTGGGGCGCTGTTCCTTTGGCAGAGAGTCCCAAAAAAAGTTAGTACAATAAAGAAGAAAAAATAAGAGACGTTTCTATTTTTTAAATAACCCATGCCTACCCTCAATCCCGATTCCCTTAAAATTGGCTATATAATTCTCGTTTCTACTTCCAAATTCGCCATTGAAAAGCTTCAACGCAAAGCTGGTTTCGGTGACAGCTCCAAATGGACCCACGTTGCCGGTAGCCTGGGCGGATACGATGCGGTCGAAGCTAATGTACCGCGTTCACGCGTAATTAATCTTCAAAAAGAATATGTTGATAAAGATTATGAAATTAAGGTGATGAGAAGAAGAGGGCAGCCAGAGCAAAACCGCTATAAGGTCGCTCTTTGGTGGGCTACCATGAATAACCTGCCTTACGATGTCTTACAGTTTTTTTGGTTTCCTCTATCTTTGATCTACGGCGAAATAGGAATTATTTTACATAATTTGTTCAGTAGCCATAGAAGGTTCCTTTGTTCCGAGTTAATCGCAACTGCTTTTTATAAAGAGGGCGACTATTTATTCGGCAAGCCGGCAGAAAACGTCCTGCCCGCTGATTTTGATAATGACGTTTTGTTTGAAGAAGTAAAAGATATTTGGATGTATATCCTTCGCTTCGCTCAGGATTAATTCGGCCAAACAATTTACGTTCACTTCGTTCCGTAAATTGCGGCCTCATTAAAGTAAAGGATATCTGGCAATGAGGAAGCCAAAAATAGCTGTCTTTTCTCTAATCCTTGCGCTGGCTTTTGTAGTTTGCGCAGGGATTTTTTATGCTTATGCCGCTGATTCCTATCAGGCAACCGTTGAAGACATAAGCTGCGATAAGTACTTTCCCAAGGTTAAAGAGGCTTTAGAAAATGCAAAGAGTTCAATCTATCTAGTGATGTATTTTGTGAATTTTGATCCCAAATCCAGAAAATCCCCGGTGACCGAGCTGGTTGAGGAGCTTGTAAACGCCCATAAAAGAGGCGTTAGAGTAAAGGTAATCTTGGATCAGAATATCTCTTTTGTCGAATGGGAAGGCAGGGGCGGAAAATGGGAGAAAGAAGAAAAGAATATTTCTTTATTTGGGTATTTAAAAAAGCACGGCATAGAGGCTTATTATGACAATCTTTTTGTAGTTACGCACAGCAAGGCTATTGTTATTGATGAGGAAGTCGTAATATTGGGAAGCGCAAACTGGACAGAATCGTCTTTAAGGAGAAACTGGGAGGCCTCCTGTTTAATCAGGTCCAAAGAATTAGCCAAACAGTTATTAAAGGATTTCTCTGAAATTATTATAGATTATGAGGCCAGCGTTCTTGAAGAAGAAAGAGTTCCGCCGGTTAGGCTAAGCGGTTCTTTCTTAAAAGAGCCATCTTTAGCCCCGCGCATGGTTACGGCGAGGGATGAAACAGCCTTTGACCTTTATCTTTTATTATTAAAGACCTTCAACGGCAATCCCGAAGGCAGGGTGGACGTTGATTATAAAAGTATAAGTTCAACCTTGGGCCTGGATGAAAAATTTAGCTATGTTTCAGTCAGGGATATATTAAGAGAAGCTTTAGTGCGGCTCGATGAAAGATATAAGCTTATTAATCGTATAAAGAGGCCTCCTAAAAGTCCTTATTGTTTATTAATAAATTACCCCGGTAAAAACCCGTATGTTTTGCCTCAAGAAAAATATTGCTCTATTCCTGATGAGTATTGGCAATACGGATGGAATAAGCGTTTATCGTTTCCGGAAAAATACTGTTTTCTTATCAATCTCATAAAAGCAGGCGCAAGGCGGGGCCGCACATGGACCGGCTATAGACATGGCCTGATGGATGAATTCAATTTAAGCAGGGATACGGTAATCAGGGGCATGAAGGGCCTGAGGAGATTAAATATAATTGACATAGAATATCCCCAATATCCGGAAGGAGGCGGATTCGAGGAACGGGATCCCACTCGTTTTACATTGCTAGGGTTATATTCACCTCAAATATTGGAAAAAGAAAAAGACAGATTGGCAAAGCATTACGGTAAGGAGCGCTTTGAAGAAGCCCAAAAGTATGCGGGAATAGTTTTTAAGGATAATGATATTCAGGTTATTGAAGACATCATTAAGAAAATGGAAGAATATGGCGCTGAACAGGTGGCTCAGGCTTTTGGTAAAATTTCGTACCGGTCTCCTGATAATCCCAAAAGAAGCTACAAGTATGTGGTAGGTATATTGCAGACTGAAGCGGAAGAAGAGAAATAGGAAAGGAGCAATATGGCAGAAGGCGGATTTTTAATCAAATTTGACGGGAAAGAAATTATTCGCTGCTATGCGGTTGCGTTTGATTATGACGAGCGTCAATGTATAATTAACGATACAGAAAAGAGAGAGTTGCCTTCCGATTTGAAAGTTATAACCATTGAAGTAGAATAGTAAAAGGCGATTATGATGCAGTAGAGGCAAATGTGCTGCGTTCGTGCGTAATTAATCTCTAGAGAGAATACATTGACAATAATAAAGGATATTTTGACAACTGCTATAAAAAGTGATAAACTAATTTTTCCCTAAAGGCTAAAGTCAAAAAGAGGCTATTAATAGCTCTAAAAAAACACAAGGTATGTGATGAAAAGAAGAGGCAGAAGAAGAATAGAAGAGGCTGATCACAGAACAAGTTTCCTTAAATCAGCTGAAAGAACTCTTGATGTGTTGGAGTTTTTAAGCAAGACACGCTCAATAGGAATTACAGAATTAGCCGATACTATTAAAATTGGCACCAGCACTGCGCATAGAATTTTGGCTACTTTGGAAAAGAAAGGATTTGCTATACAGGAACCCGATACTGGAAGATATGCCCTGGGGCATATGGTTTTTCAGTTAGCGAGGTCAGTTATCTATATGATAGAGCCAGTAAAATATGTGCGGCCTTACTTAGAAGAACTTTGTAAAAAAACAGGAGAAAATATTGCCTTTGGTATTATTACTCCAGGAAAAGATAGAACCCTGATTTTGGCAGAAAATATAGCTGATAAGGCAGTAATAGCAAGGCCAATTCTTTTTCAGCGCTTTCCCATACCTGTTTGCCCTTGCGGTAAGGCATATCTTCTTACTTTAGATGATAAACAACTAAAGGCAGTATTGTCTAAAGATGGTATGACGCAATTTACTAAATACACACCTGCTTCTTTTTCTACACTTAAGAAACAGTTAATGCGATTTCGTAGCTTAGGATATACCTTAAGCCGAGATGAATTTTCAGTTGGGCTTTCCGCAATGGCTTCAGGTATATGCGATGCCGAAAATAAATTTTCCGGAGCAATTATGATTGTAGGTCCATCGTTTAGATTTACAGATAAAAGTGTTAGATATTGGGGAAAACTTTTATTGCAAGTAACTGCAAGGTTAAGTTTAGAATTTAAAGCTAAAGGCGTAATGTAATTTTTTTTACATTATAATGTGGAAAATCATTCCGTATATAGGAATAGCGAGGATTGAAAGTTGAAAAGCGAAGCAGAATTAACCTTACAGATATTAGAATGTTATTTAAGATATGGCCCATCTCTATCGATTAAGAACTTATGTATGAAGATAAAGATCCCAAAGAAAAAAGTAAGATATATTTTATCGGTTTTAGAAAAAAGGGGATATCTGACAAAAGACGAAGGTACTGATAAATATATATTAAGTAAGAAAATCGCAATGTTGGTATAGTCAATTAGAATCCTTGAGGTGATAAATGGCGGTGAAATTAGAAGTAAATGAAGAGATTGACCAGAAACTTAAGAACGCCATATTAGACGCAATTGGTGAAGGGGTTAGTATTATTGATGAGGATATGAAGATTGTTTGGGTTAATCCGATTATTGAGCAATGGGCGGGGAAGCTAGAAGACATAAAAGGAAAAAATTGTTATAAAGTCTACCAAAAAAGAGATACTCCTTGCGAAAACTGCCCATCGGTTAAAACTTTTAAGTCAGGTAAAATTGAGAAGGCAAGACAGTATGCTTATGATACCGAAGGCAATATTAAATATTTTGAATTTACCAGTGCTCCTCTGGAAGATGAGCTGGGAAGGACTATAGGAGTGGTGGAGTTAGCAGTTGATTTAACTAAAGAAATAAAACTCGAACATAAGTTAAAGGAGACCAAAGATAGGCTCCAGGCAGTCTTTGACGGGATAAGTGATGGGATTTCAGTTATTGATAAGGATTATCAGATCTTAAGGGTTAATCAGGGGCTCCTTAAGTTATTTAATAAAAGAGATTTTTCAGATTTGTTGGGAAAGAGGTGTTTTAGCGAATATCATAAAAACGAAGGATTTTGTGATAATTGTCCGGCTAAAAAGACATTTGAAATCGGCAAGCCTTTTCATGTGACTAAGATTTGCGCGGGGGCTGATAAAAGCAGGGTAGTGTTAGATATATCTACTTTCCCTATTAAAGATGAAGACGGAAGGGTCATTCAGGTAATTGAGTATATGAAGAATATTACTGGTATAGTTAAATTAGAGGACCAATTACTTTATCAGGAAAGACTGGCCGGAATTGGAGAATTGGCAGCCGGTATTGCACATGAGATACGGAATCCTTTGGGCAGCATTACTGCTTCATCTCAATTTGTTTTAAGTAAATATAGGCTCCCTGACCCTGTAAAAAAACATTTAAAGATTATCTTAAGAAACTCTGAAAATGCAAACAGGATTATCAAGGATTTGCTTGATTTTGCTAAGCCCAGAGAAATTTCTTTTAAGATGGGTAATATTAAGGGCGTCATAGATGGTGCTTGTAATCTGGTCAAGGTAAGATGTGTAAGGCAACGCGTTCGTTTAGTCCGCAAATGGTCAAGAAGGCTTCCGTCAATACTATTAGACGAAAAACGGCTGGAAGAAGCATTCTTTAATTTTATCCTCAATGCCTTAGATGCGATGCCTGCCGGAGGCCGCTTAATGATTAATGCCCATCCTGACTTTGAGGCTAATGAGGCAGTGGTTAGTTTTTTAGATACAGGCGAAGGCATTTCTCCAGAAAATTTAAACAAAATGTTTACTCCCTTTTTTTCTACAAAAGAAGACGGAGTGGGATTAGGTTTATGTTTAGCGCATCAGGTGATTAGTTCCCACAAAGGCAGAATAAATATAGAAAGTAAACTCGGGTCAGGCACAGACGTCGTAGTTCGGCTTCCGTTTTTAGAGAGAGAGAGGGGGGGGGGGGTAAAAAACAAAGACTTTTAAATGGGCTTCATTAAGCTAATCAAAGAATAGTAAACAGCCATGGCGGAAATAAAATGGGATATTAAAATAGGAGGAGAAATATATCGGGAAGTTTCTGGTTCTCGATTACAAAGATGGATTTCTACGGGTAAGATAAAACCCGGAGAGGTGCTTGTCTGGCGCAGCGGTTTTTCGGGTTGGCGTAAACCCGAAGAACTTAAAGAACTGTGGCCATTTTTTAAACGATACGAAAAACCCCAATTAAAAAAGATAATAAGAAAGAGGCCAATAAGTCGAGTCTTACCCTCTAAAAAGAGGAAGGATACTTTAGTCATAGATTATAAGAAGAATCCGCGCTGGCCTTTATCTGATATCTTAAGCAGGTTCTTTCTAACGAAAATGTAACCCCTAAGGCAATAGTAAATATAGTTTCTGCCTATAGTAGTGAAGAAAAGGGGAAGAGGCAGAGAAAATGGGGTAAGGTCAGGAGGTCTACTGGGGTGGAAACAATCCTAATAGTTGATGATAACAAAGATATGCAGTTTACCCTGGCTAATATATTAAAAGAAGAGGGTTACGAAACTATAACTGCGCCAGATGGGGAGCGGGCAATTAAAGAAGTCAAAACGAGATCTCCTAATTTAGTTTTATTAGATATTAAGCTTCCGGGGATTGATGGGATGAAGATTTTAAAGGAGATCAAACATATTGATAAGGAAATAATTATAATTATGCTCACTGCTTATGGGGATGTTAAAGGTGCTGTAGAGGCAATGAAATTAGGGGCTTTTGATTACATTACCAAGCCTTTCAATAACGAAGAGTTAGCCCTGATAATTAAAAATGCCTTGAGGACTCAATATTTAAGTAAGGAAGTAGAGGTTTTAAGGCGAAGATTGGGTGAAAAGATAGCGTTGAGTGAGGTAATGGGAGACAGTTCTGCTATAAAACAGGTTTTGAAACAGGTAGATATAATTGCACCTACCAATATGACCGTAATACTTCAGGGCGAAAGCGGAACAGGCAAGGAATTAATTTCACAGATGATTCATCAAAAGTCCAAGCGCCGCGATAAACCATTTGTAGCTGTAGATTGCGGTGCTATCCCTGAGACTTTGGTAGAGAGTGAACTCTTTGGCTATGAAAAAGGCGCCTTTACCGGAGCTGATGAGCGCAAAGATGGCAAATTTGAACAGGCAAATGGCGGGACCTTACTCTTAGATGAAATTACCAATTTATCAGATACTATGCAGATGAAGTTTTTAAGGGTAATTCAAGAGAGAAAACTCCAGCACTTAGGTGGAAGGAAAGATATAAAGATGGATGTACGGATTATTGTAGCCACCAATACTAATCTATATGAAACGGCAAAAGCGGGCAAGTTTAGGGATGATCTATTTCATCGGCTTAACGAGTTTCATATTAACCTTCCGCCTCTACGAGAAAGAAAAGAAGATATTGCCGCATTAGCCAAATATTTTCTGGATGAGGCAAATCAAGAACTTAACAAAAAGATAAAAGGCTTCTCTGGTGAAGCAATGAAATTTTTCTTAAGTTATAATTGGCCAGGTAATGTCAGAGAGCTTAAAAATCTTATCAAAAGAGCAGTGCTTTTATCCGATTCTGAGTATATTAGTTCTAGCCATTTATCCCTAAATAATATAGCTTGTCTTGAGAATAAACTTGACTCAACTGATGGTTTTCCCGCAGTAGCGGGATCCCGCTTACAGCGGGAAAACTCATTTGAAGACGCATCTAAGGCATTCCAACGAGATTTGATTAAAAATGCCCTTGAAAAAGCAGATGGAAATAAGATAAAAGCAGCAAAAATTCTGCAAATCAACCGCAAGGCGCTTTACCGTAAGATGAAGAGTTTAAATCTATTGTGACGTTTTTGTCCATTCTTGTCCCAGATTTGTCCCATCCTTACCCGTTTCAACAAATTTTTAAAAAGTATATATAAATCTATCTCAAATCAACAGAATATATTAAAGATTAAATCTTATGTATTTCAAGAGGTTATAAAAATCAATTTCAGAAGGTAAAAATTCTGCCTTAATTTAAGCACCTTTGGCACAGTTGTTGCTTATATATAATAAGTAGATGCAAATCAACCCCGTTAGAAATCCCGCATTGCGGGACGCCATTTCTAACGGGGTCAATGAGAAGCGATAATACTGAATAATCCATAAATGGCAAAGAAACTGAACGGTAAAATCAGGGTTTTAGTGGTAGATAATGATAAGGATATGAGCTGGCTAATTGCTCGTATTCTGAAAGAAGAGAATTTTAAGGTTAATATTGTCCATAGCGTAGAGTCCGCCTTACAGAAAATCGCAAAACATTCCTATAATTTAATAGTGCTAGATTATAAACTTGCTGGTAAGTCTGGCCTATTTGTTTTAGATAAAACCCACCAAATTAGCCCTTCCACAGTTACTATTATGATTTCTGCCTTTGGTAATTCTGCAGTAAGAGAAAAAGCCAAAGAATTCGGGGCTTATGCCTTTCTGGATAAGCCTTTTAATATAAATGGCCTGAAGAAGACGGTGAAAAAGGCCTTAACCGAGCATAAAAGGAGGTGCGTCAATGAAGCGAATAGGAATAGTAAGCATTCTTGTTCTACTTCTAGCGAGCATTGTGGTTCTACCGGTTTTGGCAGCGCAGGAGCAAGCGCCAGCCCAGTCAACGATGCAAAAAACGGGCATCCAGTCCATATTGGGGTCGGCTAAGCTTTCTACGGTTCAGGTAAGCGGATATTTGCCTAAATTGGGAGGATTGTTGCTGATTTTGGTTGTAGGTTCTTTAATTGCCTTGGGCATTGCAGGATTAGTGGGGCTAATCCTTAAGGCAATCCAGTTAGAAAAAGGCGCAAAGAAAATTAATATCCCCGAGATTCTCAAAAAAGGTGGCATTGGATTGTCCCTTAGTGACTTGATTACTGAGTTAATCTTTTTTGTGATTATTGTAGCTACCTTAATTACTGCCTTAGAGTTTTATGGTGTAACTACTGCTGTATTTACCAGCCAGGTCCTTGCCTACATTCCTCAGGTAATTGCCGCTGTGTTTATCTTAGTTCTGGGAATTCTTTTGAGCCTACTTATCTCAGGAATAATCACTTTAGTGGGCGGAAATGTTAAGATTGCGCAATCCGCACTGCTTGGAAACATTGCCAAGTATGCCATTATTGTGGTGAGCGGTTTGATTGCCCTAAGAGAATTGGGAGCAGGGATTATCTTGACCGATAAGTCTAAGGATATTATCTTCGCAGGGTTAGTGTTGGCCCTTGCTCTTTCCTTCGGCTTAGGAGCAAAAGAGAAAGCAGAAAAATTCTTAAATAAGATTTTTTCCCGCGAATAGCGGGATCCCGCCCAATAGTAAATAATTGGCGGGAAAGGAGTAAAATCTTAAAAAAGAAAGGGGGTGAAAAACATGGCAGTAGAAAAAGCGATTGGTTCTTCCAGTTTGGTCGAAGTTATTGACCGTATCCTGGACAAGGGCGTCGTAATTGATGCTTGGGTAAGAGTCTCTTTAGTGGGTATCGAGATACTCGCGATTGAAGCAAGGGCAGTAATAGCTTCAGTTGAGACCTATCTGAAGTATGCTGAAGCGATTGGTTTGACCGCAACAGCAGCCTAACCCTAAAGGGTAGACCTTCCTATCCATTAAGGAAGGGTCTAAGTAAGGATAAGGTCGAAAAAGGATTCTTGCCGAGCCATCCTTTATGAGCACATAACTTAGCGAACGATAGTGAAGCTAAGTTATAAGTGCGAATAAATCCTTGACATCAAAGATGTCAAGGATCAAATTCGGCCAAATAACTTACGTCATTTTATTCCGTAAGTTATGGCCTCATTTGAAGCATGGCCCGCCAAGATTTTCCTTCCCGCCAATTATGAAGATTGAATCTTCGTTATTAATAGAGAGAAAAAAATGCCAGAGACTTTAGATTTAAATAAAGTTGTAGAAGATATTGTCGCCTCTTATGAGGCAAAGATTGAAAACATCAACTCTTTCTTTGAGACTACGCACTTGATTTTTGGCGAATTTCAAGAGCCCCTTCTGGAGGCAAAACAAGAAAGAGGAGAAATTAATTCCCAGTTAGAAGATTTACTTGCTAAGAATGAGCACCTAAGGAGGACAGACTTTCACCGGATGATGCAGGGGATCCTTGCTATCCAAGTTAACAAGGAAAAGGAAATAAGAAATTTATTAAATAGTTATCTTACCGAACAGAAACAAATGGTAAATCTTTTAAGAGATAATTTGACCAGAATTAAAGCAGCCCTGGCTAGTGGTCAAGGAGTTGAAATCAAGGAATCTAAAGAATTAATCGGTCAAATTCTTATTCAGCAAGACAAAAGGAAACAGGAAGTTAGCCTTAAGTTAAAAGAGTTTCAAAAAGAACAAAAAGAGATGACTCAACGGCTGCAGGAACTCTTAGTCAAAGGAAAAGAGCTAAGGATAAGGGATCTTAAATTAATGCTTAAAGAATTTGATGTTCAACATAAAGAGCGTTTAGCCCGTCAAGAGGAAAGAAAAATAGAAGCTCAGAAAAGAAGAGGAGAAGTTCGCGGTATGTTGGTTGAGTTTAAAAAGAAACGCAAAGATTCAGTCAAGAGTTGGAGAACTAATTCTGTTAAGGTAACTCCGCCTGTTAGAAATGTAAAAGAGACTCATAGAGATGGTAGAGTTTCTAATCCCTCGGCTTCGCTCAGGATTAGCCCTGAGCAGAGTCGAAGGGCTAACGGGGTTAATATAGATTAATGAATAATAGGTCCTTCCCCCGCCTTTAGCGGGGTCAGGATCAAAATTTGTAAAACAAATTTTGAAGGGAGGTAGAAAATGGGAATAGCAGAGAGTATGAAAGGCCTTACTGAGGATATACTCGCTTCCTATGATACCCGAGTGAAGGCGTTGGGTGATATAGTGGCAGATACCCACAAAATCGTAGCTGATGCCCGTAGAACCATAAAAGGTTTTGCCTCGGATAGGAAAAAGATGTCTGCGGAACAGGCAGAGGCTTTGGCTAATTATGCCAAGGATCTCGTCAAAAATGTGGAGGGATTGCTTAAAGAGTTTAGTAAGAACCGCAAGCAGATGAGTGAGGCACAGGTCAAAACTTTGGCAGATTTTGTCAAGGGTATTACAGATTTTGTGAAGAACTTGACCAAGGATGTAGGTTCGATGATGAATGGTTTCAAGAAGGAACACAAGGAGATGTCCGAGGAACTCAGAGAGAAACTTGCTAAAGACACAAAGGAGATTGAAACCTACATTAAGAAGCTACTAAAAGAGTTTAACGCGTCTCGAACTGAGATGGGTAATGCTCTAAAAAAGAGTTTAGTCAAATATATTAGTGATATAAAAAGCAGTGTTAAGGATATAACCGGCAGTGCTAGGCAACTTATCGGAGAATATCACTCTGATATGGCTAAAGCAAGGCGCACCTGGCAAGGGATGGCAGCTACGTTAGCCAAAGCCAAGGGAAAAGGTGTAATGGCCAAAATTGAAGCTGGTGAAAAAGTAGCTACAGTGGTAGAAGAGACTAAGAAGAAAAGAAAAGGCAGAAAAAGAGGAAGAAAAAAGGGAAGAAAGTAAAAGGGGAGGTAAGGTAGAATGAGCCTAATTACTTGTGCTTTTTGTAAAGGTAAAGGCAAAGACCCTTTTGGCCTCCTTTCTAAATTAGCTGATTGCCAGGTATGTGGTGGCACTGGAAAAGTTGAAGTTCCTTGGCCAATGGTGGAATGCGCCTTTTGTAAAGGTAGCGGTGTTCATCCTCACGCCAGACTTACCTGTTCAGCCTGTAAAGGAAAAGGCTTTACTGCTTTTCGGGGCGCAAAGGAAGAATGTCCCAATTGTGGCGGTACGGGCTATAAGGTAGACGGCAATCTTCCTTGTAGCGCCTGTCAAGGCATGGGGGTTGTACCCAAAAAATAAGGAGGTTAGTCTATGGGTAATATATCAAGTGGTATGGAAACCATCTGCAAAGACATTGCAAATAGTCATGCAGAGAGAAACAAGTCCTTTAAAGATTTACAAAAAGATGTTAAGTCTTTAAGAGACGATGCCAGGAAGTTCGTTGCGGACTCAAGAAAGCTTCATCAAGAAATGGCCAAGAATTTAGAGGAGAGCCTTTCTTTAGGGCGGCAGGATTTGACAAAAGCAGTTGATTCTTTAAAGAAAGATTTCCACAAGAGTCAAAAAGAGGTGCGTGCTGATTTAAATGAGGCGAGCAAAAGCTGGAAAGAGATGAATAAGAATCTATCGGCGAAAAAGGCGAAATAATAGATCCTTCTCCCGCCTCATGAGCGGGGTCAGGATCAAATTTACTTCGTAAATTTGAGAAATGAGGTGAGGAAAAAATGATTGATGAAATGACTACAGTACTTGAGCCAAGCCCTCTGCCAGATTTTGTGGAGACAAAGTACATCAAAGGTATTACTCACAGGGCTCTTTCCTATATTAAGGCGGGTTTTCCGGTTCATTTTAGAGGAATTTCTGGGAGCGGAAAGACAACCTTGGCAATGCACATTGCCAGCAAGATTAAAAGGCCAGTAGTGATGATTCACGGAGATGAAGAGTTTACTACCTCGGATTTGGTGGGTGGTGAATACGGTTATCGGTTTCGGAAAGTTGTGGATCGTTTTGTCTCAAGAGTTATGAAAATGGAAGAAGATATGACAAAACACTGGGTGGATAACCGTCTAACCGTGGCTTGTAAATACGGATTCACGCTTATTTACGATGAATTCACCCGTTCCCGACCAGAGGCAAATAATATTCTTTTGGCAATCTTGCAAGAGAAGATAATGGATTTACCCGTAGGTAGAGGCGGAGAACAGCCATATTTGAAAGTGCATCCAGAATTTACTGCTATTTTTACCAGTAATCCAGAAGAGTATGCCGGAGTCCACCGAAGCCAGGATGCTCTGCGTGATAGGATGATTACCATAGACTTAGACTATTTTGACTATGAGACAGAGATAGCTATAACCAGAGCTAAGACCAAACTCTCCAAGCGGGATGCTGAGACTATTGTGAACATCGTTCGGGAATTGCGCGAATCTGGCAAATGTGAATTTGCGCCCACTGTCCGTGCCTGTATTATGATTGGTAAAACTCTTTCTGGTCAACAGATGACTCTTGCCCAAGCTAATGGCGTGTTTACCCAGATGTGCCAGGATATCTTGTCTTCTGAGACCAGTAGGGTTGGCTCTAAGACAAATCAGAATCGGATAAAAGCTTTAGTGGGAGAGATAGCCGCCAAGCATTATAATAGTCGCTTTTAGTATCTTCAAGGAGGGCTAAGCGTGGCACTTTTACGTGTATATACAAATATGGATGCTAACTTTAGAATTGCGCTTCCCCGTGGTATTCGTAATGCACTCGATATTAAACCAGGGGACAAATTAGAATTGACCATTGTGGGAATGCATAAGGCAAGGAAACTACTTGTTGCTAAAGAAAGAAGGAGGTATGGGAGATGAAGAGTATGTCTCAGCTTCAGACGGTAAGCGATATAAAAGGAATGCACTCCATAGGTGCGCGTTCTATTCCAAAGGCTATGAGGTCAAGTTACTTAGAATTATATGTGCTTGACCGAGAAAAGGCCAGACTAGACAAAGAAAAATTCAGCTTAGATAAAAGAAGAAACAGTGCTCAAACGCGATTAGATAGCATTGCTCAACGTATGGAGAAGCTTAAGAAAGAAATAGAAGAGGGGACGGATGTAACAGCTCGACGTAGCCTAACTTCCAGAAAACCTCTGAAGACGATGTCCATAAAGTATTAATAAGGTTGTGCATTTGCCTCGCAGACCAAAATCTTTGATGTGGGGGTTTAATTCAGAGGAGTTCAAATGGAGTGGAAGGCTTATGACTGGCAGAGTCAAAAGGTAGGCCAAAAGGGTGAAGTTTTAAATAGGAATGACTATAGATGCGGTTTTTGTAAAGGTAAAGGCATTATATCTCATAATAAGGCAATAAGATGCCCTGGCTGCGCAGGGGCCGGGATAGTAAGGATTCCCGGCTTTGTAACCATATGTGCTTATTGTAATGGAGACGGAAGAGCGCCTTTAAATAGAGACCTTACTTGTAATGTCTGTAAGGGTAAAGGGGTTGTGCCTATTGAGGGCAAAGATATTGAGATTTGTTTTGTGTGTAAAGGTAAAGGTAGAGAGCGCGGCTCAAGCCTTCCTTGTCTAAAGTGCAAAGGTAAGGGAGTTGTGGCGAAACCCCTGCCTGCCGGCAGGCAGGAAAAATTCAATACAGAAGATGTTCAGAGAGAAGATGAGGTTTTAGAAAATAATTCTAATGCGGAGGTGTCTGGTGATGAAGAGAAAAGCTAAGAAAGAAGAGAAAAAGGAAGAAGGGTTAGATTTTGATTTTGGGATAGGAAAATTAAGTTTAGGAGGTTTATTTAAAGGTATTCAAAAATTAGTTGATGTTGCAGCAGAGTTAAAAGAGGCAGGTGGTGAAATCAGGAAAGAAGGCGAGATAGACTTAAGCCATCTTAAAGAGGGCATGAAGGGAGTTTTCGGGTTTTCTATAAAGACAGCAGTGGGAGGTAAGCCTATAGTCGAACCATTTGGTAATATTAAGAAGACCCCTAAAGGACCTACGGTTGAGGAAGAAAGGGAACCGATTACTGATGTCTTTGACGAAAAAGAAGAGATTAGAGTTTACGCTGAGATGCCTGGCGTAAACCAAGAGGATGTAAAATTGGATTTAAAAGGAGATATCTTGGATATTTCAGCTCAGACAGGTGATAGAAAATACCATAAGGAGGTTTTACTTCCGGCAAAGGTTAACACTGAGACCCTCACCTCCAGTTATAAAAACGGTATTTTAGAAATAAGCATAAAGAAATGTTAAGAAGAAATGCTAAATGGCATTAGTCGGATTAAGAGAAAATGCTCTAAAGTTAATTTTGTTCGGTGGTAAAGGCGGTGTAGGAAAGACGACCTGTGCCTCAAGCACAGGTCTTTATTTAAGCTCACAGGGTTTTAAAACGCTCCTTATTTCTACAGACCCTGCGCATTCGCTCTCTGATAGTTTAGGTCAAGAAATCGGTAGTGAGATAAAAGAAGTAAAGGGTATAAAAAACCTCAGTGCCCTTGAGATAAGCGCGGAGAAAGCTCTTTCTAAATTCAAAATAAAATACGAAACCCAGATAAGAAAAATCTTGGATACCTCTACCTATTTAGATCAGGAAGACATTGATTCTATCTTTAGCCTGCCTATTCCGGGTATTGATGAGGTGATGGGATTTAAAACCATAGTTGATCTGATAGAGCAGGCTCAGTTTGAGAAATACATAGTAGATACCGCACCTACCGGACATGCTCTTCGGCTTTTAACTCTGCCTGAATTGCTTGATGACTGGATTAAAGTGATGGCCAAGATGAGGTGGAAGTATAGATATATGGTGGAAACTTTTTCTGGAAAATATAATCCTGATGAAGGCGATGATTTTCTGGTAGAAATGAAAAAGACAGTAAACAGAATTGAGGGGTTGCTTCGGGATGGCAAGGCCTGTGAATTTATCGCCGTAACCATACCAGAAGATATGGCAATTCAAGAAACAGAAAGATTAGTAAATAACCTAAATAAATTCGGCTTAAAACTAAAACAATTGGTGGTAAATAATGTTTTGGAATTAAGGCATTGTGAGTTTTGCCGAGAAAGAAGCAAGGCCCAAGAAGAATACATAAAACAAATAAGAAGGAAATTTAGTCACCTAAAAACCACAATTATACCTTTGCAGCCGCGGGAAGTTAAGGGCGTAGATACGCTGAATAACTTTTCCCGTCTACTTCTTTCATGAGGGGCGGGATCCCGCCCTAAATGATTGGCGGGAAAGGAATTTTTATTCCAATGACAGCGAAGAACAATTCACATACCTGTGGTGAGCGTAGTCGAACCATTACCTTGAAAGTAAAAGAGGCCTTAGCCAAAGACGCTGGCAGGGCAATTGTTAGGATTGACCCGCAAGATATGAAGACGCTGGGTGTAGAAGTAGGAGATATTTTAGAGGTTGAAGGTAAAAGAAAAACGCCAGCCAAGGTAATGCCTTGTTATGCAGAAGAGCGAGGCAAGAGCATAATCCAAATGGATGGGATATCACGAGAGAATGCACAAGTGAGTTTAGATGAAAAGGCAAAGATTCGTAAAATTGATCCTAAGCCAGCAAATAAAATTACGCTCTCGCCTTTGACCATATCAAGCCTCTTGCAGAAAGATAAAGATACCAGATATATCGGTTCACTCATAGAGGGACTTCCGGTTACTTCTGGCGATCGTGTTAGAGCTACGCTATTCGGCTCAAGGTCCTGTGATTTTAAGGTTTTAGATACCGCGCCTGATGGTGTAGTTTTGATAAATCCTACAACTTTAATTAGAATGGAGACCAAAGAGCAAGGAGAAACCGGACAAACTAAGATTTCCTACGAGGATATTGGTGGGTTGGGTACGCAAATTCAAAGAATTAGAGAAATGATTGAGCTGCCTTTAAGGTATCCTGAAGTTTTTGAAAGATTGGGAATTGATGCGCCTAAGGGTGTCCTGCTTTATGGGCCTCCGGGAACCGGTAAGACTTTAATTGCCCGCGCTGTGGCTAATGAAACCGAGGCTTATTTTACCCATATATCAGGCCCTGAAATTATGGGTAAATTTTATGGAGAGAGCGAAGCCCGTCTAAGAAGTGTATTTGAGGATGCCCAGGCGCATGCTCCTGCAATTATCTTTATTGATGAGATAGACGCTATTGCACCTAAGCGGGAAGAGATGGGCGGAGAAAAACAAGTGGAGAGGCGAGTGGTTGCCCAGCTTTTATCCTTATTAGATGGTTTGGAGTCTCGCGGCCAGATTATTGTTATCGGAGCTACAAATATTCCCAATACTTTAGACCCGGCATTAAGAAGGCCCGGTAGGTTTGATAGAGAGATATCCATTCCTATCCCGGACAAATTTGGAAGATTAGAGATATTAGAGATTCATACCCGAGGGATGCCTTTGGCAAAGGATGTCACTTTAGAAAAATTAGCTGAGATTACTCATGGGTTTGTAGGCGCAGACTTGGAAGCATTAGCAAGAGAAGCAGCAATGTCAGCCCTGCGTAAGCTCTTGCCTAAGATCGACTTTGAGATGGCAGATATTCCTTATGAGACCTTAATGAAGCTAGAGGTTAGCACAAACAATTTTTTAGAAGCAATGAAAGAGGTTGAACCTTCAGCCATACGGGAGTTCTTTGTAGAGGTGCCGGATGTAAAATGGGATGATGTAGGCGGATTAGAGAATATTAAGGAAGAGCTGAAGGAGGCGGTAGAATGGCCACTTAAGTATTCAGATATTTTTAAACAGGCAAATACTAAGCCACCTAAAGGAATACTTCTTTATGGGATACCGGGCACAGGAAAGACTTTATTAGCTAAGGCTGTGGCAAGCCAAACCGGGGTAAATTTTATTTCAGTAAAAGGGCCAAGCCTAATTTCAAAATTTGTGGGAGAAAGCGAAAGGGCTATCCGTGATGTATTCAAGATTGCCAAACAGGCAGCACCCACAATTCTATTTTTTGATGAGATTGATGCATTAGTTCCCAAAAGAGGCTCAGGCGTTACAGATGGCCATGTTGGTGAACGGGTTATCGCTCAATTCTTGACTGAGATGGATGGGATTGAGGAATTAAAGGGAGTAGTAGTTTTAGCTGCGACTAACAGGTTGGATTTAATTGATTCAGCGCTTTTAAGAAGTGGCAGATTTGACCTTTTATTAGAATTGCCTAAACCCGATGAGAAGACGAGAGTTGAGATATTCAAGATACATGCTAAAAGCAAGCCAAAGGCTTTAGATGTTGATTTAAAAGAGTTAGCTAAAGAAACCGATGGTAAAGTTGGTTCTGATATTGAGTTTATCTGTCGTAAGGCCGCTTGCTTAGCGATAAGGGAATTCATAGGAAATCCCTGCCTGTCCGGTAGGCAGGCAAAAGAGAAAAATACACTTATAATTAAGAAGAAGCATTTTGAGGAGGCGGTCAAGTTAGTAAAAGAACAAAGCGTAAAAGCTTAAAAGGAGGCCGAAGATGTTTAAATTCATTAAGGGATTAATTGAAGGTATCAAGAAGTTTTTCAGCAACATATTTAAAAAGAAAACACAAGGCCTGTCAGGACAAAAATAATAAAGTAATCCTGTTATAAAGATAATAGACACTAATTTTTTACCAGGTCTCTGGATAAGAAAAAATTATGGCTATAGGAAAATATATTTACGGAATTATTAATTCTAATACCCACGAATCATGCGGTCCTTACGGAATACCCGCCTATAAAGAGGTTAATTTTATTCCTTATCAGGATATAGCGGCGGTAGTAAATGATGCCGAGATAGTTGATTATACCCATATGTTTAAAGATGCCTTGGCTATGGCGTTAGTTGAACATCAAAAGATTATTGAACGAATTATGGGCATAGGATATTCAATTATTCCGATGAGATTAGGGACGTTCGCGATGAATGAAGCAGAGGTCAAAGATATCTTAAGTAAAGGTTACGGTCTTATAAAAGAGATAATCCCAAAGATAAACGATAGAATAGAGATTGATGTAGTGGCTATTTGGAGTGATTTTACTTTGGTGATTAAAGAAGCCGGTGAAGAAAAAGAGATTAAGGGTTATAAAGAGAAGCTGTTAAGCAGCCCTAAAGGGATAACTGTTGACGAGCAGATGAAGATAGGGTTTATGCTTAAGAAGGCACTGGAGGAAAAAAGAGAGAAAAATGCCTTGAAGATACAGGATATCTTAAAGAGTGTTAGCATAGGCTACAAACAGCACGAACTTATGGATGACAAAATGGTGGCAAATTTTGCATTTTTGATAGATAAGCTTAAGCAAAAAGAATTTTATGCGAAGGTTGAAGACCTGGATACTGAATTTGCGGAAAAACTAAACTTTAGATGCGTTGGGCCTCTGCCAGCCTATAGTTTTTTTACTATCGAGATAAAAAAGATGCAGTTTAACGACGTAAATTTAGCAAGGAAAAGGCTGGGAATTTTAGAAGATTGCAGTTCTAAAGACGGTATTAAGAAAGCGTTTCATAGACAAGTATTCATTTCTCATCCTGATAAGAATCCAGATAAACCAGGGATAGAAAAGGAATATGATGAAATAATGAGGTCTTATAATATACTTCTTGATTATGCTCAAGCTTGCGAACAAGTCGGTCAGGAAAATCTAATCTTTAATGAAGATGAATTTCAGAAGAATGCGGTATTAGTTAAGGTGAGAGACTAACGTGGAAAAGGAAGGCAAATATATCTATTGTATTATCGGCACCAAGCAGGAAAGGAATTTTGGGCCTATCGGGATAGGCGGCAGGGGCGATGAGGTATTAACCATTAGTTACGATGATTTAAGTATGGTGGTAAGTAACTCGCCCATGGCTAAACTGGAAGTTAGCCGGCAGAATTTGTTAGTCCACGAAAAAGTAATTGAGGAAGTGATGAAAGAATTCGATAGCGTGCTTCCGGTGAGGTTTGGCACAATTGCCTCTGGCGCCGATGAAATAAGGAATCTGCTGGATAGGAGATATAGAGAATTTAAGACCGCATTAAGAGATATGGAGCATAAAATAGAGCTGGGAGTTAAAGGGATATGGAAAAATATGGATGTTATATTTGGCGAGATTGTAGAAGGAAACAAGGAAATTAAGAAGGCGAAAGAAAAGCTCCAAAACGACAAAGGAAAGAAGAATATTCAGGCAAAAATGGAAGTAGGCAAAATGGTTGCACAGGCGCTAGAGAAGAAAAAAGAAAAAGAGGCGGCAAAATTTGTAGATGCTTTAAGAAGGACCGCAGGTGATTATAAACTTAATAAGACTATGGGCGATGAGATGTTTGTGAATGCTGCTTTTTTGGTAGATAAAGGCAGGGAAAAAGAATTTGATAATATAATGGATGATTTAAATGAGGAATATAAAAATAGGGTAAAGTTTATGTATGCAGGCCCCTTACCCGTATTTAATTTTGTCAATATTGTTATCTATCCTGAAGAATGGGAGAAATAATAAATGCTCTCAGAAACAGAAGCCAAAAATTTAAGAGAAACAATTCCTGGTGAGGGTAAATATATTTACTGTATTATAGCGATAGATAACTGCGAGTTTTTAAACTTTGGCCCGCTAGGAATTGGAGGCAGAGGCGATGAGATATATACAATTTCCTACAAGCCAGAGGGCAGTGGTTGGGCTTCCGCTAGCCCAACCCATAAGACAATTGCTGCGGTAGTAAGTAATTCACCAATTAAGAAATACTCTGTTGCTAGAGAGAACCTCATTCCACATGAACGCGCTATTGAAGAAGTGATGAAGGCTTATACAGTCTTGCCGGTAAGATTTGCCACTATTGCCGAAGATGAAAAAAAGGTAAAAACGATATTAGAAAGAGACTATGATAAACTCTTAGATTTACTGAAAAATATGAAAGGCAAAATTGAACTGGGGCTGAAAGCAATATTTAAAGAAGATATTTATAATTATATCCTCGAGGAATACGAAGAGATAAAGGCATTAAAAGAAAAACTCACAACACTGCCTCTTGAAAAGACTTATTACCAACGTATGGAAATAGGTAAGATGGTAGAAACTGCTTTAGAAAAGGAAAAAGAGAGTCATAAAGAGGATATCTTAAGCTATCTTTCACCTTTAGTTCTAGAGATTAAGACTAATAATACCTATGGCGAAAGAATGATTATTAACGCTGCCTTTTTGGTGGAAAACAATAGAGAAGGAGAGTTTGACCAAAAAATTCAAGAGCTAGGCGCGAAATATGGGGATAAAGTTAAATTTAAATATGTAGGCACGCTGCCGCCGTTTAATTTTGTTAATTTGGTAATTGACACTTCGACTTCGCTTTAGTGTCAATGGTGAGCGTAAGTCGAACCATTGAGACAGGAAAATATTAAAGATGTTTTTAATTGACGATATATTACTTGCGCCATTGAATGGTATAATCTGGCTGGGTAAAAAGATTAATGAAGTGGCAGAGAAGGAATTTTCTGATGAAGGGCTGATAAAAGAAAAACTTATGCAATTGCAGCTTCGTTTTGAGATAGATGAGATAAGCGAAGAAGAATATAATAGGCAGGAAAAGGAGCTCTTAGAGCGATTAGAAGCTATTAGGAAAGCAAAGGAGGAGGGTTAAAGATGGCTAATGTAGAAGAGGTTGCGAAAGCGGTGAGCGAATTTTTAAAAAAGACCCTTAATATAAAAGATGTAAAGGTTATTAAGGTAACAAAGGCTGATGAAGGATGGGAAACTGAGGCAGAGGTTTATGAAGAAAGTTCTTTTATAAAAGCCCTTGGGTTACCTACCAGAGTGCAGGATAGGAATTTCTATGAGGTTAAATTAAGCGACAGGTTAGAGGTTGAATCTTATGGGCGCAAAGGCGAATATAGTCAATCAGAATAATGGTTCGACTGCGCTCACCATTAATCCTGAGCGAGCGTATGCGAGTCGAAGGATAATTTATTAAAATAATGAAATCACAAGACAAAGGCCTTATCTATTTATATTGTCTTACTAATAAACCCCCACACCAATATATTGGTGGTGGTGGTAAAATTCCAAAACTAAAAGAAGCAGAAGATTTAGTTGATAATGCGCATTTCCTTTATTATCAAGGCCTGTATGCAGTGGTGAGTAACGTTTCCACTGATGAGTTTAGCGAAGAAAACCTAAAGAATAATTTGGCTGATTTAGAATGGATTAAAACAAAGGCAGGCATTCACGAGAAAGCAATAGAAACTGTTATGAAAAACTCCTGCGTAATTCCCTTCAAGTTTGGGACAATATTTAATACTGAAGAAAATCTAAAAATAATGCTTAAGAAACATATAAGTAAATTTAAAGATACCTTAAAGTATTTAGAAGGTAAAGAGGAATGGGGGGTTAAAATTTATTGTGACATAGATAAATTAAAAGAAAACCTCATTCGGGAAGATAAGGAGTTCCTAAATATAGATAAAGAAATAAACTCTGTTTCACCGGGCAAGGCCTTTATTTTGAAAAAGAAAAAGGTTGAGTTAGTAAATACAAACGTAAATAAAAAACTCAATGACTATGGCCAGCTCATTTTTGAAAAGTTAAACCAACATAGCATTGAGTCTCGTATCAATAAATTATTACCCAAAGAGGTAACTGAAAGAAAAGAAGAGATGATCTTAAACTCTGCTTTTTTAATTAAAAAGAACAAAGTAGAAAACTTTATGGAAGCAGAAAGCGCTCTTAAAGAAATATTTCAAGAGATGGGATTCTTTCTCGATTGTACTGGTCCCTGGCCGCCATATAATTTCTGTGAAGCTACAACTTATGGAGCAAAGCGAACACCTGCCTGCCGGCAGGCAGGTAAGTTGTATGGCTGAACAGACCCCCGCTGCTTCGCTTTGCGAAGCAAAGCGGCGGGGGTTAAATTCGTCCCCCTTCTTGCTTTCGCAAGAAAGCAAGGGGACTCATTTAAGATGGAATATGTTACTACAAAATCAAAAGACGTTACTCTTCTAGAAGTTTTAGATAGGGTTTTAGATAAAGGCGTGGTTATCTCCGGGGATCTAGTTATTTCTCTGGCAGAAATTGACCTTATATATGTAGGTTTGAAGGTTTTGATCAGCTCAGTAGAGACTATGGAACGTTTAAGGGGCGCGCCATTTGCCAGCCCCATGCAGGAGCCGACATAGTGAGAATATATACCTACGCCATAATAGATTCTAATAACGAAATAACTGCTCCTATCAATGGCTTAGAAGGAATAGGTGTTTATAATATCCCTTACCGTGATATAGGAATAGTTGTAAGTGAGGGCGAACAGATTCAGGATATAACCCAAGAACATATTTTAAAACATGAAGAGGTAGTAGAAAAACTGATGGAGAGTTTTACGGTTCTACCAGTCAGTTTCCTCACTCTTTTTAAGAAAGAAGACGATGTTCTTTTGATGATGCAGGAATATTATAGCGATTTTAGAGAAAATTTAGATAGACTACGCAATAAGGTAGAGTTTGGAATAAAGATTATCTGGCCTGGTGAAACAATAAAAAATCGTATCATTGAGGCCTCTAAAAAATTCAATGCTGATGTGACTATACCGGATAATTCACCGGGAAAAAGTTTTGCAAAGGAAAAATTCGAGAAGTATAAAATAGACAAAGAATTTGCTGAAGAGGCAGATAGATGTATCGCACTTCTTGACGATTTTTTTAGCAGATTTATTACTGAAAAGAAACTGGAGAAGTTAAAGAGCGATAATTTGCTCTTAAATGCATATTATCTGGTGGAAAAAGAAAAACAAGTAGATTTTAAAGAGGCATTTGAGCGTACGCGCAGTACCCCCGGTGACCTTAAATTTCTTTTGAGTGGTCCCTGGCCACCTTATAATTTTATTGTTTTAACTAAAAATGGAGATATGTTTAATAGAAAGCCTATAAATCAAAACTTGGCAGAGAAGAATACGCTATGACTATAAATAGAATAGTAGAAACAGATTCTCCAGAAGCCTTTATCGAAGAAATAGAAAAAATACAAGGAGTTCTTCCTAAAAGGATAAATGCTAATTCTAAAAATGTGGAGAAGGGCCTGTCAAAGCTTGTCCTTACGCTCATAGAATTAATCAGGAAACTGTTAGAAAAACAGGCGATGAGAAGAATAGATGCGGGTTCTCTCTCTGAGGAAGAGATTGAGCGCGTGGGTGAAACCTTGATGAAACTAGAGAATAAAATGCAGGAACTAAAGGGGGTTTTTGGCGTTAGCGATGAAGAGCTTAATTTGAATTTGGGTCCTTTAGGAGATTTAATGTAGAAGGTGAAAATATGCATCGGGAACAAGACAAAATAAGTTGCTCTATATTTCAACAACAGGAACCAATTATAAAAGAATTCACTGATAGGCTCAATGAAGTAAAAGACTATCAGCATAAGGTAGAGCTTGCCTCTGATTTATCAAGATACGTAGATATGCTTTTAGTTTGTTCAGAATATAATGTTAATAGTTTAGATTGTAAAAATTGCCGGTTTATTTCAAACTTACGCAAGAAAACAGCAAATATAATTATTAAGGCTAAAGAACTAGTCTAAAAAAGGGGGTAATTCTCATGGAAGAGCAAAAGATGGTCCATCCTATACAAGCTACTAATTTTGCTGATATTTTAGAGAGAGTATTAGACAAGGGAATTGTTATTGCCGGAGATATAAGGATTCAACTTGCGGATATCGATCTCCTCAACATTAAGATAAGGTTATTAGTTGCTTCTGTGGATAAGGCAATGCAGATGGGCATAAACTGGTGGCAGCAGGATTCTTACTTGTCTACTAAGGCAAAAGAAACCGAGATAGAGAAAGAGAATGTCGCGTTGAAAAAGCGATTAGAGCGATTAGAAACTAAAGTTAAGGTAAAATAAGCATATGCGGACCCTTATTTATGTTCCAATTATACATACAAGTGCTGACCTCGGCTCTTTAGCAAAGGATGTAACTAAAAGAGGTGTGGCAGATTTAGGCACAGAGGCGTGGCGAGAGCATCAAAAGACTGTAGATGGTTTTTGGTATGCTTTATCGCTTTATTTTAATTATGGAGTAGATGAATGGAGGCTTAAGATTTATCAAGATGGGATGGTAGCAGAGGGAGAAATAGGAGCCAAAATTGTTGAAGAAGGCTTAAGGTCGGGAAGCAAAAATTACGAACTCGTTGCCAGGCTTCTTAAACAAGGAGCAATTTTAGTCAAGACAGAGGATTTTAACCTTGTCAAAGAAGAACGCGATAGGTTACTTACCATAACTAGAGGCCAGTCAACCACACAGAAAATAGCCGCATTTATAAAATATAAATTTATCAAAAACAGGCTTTTAAGGAAAAGAGATAAATTCATTGCCCAACGGATAAATGAGACTTTAGAGACGCAAGAAAGAGGGGTTCTCTTTGTAGGCGCCTTTCATAATGTAAAGAAATGGCTTGCTAAAGATATTCAGATTAAAGAAGTAAAGGATATGCGCAAGATAAGAGAATACTATAGGTTACTTCCATTCTATGATAAGCATAGAGAACGATTCGAAGAATTAAGCAGGTATCTTACTTCTAAGCCAGAGGGCAATGGTTTGGCTTCCGGTAGCCAAAACCATAAGGCGGAGAGTTAGATTAGATATGAGTCTCTTTGAAGAAATACAGGAAATTATTTGTGAACAATTAAAGGCAAGACCCGAAGAAGTAAAACTAGAGACATCTTTTATTGAAGATTTAGGGGCAGATTCACTGGATTCTATAGAATTGGCGATGGCTTTAGAGGAGAAATTTAATCTAGAAATTCCTGATGAAGATGCAGAGAAAATGAATACAGTAGAGGACGTAGTAAAGTATATTGCAGCGAAAACAAACCGGGATTCAGAAATTCTAGAGTAAAAAGGGGGTGCCATGGCAAAGATAAACTTAAACTCATTAGTCAAGCCCAAAATTTTCTGGCCCAGTATTATTATTCTCTTAGCCATATGTATTACTTTGTATGCACAAAAGGAAAAGGAGAAATCCATAAGGATAGCTAAAGAAACAGAGTTATTGAGAACCGTTGAGGCAAAGAAAGTAGTAGAGAATAAACTTACCGAGGCCGAGAAACAAATTGCAGCCCGTGATGAACAAATAAAACTTGCTCTGGATAAGCTTGAAAAGGAAGTCGCGGCTAGAAAAGACTTAGAAGCGCAATTGGTTACAGTAGTAAAAGAAAAGCAGGACCTGGCATTGCAGATTGAGCAGTTGTCCGCAAGGGTACCTAAAAATATTGAATTAGAAAAAATTGTGATTAAGCCTATATCCGAATTGAATGGAAAAGTTTTATCCATCGATAAAGTCAATAGTTTCTTAATTGTAGATCTAGGTAGCGCGAATAATCTAAATTTGGGAGACGTTTTGTCAGTTTACCATGATAATAATTTTATCGGCAAAGTTCAAGTAGAGAAAATAGAGGAAAAAACTTCCGCGGCAGTTATTTTGTCCCCGTGGAAGAACGTGGAATTTAAAGAAAATGATGTGGTGAAAAGGATATGAAGAAGGCAAATTTAAAATCAGCCCTTAAGCTTTTTTTATGGTATAGGAAAGTATATAGAACATACCACTGCGAAAATTGTTGTAAGTTATTGCCGAAGGCAATTTTCTTGATTATTTTTGTTATTGGGTTTGCGTTTATAAGTCTTGCGGGAGCAGAAGAGCTAACGCAGCAAGCCAAAATCACACCACCAGTCCAGGAATCTAAAGATAGCACAAGTCCCGTTAGAAATTCAGAATTTAATGGGACGAATAAGATTTCTAACGGGACAAGAATAATAGTTACAACTTCTGGTTCAGCTAAATTTTCCTCCCATTGGTTAGATAATCCCCATAGATTGGTAGTTGAGTTTCAGACCAAAAATATAGTCAGTAAGATAGGAAGCGAATTAGCAGTAAATGAAGGTGTTATAAAAAGGATAACTAGCGAGTATTATGGTAGTACTCAAAAAAACCTTAAATCCTTAACCTTTGAGTTGTTGGAAAAAGTCCCGTATAAAATTTGGCAGGAAGACAATAATATTATTTTGGATATCCATGCTTCTTTAACGGCGCCTCTTGGCAGCGAAGGAAAGGAAGTTTTTGTCAAAGATGAATCCAAGGAGCAAATAGGTAGAAGATTAGAAACAATGGAAACCGCTCTTAAACAACTACCTGTAGTTCAGGTCCAAACCGAACCCCCAAAATTAATCGCGAAAATAAATCCTCCTCAAAGGAAAACCACAGCGCCGATTGCTTTCTGGCTTATGGTTTTGCCTATAGGAAAGCAAACCATTGCCCTCTGGCTTATCGGATTAACCTTAATTTCGAGCGTTGGGCTTTTAGCTTGGTTATTCTGGCGAAGATACAAGCTAATTCTGGATAAAAACCTTGCAGCTCAAGAGATCGCCAAGCTTAAAACGCAACTACAGGAGCGGAATCAACTTTTTGAACATGAACAGATTATCCGCAAGACCGTAGAAAGCACCTCTTTGCAAAGAGAAAAGGAATTTGATCAGCTCAAGACAGAATCTCAAAAAGAACAGCATCTTTTAGAGCAAGAGCAGAAAGCCCGCAAAATAGCTGAAGAAGGGTTATCGCAAAAAGAAAAAGAGGTTGTAGAAGTCAAAGGTTCTCTTGAATCTTTAAAAGAGGTACTTGTTAATAAGGGATTGGCGAAAAAAATATCCTCCCCTGAAGGAGAGGGAGAACTTTGGATCCCGGGGAAATCGCCAGAAAAAAGGCAGCTTCCCCGTTTAGATTTAAGTAGAGATTATAATAGAACTATAATATTAAGAATTGAATCCCTAGATAAATCTAAGAGCATAAAATCATTTGCTAACAATATTGGCTTGGGAGGGTTGTGTTTTGAAACAAGAAGAGATTTTGAAGAAAAGGAAGCGATAAATTTAAGACTATTCTTTTTCGGAGACAAAGTCCCTATTATAAAAATCAAAGCAGAGATTATTTGGAAGAAAACAGTATTACCTGTCAATTATTATGGTGTTTCTTTTGTTTCAATAGAAGAGAAAGACAAAGCGAGCTTAAGCCACTATATAGAATCAAAAACGAGGGGGTAGAGATGGAAGGTTATTGTTTAAAATGCAAAGCTAAAAAAGAAATGAAGGACGCAAAAGAAGTAACTATGAAGAATGGTCGCAAGGCGATGAAAGGCAAATGCTCTGATTGCGGCACAGGAATGTTTAAGATTCTGGGGAATAAATAGTTTGGCTATTAATTTATGGAACACAGAGAATTTGGAATATGCTGTGAAAACTGTCAAGTTTATGGGACATGTGAGATTAAGTGGTACCGTGGAGAAAGAGGCGAAAAGGATACCTGTTGTAAGTTATGCATTTTCTATGATGATTGTTTAATCGAGAGCGTTAAAAAGAGAATTCGCAAAAAGCGCGGGATAAATTAAGCCAAGGGAAGGGGGGAAAATGGAATCAAGAGATTTGAAAGAAAAAGCAAAGAATTTGGGCATAAAACCTAAGATAGGGATAAAGAAGGTAGATCTCATTCGCTCAATTCAGACCGCCGAAGGTAATTTCTCTTGTTTTGGTACGGCTAAGGATTATTGTGACCAAATGAGTTGCTGCTGGAGAGAAGATTGTTTACCCGTATCTAAATAATAAATTATGCCCTATAGAATTACAAAGAATTGCAATCAATGTGAACATTGTGCTGAAGTATGTGCTCAAGGGGCGATCGAGCGAGATAAGAATTACAAATTCTTTATACATAAAAATGATTGCGATGAGTGTGGCGAATGTGTAAAGGTTTGTTCCGTAGCTGCAATTGTCTGGAAAGAGCGATTATAATATGGAAGAAGGTATTCAAAATAATATAGAATGTCTCATTTTTCGTGAGTCAGACAAGGTAATAAAAAACATAATTTTAAAATTGGAAAAAGCAAACCCTAAAGAAAAACAAGATTACAGCCAAGATATTTTACTTGAAGCAAACACCTTATTGTTGTGCTCAAATTATAATTCCAAAAATCCAGATTGTCTAAATTGCCATTCTCTTTCGCGCAAGTATCTCCAGGAATACGGACATTTATCTAAGTCTAATGGGTAAAATATTATTAGAAATGTAGGAATATTTCTATGAAAATAAAAAAAGAAAAATGGTATAATTATAGAATAGGAGGAAAATCTATGTTTAAGAAAAACGATTTGCCCCAAACAGAAGATAAAGTAATTAATATTGAAGCCGGGATGCAGGGTAGTCTTAAATTTACTGGTCCAGTTAACCTAAGATTAAATGGTGATTTCGAAGGTGATTTAGAGGCAAAAGGAATCTTACTTATTGGTGAGAAAGCAGATGTTAAGGCTAAGACAGTCAAAGGTGATACCATAACTATAGCAGGTAAAGTAAAAGGGGATATTATCTGTAGTAAACGTCTTGAGCTTTCTGCTTCAGCCAGAGTAATAGGAAATGTTGAGACTCCAGTTTTAGTTATTGCTGAGGGTGCTCAATTAAAAGGTGATTGTCAGATGCCTGTTGATGAGACAGCTAAAGAAGGCTCTAAAAAGAAAGAATAGAGACCTGTGGCAAAAATAAAAGAAAGGTAGGGGGTTTTGAGATGAGGAGATTTCTAGCAAAATGGATAATTAATTCTTTAGCCATACTTATAGTTACTTATATTGTAAAAGGAATACAGGTCGCCAGTCCCATCACAGCTATTGTGGTTGCTTTGGTTTTGGGGATAATCAATACATTTTTGCGGCCCTTTATAATATTAATTACACTGCCTATAAATATATTCACGTTGGGTTTATTTACTTTCTTTATAAATGGATTTCTTTTTTATCTGGTTTCGAAGATTGTAAAGGACTTCATCATATCGGGTTTTTGGCCGGCATTTTTCGGTTCTTTACTTTTTAGTGCAATTAGTCTATTTTTAAGTTTACTGGTTAAAAAAGAAAATTAGCGGTTTATTCTCGTCTTGATTTTGAAGGTAGGATTTTTAGTTGATGCCTATATTTAGATATTGTCCGGCGGCTAACAAATATCCCTTCTTGTTTAAGGCAGTTTGATATATCCAGATCGCTTAAAGGTTTTTTTCTTTTTTCACTTTCTATAAGGGCTTTTATCTTCGCCTTGATTGTTTTAGAGGAAAATAGCTCTCCATTTTCCTGCTTAACCCCAGAGTTTATAAAATCTCTTAATTCAAAGATGCCATATGGCGTCTGAATATATTTGTTGCTAATGGCTCTACTTACTGTGGATTTATGCTTACCTATTCTATCTGCTATTTGCGATATGGTCATGGGTTTAAAATGTATAACCCCATTATCTAAGAAATCTTTTTGCGTATAGACAATCTCTTCAATTATCTTTTGAATCGTCTCTTTACGTTTATTCACTGCATCTATCAATGAGCGTCCAGCCTTAAGTCTTTCTTGCAAATATTCTTTAACCTCTCTAGGCGTATCATTTTTTTTTAGCATCTCTTTATATTTAGCGTTAAGGCTAAAGTGAGGCAGTTCCCAATCATTAGGTATAACTTCATATCCATCTTTATTTTTCTTTAATATCGCATCTGGTATTAGTCGTTGAGTTATTTCTTGGCTAAAGGAGCAGCCAGGCTTTGGTTGGAGCTTGGCTATTTCTTTTAGGGCGTTTTTAATTTCTTCCACAGAACGCTTAAGTTTTTTAGCAATATATCCATACCTTTTCTTTTCTAAAAAAGGAAGGTAAGTGTCTACGATTTTTCCAGTTAAAGAATTTTCTTCTCCTTTCGCGCGAAGCTGTAACCAAAGGCACTCTCTTAGATCTCTTGCGCCAATCCCTATAGGGTCAAAAGTCTGGATAAGGTTCAATACTTTCTCAACTTGAGATTTTGTTGTTCTATTAGATTCTGCTATCTCATCTATAGAGCAGTTAATATATCCGTTATCGTTTATATTTCCTATAATTGATTCTCCGATTTTACGTTCATCATCAGAGTTGGAAAAGAGACGCAATTGTCTTGATAGGTGTTCTTGCAAAGTAGGAGAAGTGCTTATAAGGCTTTCTCTATATTGTTTTTTATCTTCATTTTCCTCTGTATACAATATATCAGATTCGTATTCTTTATTTTCTCGGCTCTCGATATTTTTTAAAATCTCATCTAATTCCCCTTTTGAAGAAGTAGTATCTTCAGAAGGCTCTAATAAAGGATTTTTCTCTATTTCTTGTTTGACATATTCTTTAAGCTGGGCGAGGGGTAACTGTAAGAGATTAAGTGCTAATTTTATCTGGGGAGTTAATCGTAGCTTATAAGTTAATTTTGGCTGGAGTTTTACTTCTAAGGGCATGTGACCCTCTTTGTGTAAGCAACATCTGTGCCATGAACAATTATACCGTCTTAGAGAAATTTTTGCAATATTTATCTAATAGAATTATCCTACACTACTTTCCTTAACGTAAATCTCAAAGATATTACTTCTTATTCTTATCCCGTATATCCGGCATTTTGGAATCCAAAATTTTCTGCCATTGTCTGCCAGTATAGCTTTGTCCGTTTCATCTATAATCCTGACTTGTGCCCAGATATATCTTTCTTTGGGATACATAATGTTATGGATGGTAAATGGCCAGCCTATTTTTACCTCCCGGAACCATTCATTAGTCTTTTTTGAAATCTGCAAGCCCTTAAGATAGTTCTTTCAGAGATTTTTAAACTATTAGCTATTTCCTCATTAGACATACCCAGTAGGCGTAATTCAACTACCTTTTTTGCTATTTTTTGATATAATGGTATTCGTTGCAAAGGTTGTATTATAATGTTAGCGGAGATTTCAGAAGCGGTTCGAATTGGTTGCAACCGTGTCCGCCAGGTTAGAAAGGGTGCTGTTGAGAGAAGCCCCTGTAGGGGGCTTCCGACGAGAATATTAAAGTTAAGTTAGCAAAAACAAGGTATTAAAGGGGGTTAATATGCGAAGAACAATATTTTCAGTTATACTAGCGGCATTGTTTATAGTAGTATTTAGCATCGGTTCAATTTTTGCAGAAGAAACGACTATTTTTTCTCTCAATAAAGATGCAGACTATGATATAACCGTAGAATTAAGTCAAGGCTTAATTTCAAAAGTTACAAGAGTCCGTATAGTAGGGATAACCGAAATTAATAATAAATCTTTTTTGATAATATTGCCTCAAGGATTTGCAAAGACAGAAAATGCCTTAATTAGCCTCGATAGCATAAAGACGATTTTACCCACTAACAACGCAGCTGAGACGATTGTTTCTACCAGCAAATAAATTTTTAGGGAAGGATGGGAGAGTGGTTGAATCCAGACGCCTCGAAAGCGTCCAGGCAGCAATGCCTCGCAGGTTCGAATCCTGCTCCTTCCGCCATAACTTTCATTAATGAAAGTTATGGCGGATACTGGATTAATGCAATCCAGTATCTACGGATGCCAAAATAATGCATTTTGGCATCTATCTATTAAATAAAACCCAGTATGTTGCGTGCCGCCATTAAATTTTAATATGCGCAGAATCATATATTTGAAGGCGATGTAGTATTTTGGAGAGGTCGCGTAGAGGCCGAGCGCGCGTGTCTGGAGTACACGTAACCCGTAAGGGTTCGAGGGTTCGACTCCCTCCCTCTCCGCCAGTTGAGACGACCTTGCGATTTGGCAATTAAATCGTAGGGCTTTTTATATATAAGACATAGGGTTGTGTCTTTTAAAACGAGGTTCGAGCCGCAAATTTTTAAAAAATCTTTTTTGGGGCTTAAAATTTCCTGCCAAGCGACAGAACCCGCTTGATTACAAGTAGTTACGAATTGTTTTGCCGGTTCGAGCCACCCGCCGCCGCTTTTCTCTATCTCCCGCAATCTTCCCTCTAAATCCTTCTTATCATTGAGCAGTTTTGCTTTTCTCTTGGCGTATTCTTCCTGAGTAATCTGGCGGTCAATAAAGATGTCAACAAGGCGCTCAAGCTTTGTATCAAATTCGCTGATACGGTTTTTAACTTCTTGAGATAGAGAAGAGGAGGCTTTGCTTTCCTCTTGAAATAATTCCTCAAATCTGTTTATCATCTTGTCTTTTGTTTGGTCGTCTATATAAACTTTTTTGATAGCTTCATTTACTTGGGAAAGCAAAGCCTCTTCTCTAAGAAACTTTTTGCTTAAGCAGGGGCCTTTCTTCTTGGTACAGCGGTAGTAAATATGGCCTTTTTGTTTCTCTGCGGTAATAGCGCAACCGCAGTACTCACATCTTATTAATCCGGTAAACCCGTATTTGATTTCTGTCTTCTTATGATTCCTATGGCGGTTATCTAAAACAGCCTGAACGCTATCAAAAAGTTTCTTAGAGATAAGCGGCGGGTGGCTTCCTTCATACATTTCACCATTAAACTTAAACACTCCGTAATAAATAGGATTCCTCAATAATCTTGCCAGTTGCGACTTACAGACAGGCTTGCCCATACTTCCTGTCAGGCCCCACCTGCGAATTTCTTCAACCATTGATGAAAGGGTATAATTATCTGTGGCGTAGAGTTCAAATATTTTTCTTACAAATTGGCCTTTTTCCGGATCAAGGTAGATATTATGCTCCTTGTAGTTATTCAGATAGCCAAGTGGGGCCCAATTAGGCCATATTCCACGCCTTAACTTTTCCCTCATCCCGCGCTTAATATTCTCGGAAAGATTATCAACATAGTATTTACTCTGCCCAAAGGCGATAGATAACATAAACTTTCCTTGCGCAGAGTTATCAAAGCGAAGAGTGGGGAAGCGCAGGTCGGTAATTTTGCCAATATCTACCAGATAGATAATCTTTCCGCCGTCAACAGAGTTACGGGCAAGCCTGTCCGGATGCCATGCCAAAATACCGTCACAAACGCCCGCTTCAATCTGTTTAACCATAAAATCAAAAATAGGCCTGCCGGGCTTCTTGGCTGTTTTTGTTTCAATAAATTCTTCCACTAAAAACAGATTTTCTCTTTTAGCGTATTCTCTTAATTCATTAAGCTGTGATTCAATAGATAAAATTTGTCTGTCCTCATCATCGGTTGACTTGCGGGCGTATAAGTAATATTTTGGCATGGCCTAATCCTCCTTACAAAAATTATTGTTCTGTCGCTTGGCAAAGAAAGTTTTTGAGGTCCAGATTAACCTCAAAAATTTACTTATCCCGC
>Ga0315279_10001510_pt1 | contig 38500 bp, 34 predicted proteins | sample YL17G06_20_MG_FD_203694 | JGI IMG/M metagenome (GOLD analysis project Ga0315279, IMG submission 203694) | Sediment microbial communities from Yellowstone Lake, YNP, Wyoming, USA - YL17G06_20 | ecosystem: Environmental > Aquatic > Freshwater > Lake > Sediment | place: USA: Wyoming | collected...
GTTCCACGCCCAGCTCTGCCTGCTCATAATGCTGTTCACAGCCCAAGCCGCCATAAACACACGTAAACCAGGCAAAACCAGAAGCATCAGATACTTCGCCAACTAATTTCGGAACACGCATGCGCGCAAAAAAAGGGGGAATCAGTGTTGGAGTGCGTTCAATGTCATTCTATATGTATTTTTTCCCGCAGTTTAGAGCTATTTGGGCTATGTCTTTGCCGTCTATTTTGCCGTCTTCGTTTTGGTCTGCCAAGGGATTCCAGTTTGGTTGCCCTGGAAGTGAACCCTGGGCTATTGAAGCCATAGCTATGTCCCGGCCGTCGACTTTGCAGTCTCCGTTAACGTCACCAGGCATCAGCACCCTAATAGTGTCGCTGCCCTCGAACTTCGTTTTGTCGTAGAGCTGAAGGTTCACGGTCAAGTTTACGTTGCCGCATTTGATGCCTTGGGAAAGTATGAGTTCTTGAGTCTTTGCCCTGTCAAACTTTACCATTAGGTGAGAGTCTCCTGTGCTGACAGGTTGCGCTTGAGCTGGGATTGTACTGTTCAGCAAAATCGTGGCGGGGTCGATCTGACTTACATCGTAGCCTTCAGGAAGCCATATGAAGCAGGTAATCCAGTTGCCTTTGCTCTTCAGGTTCAAAGTTTCTGGGTGAACTTCAATGCACATGGGAATCTCTTGAGGAGGCGGCGCGAACCTTTCCAAGGTCAATACCGCCCAAGCCGTCGACAGTATGGCTTCTCCATCGTCCCAATCGGAGCTTGGCCACTGCCCACTAGGCAGCTGCTGCTCCACAATGACGCTTGCAAAGTCTTGGGGAGGGCTGGCTGGAGGTTCTTGGTTGAACCAGTTTTCATCCACTCCGTCCCCATTCGTGTCTAACTTGTCTATTCCCATGTATGTTAGGCCCTTTTCCACCAGGAATTTGGCTTGGTAATTCGCAACAGGCAACGAGTAGCCCCAGCCAGGATCAATGTTCGGGTCTTGCCAATGTCTCTCAAGATAGTTCAATGCGTCTTGCACTCTTGGCGTGTCTGATGTGTCGCCGTAGAAAGACATCTCGAAAATCAGATTTCCAGTCTTCAAGATATTGACCCAACTGTCAGGGCCATCGTATCCTGATCCTCCGTCATTCGTGTCTCCGTTAACGTCGTTTTGGATGTAGTCTATGTAGATGTTCAGTTCATTTCTCACCCAATCTGGCACGGTGCAACTGAATGGTGGATCCTCTGCAAAGGCAAGTGCAAGATATGCATATCCGCCATTGGAGTTGTCGGTCCGCTCTTCCATGTTGTCGAGAGCGTCATAGTTGAAGCCTCCTCTATCGTTTCCTAGGTCACCTTGGGCGTAATACAGCCAGTCTGCGATGTCTTGGGCTATCTCCCTGTACGTGAGCAGACCCAACGTCCCTATCGTTGCAGATCTATCGTCAGGATGACCACTTATGGCCAAAGCTGTCAAAGCAATGCCCGTGTAATACACGAGGCCTTGGAAGCATATTCCTTTTCCATTACCATTTGTGTCCGGGTCTCCATGCGTTTGAGGACTTATAGGCACTGCAGAAGCACTGCTGAAAAGATAGTCAAAACCAGCTATGGTGTTGTCAGCATACTCATAGTATGTTGGGCTCAGCGGATCGTTGTCAAATGGGTCAAGACCCAGTTCTTGTGCTCTAACCACGAATTTGAGCAATACCAAACCAGTCTTAGCTATGCTGTTTCCAACGTATCCCCAGCTTCCATCAGGTTTCTGTATACTCGCCAGAAACGCCACCGCGGCTACTCCTGAAGCTTCTATCTGTTCATCAGTTGCGGCTTTGCTTATTGGCCAGAACAGTGTTGGCGCCAGCAGTATCGCAAGAACAAGTAGAGCTAATAGTGTTGTTTTATTAGGCATTTTCCTTTCTCCTTTTGATTGTGCGAAATACAGTGTTACGCAAAAAGCCTTTATATGCTTTGTGAAAGATTGTTCTATTTGTATCGAAACTAGCCAATGAGAAGCATAGAATGTATCAATAGCAACATTTCTGTAGTGACCCAACAAGTGGAGACACGCAATCGCCAATCCTTAGAGGATAGGAAAATATCCTGCACCGTATCATTTGATCAGATTGCGTATGTTTCGCGCGCGCGATTTAGTATTCTTCCTTCTTCCAGATGTTGTACGGGCATTGTCTCCAGCAGTATGTGCTACCCTTGTAAATGCAATCCTGACACTCGAGTCTGTCAAACCGTCTACGCTTGCTCATAAACAGACTCCCAATACTCTAATGACACTCCCCTCTCATTAAGTCTCGGATTTTGTTAGCGTGCAGTTAAGGAGCCGTAACCAGTTCACTTTCTTTTTTCGCGCGCGCCATTTTGTGATGGCGTGAAAAATGGATTTATCATTGATGCAATTTTAGATTAAACCCTTATATACACACATGTGTTGCAAATGCCTTGAGGATGAACATGGTAGATTGCATCGTACGTTGCAATTTGCATGGCACTCCTCACCAAGTATGGGAGACATATAAGATGGTATCGGCAAATAGCCGTAAAACCTTTGCTCAGGCAGCGTCCCTGAGCACCAGTTTGACCCTGATGGGTAAAGCAGAAATGAAAGGATTGGAGGGAGTAAGCCACGGGTTCCGCAGCGTCGCGCCTTGGACGATTGAGTTCGTTGAGGTGGGTGCGTGGATGCAGCGTGTAGCTGAAAACCACCCTCACGGACTGAGGTCGTATAGAATGCGCGGCGGTCGCGTAGTGGAAGTGGCCTTCCGTTTCGCTTAGGAGATGGGAAAATGCAAAAGACATCGACAAAAAGACAGGTCAAGAACAAGCCAAAGCTCAAGAAACCAGCTAACTGGCGCAAGAAAGTAGATTGGGCCGCAGCAGGACGAAAGGCTTACGAAACACGCATGAAGAACCTGAAGAAGAATGGAAAAGCAGGTAGTATCAAGAGTGCCCGCGGAAACGCAGAGGCCCCGCAACAGAAGATTAGAGAATAGAGGAGTCGTTTTGAGAATGGCAAAGAATGGGAACGGAAGATTCGTGGCTGAGTTTGGTTTCCGAAATCCCACAAAGAGGACCTTCAGGTTTGAAGAAACCACAACCGAGCAGAACATCGGCACTTTGTATGTTCAGCAGAGAGCCTTCAAGACTCAGCCGAAGAGAATCCGCGTGACAGTTGAGGTCGTTTCTTAGACCTCACATCCATATCTTGTTCAAGCAAACAGCGGTCGCATCAACGGCGACCACGACGACAGCGTTTCAAACAAGCGGGTGCTAAGGTTACTTTTTGCCTCGTTGCGAGCTTCAGCCTCTTTTTTTTGCCTACAAGCCAGTTACCTCCACGTTGGTGCAGGCGGGTTACGCTAAAACTGGCTAAAAAATAGGAGAAGTGTGTCAACACATGAGCAAAGATAAGCCTAAGCCTGAAGTTGCTTTCAGAACGGCGGGAAAACCCGCATTGGAAAAGAAGAATGGAGAGAAGAAAACGCTACACGTTTGCGGCTCCATAAACGGGGTTATGGGAAAAAGTGCGTTCACCAGAGATGGAACGAAGTGGCTCTGCGTTGAATGCGGCAAAGCCTATGACAAACTGCCTGAGGGCTACCTTGAAGCGAAGAAGAAGCTGAACCCGAAGTCTGCTGCCCTGCTTGAAAAGGGAAGCAGGAACAAGACAACAGGCAAGGAACATGAGAAGTGGTCCGCGGCAGGTAGAAAAGCGTGGGAAACTCGACGCAAGAACGCGCAGGCCCAACAAGCCAAGAAAAAGTAGGTTGGAGTTTTCCGGAAAGAGGTAAACACAATGAGGAATCAAAAAATAGAGAATAAATACGACCCGTCTGAAGGCGTTTTTTATGAGAAGGCTTTTTCGCCTGAAAGGGTAGAAGTGTTCAGGGACGTTATCGCAGGAGAGAAAACGGAAGTCGGCAAGCAACCGCCCAAGAAGATGAGGTTCGAAACGCGACTGGTTCTCTCAGACAAACGGGGACATAAACTCGAGGTCAAGGGCAGACGACTCGTTCACAGAGTCATACAGTATCTTCAACCGTGGACTTCATTTGACAGCGTGAGCGCACTTGCTGATCTCGAGGACAGCGACGCTTCAAAGCTGCAGGAAACTCTAAGCAAGGCTGCCAAGAAGTCGAAGCGCCAGTTGAAAACGTACTTCGACGACCAGGGAAGACTACAGGGAATAGCAAGCGAAATCCATCAGCAAATCAGCTGGGCCAAAATTCGAGAAGTCGTTGAACGTGCAGTCAAGAAAGCCTATCATGTTGTTGCTGAGCCTGATCAGACAATGCCAACTGAGCCCAACAAGTGGACGTACAAGATGCCAGTTAAAGACAAGTATAACAACGTGAGCGCTTACGTGACGGTTGATGGCGGCAACAACATCATCAAGGGCAGAAGCGGAATCCGCGTCCACACAGGATTCAGGACAGACAGAGGCGGACCTGGAGGTGCACCGGCGTGTCTGAACTGGTGCGGAATGTGGCTGGTTCCACTGCAATTCTTCGGCGTAAAAACAGAAAGACTGGGCATGAAGGAAACAGAGGAAACACAGATGAACATGCTGGAGCTTCACCTGAAATCAACAGCTGAAGGCATGGACGAAATCGAAGCATTACTCGCAACCAAAATGAAGGGCATGGCGAAAATCGTTGAGAAACACATGATACCAATCATAGAGGAAAGCCGCAAAGTAGCCTTGAACAAGAAGGAAATGAAAGCTATCCTCGAAGCCTACGCTGAAAAAGTGCACCTGCCAGAATACATCATCGAACAAATCCTTGACAGCGTCGAAGAAAACACGGTCTGGGGATTCAGCAACGCCGTATCCTATTGTCGCACGCACGGACAATTTGACGAACGCAGAAGCCAGCTGCCACGAGAACAACGACCACTCACACAGATTCTTGAAAACATTGCGGGAGAAGTGCTTTCGATAACCAGAACAATAGCCAAACTGAAGAAAGTTCTTCCGAACAACGTCATAACACAGAAGGCTCTGACCAAACCCGAACAATTCCCACAGCTCAAAGCGATGGTTGTGAAATGATGCCTGAAAGAAACCTATGCGGACCCCGGCGAGATTCTGAAGCTAAGATGGATCGACGTCACAAACAACATAGTCACCATAAACATGCCGGTCAAAGGTCACAATCCAAGACAGTTAGAAGTCAGCAACAAACTGATCTCAATGCTAAACGCTTTGCCTAAAGTCTCTGAGAGGATCTTTCCAACACGCTACCGCAATATGTTCTGCTGTTATGAAAAAGTACGAAAGAGGGCGGCAGAACTGCAGAAGAACCCGAGGCTGCTGTCTATTGAGCTGAGAACCTTCAGGCATTGGGGCGGCAGTATGCTGGCCCACTACACGAATGGCAATGTGCTAACCGTTCAGAGATTGCTAGGACACAAGCGAGTCGAGAACACAATGAAATACATCAGCATGGTTCACTTCAAAGATGACCAGTTTGAAGTGGCCACTGCAACCACGGTGGAAGAGGCGAAACAGGTGTTAAGCGCTGGCTTCGAGTATGTCACAGAGAAAAATAGCATCATGCTGTTCAGGAAGCCTAAGCGGTTCTCAAAATATGTGTCTTAAACGCAGGAGTATGATGATAAACTTAAAATAACTGAATTAACAGTTGTGTAAGCAAATTCACTGGAATTTGGAAAAGATTCGAAGAAAGAAGGAGGAAAATTGAATGAGTAAGAGCGCTAAGCCGCACCTGAACCTAGTGATCATGGGACACGTAGACCATGGAAAATCAACGACGACTGGTCACTTGCTGTACCTTGCGGGGGCAGTTGATGAGAGGACTATTAAGAGCTTTGAGGAAGAAGCGAAATTGGCTGGGAAGGAAAGCTTCAAGTTTGCTTGGGTTCTCGACAACCTGAAAGAAGAGCGTGAGAGAGGCGTAACTATCGATCTTCGATTCCTGAAATTTGAGACTAAGAAGTACTACTTCACGGTCATAGATGCACCGGGCCACAGGGATTTCGTCAAGAACATGATCACCGGAGCAAGTCAGGCTGATGGGGCCATACTGTTCGTCTCGTCCAGAAGAGGAGAGTTCGAAGCCGGCATCGGTCCAGGCGGTCAGACGCGTGAGCACGCCTTTTTGGCCTTTACTCTTGGTGTCCGCCAGCTTATCGTTGCAGTGAACAAAATGGACGACGTTTCGACCAACTGGAGCCAAGAGAGATACAACGAGATCAAGAACGAGGTCAGCAGGATGCTGAAGATGGTCGGCTACAAAGTTGAAAAGATTCCGTTCGTGCCCACTTCAGGGTGGACAGGCGACAACCTCGTGAAGAAGAGCGAGCACATGCCGTGGTACACTGGACCGTCGCTGATCGAAGCTCTCGACGTGTTCGAGGTACCTTCGAAACCCACGAACAAGCCCCTGCGAATTCCCATCCAAGACATTTACAGCATCACGGGCGTGGGCACGGTGCCTGTCGGAAGAGTGGAAACCGGAGTAGTCAAAGAGAATGACATCCTCATCTTCATGCCGTCCAACAAGCAGGGTGAAGTGAAATCGCTGGAGATGCATCACGAGAGAATTCAGAAAGCCGAACCTGGAGACAACATAGGTTTTAACATCAGAGGCGTGGGCAAAATGGACATCCATCGAGGAGACGTTGCTGGCCACGTTACGAACCCGCCGACGGTCGCCAAAGAGTTCATCGGACAGATAATAGTCATCTATCACCCAACGGCCGTTGCAGCAGGATATACGCCGGTGCTTCACTACCACACGGGCCAAGTTGCATGCAAGTTCATCGAACTGGTGAGAAAGATCGACCCGCGAACAGGAACGGTTGTTGAAGAGAAACCGACGTTCCTGAAGACCGGGGATGCAGCAATAGTGAAGATGGAGCCATTGCATCCGATCGCACTCGAGACATTCGCGGAGTTCGAGGAGCTCGGACGATTCGCTGTGCGGGACATGGGCACCACGGTAGCAGCCGGCATCGTGAAAGAGATCACGAAGAAGGGACCATAAACTCCCATCTCTCATTCCCGCGGTCTCGACCAACCTCTCCATATTTGTGTTCCCGACACGTATTTCTATGAGCGAATAGCATACTCGTTAACAGACCGTAAAAGGTGAAGTTGAGAGTTTGTCAGGAACCGAGACTCTGCTTCCGTACCTGAAGGAGAAGAAGGGCAACGAGCAAGAGCATCCTACGATAATCATTGACGGGCGAGAGGCCAGCTCAGCCCCGAAAATTGCCAAGGGACTCATAGAACGGGGCGTCAACGTCAAGACTGAACAGCTTGAGAAAGGCGACTACATCCTATCCGACGTCTGCGCCGTCGAGCGAAAAACCGTTCACGACTTCGTCTACACGCTCACGCGGCGCTTCCTATTTGAGCAGCTGTTCAGACTGAAAGAGGTCTACCCGAAATCCCTGATCCTGCTAGAAGGCTATCTGCCGATAATCTACAAGTACAGCAGGATTCAGCCTGCCTCCGTGTGGGGAGCCATGTTCAGCCTCGCAAGAAACGGCATAGCCATAGTGAACACTGCGTCGTACAAGGAGACAGTTGACTTCCTCTACGTTGCCGCCCATCAGGAGCAGATCATCGAGAAACGCGCACCGACGGTTCACCCTTTCAAAAGGGTCGACACCGTGTCTGACGCGCAAGTGTACTTCATCGCGAGCCTGCCGAGCATCGGAAGAGAGAAGGCAATAGCAATACTGAAATCCTACGAGACTCCAATAAACGCGCTGATGAGCGTCGACGACTGGCCTGAAACCGTACGTGGACTCGGTCCGATCATAAGCAATAAAGCAAAGGAAGTGTTAAGTAACCCTTTCAAGGGATGAGATAAAATGAACGTTGAAATCTCTCCGACGCGAACGATCACCATTCTGGGCTTAGATAAACGCTCAGTCACCAACGTTGCCTATTGCGCTGCGACGTACGGCGTGAGCAGGCTTTACTGGATAGACGGCTGCCTGCTTTGCGTAGAGGTATACGAAAAATCCTTCGAGCATGAGATCAAAACGAAGGAGTTCCCGGTCAGCCAGGTGTGCTACGCTGAATACCCTAAGTACGAGAAGATGCTGGAGATCGACAAGAGCTTTCAGATTCCAATAGTTGACGTTTCTGACATGAAACTCTTCCAATCCATACGAAAGGCAATCTTGGAATGCGAAAAACAACAGGATTCAAAGGCCAAAACAGCTTAAGCTTTTCTGCTTCACGTATTCCAAGCCCAGCCTGAATGCCTTAAGGTTAGTCTCCGAATGCTTTGCGGGAACTAGCTCCTTCAAGGCTTCCATCAGGCTTTCAGTCTTGACCGGGACTTCTCCAGTTGCCGCCAGAGCCCCGAGCAGAATAACGTTACGAGTCAGGATGCTCCCGGCTTCTCTGGCCAACATTTGCGTTTGCACGATTATCAATCTTTTCGTGAAGAGATGAATCTTTTTGACGATTTCTTCGAGCGGTGGATAGTTGATCTTCTTGGCTGCGAGTTCAGTCGGCGGAACCCTTTCGTCACTCATCATGACAAGGGTTTTTTCGGAGACGAACTTGAGGCTGCGTACCGTTTCTAGAGGCTCGAACCCCAGCAGCACGTCGGCTTGGCCCTCAGTGACAGTCGATGACAAGACCTTCTCGCCTAATCTCACGTTAGATGTCACTGCTCCTCCCCGCTGTGCCATGCCGTGAATCTCACTCACCCTGACGTTCTGGCCCTCCCTCACCGCTGCTGCGCCCAGAATCTCGGCTGCGAGAATCGTTCCTTGACCGCCGACGCCGACTAAGACGATGTTATACTCGTCCATGACGGTCAGCTCCCCTTTTCGATGGCAGCGTACGGACACACCGAGGCGCACAGGCCACAGGCCGTGCAGAGGGCTTCGTCGATGCACACTCTCGTGTTGTCGAGAATTAATGCGGGGCAGCCCACAAGATCTATGCATGCCGTGCAGTTCGTGCATTTATCCGAGATCTTGCAGGGAACGATCCTGAGGCCTCTGTTCCTTTTTTCCCGGGCATCGATCATGGTACATGGCGCGCGGAAGACGACTACCGAAGGCCCCTCTTGTTCCAGTGCTTCTTTGAGAGTCTTCGTGGCTTCTTTGATCTTGAACGGATCCACGACCTTTACGAATTTGACGCCGCACCCCTCGGCAACCCTCACTGCGTCAACCTTCTCTGAGGGCTGGCCCATGCCTGTCATGCCCGTCCCTGGGTGAGGCTGGTGCCCCGTCATGGCCGTGGTCAGGTTGTCCAGAATGGCCACTGTGATCTTGTGATTGTTATACACGGCGTTTATGAGGCCAGGGATTCCTGCGTGCAGGAACGTTGAATCTCCGATCACTGCCAACGTGTTCGCGCCCGTCGCTTTCCGTATTCCCTCTGCAACGCCCACGCTGGCTCCCATGCATATCATGATGTCTCCCACGCTTAGGGGTGGAGCGATGCCGAGCGCGTAGCAGCCGATGTCAGTCGCGGAGATCGCCTCTTGTCCCGCGGCCCTCCGTATGACGTAGGACGATGCTCGATGCGGGCAGCCAGCGCACAGGATCGCAGGTCTCGGGGGCAGGCCCTTGGAGACTTCACGGTATTTTTCATCGATCTCCCCGAAGTTTATGGGCAGTTTCACGTCGGCCACTCTGGCCAAGGCTGATGCGACTCTGCGTGTTGAAAGCTCTCCTTCCCTTGGTAGTTGAGCCTTCCCCCTTTTGCCGTGTATTTCAGCGTTAGGAGCATAATCCTTCGCGATGGCTTTGATTTGCATCTCAAGGTACGGTTCCAGTTCTTCGACGATGACTATTCTGGCATGATTGCGCAGGAACTCTCCGATTAGCTTTTCCGGAAGGGGATGCGTCATGCCCAGCTTCAGGACGCTTGGATCTATGCTCAACATGTTTGCGGCTTCAACCGCGTAGTTGTAAGCCGAACCTGAGGATATAATGCCAAGATTGTTTCTCCCTTCGTGGACGATCTTATTGTAAACCGAGTTCTCGCTGATCTCCCACGCCTTCTCTGCGGTCTTTAGGAGCACTTCATGCTTCGGCCTGGAGTTCGCTGGCACCATCACTAGGCGTTTCGTGTCTCTGACGAATTCCCCTTTCAAATTTGGCTTAGTCAGGTTGCCGTAAGAAACGGGGCCTCGGGTGTGGCTCACTCGTGTCGTAGTCCTCAGCAGCACCGGCAATTCAAGCTTTTCGGACATCTCAATGGCCGAGACCGTCATGTTCTTCGCTTCTTGAGGGTCGGAGGGCTCCATGCATGGCAGGTTTGAAAGCAAAGCGTAAAACCGATTGTCCTGCTCATTCTGTGAGCTGTAGCATTCTGGGTCGTCCGCGGTGACGATGACGTAGCCGCCTCTGACGCCCGCGTAGGCCAGGGTCATGAGCAGGTCTGAAGCCACGTTCAGGCCGACGTGTTTCATGGCCGTGAGGGCCCTGACGCCGCAGTTCGCGGCTCCGGCCGCCACTTCTGTGGCGACGATTTCATTGGTTGAGTACTCCATGTAGATGCCGGCTTCAGCGGCGATGGCGGAGATCGCGTCTCCGATCTCGGACGCTGGTGTGCCGGGATAGGTGGTGACGACGCTCACGCCGGCTTCCAACGCGCCTCTTGCAATGGCCTCATTGCCGAGCAGAAGGACGATTTTGCCCAGTTCGTCTCGCATTAGTACGCGCAGATCAAGCAATAATTTTCTCTCCCACTTTCAGGAAGGTTTCCATAATTTTATCCCTTCACATATAACTTTTGGTTGCTCGAAGCAAAAGGAAATCGTGAACCGAAAGCATTATAAAAACGGGTCGCCGATAGAGGCAACCAAAATTCGAGGATGTTACAATGTCTATGAAACTGTCGAACGGGAAAGAAATACCCATAGAGATGCATAAGACGAGGATGATACAGAAGATCACGCTGCAGCCTGTGGAACGGCGGCTCAAGGCCATGGAAGAAGCAGGTTACAACACGTTCCAGCTTAAGACTAAGGACGTGTTTCTTGACATGCTGACTGACAGCGGCGTTAACGCTATGAGTGACAATCAATTCGCTGCAATGATGAAAGTGGATGATGCCTACGCGGGCAGCATGACTTTCTACGATTTTGCCGATTCGGTTAAGGATGTTCTGGGGTACAAGTACGTGATGAACGTCCATCAAGGCAGAGCGGCAGAGCACCTAATAGCGAAGGTGTTTGAAAAACCGGGTGACGTAGTCCCGACAAACTATCATTTCACGACGACCAAAGTGCATATTGAGGTGACGGGGGGAGGGACGTGCCTGGAGATCTACGCTGACGAGGCACTGAACACGGCGAGCACTCATCCGTTCAAGGGCAATATGGACACGCAGAAGCTGAGGAACACGATCAAGAAGTATGGTAGAGCGAAGATACCTTTTGTTCGAATGGAGGCCACGACGAACCTTCTCGGTGGACAGCCCTTCTCGATGAAAAATCTGAAGGAGGTCAAGGCCATATGCGTCGAGCATCGCATTCCGCTCGTGATTGACGGAAGCCTGATCTGCGAAAACGCCTATCTCATAAGACAGAGAGAGAAGGGCTACGAAGACAAGACCGTCGCAGAAATAGTGAAGGAGATGTGCAGCCTCGCCGACGTGTATTACATGAGCGGGCGAAAGAACACCTGCGTCAGGGGCGGCTGCTTAGCCACGAACAGCAAGAAGTACTTCGGGATGATTTCACCCTGGCTTCCAGTGTACGAGGGCTTCTACACGTACGGCGGCATGTCTCAGAGAGAGGTTGCGGCCATGGCCGTCGGAATGCAAGAAATGGTCGATCCTGACGTTGCTGGCTGCTCAGTCGAGCAGATAAAGTATTTCGTCAATAAACTCTGCGAAGCGGGAATCCCTGCTCTTACTCCGCCAGGCGGGTTAGCCTGCCACCTGGACGCGAGAAAATTCGTGCCTCACATCCCGCAGTCGGAGTATCCAGCAGGAGCACTGACAGCCGCGTTGTACATAGCATCAGGAATCAGAGCCATGGAAAGAGGCTCAATTTCGATGGAGAGAGACAAGGACGGAAAGGAAGTCTACGCGGACTTGGAACTGTCAAGGCTGGCGCTGCCGAGAAGAGTCTACTCGGTGTCACACATCGAATACGCAATCGACCGAATACAGTGGCTCTACAAGCATAGAGACCTGATAAAGGGTCTGAAATTCGTGTTCGAACCACCCGTACTCAGGTTCTTCATAGGGAAACTGGAAGCCTTAGACAATTGGGGACAAGACCTGGCTGAAGTCTTTAAGAAGGAAATGGGCGATCGCTAAAAACCTTGCCGAATACATCAACGTAGCTAGTTAATGCTCAGGGTTTTACATCCTCAAAACCATTGTTTTCTTTACGCAGCAAAGCGGCAGTTTACCCCGTTGATCATATGGAGGAAAAGGCTTCAAGCAGCGCGAATCACGTGACCAAATGATCAAAGACGTTACACTCTTCCGCGTTTGTTAGGCAAGGATCAGGCTTTTTAGTCCATTCAGGATTTCTTCAACGGCAGTTTCGGGAGGTGTGTCTAGCCGTTCGCATTTGAACTCTATCAGGGGAGTCTTCTTTTGGGCATAGTGGTGCAGAATTGGCTGCGTCTGCCTCTCGTAGACCAGGATTCTGTCCTTTATGACTTCGGCAGTGTCGTCCGAGCGTTGGTAGAGCTGTCCGCCGCATTTGTCGCATTGACCCTCCGCCTTCGGTTTCAAGTATCGAACGTTGTAGACTTCACCGCAGCTCTTGCATATTCTGCGCGTGGATAAGCGTTCGATGATTATCCAATCGGGCACGGTGAGTTGAACGATGACATCTATCTTAACGATGCTGTCCAACGCTCTGGCCTGTTCGATAGTGCGCGGGAACCCGTCGAGTATGAAGCCCTTGCCAGAAGAAACCTTGGCTAATCGTTGCTTCAGGACTTCGGTTACGACGTCATCTGGTACGAGCTGACCCTTTTCCACGAAGCCTTTGACTTTCTTGCCCAGTGGAGTGTTCTCTTTCATGATCTCCCTGAAGATGTCTCCCATCGCGATTACGTCCACGCTGAGCTTGTCATGCAAGCGTGACGCGTAGGTGCCTTTGCCTGACCCTGGTGGACCGAAGATTATGGCTTTCATACAAGATCATTTCCTGCACGGTTTGTTTAGTGTTAAACGATGAAATCTGACTGGCCTTCATATAAACGCTTTGAAGGACGTTCAAGAAAATAGATTATGCGAAAGAAGGATTGATGGATACGGTCTATTTGCCTTTGAATGTTGGCTTTCTCTTTTCCGTGAAGGCCTTGACCCCTTCCTGCAGGTCTTCTGTCGAGGCAACGACGCTGAAGCCCTCGCGTTCCAATGCCAGGGCCGAGTCCAAGCTCTCGTCTGCGCCCTTGTTGATCAGCGCCTTGGCCACTCTGATGGCCACCGGAGCTTTCGTGGTCAAATCCAGAGCGAATTGCCGCACGGTCTCTTTGAGCTTGTCGGCTGGGACGACCATGTTCAGTATGCCCAGCTGCTCAGCGGTCTTGGCATCAATCATTCTTCCGGTGAAGACGAGCTCTTTTGCCTTGGTTCTGCCTATCAGGCGAGTGAGCCTCTGAGTTCCCCCCCATCCCGGTATCAGGCCGATGTTGATCTCGGTCTGTCCCACCCGCGCATTCTCGGAAGCGATCCTGAGGTCGCAGGACATGGCGACTTCAAGGCCACCGCCGACAGCATACCCGTTTAGGGCAGCGATAACAGGCTTCTCCAAGTTCTCCAGGGCCAGACAGAGCTTTTCACCCATCAGGGACAATTCTCTAGCCTTGATCGCGTTCATTCCTATCATCGCCTTTATGTCTGCGCCAGCTGAGAACGCTTTCTCTCCTGCTCCCGTGAGGACAACCACTCTGATGTTTTCATCGTTCTTAGCGTCTTCCAGCGCCTGTGAGACTTCCTCAACGACTTCTTTGCTGAAGGCGTTCAACGCTTCAGGTCTGTTCAGTGTGATGGTGGCGACTCGTTCACTCTTCTCGTACAGTATCAGTTTGAAGGTCATTCGTTTCACCTTTCTTTACTTCTGCGTCCAGTCGTAGAAGCCCTTCCCTGTTTTTCTTCCGAGCAGCTGGGCTTTGACCATCTGCTTCAGGCCCGTGCTGGCATGAAACTTCGGATCCAATTCCTTCGTCAGCACGTCGGCGATGGCCAGCGTGGTGTCCGAGCCTATGTAGTCCAGAAGCATCAGAGGTCCCATGGGCCAGTTCAAGCCGAGCTTGATGGCCTTGTCGATGTCGTCTCTGGAGGCGACGCCTTCCCAGTAGAGCTCGGCGGCCTCATTCAAGGCGGGGATCAGTATGCGGTTGACGATGAAGCCCGGAGAATCCTTCTGGACCAGAACGGTCTCCTTCTCCATCTTTCGCGCCGCTTCGATGATTATCTGAACGGTCTCGTCTGAGGTCTTTGCTCCTCTTATGACTTCGATGAGTTTCATGAGCTGCGGCGGGTTGAAGAAGTGCATCCCGCAGACTCTCTCGGGTCTCTTGGTCGCCGACGCGAGCTCTGTGATGCTCACTGATGACGTGTTTGAAGCTATTATGGCATGCGGCGGCGCGTGGCCGTCCGCTTCACGGAAGATTTCCTTCTTCAGCTCGATGTTTTCAGGTGCTGCCTCGATTATCAAGTCAGCCTTCGAGACTGCCTCTTTGAGGTCAAGAACCGGATGAATTCTTCCCAGGATTTCGTTCATCTGGGCTTCGGCCAGCTGACCTTTCTTGACGAAGCGTTGAAGGCTCCCGCGTATCATGGTCATGCCGTTGTCCACGAATTTCTGGTCAATGTCCCGCATGCAGACTTCGTATTTGCCCACTTGAGCGGCTACTTGAGTGATCCCGTGACCCATCAAGCCCGCGCCCAGAACCGTAACCCTCCTGATTTCAGCCAATGCTTTCACCTTTATTAGTAAGAAACTAATAAGTCCGCAATAGTGCTAAAAAGGTTTTCCAATCTAGTTCTGTAGAGCGCGCGCGCACTTCTGATTAGGAGAACTTGAACTCGTCGTACTGATTTTGGCATGGTTTTCCATACAAGGTTTTCATGGTTTTCTTGTTAGGATAGAAGATTACTGAGCGTATCGTGCTTGCATAGTCGGCATGGCGGCAGATGGTCAGTATCGAGGGTTTGTCGTCTTTGCCATGGTCGCTTAGAATCGAGGTTATTCTGCTTTCGTCCACTTTTTCTTTGCCTCCCAGCAGTTGTTGGGCCCGCTTCAGCCTTTGCTCGCTTGACTCGTGAACTCTGACTCCGAGAGATTCTTTCGGTGTCCCCCTGCCAAAATTAACGGCGTTGCGAGGTATTTCGTATCCCTGCATTTCAGTTGATTTGTAGTGGTTTGTATTGATGGCTTGATCGTCTGTCAAGTTGCTCGTGTAAGAATGATTAGAAGTGATTTCAACCGTTTTTATGCTGCCTCCTGCATCGACAAGCGTTAGAACAGCGTCATGCCCGCCGCGTTTTGCATCCGCTAGGAACTTGGCTGCCTCCTCCGTAGTCCTGCACGTTTCGAGCATCTCCTGCAACGCCATTGATAATGGTGCATAACACTTTGGTTCGTCAAGCGTGTATGCAAGGTTGTAAGTCACGGTTAGACCATGCTCGTTCATGCCGTCCAACATTCCAGACAACGGTGCCATTTTGCACCCGAGAGTTGCGTAGCCCTCCTTAGGCTTGGTTTCACACGTAAGCTGGTAAGGTTCCAAAACGCTAAGGTAGTCGAAGTTCTTACCGACAATCGTTTCCGCTGTCGTCGTGCGGCCGGGACCAAACGCCAATGTGGTGCAAGCCTCAACCCGATAGCTTGGCTTGCTTACGAGGAGTTCCATTGCTTGCAAGAACAAAATGGAGGCAATGTCCGCCTCTGCACCCTCAGCTATACCACGCATTCGCTCGGCTTCTTTGGGGTAATATTCAAAAATGTCGTTTCTGAGTATTCTTGCAGCCCGATGCTTGGCCATCCACACGAAGAGTGCCGTTGGCAAATATCGTGGCTTCATGAGTTTCACAAATTCATAGTTCGGAATTCTCTCTAAGGCTTCGTGTATTTGTTGATGAGTAGCCTTTCCCTGTTGAACACCGATTCCATGATTGCTGCCCGAGAAAGTATGTAGTCTCACACTTGTCATAGCGGATCCCTGTTTACACTGTTAATGCCCCTCATCCAGCTATAGCTTTTCCTCAAAATCGAAGGGCATGGTCGGCGTAGATTTTTACACGCGCGCTGCTCTCCCCTGAATATTCAGCTAGGCTTTGAGCTCCGAGTTCTCTAAGTAAGCATTTTTTCCACTCTTCAATCTTGCTCTCAATAGTGCAGAAGTCAGAAGATGAATTCTTTGCTGAGCCACTCGGGATACCATTTGTAGTCCTCAAGTGGTCCTGCTCTGCGTAGTCCCTTGTACGTGGCTTTGACGAGTGTTATTGTCCCGCGTGTGTCCCGGTGGAGTTTGACGAGGCTTTCTTGTTCGAGGGTCGCCAGGAGCGCGTCGAGGCTCCTGTCATCTGGGTCTGTCAACCTTTCTTTCAGGTCTTCTCGGCTCATGAAGAGGCCCGGGTTCACCTGATAGTCTTCGGCAAGGGCTTTCAGCACGTTTTCTTGGCTCGTTTCCATCTTAGGCAACGGTCCGGCCGCTGAGACTGGTACCCCCAGTTTTTCATGTATCTTTCTAGGGGGCATCTTTAGGTCCTTGGCCAGGGCCTTCAGTCCACCTCTGAATATTACCAGCTTCATGATGTCGTTGGTTCCGGCTCCTATCTGATTCACCTTTGCGTCCCTCAGATAGCTCTCTACTGGGTAGAAGCGGGTCCACCCGTCGCCTCCCATCACTTGAATTGCGTCGCTGATCAACTTCTCGTACATTTCAGACGTGAATAGTTTGGCCGTTGCAGCTTCAACCATGGCGTCCCCGTGCTCATCCAGCAGATGAGCAGCGTGGTAAACGAGCAAGCGTGAAGTGTACAAGCCTGAGAGCATATCAGCTATCTTGAACTGGTTCGTCGGAATGTCGACTGTCGGTTTGTTGAACTGCATTCGCCTCTGCGCGTAGGCTGACGCGTAGCGGATCGACTCTCGAATGGGACCCAACATTCCCGCAGAGTAGACGGTGCGCTCGAAATTTAGGCCCGCCATCATGACTTTCCAGCCTTCGCCCTCTTTGCCTATTATGTTCGCGGCGGGAACTCTGACCTCGTTGAAATCCAGAAAGCCGTTAGGCAAGCTGAACCATCCTGAGAGCTCGTTGATTTTCTCGACTGAGAAACCCCCCGCTCCCTTCTCCACAAAGAACGCCGTAAGATGCTGGTACTTGCTTCTGTCCTCGGGTTTTTCACTCGTTTTGGCGTAGACCACGTAAACATCCGCCAACCCTGCGTTCGTTATGAAGCGTTTCTTGCCGTTCAGCAAGTAATCATGGTCTTCCCGTGTGGCTGTCGTTTCGACGCCCGCTGCGTCAGACCCGACAAACGGTTCGGTTATGCAGACTGCGCCTATGATTTTGCCCTTGGCTATCCTCGGTAACCACTTGCTTTTTTGATCTTCAGAACCGAATGCCATCAGCTGCTCGACGCCGCCGAACATGGAGACCGAGTAGGCTTCACCCAGAGCTGAGCATATCCGACTCAGCTCTTCAGCCACGATGGCCACGCCGGTTACTCCCGCATCCATGCCCCCATACTGTTCCGGGATGACAGCGCCGAACCAACCTTTTCTGGCGACTTGTCCGAGCAGGTCGGATGGAAACTTTCTGGTCCAGAAGACCTCCTGACCTTTCGGTAAGCTCTCATCAGCATAGGCTTTCGTGTCTGCCATCAGGTTCTTCTGTTTTTCATTCCACCATGAGAATGGTTCCATGTTAGACACCAAGGCTAATATTGCCTACCGGCCTATGCAATTTTAAACTTTCGATGTCGCATGTGCTATGAACGATGTTGAATGCTTGAAAAACAGTTAGCAACATTTATCTCTTAATGTCACCTTCTCATCCGACTTCTTGAAATACTCGAATCCAGGAAGCAAGAATGCTGCTGGTTCGAAAACCGGTTCCGTGAGACATGAAATGACAGAGCATTCGAGTCAAGACACGCATATGCAGCCTAGCGTGAGAATAGATGCTGATCATTGTGGCAGATGCACGGTCTGCTCTTCGGTATGCCCCTTCGACGCTATATCGGCTGATGTCAGCACTGCCGAGGTCAAGCTGGACATAGAAAAGTGCCAAGTCTGCGGAATCTGTTCGAGCGCGTGCCCCGCCTCCGCCATAGAGACGGTCTACTACAACGTCGATCCGTTGCTCAAACACGTAGACAGGCAGATGCGTGAGAAGTGTTCAGATACGCTGGTTCTGACCTGTCGCGGATCAGGTCCCTCCCAGAAAGTGATCACGAGTCAACTGGAAAAGATGCAATTAGGCGATGCTGCCTCCGTAATTCTTCCCTGTGTGGGACGGGTGCCGCCGGAGCTCTTGCTCGAAACCCTGAAAATGGGCATCAGAAAACTCGTGGCGATGCCGTGCGAAGACGAGTATTGTCGGTTCAAAGATGGGAGCATGATTGGTACACGCAGGCTCCTGTTGGTCAGGGCAACGCTGAACCAGTTAGGCTTCGAACCCGACACTCTGACCGTGAGTAAACGCTCCATAAAGGCTCATGTTGACAGTAGCAGATGCATCGGCTGCGGTAACTGTGGCTATACGTGCTCTTACGGTGCGATAACGATGGCGGTTCCGAAAGTGGCAGAGCTGAACCCTGAGGCCTGTTCAGGCTGTGGCGCCTGCACGGCCGTCTGCCCAGCGCTTGCCATAACACTTGACGGTTTCGATTACGAGTCCATCTCTCAGACTATCCATGACTATAGCCTACTGGTTCCGAAGATCAGGCAGAAGACGAAGAAATCAGCGATCCTGGTCTTGTCTTGCCAGTGGGGCGAGTTCTCCGATCTCGACCCTGACCAAGAAGGCCTTGTGGAAAACGCCGCGTTGATAGGGCTTCCATGCGCAGGCAGGGTTGACGATCTGCACGTGCTTGAGGCGTTCCATTTGGGTTTTGACGGGGTTCTCATCGGGGCCTGCGACAAGGACCAGTGCAAGCTGAAGGAAGGAAACGGGAAGGCTGAACAGCGCATCGGTTCACTGAAGAAGCTTCTCGCTGAGGTCAACCTTGACGAGAGGTTGGAGATGTGCTCTGTTTCACCGAGGAACGTTAACGATCTCAACCACAAGATCAGGTTGTTCACAGAAAGGTTGAATCAACTACCCGCGAAGGGAGTTGCTTGAGATGATTGTGACAAAAGAAAAAAGTCTAGCAGAAATATCAAGCATGCTCGCATTCCACAAGAAAATCCTAGTAGTGGGCTGCGACGGATGCACCACACCCCCGAGAGGACTAAGAGAGGCCAAAGCCTTCGCGATGCTCATCGAAATGAACGGGAAACTGCAGAACAAAGAATTCACGTGCCGACCGACAACGATGGGCAAACAATGTGACAACTACGAAGTCAGAACCACTCTTGGGCCGCAGACTCAAGACGCGCAGGCGATGCTGTCCTTGGCCTGCGGCGTCGGAGTTCAAACTCTGGCAGAAGTCTTTCCGAATATTCCGACTTATCCCGCTCAGGACACGATCTTCCTAGGGTCACAGGACCGTGACAACGCTGCCATGCATGAGAGATGCAGGGCCTGCGGAGAATGTCTTCTGGGCGAAACAGGGTCTGTATGTCCGATAACTCGATGTGCCAAGGGTCTTCTCAACGGACCTTGCGGAGGCCAAGTGAAGGGAAAGTGTGAAGCTGGCGGTTGGAAGAACGACTGTGCATGGATCCTGATTTACAATCGACTGAAAGAAAGAAGCGAGCTTGACTTCTACAAGAAATTCCGAATACCTAAAGACTACAGAATCTCGGAGCATCCGCGGAGCCTGAGCGCGGAGGCCCTGATCGAGAAGAAGCCGACCGCAGAGGCAAAAGCGGGATCTCCAGAAGGCAGGAAAGGGGAAGCGTATGGCGAACTGATGAAGCAGATCAAAGAGGGTAGGTTCGTTTTCACGGGCGAGCTCGAACCGATGAAAACCACAGACCTGAAGGAGGTCATCGAGAGCGCCAAAATCCTGAAAGGCCACGTTGCCGCGATCAACGTGACTGATAATCCCACGGCCTTCGGATTCTTCAACGGGCTTGTTTCGTCCTACCTTGTCCAGCAGGAGTCTGGGGTAGAGGCTGTCTTCCAGATCACGACGAGGGACAGGAACCGCATAGCACTGCTCTCCGACGTCTTGGCCGCCGGCACTCTGGGGATAAAGAACATCCTGGCCATAACGGGCGATTACACGACGGTGGGCGACATGCCGCAGGGCAAACCCGTGTTCGACTTGGATTCGGCAACGCTGGTTTACATGCTGAGAAAAGTGATCGATGAGGGCTTAGACCTGAACGGGAACAAAATAGAGCATCCGCCCAAGTTTAACATCGGCATAGGAGCGTCACCTAACGCGGATCCTCTGGAGGCCGAAGTCCTGAAGATCGAGAGAAAAGTCAGACTTGGAGTCGACTTCATACAGACACAGTGCGTTTACAGCCTAGAACAGGCTGAATGCTTCATGGAGGCGGTGTCCTACCTTAAGACGCCGACGCTTCTGGGAATCGCACCGTTCAAATCGCAGGCCATGATGGATTGGATGATAAAATTCGTCCCGGGAATAAAAGTGCCGCCGGAGCTCGAACAGCGGCTTAGAAAGGCGAGGGAAAGAAGCAAAGAAGCATTCTTGGAGGAGAACACCGAGTTCTTTTCAGAACTGATCCACGAAATTCACGACGAAACAAGTGTCGCGGGCCTCCACCTGATGGCCGTAGGCTTCGAATGGATACTACCGAAAATAATCGAGAAAAGCGGCGTACTACGCGGCTGATGAACCTAGAATTCCCAACGGTGTAGCTGGCCTAGAGGCTTGACAATACTAGGCGCGTGGAGTTTACGTCAACTTCGACGATCCTGCAGTCCTTGAACTCCTTTGATTCTCCGAGCGCATCCGTGACAGTCACCTTGCCGTCTTTGATGCTCGCGTGGACCGCCTCTTTGAATACGGTTTTTCCGTCCAAGATGATCGTGAACTCGCACATCCGTGTTTCACCCTACGGTTCTAGGAATAACATTGACTTGGCTATAAACTTCTTGTTGGCACACTGAGCCTTCCTGTTGAACATAGGCCTCCTCTGCCTGGACGGGTGCGCGCATTGCCCCGCAATATCGTGAGACAATTCGGTTGCATGCTTGAAGATAAGTAGTTATAATTCACGACCGTTATAGATTCTCATGGTGTATTGTGACTAAAGAGGAAATAAATGCCAAAGGAAAGCAAGCCTAACAAGTCTTCAGGCACAGACATATTTCAGATCCTGACGGAAAGGGCCGAAGAGGAGAGGAAAGGACAGAGAGAAAAGCTTCTTGCACCATTGGGCGTGAAGGAGTATTTTGCCGAGGGAACCATAACTGTCAACAAGAGAACCTGCAAAGGTCTCGAGTGCAAGCTTTGCATGAAAGCATGCCCGACCAACGCCTTGTTCTGGAAGAGAGGAGAAGTGGGCCTGACTCGGGATCTCTGCATCTACTGTGGGGCATGCGTTCTCAACTGCATCGTTGACGACTGTATCCAAATTTCGAGGAAAAGGCCCGACGGCAGGGTTGAAAGGTTCAGCACTCCGAGAGGCTTTGTGGCGCTTCAGCATAACATAGATGCTAGGAAACGTTTTGAGAAGATTTCTGAGGTTTTCCCGACGGCTGAAGACTATATTGAACAGCAGCACAAGTTAGGATCACACGGTGTTTCAAAGAAAAAATGAGGGTCTAGTTCTGGTTCTGGCCTTGCCACTTTTCTTTGAGGTACTTCGCGATGTCCGATGAGTCACGGGGTCCGACTAGGACTTGCCAGCCGCTCAGCTCCTCGATTTCGCCGCTCAGGCGTGCTGCCTTTCCGGGGATCAGGAGTTTCTTGTGCTTGACTTTGCTCTCGATCCCTGAAGTTTTTATGGCGTCAGCGACTTTTTCCGCGGTGAGTTTTCTTCCTGCAACGGCGCTGTCTACGGCTATTCCTTCCGTGTCGATGACTAGAAGGTAAGTGTTCAATTTTTGGGATTCTATGTCTGACTCCACCGTGTAGTATGTGAGGGCGAAGTTTGTGGTGAACATGACGGGTGAGTTTTCATCAGGAGTTCCGAAAGTCTTCAACCCAGCTTGGACTGCCACTGGTTTTCGCGGGTCCGTGTAGATGTTCTGTCGCAACACAACTGGTGGGAGAAGCGCCCATCCGTCAACGTCGTGCATTATGAGGACGTCTGCGAAGCGGACTATGAGCATCGATGCCAAGTAGGCTTCTCGCCACTTTGCAATCTCGTCTGGAGCATTGCCTTTTTCTGTCCAGGCTGCCAGCGGTACTCCGACGAGCGGGAAACCCGAGAGTGCGTCTCCTCTTTTGCAGGCGGAGCGTCGAATCATAGTGAAGTTGCTTAGAGTGTCAGCCAAGCCATCGCCTGGGAACGTGCCTGGATCCAACAGTAGATCTTCAACGCCATAGTCAATCATCGTCTTCGTCAGAGACCTCAGCAGGTTCAGGTCGCCTGGCGCGAAAACTGTTAGCGGGCAATTGTAGGCTTGGGCGAGTTCAGCCATCTTTTTCCAGTTGTCCTTCGTCGCCGCGTACAAGAGCGGTCTGGAACTTGGCGCGACCTTTAGTCCGGCCTCGAGGACGGCTGGATTGAGTGAGCACAGGATCAGCGGGAGCTTGGCGCTCTCAACTACCTTCTTGACTGTCTTCTCGAACTTGTTTGGATCGTTTGAAGTGGAGCGGACGGCTATCATGTCTAGTTTTAATGTTTGTCCGATGTATCCGAAGCTAAACTGCTCTGTCTTCCTTATTCTGTCTGAGGTTTCGTCTTCGCTCATCTCGTCAGTAACGTCGATGGCGATTGCCGTCGGATTGAAGTATGCGAACTCATGGCGGTACATGACTAGTTTTCCGCCGATCTTGACTGCATGGTCTCCGACGCCTACGACTACCTCTTTCACGGCGGGTTTCAGCAAGTCTTTTAGTTGCCTGTACATCTTTTCGCTGGTCTTCGCTAGAAGCGGAGGGCAGCTTTCGAGGATCACTTCGCGGTTGACGAGTTTTGTCGCAAAGGCCATGCAGTTTTCTTCGCCGCAGTCTTTGCAGTTTGTTTTCGGAAGGAGCTTGTAGACGTCCAGCGGACTCAGTTCTTTTATTCCGGACTTGCTTTTTGCCTCTCTTTCACTCATGTTCTGTTCCGCCCCAAGTTTAGATTTTAAATGAAACCCATTGAGCAAGCTTGTCTGCGTCGCCTGAGCTTCCGCCCAGAAGCTGGTTGGTTACGTCTTTCAGTGTTTTTACGGCGGCCGGGTGCATCATCATAAACAAGTCTACTCCGGCAAGCAGAAGGGTCAGAGCAGTGGTGATTTCCCAGAGCGGTCCTCTCAGCTCACGGGGCTCCCATTCTGGGGCCATCTCCATCCAAGCTTCTCTCGCTGCCCAGGCATTGGTCGTTCCGGAAGACATCGGGTGTGCCAATTCTGGGTCTCCCATCAGAGCCGCTAGCCTGGCCCTTTCCATGTTCGTAAATGCATAGTCGAGGCCGTAGCCTAATGCGGCCGTCGTCAAATCCATGACTATGTCTTCCTTGGGCAAGAAATCGTACAGTTTGCGATTAAGCTCTCTGGCCATGTTCATGTCCATCGGAGTGAAAGATAGTGCGACGTGCCCGTTCTTCTTGACGAATTTCGCGCATCTCTCGACGTCCATATCTCTTGTCAGCGAGTTTATCAGGAACCTTTCTCCCTTGAAGGTTTCAGCGACTGCTTCAAAAACGTTCGCGTCTTTGACGGGGTCTCCGCATCCGCCGATCATGAGTGGGACATCCACGGCTTGCACGACTTTCTCCACCGTTTTCACTGCTTCTTTGGGCGAGGCATCTTTGATGAGTGGGTCAATGCTTATCAAGTGCAGTGTAAGCATGTCTGCTCCGAACTTTTCGACCGCAAGCTTGGCCCAGGCAGCCGGGTCTTCCAAGACATCTTTTACGTGCATCTTGACGGCCTTTGCCAGTGGCACTTTCATGTCGAAAATGTCCAGGGCTATGACGGGAGGGTGCGGCATGGGCATTTCAAAATTGTAGAATGCCGGCGCGGTCTCTCCTCCGATCGTCAGAGATTTTCCTCGGCTTCCGCCCTCGCTCTTCGTGGCTCCAAGTTTGACCTCAACGATCTTGCTGGGGTAGGTCTCGACTGGTGGAACGAATTCTGATTCGATTATCTCTGCGGGTTTGAGCTTTGCCTGCTGGGCGAGTCTCGGCTGTGCAAGCACTGGGCTGGCGACGGCTCCGGGTTGTATCCATATTTCCAGGTCGCCGACGTCCATTCTGAAGTCTTCGAGCTCAATCTCGTGGAGTTTTGCGAGCAATTCTATGATTTGGGGGCTAAGCCTAAACCCTGAGGCTTCTGCTTTCTTTTCATCCTTTGGCAATGGTTTCACCTTTTTCCGGTTTTCTCATGCTTGTCTGAACGAATGATGACTCTCTTGGCGTATATCTTGGCGTCTTTCAGTATTATCTTGAACCCGCCGGCCGTTATGGGCAGGGTTGCGGCAGTGGCAACAGGAACCATCTGTTCTGCTTCCGAATTTTCTGTGGCTGCGGGTTCTTCAACAGGGCCGGGTTCTTCTTTCCATCGCCCGATCACTGAGTGGCCACGCTCTTTCAGGAAGCTCTTCAGCTCGTCAACGGTCCTTGCATCATTTTCCGTGGCGATCTTGTCAACGACCTCGGGTGGGATGTAGCCCTTCACTCTCTCCTTGACCTCTTTCGGCATCCACACTATTCGTTTCCATCCTCCGTCGGCGTGGAGGAACTTCTGGGAGCGCATGTATTCGATTGAAAGGCCGTGGAACCCGTCTACTTGGCGTCCCCCCGCCGTGGAGTCGGCGATCGTTGAGAAGGCTAACCCGTTGACCGTTGCCTCCTTGTGTCCCCTGTGCACTATGCCGAACCCGTCTACTTCCGGTATGTAGAAGGCTACTCCCTCGAAGCAGCCGCATGACGTGTGCGGGTAGCCGAAGGCAGTGTAGAGTTCGACCCTGGTGATTTCGCCGAGGGATTTTTTCTTCACGGCCTCGTTTACTCCTGAGAATTCTCCTTTGACGGGGTCAAGCAGTTCTCCTCTCTCGATGATGAAGATGGGTCCCTTTGGGTCTATGCTTGCCGCGGCCCTACCGTCGAACCAGCTTATGGCTCCGCAGTTCGAGTATCTCTGAGGCGTGATGACGCAGACGTGAGATGGAGCAAAGGACTGGCACAAGATGCATCCGTAGAACTTGTCGACTTCCTCGTCTTTCAGCCCCCTGGCTCGAGCGTCTCTTGCCTCGTAGATTTTTAGGGCCTGATCGTAAAGCTCTTTCACTTTGTCCGGGTCTGTGACGAAGGTCACTTGCATCTTCTCGATTATCGGCAGTTCGCTCTTGAATAGTGTGCATAGGACCTTGCCGATGTACTCGAGCGAGTTTAAGCCCTTCTGGAAGGATTTCTTGCTCACTCTGAGCCATATGTCATAGCGCTGGTTGAGGTGCATGAACCCCTCGATGAAGTTGGAGTAGGCGTGTATGCGCCTCTCTATCACGCCTTCCAGCTCCGGCTCCAGCTTTCCCCCTGCGACTTCGATGAGTATCCCGAGCGGGTAGGCTTTGCCCTCATTCATGTCTTTCAGGTCTGGCCCTATGATCGTTACTTTTCCGTCTTCAACTTCCTTCGGCTTCTTGACTCTCGTGAGCTCGAATTTCTCCTTGATGTCTGGTCCGCCCAGCTCGACGTACATGTCGTTTCTTCTGATTCTTTGGCCCTCGTAGATCACGCCCACATCGACGGGTATGTCCTTAAACATTGACACTTTTTCATTCTCCTCCGACGTTTTCGATGATTATCTTGAAGCTTTCTGCCCAACTCTTCGCATCAGTGTTTGAGAAGGACCAGCTTGCGTTGGGCTGATAGCTGTTGTCCAACGTCAGCGTCTTCAGGTTTGGAGCGAAATTCTTCAAGCCTGACAGAATAGTCCACTCCATGTAGTATGGGAGACCCACGAACAGGGCTAGGTCATATGAACCCTTTCCGTCGAGCCCGTTCCAGTCAGGGTCTGCAAGCCTGTTTCCTATGTCCACGGCGGGCATCCATCCGGCGGGCTTGTGTCCCCTCTTCAGGAACTCGCCCACTATGTGCGCTGTTGCGACAACTTGAATGTTGGCCTTCTGAGCCAGTTCGATCATGTAGTCGATCAGTTTCTTGTCCTTCAGCTTGATCTCGGCAGCCTTATGGCCCACCACAAGGATGGGTCTTTTGGCCTTTTTTATCATCGCGGCGGCCACTTCTGGCTTGGTGATGACATTGGCTTTTCTGGGTCCAGCGACCTCTGCTGTCTGCCAGGGTTCGGCCGTCGCCATGCTCTCACTCTTTCCTCTTCCTGATCATCCGCGGCAGAAGCGTCGGATCAGGGATGATGGTTTCTTTCCAGTTTCTCTGATCTAGGATGTTGATGATCTCGTCCTTCATCGTTACCGGTACGTCGGCCACTGTGCGGACGAACAGGGGTATGTCTTCAGGCATGGTTCCGTAGAGCCTCTTGTGCAAGTCAACGTAGTGGGTGAGTTTTATGGCTCTCCCCCTTGACGTGTCGTTAGGTCGCATGCACAGCTTGCTTATCATGACAATCGCCTCTTCCTTCGTTTCGGCGGCCTGGAACAGATGCTCCGGTGCGGGTCCGACGTATGCTTTTTCTCCGGTTCGAGCGTCGTGAACGAACCAGTCCTCTTCATGATCAGCTCTTCCGAGGAGCATGCGCCTGTATTTTGTTCCGTGGGGACCGACGATGACTGGAACGCCTAAGCGCCAGAATCCCGCTCCAATAGCGGCTGCCTTCTGAGAGTAGGCGCCCCACGCGACGCCGACCGCGCCGACACGGTTGATCACGTAGTCGGCTATTTCCTCATAGTTGCCCCTCAGGTTGCGTTTCGCGAATATGTTTGCGATCTTTATGACGGCACCCGCAATGTGCGAGTTTGCAACGCATGAGCCGACGTTGACGATTCCTCCGGCGGCAAATTCGCCCGTGTACTTCTCATACGGCGTCTTTCCATCCTCATCTTTGTGCATGCCGATGGACATCGCCGCGCATCCTGATGTCAGGACTATGTAGCGCCTGTTTGCAAACTCCATGCACATCTCGGCGACGTCTGCTCCGCCTCTCGGATAATTAGCACACCCAACAAAGGCCACAACACCGGGGATCTCGCCCATGACGATTGGGCTGCCGACGTTCCTTATCTCGACGTCCTGTATCGCTCCTCTTCCGACTCTCAGTTTGTACGTTTCGTTCTTCAGTTTCTTTTCTCCGGCGGACACGATGAAGCTGTGAACCTTGAGTCCGGCTGGGCATGGACCCTCACATCGGCCACACCCGATGCACATCCCGTACAAGTCTGCGAGTTTCGCGAGGTCTCCTTCGGCCGCTGCCTTCATCGCCTCCGGAATGTTCAGGTCTTGTGGGCATGCTCGTCTGCAGGCGTTGCACTGGGTGCACTCTCTTGTCTTTTCAGCCACTTCAGCGGCTTCGGGCAGGGTTTTGAATTTTCTGCGAAGGGGCGCGACCTTGAGGACTAGTTTCGTGGCGACTTCTCCGACTTTTTCGGGGTCAAGAATCAAAGCGCCTGGCATTTTTCCCGATGCAAGGTCCTCCACGATCGCGTCTGCCGGGTCATTCGTGCGGTCCGGTAGACCCATGCAGTTCTTCTCCGATGCGACGATGACGGGTGCCTTTATGGCTTGGGCCTCTTGGAATGAATCTGCTCGAATACATTGTTCGTCCAGCACGACGACGTCTGGAAGGCCGCTTCTTATGAACCGCAGTTGCCACGATATCGGACCGACGACCTTGGCGCGGTTGTGATAACGGGTCATGTCGTGTGCCGTGCAGCATAATCCGCAGATCTCGATTTTGTCGTCAAACCCGTTTTCTTTCATGTAGTCTATTATTCCTACTGATGGAACGACGTTGTGACCTATGACCAGGATCACGGGCTTCTCGGTGCTTATTGTGCCGAACCCCAGATCGACTATGGGCGCATCCGGGTCTGCCTTTGGAAAGCCGTAGGCTGCAACCTGCGCGATGTCTGCAACTTCCATACCGAGGTGATCTATCATGCCCGCATGGAAGACTTTCGATTCAAAGTCGAGACTGCTTCCCTCCTGTCCGGTATGCGCCACGGACAACAGCTGGGTGATCTGGGTCTCGGCATAATCCAGGACTTCTTTCAAGTCAGCCAGAGTCTTGGGTCTCAATCCGCAGACGAGACGGATCGTCGGCGCCTCGACCTGAACGCTCAGTCCTCCTACATCCAAGGGGTGTTCTTCTCCGAATTTTGTGATAACATGTTCAACCATGTGCCGAGCGTGACCCACGTGGGTCGCTGCGCCGATGCAGCAGGCCAGGAGCACTGTCCTTGATTGCTGAGCCTGCATATTGATTCCGCATGCCCCCCGCTTGTTCCCAGTTAGGTCGCATTTTCCAAGGGTGCAGAGGCAGCACAGGTCACAGAAGGGCATGTAGAATGGCTTGTAACGTTGGAGGAGTTTCATGTCCCAGTTTCTCAGGGTCGTCAGCGATGGGAAAGGCGTTGGCCCCATCGGTTCCTCCCACGTTCGATCAACAACCTTGCCTATGGAAAATTCAAGATTCTTGGCGAAACCAACATCAGTCTTCAACTCGCCAATCTTCACATTAAGACCTTTTCTACTCAAATGCAACACTGCCCAGCGGCCAAGAAGACGCAGTCTAAGGAAGCTTTCTCTCATAAGCGTTTCTAACGTTTCCTTCCATTATTATCAATGAAGATGTAGAACGTGCACGTGAGCAGCTTCGACGTGTCACGTGCTGGATTCAGAGAAGCGAGATGCTCGTTTATGCTTCGCTGTGCTCGGCCTTGTCCATTATCTTTTTTACGGAGAGATAAGCTGGCGAATCAGAAGGTAATTTCAGCAGGGATTCTCCGGCAAGAACTCTCTCCTCAACCTTCTCGTCATGTGCGATTTTTCCGAGAAACTCAAACCTTAGAGCCGCTCTAGCCTTGTCTTCTAGGCTTTCCGCAAATCTGAAGCCGCCGATGACGTAGAAATTTCTGAATTCGATTTTCACTTCCGTGGCTATGCGGTAGGCCCGCTCAACGTGGTCGAATGATTTCTTTGATGGGTCTATGACGTCGAAGATGTCGTCCACTCTTGTCGTAATTCTTCGGTTCAACTGTTCCAGGCCGGCTGGGGAGTCGATTAAGATATATTTGTAGTTCTTGGTCACTGACTCCAATGCTCCTTTCAGGGCGGCGTTTGGCAGACAGTAGCATCCTTCGACCCACTTTGTGCCCACGGATATGAAGTCGAACAGGTCGCCCTCGTGCATACCTTGGGACCAGATCCGGTTCTCGATTCGTTCAGTAGGTGCGACGCCCACGGTTGTTCCGCCTTCTTTCAGGAAGGTTTCCATCAGCAGTTCTGAGATCGTCATCTTTCCCTCCTCTTTCAGGTCTATGCCGACCATTTCTCCGAGGTTCTGGTCGGGATCAGCGTCTACTAGGAGCAGGGGGGTTGATCCTTTCTCGATGAAGTATTTTGTCTGCAGGGCTACAAAACTTGTTTTTCCGGTTCCGCCGCGACCTATCGTGGCAAACTTCTTCACGGTGGCCTTCATTCCTCCATCAACAGTGTCTACTGCGTTAACTTGCTTATTGGTTTGGCGTTACCGTCAGCTCATCGCACAGTTCTCGTATTGACCGCATCGCCTTGGATTCCTTGTCCCTGATCGGAGTCTCTCCTCGCATTTCCTCTTCTGCAACCTTCTTGTCGAACGGCACGAAAGCCAGGATTTCCAGGCCATTTTTCTCCGCAAAATCCTTGATAGCCTCTTCTTGGTCCTGATCTGCAACCTTGTTTCCGACGAGGTAGACTTCCTTCATGCCGGCGCCGGTAGCCAATCCTTGGATGTGTTTTGCGATTTCGAGCGCCTTCATGTTCGCGTCTGCAACGATCAGCAGTTTGTCGACATTTCTAGCTGTTCCTCTGCCCATGTGTTCCACGCCAGCTTCCATGTCGAGGACGATGACTTCGTCCCTTTCCACGACTAGATGGCGGAGCAGGGCGCGGAGCACGGCGTTCGCTGGGCAGGTGCATCCGGAACCCATCGCCTTGACGGTTCCCACAACGATCAGATCCACGCCTGACGGTGTGTTGACCGAATATTTCCGCACAACATCATCCACAGTGAACGAGAGTCTAAACACGCCTGGGTAATCCGTGGTGGTTTTCGATTCGATGAGCTCCTTGTTTTCTGAGATGGGCAATATTTTCCTAGCTTCTTCAGGCGTGATGCCTAAAGTCAAGGCAAGGTTCGGAGACGGATCAGCATCAATCGCCAGAGTCTTCAGCCCCTTTTCAGCAAACGAACAGGCCAGACCCGCTGCGATCAGAGTCTTGCCGACTCCACCCTTGCCAGAAACTGCAATCTTCACCAGTTTTTCCCCTTTTGGCTAAGCACTATCGTTTATTTACGCTTTGTGAAGAAGATCGCCCCCTCTTTCTTGCAGGCGCATTAACGGCTCCGCTTCAGACAATAGAAGTGCAGAGTACCTTTATCAGATTCCTAATTGCTTCCAAAGACACTCACAGGAATCTCCAAATACCGCTTCTCCATAGTGCGCGTTACAAGAGGGTCAAAGCATGGCGCAGAGTCCATATTTTCATAGTCTCGTCTATTAGTCTCAAAGGCCTATCCTTCAAGGGGTCCAGATTTCATTCTCGCGTAGTGCTAAGCTTGTTTGTTATGCTAGCGCACATGCCTGTTCATGAATCCGCTTGTGTGGTAGCTTATGATTCTGGTTTGCGTCATCGCGCGCGTTGTGTGAAATAGCGGTTTTTCCATCGTTTTGTTACAAAACACTGTTACAAACCTGTTACCAACCTGTTACCAACCTGTTACAAACCTGTTACAAACCATTTTTTAGTATTCTCGGATTTTCAATTAGCGCAACATCATTTTTGAGCATCTTTTCAACTTCTGTAACAGAGAACAATTCTCGAAGGAATGAGCTTCTTTTGGGGGACAAATGATGAACTATTCCGAGAATAAGGTACAAGTTCAGTATCTAGTAATTTGTGCAAGAGGCTTCTAATACGTTCACTGTAGAAACGAGGAACAGCTGAAGAAAAGGAACTGTGTAGCGGTAGTGTGACTCTTTTTTCTGCTCGAACACCCAAAAGCAGCCTCCCTGCTATTAGTACCCCCTTCGCGCGCGTTAAGCATATAAGGGGCTCAAGATTTACTCCCAGAAGCAAGGAATAACGTCTGAAAGGTGGGCATTTTGAGCATCCAGTTTAATCCGATAGGCTTTGTAAAAACGAAGTTTGCTGGTGAAGAGATGAGAAATCAGCCAGTTGAGGAACTGGAAGCGGATATTGAAATTCTCGACGAATACGCCGATGGTCTAAAAGCCATTGATGGTTTTTCTCATCTGCTAATTCTCTTTTACATGCACAAGATCACCGCGGAAAACAGAAAACGCCTCAAGATCAAGCCCAGAATCGTTACCAAGTATGGACTGAACCTGGAAGAGATCCCCTTGGTTGGAGTATTCTGCTTGGACTCGCCCAACAGACCAAATCCCATAGGCTTGTCTGCAGTGAGACTACTATGGAGGAAGGGCAAAATCCTTCATGTCAAAGGAATAGATGCCTTAAATGAAACGCCGGTGCTCGACATCAAACCCTACTCTCCAGCAAGAAAAATAGAGAGATTCGAACTACCAGAATGGTACAAAAACATAATAGCCAAAGCAAGAGCAAAAGGCCACAACATAACCGATTTCTGAATGGTCTTTAAACCGTCCAAAGCGCGCGAGATGACATCGATACGCAGTGCTCGTTACCTGTCATCTGTTTCATTTTTCTCAAATGGCACTGTCATTTTTTCAAGTTTATTATTTTCGAGAAGCTGGATTACCACCCTAACCTCAACTCCTTGTTGCAGAATATAGACTTGAACCAAGTTGTCTCTCAATAGGTGGAATGGACCCTCGCCCATGCCTCCTGCAAGCACCACGTCAACTTTTTCGTTCACTAATAATTTAGCGGCGTCTATCCCCTTCTTTCTTGTCAGTCCCGCTGCTTTGTTTGTCTTCACATAAACATTCGCTATTTGTCCTCTCTCAACTTCGATGAACGCGAAGAAAGGTACATTTCCGAAGTGCATAGAATTCATTGACTCTAATCCCCTGTCTTCCACTATTGGAATGCCGACCTTGATTTTCTCTTTGGGTGCGGGTTCTACGTGAATTATAATTGATTCAATGTCTTTGAAACGCTGCCTAATCTTCTCTTCGATCTCATCTGAAATTTCGTGAGCTTTCTCCAGGGGAACATCTTCTTGGACCTCTATATGCATCTCTCCAAAAGACACAGGTCCAGACTTATGCAATCTAAGATCATGCACTCCTCTTACTCCTCGTGCGCCCCCCGCTATTTCCTTCATTTCTCTGGCCTTTTGCGGACTCAAACAAGCATCCATAAGAACCAGCACTGCATCTTTTCCAAACCACAACCCCACTTTCAAAACATACAACCCAATAGCCAAGCCTGCCAAAACCTCAGCCACCGAGTAACCTAGGCTGGCAAATAGTACTCCGGCGAAAACCACCAACGAGGTATACACGTCCACCATCGAATGTTGCCCTTCACTGACCAGTGACTGAGAGCCGATAAGGTTCCCCACGTTCTTTTTGTACCTGCCTAGAACGTAAGAGGCTAGCCCTGAAAAAGCAGCCACCGCGAGAACGACAGAAGGGAACAGGACAACGCTGGGTTCAAACAGCTTATCCACAGCCTCTTTCAGCATCAAAACACCTGATACAACGATCGTCACAGCGACTATCAGCAAGGCCAAGGTTTCTGCTTTGTAATAACCATATGGAAATCTTTCAGTAGGTTTTTTCTGAACTAGCTTGAGTCCAGCCCACACTGCAATCGAGGAAAAAACGTCAGCAAAAGAATGAATAGAATCTGCGAGTAATGCCACGCTCCCCGAAATCACCGACACTGCGCCCTTCAGAAGGCTGAACGCTAGGAGAACAGCTGCAGAAACAATCGCAGCTCTTTCCCCTTTTTTAAAAAGCTGGTTCTTCTCGTCCATTCCAGAACCAAACTCTTAGAGTTCTAATCCTAGTGATGGTGTGCATGATGGCAGCCTTCGGTAAGCTCTTGAAGCTTGTCATCCTTGTATGCAGCAATTACGTCTTTGACCGTATCTGCGTTCGCTTTCAGCACCGCTACTCCTGCTTCTTGGAAGCCAGTTAAACCTCTTGGGCCCATTCCGTAGCTTATTATTGCGTTCGGTTTCCGCTCTAGAATGTCGTCGTGCATGTGTCCTTCGCCCCCGAAATGTTCGCCTTTGTTTTTTAAGGTCTCGACGTTTTCGACTTTTCCGTCCTTGTCCAAAGCCACAACAGCATAGAAAGGCGCTCTTCCGAAATGCTCCGCTATCCTAGCGTTCATACCTTTGTTGTCTGACACAGGGACAATAACTGTGGTTTTCATTGTGTCACCTCCTTTTTCACTACTTCTTCGCCTTCTGTTTCAGGAAATCTTCGATTTTCTTGACGATTTCCATGAAGGACTTTGAAGCTGCAGAGTTTGGATGCTCGACGATGAATGGTTTCCCTCTGTCAGCATCCTCACAGATTTCTTGACCAATTGGGATGCTTCCAAGGAATGCGATATTCAATTCTTCAGCAATCTTCCGCCCGCCGCCAGACTCAAATATGTCAGATTTTTTTCCGCAATGAGGACAGATGAAGCCACTCATGTTCTCGATGATGCCGATGATGGGCATTCCGAGCTGCCGAGCAAAAGTGACAGACTTCTTAACGACCACTTGTGAGACTTTGGATGGGATTGTCACTATTACGACGCCGTCCATTTCCGGTAATAGCTGAGCAATGCTTAGCGGTTCATCGCCCGTTCCAGGAGGGAGATCAATTAGCAGAATGTCTAGGTCTCCCCAGACTATCTCTGATAGAAACTGGCGAATCGCAGTCATCTTCAGCGGTCCACGCCAGATTACAGGTGAATTTTCATCAGGCAGGAAGAAGTCCATTGAAACGACTTTTATCCCTAACGTTCCTGAGGGTGGAAAGGCTCCTAGTGGACCAACTTGGAGTCTTTGGCCTGTCAGTCCGAGCATCCTCGGTACGCTGGGGCCATGTATGTCTGCGTCAAGAATGCCGATCCGGTCGGCGTGTCCATGCATCGCGAGGGCCACGGCCAGGTTCACGGCCACCGTACTTTTGCCCACGCCACCTTTGCCGCTTATTACGGCTATCTTATGTTTGACCTTGCTCATTTTGGCCCTGAGATTCTGCTCCTGGTCCGCAAACTGTTTTGCTCTCTCTGTGACTTCTTGCGTGCTTGTCAATTCGAAAACTCCTTCATATTTCAAAATGGCCTTTGTGGCCTCTTCCAAGCCGTGCGTACCCTCTGTCCTGGGCAGCTCTGTGGATGTTCTTGCTTCCGCATTTGGGACAGGCGTCGGGTCTTCCTCTTCCGTGCGGCTCCTCCCACTCATGGCCACAATCAAGGCATTTGAATTTTCTATTTGCGTTCGACATGTATTCTCCTCCTTCTATTCGTATTGCTTTGCCATTGACCAACGCATCTGCCACTTTCTTTCTTGCCGCCTCTATGACTCTGTGAAATGTCGGTTGCGATATGCGCATACTGTCAGCCGCCGCTGTCTGCTCCAATCCTTCAAGATCCTTCAGTCTTATCGCTTCAAATTCATCTACGCTCAAGCCAACGCTTTCCAAGGAAGTCATTGGAACGCCTCTGGGTTTGAAATACGTCACGCCTGGTTCGCAGCATACTCGCCGGCAGATTCTCGGTCTAGGCACAGTTATGAATACTTATTCATAACTCTCTTAAAGGTTTCGCAGCGCAAGCTGGAAAAGCAATATTCCGAGAACATGAAAGCAAAACAATAGCTTTTCATAGCGGTCAATTACTTAAGCGCCTCTTAATGGTGAAAGGCATGAGTGAATATCCTCCTGGAAGTCGAGAAGACCGCAAGACACTGGCAGAAATGCCCATGGAGAAACTGCTTGATTATTTCTTTCTGCAAATTCGCAACATTTGGAGAGTTGATGGCTTGTATTTTCTGGGCATCGAAAAGAGGTTTGGAACTGAAGCAGCAACTGAAATTGATGCTCAGGTTTGGGAGAGCATGGCCGCAATCGAGGCCAAGAGCCTGCAACGAGCGTTCAAGGTTGGAGAAAACCCAGATGTGCCCATGATTATTGGTCTCTTGCGCAAATCCAGTTGGGCACTAGATCAACCCTTCAAGACCGTCGAAATTGGAAACAAGCGGGCTACCCTTGGCATTGATAGGTGCAGGACTCAAGAGGCTCGTCTGGGCAAAGGTTTATGCGAATTTCCGTGCAAGAGAGTTCGGTTTGGATATTTGAAGAATTTCGCGAAGACTCTGAATCCGAAAGTGGAAGTAAGCTGTTTGGTCTGTCCACCAGACAAGCACCCTTCAGACTCGTGGTGCAAATGGGAATTTACACTATAACTGGCCAGTTTAGCGCTCGCGAATACGGTTACGTAGTTCTCTCCTCACCGTCAGAGATGAATGGCAAACTTGCATTCATTTGCGCCTGAGACAGCCGATTGTATGAGTTCAACCTTCACAGGTCTCTCAAGAACGCTTTCCCAGAATTTCTTAACAAACCCTTTCGAGCAGTGGCAGTACGTCTTCGATACGGTTGCTCTGTCAGGAAGTCCTCTCAGCAAACCGCAGTAGCACCTCATCGGCCTAGTGAATGCCTTCGGCGTGTAGAACTGGTAGAGCATGTTGCCTTCTCTAACGAGTCTTGTTCCGGTCATAGGCTTTTTCTGTTCTGCCTCAAGAAAGTCGTTTGCGCTCTTGAACTTCTTGCGCCTCAATTTGGCTCTGTCGATGACCCTCTTGTTCACATCAGCACAGTCGCGGCCACAGTTCTCCATGATCTGAATCCTCGTTTCTTCTCCGACCAAGGCGTCCAGTCTTTCCATCGCACCTCTGACCCATTCAGCTGTCCTTATCCTGTCAGTTTTCTCGGTTATTTCTTCACTGCCTTCCATAACCTTCTGGCTTGTCGCTTCCCCAGCAAGAGCTTCAACGTTTTTCCCCATTGATACTAACATTCTATGCTTGGTCTTGCTCAAGCTGAATACCATCCAGTCTGCACTTCAGGTTGCTGACACGCAATATAAGAATTACCAGAGCGCGCGCTGTTTATTGTTTCAACCATGCACACGCTTTGACCAAACACAGAAAAGTGGGGTTTGTGGCGGAAATCTCCAATCTTTCATAAGGCTTATATTGACGATTGCCTCTTTCTTCTTGGGTATATCAAGCTAAACGTAAAGCCAACTATTTGTTAGGACTTCGGGAGACATCGTCACTTGCTGAGGCAAATGAGAATTCGCAATGTGACGCGTGCGGGTAAGATATAAGTTCTGCAGAAACAACGTCATATTATTCGCGGGGAAAGATCATGGTTAAGTGTAGCAAATGTACCGTTTTCGTGTGTGAACACCCTCAACAAGCTCGAGCTGGTTCCAGACTGGATTTTTGCCCGATGAACGTTGAGAAAGATGTCCTAAGGAAAGCTAGGCAAGAATATGAGAAATCTGGAATTGGAAAACTGGCTCATGCTTCTGCTGTGGTGGAGGCAGAAGGTTATATGAAATGGACCAGAGTCGAGGATACAATTGAATTTGCCAGAAGGATGAATTTCACAAAGCTCGGTGTTGCCTGCTGTATAGGATTAGCCGAGGAAGGAAGAGTCCTAACGGATATTCTTGAATCCAATGGCTTCGAGGTGACTTTCGTATTCTGCAAGACTGGTGGCGTTCCAAAGGAGGAGTTGGGATTGAAAGACAGTGAGAAAGTGCATCCTGGCACCTTCGAGCCTATTTGCAATCCAGTAGCACAAGCTCTAATCATGAACAAAGCGAAAACAGAGCTGAACATAATTGTAGGACTCTGCGTAGGGCATGACTCCACCTTCATCAAGTATTCCAAAGCCCCCGTAACAGTCTTGGTTGCTAAGGACAGGGTCTTGTGTCACAATCCTGCTGGAGCATTATACACTGCAAAGGGATACTATAAACACAAACTCTACGACACCCACAGAGCGCACACCAAAACCAAAGCGCCCTAGATTTGCAGTATATTGTTAATGCGCGCGCGAAGTTTCTGTCGGATCAACTGTTACTAATTGAAAGATAATTGCCGCTATTATTCCCATACTCCCCATTATGATTCCTAGCGCGCGCTTGTCAACTTGTTTTGGGAAAATCTTAACCTAGTCTTCCTTTTTCCAATTCATACTTATTTTCCCCTTAAATACCCGCTTTATGTGGGTGCTCTAAATAAGGTAGCGCGCGCTCTCACGCGGATGAATTAATATGCAATTGAATATTGAGTTGATGCAGGATTCAGATGTTTAAAGAGTTCGGCGAACTACGGCACATTGTCAAATTCAACAGGGTAATCTTCCCAATTTCGATCGCATTTTTCATATACACTTTCGGCTGGGGAATTACGTCTCCTATCTTCTCGATATATGTTGAAAACGTCACTGAAAACCTGTTCCTGACCGGCCTTGTCCTTTCGCTCACAACGATGATGGGGATATTTCTCAACATACCATTCGGAATCATAGAGAACAGAATGAATGTAAAACGAATTCTACAGATAGTGCTGCTAGTCTACTCGGCTCTTGCGCTGCTCTATCCTGTGGCAGACACTTTTCTATCGCTGTTGTTGGTAAGCGTCACTAGGGGGGTTGCTTCATCCTTTTTGTGGTTGACTTCGTGGGCATATGTTTTCGCTTATGCTGAGAAGGGTGTGAAAGGAAAAGAGGTTGGATTCTTTTCTGGCATGAACGATTTCGCCTCAGCTTTATCTCCAATTGTCGGTGGGCTTATCTCGATTCTTTCGTTCTTTCTGCCTTTCTACGCGCTGAGCTTAACGAGTCTAACCGCATTCATTGTGGTTTCATTATGTCTAAAGGAGACACCCAAGCCCGAGAGAGCATCGTTAAACGTTCAAGTAACTACATTGTTGACTTACATGCGCAATAGTCGGTTCATAAAGACTGTTTTTCTCATAATCGTGTTCTACGCCCTCATCAATGTATACTACTCGTTCCTCCCAATATTTCTTAACAGTGAAGGAATTGCTATTCCCCTGATAGGCGTGATACTTACTGTAGCCCTTCTGCCTGCGGTTGCTCTTGAAGTGCCGATTGGAAATCTGATAGACAGACATGGAATACGGAAAACACTTGCTGTGGCTGCTTCCTTGACGACGTTGA
>Ga0315279_10001511_pt1 | contig 38499 bp, 31 predicted proteins | sample YL17G06_20_MG_FD_203694 | JGI IMG/M metagenome (GOLD analysis project Ga0315279, IMG submission 203694) | Sediment microbial communities from Yellowstone Lake, YNP, Wyoming, USA - YL17G06_20 | ecosystem: Environmental > Aquatic > Freshwater > Lake > Sediment | place: USA: Wyoming | collected...
AAGACTTGATGGAATTCTGTGATCGCCTTTCCACCCGCTGGATGATGCGCGATCACTGCATCACAGCCCAAATGCTCGGCCACCAAAAGCTCAGGAACGCCCGCATCAATACCAAACAGAACCTTCCTGATTGCACTGCCATTAACATATATCGCGCTGTCCGCCGGAACCTCTTTCAACTCTGCAAGCTCTAAAGACAGCTTCATGATTTCCTCAGTGCTCAACATGGACTTGCCCTTCGAATTCACAAGTATTATTGCCTAATTCGCTTATAAGCGATAGATGCAGACTTCAGAGAGAGGAGAATCAGCTCGATTCAGGATGAATTTAAGAGCGGAAAAGGTTTTTGGATGCAAACGAAGACGAGAAGATTAGCTTGGAGTGAAGGCATCGCTGCTGGGACACTTTTCGGAACGGCAGCGATTTTCATAAGATTCCTCGGTGATGTTGATGCCTTCTCTATTGCATTCTGGCGCCTAATCGTTGCAGGCGTAGTGTTGGCTTCGATCCTGATCGTGTTCAGGAAGTCGTTCAGCCTGAACCTCGTACGGAAAAACTTGAAAGACCTCGTGATCCTCAGCTTCTTCCTGGGACTGCATTTCATTTTTTTCGTTTCGGCTGTAAAAGACACGACGATTCTTAATGCAACAGTGCTTGTCAACACGTCACCCATTTTCTCTGTTTTTGTGTCAAGCTTCCTATTTAAGCTCAAACCATCTCGCATCGCAATTCTGGGCCTAGCTATCTCGTTCATAGGAGTATCTATTATTGCCTATGCAGAAACCGCGACTGCAAACGTCAGTTCGAATCTTGAAAGTTTCTCGCCCAGTTTAAAGGGTGATCTTGAGGCCGTGGTGGCTGCTTTGGTTGAGTCCTTCTACCTCAATTATGGTAGGAAGGTGAGAAGACAAATGGATATTATTCCAACCATGTTGCCCATGTATTTGCTTACCGCTAGTTTCGTAGGAATACTCAGCATACCCACAATAAGAAAACCACTAGCATTACCAACTGAGACAGCAAAACTGCTACCCATCATAGGTCTAGGCATACTGCCTACGGCAACGGCACATACTCTGTACTTCTCTTCCCTTTCAAATTTAAAATCGTTCGAAACGGCAACAATGGCTCTACTCGAACCCATAGGCGCAACGATCCTGGGGATAGCGATATTCCAAGAGATGCCCTCCCCGACATTCACCTTAGGGGCATTCCTGATTCTGCTCGGAATCTTTTTCGTCATTTACCACAAGAAATGAGTAGTCACACATCAGCAGAATCAGTGCATGATAAGGCCTTATCAGTCAAGCCCGCCCTGAAAACTCAAAGCGTTAATGGAGAAACAGAGGGCATTCTATTCTTCCTCTTCTGTGGTTTCTTTCTCCTTTACGATCAGAGTGTTTTCCTTGCCGCCGATTATTCTGAAATACTCCTTCAGTTCCGTTCGATGCAAATACTTCCGAAGCAACACTCGCAGATACGGCTTGGCTATGATTCTCTCCCCGCTCTTCACGACAATCTCGCTTGTTGCAGTCTCAACTTCGGCCTTCGTTTTCTCCTTGATGAAATCAGCTAGTTCTTTTATCACGTCTCCGCCTTCGCCTTTAAGTTCAGATATGTCTATCTTGAATTCTGTCATGTCTTTTCCCCTATTTTCTGACCATTATGATTCTTACTTGGTCGCATGCGTCTTCGCATGCATCTGCAATCATCTCTAAAGCATCGAAAAGCTGACTAATTAAGACTACTACTCCAGCCTGCGGCAGATCCTCTCTTGTCAGCAATATTCTGGCTTTTTCGTGCAGGTCGTCGACTTTTTCTTCTAGGCGTTCCACAAGGTCGGCGGCTTGAAGGGCTTCGCTCGGTTTCGTCATCATCTTGTTCACGCATATCTGAAGTGAAGCTGTGCACTCTCTTACGCTTCTGACCATTTCCATGAAGGCCTCCTTGACCGAGTTCGGTACACGTTCCATTGGAATCGCGCCAAGCACACGTGTGGACTCTCTGCTCCAGTCCGCAACCATGTCCACCCTTTTCACGAGATCCATCAAGTCCACCCTGTCCATGGGTGGTAGTTCGCCTTTTGAGACCTCGTCCATGACTTCTCTTCGCAACGCGTCTGCTTCTTTCTCGCTATTTGTCACTCGTTCAATGCGTTCCCTCATTTCTTTTTCGTTGCCTTTGACTGCAGATTGTAGCGCTTTTTCCAGATCTTCGACGATTCCAGTGGTCAAGCCTAAATGTCGCTGGATTGTTGCGATCGCCTTCGTTTCTCTCCTCTTTTCAAACCATTTTATCAATTCACTCAACCGCGATTTCCTCCTTCAATCCTCCTTTCGGATATGCAAACACGTGAGCTTTCTCAGGTGCGAAACTAACAACCACTTTTTCACCAATATTAAGCCATTGCCCGACCATTGATGGTTTGACAACAACAACCAGATCTTGGTTTGCAAGTTTTATCTCGTATCGTATGGTTGTTCCCTCAAAAGTTATCCTTTCCACTGTGCCAGCAATGGAGTTCTTGCCTACCATTGCACCCTTTTCAGCTGAGAAAACTTCAGGTCTGATAGCTAGAACTACCTTTTCGCCACTTTTGGCACCGATTCCGGTCAATTGGATTTCTATTTCACCGCGAAGCTCTATGGTCATTTGTCCTTTGCTTATGCTGGAGACATATCCTTCTAGGAAGTTCGATTCTCCAATGAAGTGAGACGCAAAGATGCTGTTCGGCTTCATGTACAATTCATTGGGCGTACCTACCTGCACGATTCTTCCTTTTCGCATCACGGCGATTCTGTCCGATATTGCCATGGACTCTGACTGGTCGTGCGTCACGTGTATAGCGGTTAACCCTAGGTCTTTGGTCATCCTTCTTATTTCATATCTGAGGTCAGTTCTCACTTTCGCGTCTAACTGTCCTAGCGGTTCGTCTAAGAGCAGCAATTTAGCTCCCGCGGCTAATGCTCTGGCAACGGCGACTCTCTGATTCATTCCGCCGCTCAGCTCGTTCGGAAAAGCGTCTAGACGTTCATGCAACTTGACCATTTCGAGAACTTCATGCCCGATTGTCTCTGCCTTCTTCATGTCGTAACCTTTCACTCTTGGACCATACGTTACATTGTTCCAAGCGTTCATATGTGGGAACAGTGCGAAAGTCTGGAATACAAATCCTACGTCTCTGTCTTCAGGTGGAACATCGTTGACAAGTTTGTCCCCGATGTAGATGTCGCCTGAATCGGGTTGGATCAGACCAGCGATGACGCGTAGCAAGGTTGTTTTTCCGCATCCACTTGGTCCAAGCAAAGAGAAATACTCGCGATCATGTATGTGGAGACTGACGTTGTCTAAAGCCACAACTTTCCCGAACCTTTTTGACACGTTTTCCGTCCGAACGTCCGGCACTGGTCAGCTTCCTCCACTTGTTTTTATATGATCTGGCGAGTCCATCGAATTACTGAAAGGCCTTATATTAAACATGCTAGTACCTTCCTTTCCCTTTCACTACCAGACGTAAAGCTAAGAGAATAATGAAGGAAAACAGTATTAGGTAACCGCATCCTAAACCGATTTCCAGAGGCGTTGCTGGAACTTTCTGTTTCACCCAGTTGACGATTACAACTGGCGCAGTCTGCAATGTGGTCACAGCTACCGTAGCGCCTGTCTCGCTTATGCTTCTGGTGAAGACCATTATTGCTCCTGAAAGTATCGAATACTTAGTCAAGGGCAGAATTATTGTTCTGAACACGCCCAACGGTTTTGCTCCAAGAGTTCTCGATGCTTCTTCCATATCCAAACTTATTCTCTCTACTGCCGCTGACATTGACCTCACAAAATAAGGATACGTGATTGCTAGGTGTGCAAAGATCAAGAGCAGCATTTCTGGAACGAAAGAGAAGCTTTGCTTCCAGAAGATCGCAAGAGAAACACCTAAGGCAATCGAAGGGACGATCAATGGGACATTGACGAATAGGTCTAGGACAGCTGATGGCAAGCCTCCAAGCTTTCTTCTCGCAATAATTATTGCCATTGGCAACCCGATGATGACGTTTAGCATCGTGACTACGGCGCCTAGGGAATAGGAAAGACCAAGGCTCTGCCAGAAGTTTCCCCAGACGCCTGAACCTGAAAGCGATTTGGGCAGCGTATCAGCAAGGACTGCTTGAAATGCCGGCAGTGCGACGAAAAGAGATGGAAGAAGCACGAGTGCCAAGAAGACCGCGATTGTGACGGAATTCCTTGAAGTTGTGGCTTTCGAGTAGCTTAGCTTTCTTTCAAATGTGGGCCAGAACCTCCGTATTGGCAACTTCAGTCTTGGTCCGAGACTGCGGATCACGACGAATATGGCAAATGCTACGGCTATTAATATGAAACTGGCAAAAACGATTGAGCCTTCATAGGTCGGCTGGTCGATTATCATGTCTGTGAAGTCATTCTTCATGTTTTGTATGAACACTGGCCCGTTTTCAAAAAACGACCCTGCCACGAAAAACGTGGCTCCCGTCTCTGAGAGCGATCTGGAGAACGCCAGTATGAAGGCAGCAACTAGCGAAGGCTTTACTATAGGGAACGTGACAGTTCGCGCTGCCGCGAACGGCGGTGCTCCAAGCGTCCTAGAAGCGTTTTCGTACTCTCTCTTGTAATCAAGCAACGCTCCGACAATCACTCTGACCACGACAGGATAGGAAAACGTAAAATGAAGCAACACGACAAGAAGCCAACCTTGAGAGATCAGGCCTCCCGTGAATAGCGATGATACGTCTTCTGGTTTGCTCCAGAACAGAAGCAACGAATAGCCGAGAGCTGCTGTCGGCACTATGAACGGGATGTCAACGAACGTGTCAAGAACGTTCAGCCATTTAGATTTGCCGCGACTGATAAGCCATGCCATCGGAATCCCGGCTAGAATGTCCAATGCAGATACTATCAAAGCTATTGTGAAGGAGTTCCAGATTGCGCTAAGAGCTCGGCCTGTACGTTGAGAGTCATTCAAGACTTCTCCAATAGTGCTCCATTTGATCGCTATTCCAAGTACAGGCGGCAGCAATATCAATGCAAAGAACGTTATGAGGGCAGCCAGATACACTGCGTACTTGACCGTCTTCCTCGATGAGAAGCTGTCCAAAGCCTCTATTACCCTGTTGTTAGGCAACTGCTCTTCCGCCTAGATACACTGTAACATTCGATTCCGTTTTCTCTTTCCATACTTTTTCTTAGCTGATAAGCCTTCTGATAAACAGTCGTCAGTTCGCCCGTCGAGTCACACTACTCTCGTTCTATCGGCTCCCGTCAGACCGTCCAACAGAGAATGAAATCGAACGAGACAGCATTCTTGCAGAACGTATGGCCCATCAACCGGCATGAATCAGGCTAAGCCATACGGTAAGCAAGAATGCTTCGTCCACGATCAAGGTCAACCCATATGTCCGTAACCTTTCGGTTTTCGCGCATCTCTTCGATACATTTCTGATGGTTCCACGACATCAAGCGATCGCTTTGGCTTAGAGGTCAGCATTATCGTGTTTCTTGACGAACCTCGGTCATGTCTTTCGGTCAGGATACTGGAACTCCAGAATGGGGAAGGCTCTGCCAAAGCCTCAAACTGATAAATGCAAGTTGCATGAGTATTGAGAGCAACAATAGTTAACAGAGATCTGGAGTGAGATGTTTGGATATACTGGAAGCTGTCAAGGGGCGGAGAAGCATTAGAACCTTCAAGAATCGAGATGTTCCCGAAGAGATGATAGAGAAGCTTGTCGAAGCTGGAACGTGGTCGCCTTCAGCAGGAAACATTCAACCTTGGGAGTTCATAATTGTTAGAAAGCCTGAGATCAAGAAGAAACTCGTTGAAGCTGCCTGGGGCCAATCATTCATCGCAGAAGCCTCAGTTGTAATCGTCGTATGTGCAAACACAAATCGCTCCTCTGAAGGCTACGGTGACCGCGGCGTAACGTTATATTGCTTACAGGACACGGCGGCGGCCATACAGAACGTCCTCTTGGTCGCCTACTCAGTCGGACTGGGCGCTTGCTGGATTGGCGCGTTCGATGAAGAGAATGCGCGAGAAGCTTTGAAGATTCCCAACGGTATAAGACCCGTTGCCATACTTCCAATTGGTCATCCTGCCGAGACACCGCAGCCAAGAAAGAGAAGACCATTAGACCAAATTGTTCACTATGAAGCTTTCTGATTGGAAGAAGATCCAAACCGTAATCGTTAATATTCTTTCCCAGGCATTCTATCAATGAGGCGTAATTGTTGAGGTATGGAGTCATCGCTGAAGCCTATGAGAAAATCGAATCCACAACCAAAAGACTTGAAATGACTGACCTCTTGGTCGATCTTCTCAAAAATACGCCAAAAGAGGTAATCGACAAAGTTGTTTATCTGACGCAAGGTAAGCTGTATCCTGATTTTGTGGGAGTCGAAACAGGCATAGCGGAAAGACTGGCTATCAAAGCTCTTGTGCGTGCTTCTGGGCAGAAGGAAAGTGATATCGAGGAGAACGTGAAAAAGAGCGGAGACATCGGAGAAACATCGCAGACGTTCATAGCCAACAAAAAGCAGGTGAGCTTCCTGCAACAACCTTTGACAGTTCAGAAAGTCTATAAGACTCTGGACAAGATGGCGAAAGCCTCTGGTTCAGGAACTGTCGATCTGAAAACGGCCCTTCTCGCTGGTCTTCTGGCTGCCGCCACTCCGAAGGAGGCCAAGTACATTATGAGGGTAGCAACCGGAAACCTCCGTTTAGGCATCGCCGACATGACGGTCTTGGATGCTTTGGCAATAGCTTATGGAGGAGGAAAAGAAGCTCGAGAGCTCGTAGAACGCGCATATAGCATTTCCTCAGACCTTGGCAGGGTGGCAAGAGTCGTAGCTGAGAAGGGTATTGAAGGAATCAAAAAGTTCGAGGTTGCAGTTGGGGAACCGATAAGACCTATGCTGGCTGAAAGGCTTTCCTCGCCAGAGGAGATCTTGGAGAAGCTTGGCGGAAAGTGCGTGGCTGAATACAAGTATGATGGCGAGAGAATACAAGCCCACAAGAGGGGAGGCGACGTGGCTCTCTTCTCTAGGCGTCTTGAAAACATATCGGATCAGTACCCGGATGTCGTGGGGTTTGTTAGAGCCAACATCAAGGCTGGCGAAGCAGTTGTGGAAGGTGAATGCGTCGCAATGGACTTGGATACTGGCGAGATGCGACCTTTTCAGGAGTTGATGCATCGAAGGCGCAAATACGAGATCGAAAAAACAATGGAGGACTATCCGGTTTCGTGGTTTATGTTTGACGCGCTTTACATTGATGGCAAAGACCTTACGTTGAAACCGTATCCGATCAGAAGAAAAGCCTTGGAGAAAGCAGTAACAGAAAGTGACAGGGTGAGACTAACAAGGGCTCTTTTCACAAGCAACCCGAAAGATCTGGAGAAGTTCTTCCTCGAAGCAATAGAAGACGGATGTGAAGGTCTTGTTTGTAAGAGTGTTACTGACGATTCAGTATACCAGGCTGGTGCCAGAGGATGGCTGTGGATAAAATACAAACGCGACTACAAAAGCGAAATGACTGATGCTGTAGATCTGGTCGTGGTCGGAGCATTTCATGGTCGAGGAAAGCGAGCTGGCGCTTATGGAGCCCTTCTAATGGCCACATACAATGCTGGCGCTGACGTTTTCGAGACTGTGACAAAATGTGGAACAGGCTTTACTGATGAAGACTTGGCGAAACTCCCACAAATGCTGAAGAAGCACGTAATACCTCATCGGCATCCACGCGTGTCTTCAGCACTTGAAGCTGACGTGTGGGTCGAACCCGTTATCGTTCTAGAGATCTTGGGAGCAGAGATAACGTTGAGCCCGATTCACACAAGTGCGGTAGATTCGATACGAAAAGGTAGCGGTCTAGCTGTTCGCTTCCCACGCTTCACAGGCAATTATAGGCTTGACAAGGCTGCAGAAGATGCGACTACATCTGCTGAAATAGTTGAAATGTACAGGAACCAATTGAAGAAAATTGGTGAAAGCTAGAAATTGACATTGATAAGCTGAGCTAACGCTGCTTTTCCTTGGATTGATTATGCTCTGGATATCATATTGGATGCCCCACAAGTTTTAAGAATAGATGCTCTAAAAGCCACTTCTTGCATAGAAACAGTGTTGGGACTGTTTTTGAGATATGGACTTGAAAGACTACTGCTTGGCAGCTTCAGCCTACGGAGAGACGTCTGGACGCTTAGGATGGGCCCAAATCCTGACACGAATAACGATGGAAAGATCGACTTAAAAGACCTTTGCGCAGTTTCTAAGAACTAGGCAAGTCCTGCTAGCCTTCTGCATGATGCTCCTCTGCCTTCTTTCTGTTCTGGGTGTTATGCCGGCGATTTGATATCGTTGAACGCTTCGCCTATCGGCATTCTTCTTGAAGCCCCACCTCACAAGGTTTAAACTGATCCATTACAATGATCTAATTAGACTTTGCAGACGAAACACTGGGGAGAACACCTCTGTTCACATGTGAAAAGCAGGTTTGGAAGCGAACAAGAACCACAATGAGTGTGCTACTGGTTGTTCTCGTTCTCTTCGGGTTTGGCGTCTCTGGAGTGAGATCGAGACCGGAAGCAAAAGCAAAGGTCTTTGTTGGGTCAGGAAGCTTTTCCACAATACAGGCAGCCATCAATGCTGCTAACGAGACAGACATTGTTCAGGTGATGAATGGGATCTACTACGGACGTGTCGTTGTGAATAAGTCAATCTCTTTAGTGGGCGAAGACTGGACTACGACGATCATAGATGGTGGAGGAAGCGGAGAAGTCATCAGGATGACTGCCAACAACGTTCGAATCACTGGTTTTACTATCCGCAATGGCGGGATATCAGGAATCAGCATAGCCGATTGCCATTCGCAAAACATTAGCGGAAACCTAGTTTCTGTTGGCGGGACTGGCCTAGGTATTGACGTCAAGAATTCCAGTCATAACGTCTTCCTTAGGAATAACGTAACAGCATGCGGTTGGCCCATCAAACTGGAGGACTCAGACGGCAACATTATTTCCAAGAACTTCCTGCGAGACAACTATGGCCAAGCCATTTCACTCTATCGATCTCATAACAACATAGTGACAGGCAACTTCGTTAGCCTCAACCCCGCCTACGGCATCTACCTTGAGGAATCCAACAACAACACGGTGAGTGAAAACAATGTTACGGATGTGTGTGAGGGTATTCATCTGAAGCTTTCCAGTAATAACACGGTCGCAGAGAATATTGTAACACATACTAGTCCATATGGCATTATTCTGGAGTATTCCAACAGCACACTCATTCTTAGGAATGTTATCGCAGACGACAATTCGGAAGCCATGGTGCTGAGATATTGTAATGGCAATATCGTTGACCGAAACAGAATCATGGGAAACAAGTGGGGAGTGTTTGTTCTCAACTCAAGTGGTAACATCTTCACAGGGAATTACATGGATCAAAATTGGTTCGGGAGTCTTCGCGTATACGGCTTGGGTCTTTCAGATTTCCTGAATACGATAGATGTTTCCAATACAGTCAATGGAAAACCTGTTTACTACTGGGTGAATCAGCATGACCGCGAGGTTCCATCGGACGCAGGATGCGTCGCTATCATAAATTCCACAGAAATCAGGATCAGAAACCTGAATCTTACGGGCAACTATAACGGAATTCTATTAGCTTTCTCGAACCACACAAACCTAGACAGTTTGCGGCTTTCAAACAATTTCCACGGTCTTTGGCTATGGCGCTCAAACGAAAATACGATCACAGGATGCACTTTGAAAGACAATATCAACCCATTGTACATGAGGGAATCGGAAAACAACCTGATATACAGCAACAATTTCGTGAATGAGCAAAAACCTGATGTTGCAGGAACACAGAACAGTTGGGATAACGGCTATCCTGAAGGAGGTAATTACTGGAGCGAGCATATCGGCTCGGATAGCTTTAGAGGCATTTCCCAGAACATCACTGGCAGCGATGGCTTAGGCGATATACCTCACATAGCAGATTCTGGCAACCAAGATAGGTACCCATTGATGTCTGCGACTGTTGGTTTTGATGCTGGTCACTGGGAAGGCGTGGACTACCGCATTCAGATAGTCTCCAACTCCATGATCTCAGCCTTTCGCTTCAACGCTGATGAAGGCCCATTCATCCGCTTCAATGCGACAGGATCGAATGAAACGGCTGGCTTTTGCAGGATCACAATTCCTAAGCAGCTGTTGTGGGTGGAGAATGGAGAATGGAACCTAACAATAGATGATCAGACAATGGTTCCTATGTTGATGGAAGATGAGAATCACACGTATTTGTTCTTTGCATACGCCCAGGGAACCATTACGGTCCAAATCCAAGGGACTCATGTTATACCAGAATATCCAAGGCTTTTTCTATTACTCCTCTTTGCTTTCTTCGCTATTTCCTCCATTCGCTTGATTAAACCCTTAGCTCGACGCAGTGGTTTGGTGACTTGAGGGGTATTGTTTCCTTGGTGACGGTTTCATAGAAACCGGAGAGAGCTGGGCATCAGAATGGGCGTCAGCAGGGCTGGTTTCTTTTACACCAACGTTTATATCCTTTCTTGTGGCGTTTTATGTTGGTGATGCGTGTGCCACAAGTCACGTGTCCAAATTGCGGAACAACGATAAACCTCGAAAACCGTAAGGAAATCGACCTAGATATGATCCGAAATGCTGCAAGAAGACAACCTAAGACTTTCACCGAGTTGCTGCATATCACGAAACTGTCGCGGAAGACCCTAAGTTTGAGGTTGAAGGAGCTTTGTGAAAGTGGCATGCTCATTAAGAATGAGGGGGTGTATAAGTTGAATGGTGTTTCAGAATTTGGAAGTACAAGAAGGGTAATGTCAAACGGATTGTCGAAAGTACTCAATGATAGACGAATGAGAACGGGCCTTATGCTGATCGCTTTTCTCCTATGCTCCTCTGCCACCGGATATGTCTTGGCAACGTTCATAATGCCTCCGCGCGATGCAGGGGAAACTCCTCCGCCGGTAGTCATAGGATATTTCGCAATGAGTCTTGAAGTCGAGAATGCTAAGAATCTGGCTGGCTGGCAGGCATGGATTGGATTTGACATGAACAAGATGGAGGTCGTTGGAGTAACAAGAGGAAGCATCTTCGACGGTGCGACTTACTATAACGCTTCGAACCCATATGGAAATGAGTTGACCATCGGAGGAGTTGTCTACGAACCTGTGGAAGGAATTAGTGGCGACGGTTCGCTGGCTATTGTCACTTTCGGCTACTATGTCGCAGAATATGAACTGCCCACGCTATTGGCGGGTGCGAGAGGCCAAGAGACAGTATTAAGAGATCCGCAACTCCAGCCCTTGGAAAGCGGCGCATTGACACTCAAGCTCGTTGTAGGCTGAGATTACCGACTGTAGAGTCGGAAGTATCCTCCTTTCTTTTGTGCTGTGAGGGAACTTCAATCGTAAGATATTTAAGTAAAAAGTTAAAGCAGAGTCTTGGAATTTATCATTATGAGGATCAAACATGGAGTTTGCTGAGAAGAGGCGCATCCGAATAGTTAGGAAAATCGTTTTTGCAGGACTGGCAGCGATGCTGTTTCTGCTGCTTGGGCTTTTCGGAGGGGTGGGCTATCGCCTTTACAGTCTAAAGGAACTTGGCTTTGTTCCGCACAGCAGATTGGGCTATGCTGATGCGAGGTTCAAGTGCGACATACTCTACAGTCCTATGCTTTATCCTGTATATTGGATAATGGGGCGCGGGCACACAAATGGGACATTCTCAATATTGTATTTTCCTGAGGGCTACACCGCAGGTGAGCATGCGACGCCCATTTTTGGCCTCGGAGAGAAGGATCGGCGCGATGTATACTTGATGAATATGTTGATGTGGGGGCTTTTGCTGAATCTTTTCGTCCTTTTTAGTCTGACGTTGGCGATAGAAATAGTTGGACAAAGAGGTCTGTACCTTGTTCTTTTTGGAGGCGTAGTTGGGTTCATGGCCTCGGAGATAGTGGGCGTCTTTGTTGGAATGGTTGCTGGTTCTATTGTTGCCTTGATTTTCCTAAAGCTCTGGCCAGATAATCCCATCTTGGCTTTCTGGCGGTCTCTCTGGAATGAAAAGATTCCGAGCAGTGAGAATCGACTGCATTAACTGTGTAGGGAAACGCCCTTCACCAAAGCTAAAATACTTTGACTCGTTTACAATGATTGAAGAAGAATGTCAGTGAATAGGAGCAGAAGACGCAATCTGCCAATCTGGCTTAGGATCATCCTTAAGATACCAGAGCCTAATCTGGGGAGTTTTTCTGACCGTTTTCACGGTCTTTTCTGGGTTCTGATTCTGCCCGTGTTGTTCTTGTCCGCATGTTTCTTGAATGTGTTTCTGATTATGGGCTTGCTTTTCCCATGGAATGCGGTTTCCTTTGCCTCATTCAACTCGATAGTAGCGGTTCTAATGCTGAGAGTTCTGCTTGGGCGAACTCTAGAAAGCGAAGAAGCTGTCTTGAACGAAGGGCATTTCCATTGGGACATAGATCAATTCCTTGATGAATACGTTTCGTTCTTGGACAAGCGGAAAAGAGATCAGAAGACTAATTCCGAGGTTCCTCAAAGCAACTAGCATGCTTCACAACCTCGCTGAACTGACTCTTAGGGTTTTCTTGCTGTTGCAGCAGCTGATCTTCTGCGAGAACGCTTCCTGTGCGTTTGCGTAAATCCTATCACAGTCAAGCTTAAGCCCACGATTCCCGTAGCTCCCACTATTGCGATGTAGGGCAACGTTGCTGGAATCAGAGTATGCCATTCGAACCAGCTTTCTTTTATTGTCATCAGAATGTGGAAATCATCCGAGCTGTTTGCGATTCCTCTGAAGAAAACGCAGTATTTGGATGCGTTGTCGACTCCGAATAGCGAGAATTTGTCATACAGCTGATTGGGATTTGCCAGTGATGGTATTGATGCCACCGCGTAGACTCGTGAGGCATTCCATGCCTGTTCACTGAAATGGTCAAATATCAAGAGGTCGAAGCCGCCTCCGTCCGTGGCGTTAACTATCCTCATCAACACCTCGGGGTTTTCAGTTTCGTTGTTTGGAAGAATAACTCCGTAGGCTTCGTACCCCATCTTCCCCTGATTAGGCAGTGTCATGTTGAACCCAACCCATCCCCAGGTGTCAAGACCTTCTGTTCGATTATATGGCGGAACTGGCACTACTCTATCGACTATGGACGAATTGTCACTTGCTGTCTGCGCGTAAAATTCAGCCTTTTGAGCGATCTGAGTATTTGTCGCGATAAGCAAACCCAAAATCATAGAGACTATGAGAAGGGCAATTCCTACCCACTTGAGATACATATGATTCTAGACTTTGAGAAAGTTTAAAAACTTTCCGGGACGAAGTCGAAGAATCCTGTCGACTTCCCGGGTTCCTGTCTCTTCTACGATTTTATTGGTTTGTTCCGCGAGTCTTTCTTGTAGAGAGCTGCGGCTATCATCGTTCCACTGCCTATCGCAATCACTGAGCCACTGGCAGGTAACAATAGTGGAAGCCTAAGTGGATACTGCACCACTTCTTTTTGTTTGTATAGCCACAGCTGTACTGGTGCACTGACATTATGTATCCATAGCCTCTGGGTGTCGTTTACTATCTCGTAGTCTTTGACAAAAAAAGGATCTAAAGTGCAGTTCACTGTGTATGTTCCATTGTGCTGTATTCTTCCAAGGGCAATAACGTTATCAGCCCCTATCAACCCGGCCTTAGGATACTTGTTCCCAACAAGCACTCCGCCATCATCAATGTAGCTGAAATAGTCAGGAAAAACGAAGGTCTTCGCTACACCACCACCCAACTGCGTTATCACTAGGTATACGGTGACTTGAGTGAAGTTGCCAACAGGGTTAGTAACGTTGATTTGAAAGAACTTTACGTAGGGAAAATCTGACCCGTTCCCTGGAGGCAAGCGTATGGTTTCTTCGTATCCTGATTCTATTGACCAGTCATTGTCAGGACGGAAGCTCAGACTTATGTTCTCGCCTTCTGAGAAATCCCAAGCTATGCTCCACTGTTTCTCTACATGAACATTGCTGGTTTCCAACAGTCTCTCCGAAAAGCTGAACAAGGTAGCGTATGACACTAAGCCCCCGACTATGAGTACGATGCCGACTGCGGCAAGAAGTCTCTTCATTGCTCCTTTCCCCGTAGTTTCACAATACTCTAACACTTTTTAGCCAAACATAAATCTTTCTCATGCTCAAACCAACGCGCTCAAGTTGACCACAAAGACAACTAATGTTGCGAAAAGCTTTTGATAAAGAATGAGTCTTATATACATGTGGAAAGATGAGCTTGAGACCCGAGTTAGGGCTTTTTGTCTTCTTGCTTGTTGCAACGTTCTTGATCGTGCCAATTGCCAATTCCAAGGCACATGTTCTCGCTTTCATCATAGTATCGCCTGGGCAGTCAATTCAAGAAGCTATAAACAACGCTGAACCGGGTTCCACTGTTTTGTTGGTGGACGGAACGTATAAGGAACAAATCGTGGTGAACAAAGCCCTCACTCTTGCCGGCAATGGCAATTCAACCATAATCCAAAGTGCAGGAAGCGGAAACACAATTAGCATTCCAAGTGGTACAAGCGGGGTGTTGCTGTCAGATTTTCTCGTAAATGGCACGGGAAGATACTCCACGGGAATCTTCATCAAAGGTATGAACAATAGTGTGCGGAATGTTGCGATCGTCAACCACGAAATCGGATTGCACCTGTACGATTCGTCAAGAGACGTTCTGAAGAATATCCGCCTGACAAACAACATTTATAACCTGAGGATTTATGGTTTGACATTGTCACACTTTCTGCACGATATTGACAGCTCCAACCTCGTTGAAGGAAGAAGAGTCTACTATTGGGTGAGCGAGCATGACAGGACTTTTCCATCTGACGCTGGCTACGTTGCAGCTGTGAATTGTTCCAGAGTAGTCGTTAAGGATTTGACACTGAGCGATAATTTCGCAGGTGTCCTGTTTGCTTACACAAACAACTCGCTAGTCCAAAACGTAACTTGCCAAGGCAACGAGCAAGGAGTTCGCCTTCTTTGTTCAAACAACAACACCATTTCAAATAGTGCATTGCGCCTGAACAGCTTCTCAGGCATTTCCCTGAGCACTGCTTCAGATAATCACATAATTAGGAACTCGGTGGAACTGAACCCTAACGGAATAACACTTTCCTATTCGCCTCTTATATCTGCCTACTCGGAAAACAATACTATTTCTGATAATGTGATCGCCAACAATCGCGAGACAGGGATTTACCTTGTCAATTCTTCATACGGCAGAATGTATAACAATGAAATCATCTGCAACCGAGTTGGAATAGAAATCGACTTGTCAGAAGGCTTGTCAAAGAACAACAGCATTTATCACAACAATCTCATGAACAACACTGCGAATGCTCGTTTTGCGACGCATCCGGGTTCCCCATTGCCCATGAACAATTGGGACGATGGATATCCAAATGGCGGGAACTATTGGGGTGACTACAATGGTACGGATGTTAACAGTGGTCCGTTTCAAAACCAGACCGGAACTGACGGGATTGGCGATGTCCAATATGCCGTAGGCGAGAATAACATAGATAGCTATCCCCTTATCCGTCCATATGGCTCTATCCGTAACACCAACACAGCTCTTGCTTATTTGACTATCCAGTCTGCAATCAACGCTCATGAGACTCTGAATGGGCACACGATAACTGTTGGAGACGGAGTATACCATGAATCTATAGTCATCAACAAAACTCTTGCAATCATTGGCCAGAACCGAGACAGTACTATATTGGAAATGGAACCTGAGGCCAATATCACAACGATAGTTGCCGACAATGTCACCTTGAGTAGTTTCACGATCAGAAGCTCGCATAATGCTGCGCCGTCAAATGGAGTAATACTCATCAACGCCAGCTATTGCACGATCCAAGACATATTTGTCACTGGCAAGTTCGTAGCGGTGAAGTTGGACCGAGGATCATGCAATAATCTCATTCAGAACAACCTACTTAGGGATAATCAGTACGGCATTTTTCTTAGACGCCGTCCTACTGAAGAAATGGTTTGTGGAAACGTTTTGTTTAACAACACGATTGTCCATAACTTCTGGAATGGAATTGAATTGGCTCGATGTGAAAAAAATGTAGTGGAGGCGAACACTCTTGCGGACAACGGAGGCTTTGGGCTAGAGATACCTATCTATACACCGTCTTACAATAACATAATCTTTCATAATAACTTCATGAACAACTCATGGAACAATGTTCCGGTCCGCCAAGCCTATGACATCCCTGCTTTTTCCAATCGGTGGGATTACAATGGCGAGGGAAACTCTTGGAGCGACTACACGGGGAGAGACAATAATCAAGACGGCATTGGCGACATCCCTTATTCTATCATGAGCGAAGAGGAAACGAAAGTCGAAGACCAATATCCTTTGATGGGCAAGTTCTATTGTTTCAAGGTTTCCAATAATTCCGTTTCAATAGTCTCTGATACAACAATCGATCGCATAGACTTCAGGTCTCACGATACAGAGGGGGAACTGGTTCTTAACATGACCAAAGGAACTCCAAACGGCTTCTTGAGATTGCGTATCCCACGTGCACTTTTGGACAGTTTATGTCAAGTTGAGTTCAGTGGCGAAACAACATGTTTGTCTTTTCATGAGCTTTCATGTTCAGATCAGACTTTCAGATGTCTGTACATTTCATACACGTCCGATGGTACAGGAAAGCATTATTTGAACCTTACCGGAACGACTCAGATACCTGAGTGTTCCATGGCCTGCTTGCTTGTCATCTTTTCTGTAACGGTGTTCTTAGTTTGCATGAACCGTTTCCGAACCAGCAATTTGCTGCGCTGGTCCAGTCGACCTGACAAAAGGAGGACATGAGGTTCCAAATCGATTGTACCTGGAAAACAAAGACTTAAGTCTATCTGTTCTCAAGGGTTGTTGAGGAGTTTGGAGGTTCTGTAATGGCTGCGAACTTTGCTGATAAGTGGGTTTGGATTACTGTATTTTCAGCCGCCTTGGTTGTCGTTGTTCCGCTTCTTGTAGTTTGGTTCATCATCAGTCTGCCTGCTGAACTTAAAATAGTTGCAACAATCGGCATAATAGTGCTTTGGGGCGTAGTTTCTGGTTACAAAGACTGGGTCGTCTCCAAACGCCAAGAAGAAGAAAAACCTCCAGTTCAGTAGCTTTATTGTTCTTTCTTGAATGCCCCGAGAAACACTGCTACCGACAAGGCTATTGAACTGATAAACAGTATAATCTGAGAGGAGATGCTTGTGAACTCAATCCGAAATCCTGGAGTTCCTAGGATGGGGTTCAGTATTAGATAGTTAGTGATGAAGTAGGGTATTGCCACAAGCATTGCTGTTCCAAAAGCTTTCCCTCGGGTAACGTCCAGCATTTTCTCTATCGCAAGGATCAGGATGAACAGGCTCCAAAGATGGGTAATGTAATAGAGGGCCAAAGGCCATGAAACGGGAATCAACATGAACTGCCAGGCTTGGGAAAGATATGGCTCAGTCGGAAACATCACGGGCATGAATATGAAAAGAATTTCAGGCACAAAAACAAACGCCAAAACACTCGATGTCGCACCAAAACTAGCATCTGAACCTAGAAGCTTGACTCCTAGTAAGTAAACGAGGGCTGAGAGAATTAGCCACTTCAGGATTCCGATGCTTATCGAGGCTATTACCGAAGTGTAGAAGGGGACACCGACGTAGAGTGACCCTTGTAGCAAGATTCTTGAAGCGGCCGTGGCGTTGAAACCTCCAGCAGGGTATATGTGGCTGAGATTGAACACGTACAAGCAGCTTCCAAAGCCGCCCACGACTGCAACGAGGATTACGGCTAGGGCACCTATTTGCAGATTCTTCGGATCTTTGCTCAAGCTTTCGAGAATTTTCGAGTTTCCCATTAAAACGCTGACAATCTTGCCAATGAATGTCTCTCTGAAAGGTTTCGGAAATTCCATTGCGTAAAGACCGACTATTACCCCGATGATTGCCCCCATGTAGAAACCGCCGCCTATGGGGATACTTAGAAACGAGAGTGTCACTATCCATAAGCCGTATCTCTTCTGCATTTTTGGTCGCATACCCACCCTAATAGTGATTATAAGCAAGGCCACAACGAGCAGAAGCCAGAAATACGCTAGTCCACCTTCGACAAGACTAGGGATACCAAATACTACTCGGCCCCAGAACATCTGGGAGTTCCAGACTTCTGTAAAGTTTTCTTTTTGAAAGGATGAGACAACTCTTGGGGCGTTGTCTTGGATGATCACTATACCGTTTATTATCATTAGAAAGGTGCTGATGAGCAGGATGACAAAAGTATATGTTAGGTTTTCTCGCTTCATGGATGTAACTCCCTTCTTTTGATGTGTCCCTCTGGCACGTATTTAAGGTTTTACTAACATGCATTTTCCAGTCAGGCAAAAGCTTATGAAATAGCTCTGTGCAACTTATCTCGCGGGTGAATAGCATGGGACTTAGAAATTTCATTGCTAAGAGACTCGTTTATTCGGTTATTCTCATAATTTTGGTGATCTTCGTAAACTATGCGATTTTCAAGCTTATGCCTGGTGATCCCTCAGATTTTCTTATGGCAGCGTGGAGCAAAGAAAGTCCCGAAGCAAGAAGGGCGCATGAAGAGGCACTTAAGAACATGTGGGGCTTGAACGATCCCTGGTATCTTCAGATGTTCAAATATGTGCGCAATCTTTTAACTTGGGATTTTGGTATCGAGATCGCGGGAAGGCGACCTATTGGAATGATCATGACTCAGAAAATCCCTTATACGCTTCTGATTCTTGGAGTGTCAACTATTCTGTCCATAATAGGAGGAGTGGTTCTCGGCATTCTTGTTATCCAGAAGCGCGGAACAATCATTGACAGTACTGCTGTTATCAGCTCCCTGATTGTCGGATCTCTGCCGACGTTCTGGATTGGACTGATTTTTCTCTGGGTCTTTCGAAGCACCTTGAACTGGTTCCCTGGTGCACGTGCGTTTCCTGCAGAATGGGCAGGTGGAAATACGCCAGTACCGTATACCACAAGCATGACATATTCGCCTGACGTTTTCAAGGTTGCTTTTTCGGTGAGTTCAAAAGGGACATGGGATCTGATCGGAGGGTTTGCTATGCATGCTGCTTTGCCACTGGCTGTGCTTACCTTGTTCAGCATTGGAGGATGGTTGTTGTTGACTAGGGCTACGATGTTGGACACTATAACAGAAGACTATATCGTTACAGCAAGAGCTAAAGGTCTTAGTGATTCAGCAGTTCTCTACAAGCATGCGTTCAAGAACGCTTCCCTGCCTATCATAACAAGCGCTGCACTTGCCTTCGGTTTCGTGCTGTCCGGCGCAATCATTACTGAGACGGTGTTTTCCTATCCCGGAATTGGAGGCTGGATATGGGAAGCTATACAGTTCCGTGACTATCCAGTCCTGATGGCGGTCTTCTACGTCATCTCATTGTGTGTGATCATTGCTAATATTGTATCTGATCTGTTGTATGGTGTGATTGATCCTAGAATCAAGGTCGGGTGATCTGAGAATGGCAAGCGGAAAAACTAAGAGAAGTAAACTATCCTTCAATCTGAAGCGATTTGCGGGTTTCATGAAACTGTTCCTGCGGAACAAGAGAGCAGCTCTAGGATTGCTTATCATCTTCGGCTTTGCTTTTTTAGCTATAGCGGCGCCTATACTGACCCCATTCAATAACCTAGGTCAAGATCCAACATTCACTGGATACGTAGCTGGCAAGTATGCCGCCCCGATATGGCTTAAGCAACTGCCAACCTGGCTAGGTGGCAATCCTGCGGTCAGCGAAAACATGGAGATCTTGACAGACCCAAGCGTGCCCAAGTTGTTGCCTGAAGGACAGCTGAACTATACGGAGACAAAAAGCAACTTCACCAACGTATACTTCGACAGCAATGTGAACTACCCCTTTAGTGTTCCTGGCTTGGAGTTCTTGAACAAAAACGGGTCTCTTGCAGTCAGCTTTCATAGAGAAAGCGGGACTTCCGCAGCCAGAGACGCTCGAGTGACACTCTTTACGGAGTTTGACTACCCTTGGGGCGGCATTCCCGGGATCACTTTGGGCAATCTTGAACTCTTGGTGAACGGTACCCGACGGTTTGAGTGGCGTCCAACAGAGCAGTGGTATCTTATTAAGGTTGAAAACACTAACAAGACGTCTCCTAAGCTTGTCACACTCTCAATAACCTCTAGTAGTCGACAAGGGATTTATGTTGCGGTTACGACTGACGTGACTAAGTATTTTGGCACGAACAAAGAAGCAGGCCCGGCGCGCGCGGAAGGCGGCACACCATATTATTGGAGACAGCAAGGATATCACAATTTCACAGAATGGATCAATGGTACAGACACATTGCCTTATCATTGGAGCGACATGAATTGGTCGATGAGTGAAGGGAGCCTGACGAACTTGACCTACGACCAGATGTCAGCTTCAATAGATCCTCGATACTTGCCCATGTATGCTGACTCTGGTAACGTTACTTATTACACGTTCATGAACGACACTAGAATAGCCGACCCTGACCTGAAGGTTAGAGGCAACGGTCCGGATATCGTTCAACAGCTAAACTGGACAGCAACCTCTACATCTCTGAAATATGATTGCCTAGGAGGTGCAACCAAGATATTCGCCACGTCGACTGTAGGATTTAGCACAAGAGACTCGATAATCATTGGTGGCATCGACAATAATGAGACTAACGCGATTCAATCTCTGAATACGACGGAGAACTCCTTTACGCTCTTTACTCCTCTTATGGCAAGTCATGGAGCCGCCGAACTAGTGTCCAAAGAGACCCAGGAATTGACACTGTTCGACAAACTGCTGGTCAAGGAAAAGAGTGCAGTGTGGGCTCTTGTTGGGTTCATGCTTACAGACGACGAAGCCCTCTACAGCGTTCAGGCTTTGTCTTCTAGCGGTTATCCACAGATTCTTGGAAGTGGTACCAGTTGGCCATATACGACAAGCTCTTCTCAGCCCAACTCAGGATGGCAAGTTATCGGGCAGACAATGACGGTTGCGAAGAGAATCGAGTATCTGAATGTGCCTGTCAAAGTCAGAGTGTTTTTGGGAACTGTGGATCAACCTATGGAAAACATGAAGACATTGTTCCCGATCATGGGTCGTGTGCCTATAGGCTTTAACAGAACAACGATGGGCATTGACAGACCTTTGTCAGGAAAACAGTATAATGATCATTGGATACTTTCTAGAGCTAGCCAGAACAACTACATGTCATATATACAGGTTGAGCTTGTAAATGACAAGTATGTTCTCGACAACATGGAATGCTGGCCTTTGACGCCCGGTCGCTACCGATTTGGCGTTGAAATCACCTTCACTGATAGGGCTAGTAGCGCAGACGATGTCTCCACAACTGTTTACGTAGATGATCTTGCTTTGAAGATATTGGGTACAAGCTATGGAATACTTGGGACAGATCAATACGGTCAAGACCTGTTCTCCCAGCTGATCTATGGCAGCAGGATATCGTTGTACATAGGAATAACCGTTGCTGTAATGAGTGTAACTATAGGAGTGGCCGTAGGCTTGGTTTCAGGCTACATGGGAGGTGCTGTAGATCAAGCTCTCATGAGATTCAACGATCTGTTGTTGGTATTGCCTGGTTTGCCTCTACTAATAGTGCTCGTCGCGGTGCTGGGTGCAAGAATCGAGAACTTAATACTGTTACTAGGCCTCTTGGGCTGGAACGGCTTTGCAAGAGTAGTGCGATCACAGGTTCTTTCCCTGAAGGAGAGGCCTTTTATTGAAGCCGCAAAAGCAGCTGGAGCTGGAACTGGCCACATAATCGTGAGACATATTCTGCCGAACGTTATGGCACTCGTGTATGTGTCTTTGGCCACATCGGTTCCGGGTGCCATTACCGCAGAAGCTGCTTTAGCTTGGCTTGGATTCTTTGATCCTACTCGCATGTCTTGGGGAAGAATGCTGCACGAAGTGTTCGTTGCAGGTGCAACTCGAAGCTGGTGGTGGATATTGCCTCCTGGACTATGCATTGCATTGATTGCCACCGCGTTCATATTGCTGGGATACGCATTGGACGAGGTCTTGAATCCGAAACTAAGAATGAGAAGATAGATTCCTCTTCTTTTTCTATTTCGAAGGGAATGCTGACACCACTGGTTCAATATTGTCCCAGAATTCCTGTTCAAGTTTCTGATAGAACTCTGAGGCTTCAAGCTCTCTTTTAACTAGGAACCCTGCTCCCATATAAGAAATGAAAGGGTTCATCGGTGAAAAGAAGGAGTTCTTCTCATTCACAAAGTTTATTGACAGGCAGTTTGGTTTTTGAGTAACTATTATCTCGACTCGTCTTGTACCCTCTTTCGCTAGGCGGACCAAAGCAACTAGACGTGCAGTGTTATCTGCAGTCTCGGTTCTGGTTTTGAAGTTGCGAGCTTGGAAGAAGTGCTCTATCTTTTCTAGCGCTTTTGGCAAATCCACATTCTTATCAACGAATCGATATTCCATGGGTCATCATTTTGTAGGACCTTTGGCTCGATAAAAACATTTGGCTGGCACAGCTCTGCTAAGCCTTTTGACCTACAAAGGCCAAAATCGGCAGGATCGCCAAGAAGACGACAACAACGTGAACCATCAAGTATGTCAACGTGAGCCTTGCTATACAGAATGGTATGCTATCTTCAGCAGCGCACCACTGGCTCCAAAGCCACCTATAGCCAGTCTGCCATTCGCTAGTTGATGTAAGAATGTGTTGGACGCTTAATGCAGTGGCAACCATGCCTATCGCGATGCTAGGATCGCGATTTTTATGAGTGCCTTCGCTCCGACTAGTCTTCCTACGAAAATGTATACTAGAAGAGGCACAACCCAAACAATAAGGCTTTGTCCTTGAGAGAATGCATAGGCGTTTGTTCCTGTTAGCATGAACATGCCTAGAAAGATCGCTGCGGTTAAGGTTGAGCAGGCCATGACTGCAGATAAGAGAATAAGATGTTGATTCAGCTTCATTTCCTATCATTACTATTGTTTGCATTGTGCCATATTAGCTCTCTGACTGGAACACAAACACTCTACTTTTCAGGTTCGTTTGGTCAGAAGAATCGACAAGACACATCATCCAAAAGGTTAAATACAATTTGCAGCTTTTGGAATGCAAGCAAGGGTTAGAACATGCCTCTACTAGACGTTAATCAACTTAAAACGTATTATACCACCATGCGTGGGCAAGTGAAGGCCGTAGATGGTGTGAGTTTTCAGGTGGAAACTAGCGAAGCAACAGGGCTAGCTGGTGAGTCTGGATGCGGCAAAACTACGGTTGCGACGTCCCTGCTTAGAATTTTGCCTTTTAATGGAAAGATCGTCGGTGGAAACATCTTTTATAAATCGTCGGTGGACATAGCTGCAATGGACGAGGAAGATCTCAGGAACAACATTCGTTGGAAGGAGATATCAATCGTGTTTCAGGGTGCCATGAACGCGATGAACCCAGTGTACAAGGTTGGCGATCAGATTGTTGAAGCAATCACATTGCATGAGCCTAATGTCAACAAGCGGGAAGCTTGGGAAAGATCTCAAAAACTGATGGAGCTTGTTGGAGTCGAGCCTTCTCGAGTTAACAACTATCCACATGAGTTCAGCGGCGGTATGAAACAGAGGGCCATGATCGCGATGGCCTTGGCGTCTAATCCTTCGCTTCTTATAGCCGATGAACCTGCCACTGCGTTGGACGTTATAGTGGCGGCGCAAGTGTTGAAGCTCTTGAGGGAACTGAAGAAGAAACTGAGCCTAGGCATGATCCTAATCACTCATGATCTTTCAATAATAGCTGAGCTTTGTGAAAAATCCGCAATCATGTATGCTGGGAAAATTGCTGAATACGGTGACGTTGTCACTGTTTTCAAGGATCCAATGCATCCTTACACGCAAGGGTTGATGGGCTCGTTCCCAGCCATCACGGCTAAAGAGCGGATGAAAATGGTCTCTATTCCTGGAACGCCACCGGACTTGCTGAATCCCCCTCCTGGGTGTCGATTCCATCCGCGTTGCAAGTTTGCAAAGCCTGTTTGTAAGAAAGATGATCCCCCGTATACTGAATTGGAGAAAGGGCACTTCGTTTCATGCCATATGGCTGTTGCGCTTCATGAAGGTAAGAACTGGTAGGTGTTAGAAGTGAGTGAAGCTTTGATCAGAATAGAGAACTTGAAGAAGTGGTTTCCGGTGAGGATGGGTTTCTTCCAGACTTTTCTTTCTCAAAAAGCACTGTTTGTCCATGCTATTGATGGAATAAGCTTCGATGTGAAGCGTGGGGAGATCTTTGGTCTCGCGGGCGAAAGTGGAAGTGGAAAAACCACAACCGGCAGAATCCTGCTCAAGCTGGACGAGCCTACGGATGGCAAGATATTCTTTGAGGGAAGGGACGTAACGTTCGTTCCTGAGAGGGAGTTCAAGATATTGCGTAGAAAACTGCAGATAATCTTTCAAGATCCATATGAGTCTCTCAATCCAATGATGACCATTCGCAGTATCGTTGAGGAGCCGTTGGTTGTTCAGGGTATGGTCGGCAAGGATATGGAAGAGAAGGTTTTCAAGGCTCTGGAGGATGTTGAGTTAATTCCTGCTGACGAATATCTCTTTAGGTATCCGCATGAGCTTAGCGGAGGTCAGCGGCAGAGAGTTGCTGTTGCTAGGGCTTTGGTTTTGGATCCAGAGTTTGTTGTTGCGGACGAGCCGGTCTCTATGTTGGATGTGTCAATTCGTGCTGAAGTTCTTAATTTGATGGTTAACTTGAGGGAGAAGCGGAACGTTTCCTTCCTGTACATTACTCACGACTTGGCGTTGGCTAGACACATTTGCGATAGGCTGGCGATTATGTACCTGGGCAAGATAATGGAACTGAGTGATGTAGACCAGCTTGTGAATGAACCTCTGCATCCTTACACGCAGGCTTTGATAGACGCTGTCCCAGTTCCAGATCCGACCTCGAGAAGGGTGGATGTTCAGGTTAAAGGTGAGATTCCAAGCCCTGTCAACCCGCCGCCCGGTTGCCGTTTTCACACGAGATGCCCTCAGTATATTGGTGATATCTGTAGAACGGTGGAGCCGCGTCTGGCAGAAATTCGCAAGGGACATTTCGTTGCTTGCCATCTTTACTCGAAAACGGCAAAATAGTGCTCTTTTTTTATTTAATTCACTATTTCCTTTGTCGTTCGTCCAAAGCCTTTCATTTGATGCTGTTGTGAACAATTCTTCCATAAAACTTTTAAAGTCGACTGCATTCAGACTACTATTGCTGAAAGAGAGAGGAGAGAAAAATGTACAAAAAAGCTTTGATAGCTATAGTAGTCTTAGCAATGGTTTCTATGATGTTTGCTCCGGCTTTTGCATGGGAATACCCTAATGGCTCACATGACCATAACATAGAGTTCTTTGGTCCTAGGGCTGATTCGTTGCTGATTAAGCTGTATGCTAGTGAGACTTCTGAGTGGGAAACTGGCCTTGAGGGCGGCGAAATTGACGTTACCGATTGGCCTCTTGACCACACGCACTTGGAGCGGTACACGACTCTGCCGTGGAGTGCCGAGATTAACGTTCTTGGCTACGGTGCAGAGTTCGGTATCCAGATGTTCGACTTGAACAACAACAACAACACGTACCTAGGCAACCCGCCGAACCCGTTGTACGCGAACCCGCGGTATCCGAACCCGATGGGCTACACAGTAGCTCAGAGTGGTGTATTGCACGATGGTGGCTACCCGCTCAGGCATGCGATCGCTCACCTTGTGAATCGTGATGCGGTTGTAAGCTATGTAGGCGCGGAAGCTGCTGTTGCCGTGTATACGCCTGTGGTTCCAAGCTACGGGAAGTACATGGACGCAGAGCTTGCTCCGGGTGGTGCTCGTGAAGAGTTGACTCACCCGTACGACCCAGCAGTGGCTACTGACATCCTGAACGATGCGGAAATATTCCCGATCGCTGTAGGCGGCCCTGAGAATGGCTGGCGCTACTGGGACAGGAACCGCAACGGCGTGTACGATGGTGGAACTGAGCACTTGGAACTGAAGCTGATTGCACGTATTGACCATGCGCCAAGAGACTATATGGGCACTTTGTTGGGAAACGAGCTTGTTGCTCAGCACATTCACATGAACGTGGTGCACATTACGATTACTGCAGCACGTATTCAGTGGATGACTAACAAGGATGCGCACATATATACTGCTGGCTGGAGCTTGGGCTCTACGCCGGACAGTCTTGTCTTGTGGCACTGGGCTTACTACTGGCACCCTGGCCGACCGTATAACACGGCTGGCTGTAACAAGGACGCGTTCAACAACGCGGCTGATGGTGTGCAGTATGCTAACAGTCAGGACGATGCAGTCTATAACGCGATTGTTGCTCAGCAAGTGTTTGCTGACGCAGTGCTCAGCGTTACCGTGTACTCAGCCAGTGGCTACAAACCAGTAAGCAAAACCTACGTCGGCGATGAAGTAGGCTTTACTGGCCAAGACTGGACTCACCTGGTTAACTGGCCTGGCTACGGTGTTGACAACTTCTACACATTCATGAACATGCACACAGTACCTAACGAAGTAGGCGGCAGGATCAGGTATGGCTTCAAGACTGTTGACTTGAGGCAGCTGAACCCGATCTACACCGAATGGCTCTGGGATAACACAGTGATTGACTTGATCGGCTACGACAGCTTGGTCGCAAGAAACCCGTACACAATGGACTTTGTCCCATGGGTTTCGAAGGTATTCCAAATGGGTACCTACAACCACCCGACCTACGGGACATGCACAAAGGTTGCCTTCACGTTGCGCAACGATGTTTTCTTCCAGGATGGCACGCAGCTGACTGTCGCTGACATTGCGTTCACTTTCATCGAGATCGACGACTTGCTTGCGGCGCGCGGCTTGGCTCCGCCATGGTGGATCAGCAACGTTCAGAACATCTTGAGCTTCAGCGTTTTGGATCCGCTGAACTTTGAAGTGTTGTTGGACGTGAAGAGCATCTTTGCTCTCGGCTGGATCGGCGGCAACCGTATCCTTCCAAAGCATATTTGGAAGCCAATCGTCACAGGCGCAGTCGCTCCGAAGAGCGGTGTGGCATGGGACCCGACAACGTTCGCTCCAGACCCGAACCTAGTAGGCTCTGGTCCATGGAGACTGGACGAGTATTCATCGGGCAACTACATACTGCTGCAGGCCAACAAGCCAGGAAGCATAGTTAACACAGGCATAACCACCGACCCCAACGCAAACTCGGTACCAATAACCTCGACAAAAGGCTATTTCAAACTGAACCCAGTGTATCTGAATATACACACTGACACGTACAAGGCAAAGATCGACCCAACGTACCCGAACACTGCTGTTGATGTGCACTTGAACTTTGATGTTGCCAACTTGTGGCTAAGCGGTGCGCTCGATGTTGAGAAGACCGTTGAAGTTGACGGAGGCGTAGTTATCGCTACACACACCGTCAATATTGCCGCAGGCGTTAAACACTCAGAGGACATAACCGTGAGCTTGGCGAAGTGCTTGCACACGATCAAGTTGACGGTGAAGATATTGAGTGCAGGTCCATGGCAGAACCTAGTGATGGAGATCACGTGGCCCGTTTGGATAACCATCCCAGAAGACATTACCGGCACCTACTACGTTAACACGCAGCTGCTTGCTCCTGACTGCAAGGTCGACTTAAAAGACGTCTTTGCAGCCGGCAAAGCATTCGGCAGCGTTCCGGGAGACAGCAAGTGGAACACGGGTGCAGACATCAACCACGACTACAAGATCGACCTCAAAGACTACTTCGCTATCGCCAAGAAATTCGGCAAGTGGTAAATAAGCCTAAAGCCTAAACAGTTTCCCTTTTTTTATTCTATTTTGAGTCTCGAGTTTGTGTTTTACTTGAAAAGTGTAACCTTTCTTCATAGCTTGTCCTTGATTTGGATAAATGGATAAGTGACGGTGGTTTGAGCAGGGAAGGCGCAAGAATCTTGTTTTTGTGGGTCAGGGCGAATTGAGAAAAATGAATGTGTTAAGAGTCGGAACGATCTTCTGTGAATGTCCGATGATTTTGGTTCTGGTTTTCAGCGGACTGCTGAATGTTAACATGTGGTCACGTATGACATCCTGATTTCCTTTGAGAATTGGGCATCGAATATTTCCTTCAGAGAGGTTGTCTACAATTCCGTTTACAGCGTTAACGTTATGGCAAGAAGCGATGGGAAAGTAATGTTTTCAAAAGGGAAGTCACATCGACGTCGAACTCGACATCTAGGGTATACGCGTGTACAAACGAGAGCGGAATTGACTGTATTTGCTGTTCTGGCAATGGAGCAGTCGCAGCCTTAGGGACTGTTGCTGTTGCCATGTTCTGTATGCGTTGAGGTCGGAGGTTGAAGTGTGTCCGTTTTGAATCAGGATTATCCGAACTACTGGAACACTTGTACTATACTGCTTTGTATTTGAATGGAGTTTGGTGATGAGATCAAGATTTGGGGCGAGCTGCAAGAGTCAGAGCTTTGTTCTAGTCATATCTTTTCGTTCAGCGGATGCCGACGTAGTGCACATGCGCTCGGAATGAGCCATTCAGTCTTATGAAAATGGAGGGAAATAGTCGCACCAAGCAAAGGACACTCTGATGCCACACTTTCGAAACAGCCAATGAACCTGTCCCCGGATCACAATCCACATGATTTGTGGCATCCTTGCTTAGATTCCTAATGTTGAGGAGTCTTGTCGGATGTCTTCTTTTTAGCTTGCCTGCCAAAGCTTATGTGATAGAGTGTGGTTGTGATGTTTTGAATGATAAGAAGGGTTCGAGAGCGAATGGATTCTTGGTCTGGAATATATCTGTGAGAGATAGAAGATAGTTCCGGAATGCTTAAATCCGGAAAACATGACATTCTATTCTGCTGATAAAGGAGAAGGGAGAAAGAATGAAAACTAAATTGTTATCGGTATCCATAATCGCAATACTACTGCTAGGAACATTTGCAATCTTTCCAAACGCATACGCAGTACCAACCACAGTAGACATAGTTCCAAACCCTATAAACTATGATACTGACACGGCCTTCGTTGGAATGACTTTCGACGTGACCGTTAGTGTAAACAACGTTGTGAACCTGGCTGGTATCCAATTGTACATGGACTTCGATGATACTGTCATAAACTTCACTGGATGGGCTGTACCTACCCCGAACATCTTCACACCAAAGACAACTTCAGCATTGCCAACACCGCCAGACGGAAACTACCAACACGTGGTTGGAAAGGGCAAGATTCTTCTATCATTGAGCTTGTTCCCAACACCACCAACACAGCTACCAGTCACAGGCTCAGGTGCTGTAGCGAAGATCACGTTTGTCGTGAAAGCACTGCCGCCAAAACTGGGCAGTCTAACAAGCCAACTGCACATAAACACAGGTGACACATACCTGCTGGACGGCGACGGTGTTGAAATCGCATGCACCAAGAATGATGGTACATACACGCTCACTTGGAAGGCACCTGCTGCACCAACGTTGGTCGAGAGTCCGGGAAGCATAACGTTCCCAGGCAACTTGCTCAACGTAGGCACGACCTTTAATGAAGTCTTCCAGCTTCAGGGGCTTTCAGCTGCATGGTTCTTGACCGGCGCATCCTTCACAATGACCTACAATGCCACTGTAAAAAGCATAGTAGGCGGTTTAGCGGATGTGACAGTCGACCCACTATGGACGTTGTCCACAGTCACAATCACTGAGAACCCTGACCCAGCAATACTTGACACATTGGACGTAGCCGTTTCCACACCATCAACGAACCCATCAGGCACCGTTGTGATCTGCACAGTAATGTTCACCGTTATGATCCAACAGATGCCACCGAATCCACCAGCGAACTTTGACTATTCTGACGAAGTCTTCTCAGGCGTGTTTCTCGAAGACCACATCGGCCCAGTTCCAGTGACCGTAGGAGGACCATACACAATCATAGTCCCATGCTACAACCCTGCAGTCCCGCCATGGTTCGTGCTCGTACCCTCAGCGGTAACGCTCGGACCAGCACCTGCGATCGGAACTGAATTCGATGTAGGCGTGAAGATCACCGGAGAGGCACCAAACTACCTAGACGAATCCATAAAGCTGATCGGAATACAGTTCAGACTATTCTACGACGACACATTGCTCGAAGTGGTCAGCGTAACCGAAGGACCGTTCCTCTTGGACCCAACATGGAACCTGTACGGAACATTCTTCGTAAGCAGCGTTGAAGGCGACGGCCTCGGCCCACACGTACTGATTGGCGACTTGCTGTTGCCAAACGGCGTGGGTGAATGGGATCAGACCGAATTCCCGAATGGCCAAGGCATAGTTGCTACAGTCCGCTTCAGAGCAATCAAGCAAGAATGCCCAGACGCGTTCGAAACTGACCTAGTTCTAGGCTCTGTCTTCGGCGAGTGGGGTATCAACAAGTATGGCGACTACGTTACATTCGACGAAGCAAAGATGGGCGAGTGCCACTACACGATGCTGCCATTCGACATGCCAGGAAGAGTAATTGACCTGACCGGTGGAGCTGACAACCGCGGGTACTGGACAGGATATCCAGATCCGTTCCCAGCACCATTCGGCGGCCAAGGCGCAAACCACTGGATGGACATAGTCTTCCCACAGTCAGAAATTACACTGTATGCTCTCGTAACCTACAACTACTGGCCAGTACAATCCAAGGACGTTGGTTTCGAGATCGAAGGACCGTTCGACAAACTGCCAAACGGCACCCTAGTACCGAGACCAGTGTACTACAAGATTTGGGCCAAGTTCACAGCGACAACAGGCGTTGACGGTGTTGCGACAATCACCTTCAGAATGCCATGGCCATGCGAGAATCCAGACATGATCACAGGCGTATGGGTGATATCTGCAACAGCCACAGTAGCCGACGTCCTGATCATTGACACAATGCCGTTCTACTACGAACGCCTCGTCTACATAACAAGCGTAACCACTGACAAGTTCTACTACGTGCACGAAGAATACGTGAAGGTCACAGTCAACTACCAGACACACGCAGTACAATTCTATCCTGCGCTGTTTGCAGTAGTGTTGACTGACGATCTAGGCGTACCATTCGGCATGGCACTAGTGACCAAGTCAGTCGGTGGAGCAGTATGGTGCACATGGAAGACAGGCACATTTGTGGTATCAATATTCATACCGAAATATGCCTATGCAGGCTACGGACACGTACATGTAAGCTGCTTCGACAAAGACCCAACAGTCGGCGGATTCGCCTGGTGTCCAGAATACGCACCAGCCCCAGAATTCCAAATAGGTCCATACTAAAACCGATAAGGAATCAAACATTCCCCCATTTTTTATTTCGACTTAAACAAGCTGTTGAACAGAACTTATTTCCACAATACTAATATTTCCCGCCAACAATATTTAAGAGGCAAAGGGGAGAGAAGGATGAAACGTCCCGTTATGAAATTGAATTTCCTCAATATGTGCACGCTTCTTGTTATTGCTGTTCTTGTGCTTGCCGCAATGTCAAGAGAACATCCGACGCTGGGAAATCCAGGCATGACAGTTACGGTCCTAACTGACAAGCCGACATACTTGTTGAGACAGAAGGTGCTGATTCAAGGAAACATGCTGATTGATGGCTCACCTGCGTCAAACCTTGTTGTGGCCGTTCAGATGAACGATGCACTGAACGGGCAAATGATGTACAGAACGCTGCAAATAGGAACGCCGACTCAATCGTGGCCTATCAACATAACGGCCCTTGACCTACTGGACTATAACGGTCAACCAATAAACACGGCGAGAGCAGGATCCACAGTTCAAGCAAAGATCTATCTCTACAACTGGCAGACCAATACTCGACAGATTTTTGGAACAATCACGGTTTTCGACGCAAACATGGTGCCCATAGGGGCTCACTCATTCTCGGAAACGATGGATCCGCTTTCACATACTCAATCAAGTTTCTCATTTGATATCCCAGCATGGGCATGCTCGGGAAAGGCCCTGATCGTCGGCAATGTCTATAGCAAAGAGCCCAGAAGCGGGGGGCTGATTCTAAGCTTAGAGAAGCAGCTGTACTACTGCATAAGCAGGACACAGCAAGGCCTTTTCAATTATCCAACATATCCATTACCACCGTCGCAAAACACTCCTGGAACATACAAAACGAACATAACACTGCCACCGGCACCCAGACAGGGAACATACAACGTCTACGTTCTCGCCCAATCCAGCCCGACCGTCAATTCCTCTGCAACAACAACTTTCTATGTACAAAACAGCACAGGATACCCACCCCAAGCTTCATTCATCTACCTGCCGCTCACAGTATACATTAACATGACAGTCAATTTTGACGCCACCTCATCCACACCCGAAGGCTACAATGACGTCATGACAAAATATATCTGGAACTTTGACGATGGAACGCCAAAGGTGACAGAGACTGACCCTTTCATCGCCCGTGTCTTTCTTCAGGCCAGGGTTTTCAGAGTAACGCTGAATGTTACAGATAATGAGAACAAGTGGTGTACTACTACGAAACCTGTAGTCGTTCTGCCCGAATCTGGTCCAACAGCAAGATTCACGTGGATGCCAGAAACGCCTTACAATGATGAATGGGCGACCTTCAACGCTTCAACTTCAACGAGTGGTTGGAGCGCGAAAATCCAGGACTTTGCTCAAATACAAAGCTATAAATGGAACTTTGACGATGGCAGCGGCAACATCACAACCACCAACAATACAATCAATCACATGTTCGGAATAAACGGAACCTTCACGGTGCGTCTATGGGTCACAGACTCTGTTGGGCGCACAGGCTTCACATCGCATTTGGTTCAAGTGCTGAACTCAACGGGAGTAAAAACCTACGACGTGAACGGCGACGGTGTTATTGATTTGAAGGACGTTTTCCGAGTGGGCAAGGCTTATGGTTCTAGGCCTGGGGATCCTAAGTGGGATCCTGCTTGCGACTTCAACCATGACAACATAATAGACCTAAAAGACTACTATCCAGTCTGCAAGCATTATGGGGAAGACCCGTAGGGAAAGGTGAATGAGTATGAAACCCAGAACATCAAAGGTTATAATTCTCATAGCATTCATCACACTCCTAGCGAACTTGTCTGCGTTTCCCTTGGCAAAATCTGCTTATCCACCGCAAGCATCCTTCATCTACTGGCCGCTAACACCATACCAAAACCAAACAGTCTACTTCGATGCTTCTGCCTCTTCAGCAGAAGGGTACAACGACACAATAACAAAATACGAATGGAGTTTCGGCGATGGAACACCAAAAGTCACCAAGACTAATCCGTTCGCGACGCACAACTTCACGCAGCTCACCACATTCATAGTTAAGCTTAACGTCACCGATAATGAAGGTTTGTGGAGTACGACGTCCAAAACACTGACCACTTTGCCAGAGTTCGGGCCAACAGCCAACTTCACATGGTCACCGAAGGAACCTTTCTTTAACCAAACAACAACCTTCAACGCTTCAAACTCAACAGTCGGCTGGTGCGCAAGAACCCAGCGTTTCAGCCCCATACAAACCTACAGATGGAACTTCGGAGATGGAAACATAACAACCGTGACAAACCCAATAATAACACACGCCTTCAGACTGCCCAACAACTACACAGTATCTCTAACCATAACTGATGCCGATGGACGCACAAGCGTAAGATCAGCATTGGTTCGAGTCCAAAACGCAACAGTGAAACTCTACGACGTTAACCTAGACGGTGTTATTGATTTGAAGGACGTTTTCCGAGTGGGCAAGGCCTATGGTACTAGGCCTGGGGATCCTAAGTGGGATCCTGCTTGCGACTTTAACCACGATGGCATAATAGACCTAAAAGACTACTATCCAGTCTGCCAGCACTACGGCGAGGACCCATAGAGACTCCGTTTTTCCCTTTTTTTCGCGAAGCAACAACGACTAGAAGCAAGACCCATAAGCTTTAAGAAAAGCCTGTGATTATAGAATATTGTTAAGGGGAAAGGAAGAATAAAATATGAAAAATAACTTGGTAAAGTTTTTGACTATCGCAATACTGGCAACATTCCTTCTAAGCTCTTTTCCGTTTTACTCAGCTGTGGCTGCAACAACCCGTATATACATGACTCCTCAGAACAGCATCTACACGATAGATACAGCAGGCGTCGGCACGAAATTCAATGTCACCATTTGGGTCGAGAATGCTCCAAACGTCGGCGGCGCACAAGCTTATGTAGAGTTTAACGACACCATCCTCCGTGTCACCCGCTGGTTCGAACCAAGAACTGATCCACAGTACATCTTCAACGGAAGAACAACCTCCGCACTCCCGTCACCTCCTGATCCAGGTTATCTGCACCTTGGTCCCAACCGAGGACGTGTATTGATCTCGGTTAGCCTGTTCCCGCCAAACCCGCCTTACTTCACGGGCAATGGCAAGCTATGCATATTCGAATTCAACATCACAAAAGTCCCAACTGACCCAGGCAAGTTCAAGAGCGCCCTGACCATAAACACAGGCGAGACATTCCTGCTAGATGGTGACACAGGCAATGAGGTTCCAGGCGTCGTAAAGACAAACGGGTATTATGAAATAAGCAAGCCAGGGCCGAAGTACACTCTGGCAATAACGACAACTACTGGTGGAACGACCAATCCTATTCCAGGAAATTACCTGTATGAATCAGGAACACCCGTTTCCGTGTCTGCCCTGCCTGCCGTCAACTATGCACTGGACCACTGGGAGCTCGACACAGTGAACGCAGGGTCAGCAAGCCCGATAACTGTAACCATGAACGCAAACCACGATCTACATGCAGTGTTCGTTTTCTCACCACCAGTGGGCTCAAGAATATTCGTCGACCCACCAGAGATAATTGACCCACATGCAATACCATGTCAAACAAACTTCCAGATCAACGTGTCAATCGATGACATAGCTGACATGAAAACATGCGAGTTCAACCTCACCTACGACACCAACATCATCAGCATCATCGGTCTAAACTTCCTAAGGGTTAACGGACAATATCCTTCATTGACGCTCTACGCCGATGATCCTGCAGGATTCATATGGGTGAAACTGGTCTACTCAACCGCAATAACAGTGTCCAACCCAACACCGCTCGTCACCCTAATTTTCCACGTGGACAACCTAGGAGCCACACCGCTTGACCTTACTGAGACGCAGCTTGAGGACAGTGCTGGCAACCCAATTCCACATGATACGTATGACGGATTCTTTATGGCCCAAATACGCGACGTTGCAGTGACAAACGTAGTGCCGTCTAGAACATGGGCGTATCCAGGATGGCCCATCAATGTGACAGTAACTGTGAAGAACAAGGGAAACATAAGCGAAACCTTCAACGTCTATGCCTACTACGGGACCACCGTGATAGGGTTCACGACCGTAACAGCGCTTGCACCCAACGAAGAGAGAGATGTATTGATTCCTTGGGACACAACAGGAGTGCCTGAAGGCAACTATACTCTCAAAGCAGTTGCTGACACAGTACCTTACGAGATGAATACGGCCGACAACACATTCATTGATGGTATAGTTTGGATAATGACACATATCCACGACGTAGCCGTAGTACAAGTGACTCTCTCAGACAGCTGGGCGTTCCAAGGATGGATCGTCAAGATTAACGTTACGGCCCAGAACATGGGAGACTTCACCGAGAGTTTCGACGTAATGGCATACTACAACACAACAGTGATAGGAACCATTCACGTTCCAACTCTAGCTCCAGGAAGCTCTTATATAGCACAGTTCGACCTCGACACGACAAGTCTGCCGCCATGCCATACCCAAACAATAAGCGGCGAAGCAACAGCAGTGCCGTACGAATTCAACTTGACAAACAATGCTCTCGTTGACGGAGGCCTAAAGATAAGATGGCTCGGAGATCTGGACGGTGACGGAAGAGTGGATCTTAGAGATGTCTTCAGAGTCGGCCAAGCCTTCGGATCCTATCCAGGACACCCACGCTGGGATCCAGTCTGCGACATCAATCGAGACGGCAAAGTCGATCTGAGAGACGTGTTCGCGGTATACCGAAACTACGGCAAAGGCTGCTAAGCAAAAAACCCCTCTTCTTTTTCTTTAGCTGTTATGCTATGCAAAAACTTTTATAAACAAAACCACAACATTCACCCAAAGGAGAGAATGTTATGAAAACTGAACAGAGAAAGCTTCTAATGCTAGTTGCATTCGCGTTGACAATTATGACAATCAGCGCCCTGATATTTCCAGGTCTGGCAGCAGGTGAAGCTAGAGTCTACCTAGTTGAGCCTCTGAATGTTTTTCCAGAATCCACTCCTCTAGGCACAAAGTTTAATGTGACAGTCTGGGTCGATAACGTTGCCAACCTCGGTGCCGCACAAGTACACTTAGAGTTCGACGACAGCGTGCTTAATGCGACCAGATGGTTTGAGCCCAAGAACGATCCGCAATATGTCTTCAATGGTAGGAGTACCTTAGGACAGCCCGACACGGAAAACGACACGGGCTACCGTCATCTGACAACCGGGATGGGCATGGCGCAAGTAGCTGTTATGCTTTTCCCGCCAGACGCTCCCTACTTCACTGGCTCCGGAAAAATCTGCATCTTCGAGTTCAACATAACTGCTGGCCCTCCCCCACCAGTTTTGACATCCATCCTTACGCTGCATAATTCAACCAATCACGGCTACACATATCTCTTGGACGGCGACACCCAGCTAGACCTTCCGCTTACATTGGATGATGGGTCTTACACATTTGTTCCTGAATTCGTACCTCTGCTTGCGTTGTCTCTGCTAGTGGCACCTACGGTTATCGCTGCTTTACTCAGAAGAAAGCGTGCAACTCAGAAACTCGGAATCTGAGTCACATCCCTCTTTTTCTTGCACCAACTAACATCAGTGTTCGAGAACGTAGAATGTTTATTAACAGGTTCCGGAATAAAAATGCTTGAACTAGTTTAGGGTGACAGATGAGATGAGAAAGAACTACGCTTTCATCCTCGCCATATCAATTATCTGCGCAAGTTTGCTGCCACTAGTTTCACTGATCAGAGTGAGCTATGCCCTTCCAGGCGCTAGGCTCTATCTAGACCCACCGAGCAGTACTTTCTACTCCAACTCAACCGGAGTAGATCACAGATTCAATGTAACTGTATGGGCAGAGAATGTTACCAACGCCGGTGGCGTGCAAGTCTACATGGATTTTAATGACACGTTTATCAATGTGACCAGATGGTTCGAGCCCAAGAACGACCCACAATACCTATTCGGCATCAGAGGAACCATGGCCTTTCCAACCCCTCCAAATGATGTGAACTACTTGCATGTGGGCGTCGGGAAAGGTCAGGTGTTGGTGAGTGTGTCTCTCTTTCCAGCCCAGGAGCCTTGGATCAATGGCTCCGGCAAAGTCTGCATCTTTGAAATTGAAATAACTGCGGCACCGTTTGTAACAAATCAACTAACTAGCACGCTTCACATAGACACGACAGACACTTTCGTCATCGACGGAATCTCAGGACTTGAAAGCCCTGGTACGACTAAAGAGGATGGCACCTATACCTACGTTCTAACTCCCAGACTCTACCTTGATCCATCGGAAAACGTGTTTGATGCCAACGTGACTAACCTTGGCCATCGTTTCAACGTAACCGTCTGGGTGGCAAACGTTACAGGACTTGCCGCTGCACAGATCTACTTGGAGTTCAACGATACGATGATCAATGCTACACGATGGTTCGAACCCAAGAATGACACTGACTACATTTTCTACGGGAAGACGACCTCTTCAGCTCCATCGGTCTCTAACGAAACGAGCTACATCCACCTAGCCTATGGAAAAGCACGTGTCATGGTCACCATTGTCCTGTTTCCGACACCTCCAGCGCAACCCACGGTCAGTGGCTCCGGCAAGATCTGCACCTTCGAATTCAACGTGACTTCTCTTCCCCCCAAAAACTGCATACTCTCATTGCACAACCTCACTGACATTGGCCAAACTTACCTGCTGGACGGTTCAGGCGTGGAGATATCGGGAGTCAAGCTGGAGGACGGATCCTACACGTTTATTCCTGAGTTGACGTCAGTTCTTGCCCTACCATTGCTGATGGCTTCAACGGCTGTCATATTTCTGTTTAGAAAAAAAGCGTTCATCCGGAAAACCAGCAAGACCTGAGAATCCCCTTTTTTTCCTGTCCTAGAATATAGATATAGAATATAGATATAGAATATTCTTCTATCAACCACAAATCTCAAATATAAAACCCATGGAAATAGGCTTCTAGGTGGACAATTCAAAATGAAGAATATCTATGCAATACTACTAGCGACGCTAATAACCTGCTCAATA
>Ga0315279_10001512_pt1 | contig 38465 bp, 42 predicted proteins | sample YL17G06_20_MG_FD_203694 | JGI IMG/M metagenome (GOLD analysis project Ga0315279, IMG submission 203694) | Sediment microbial communities from Yellowstone Lake, YNP, Wyoming, USA - YL17G06_20 | ecosystem: Environmental > Aquatic > Freshwater > Lake > Sediment | place: USA: Wyoming | collected...
CGAGATAAACCGCGGCGGTGCGTTGGTGATACAACTCGGCTTGTACCGTGTCGCGATTGCAAGACCGCCTTTCTCAGATGGTTTGGAAGTAACAATTGTTAGACCCATAGTCAAGATGAAGCTGGAAGAATATAAATTCTCTGAAAAACTTATGAATAGGTTGAGCGAGAGGGCTGAAGGTATTTTAATAGCTGGCCCGCCTGGCTCTGGTAAATCTACATTAGCAGCATCGCTTGCAGAATTTTTCGCTGCAAAAGGAAAGATTGTGAAAACTCTCGAATCACCAAGAGATTTGCAAGTTGGGCCGGAAATAACCCAATACGGGCCACTGGAGGGAGATTTCGAAAAAACTGCTGACATACTGCTGCTTGTGAGGCCGGACTATTCCGTATACGATGAAATCAGGAAAACGAAGGATTTTGGAGTATTTGCCGACATGCGCCTGGCTGGTGTCGGCATGGTAGGTGTTGTGCATGCCAGCAACGCTGTTGATGCAATTCAAAGGTTCATAGGCAGGGTTGATCTGGGAATGATACCTCACATCATCGATACAATAATTTTCCTGAAATATGGCGAGGTGAAGAAGGTATATGAAATATCGATGGTCGTTCGTGTTCCAACAGGCATGACTGAAGCTGATCTGTCACGTCCTCTGGTAGAAGTGAGGGACTTCGAGACAGGAAAACTTGATTACGAAATCTACACGTTTGGAGAGGAGAATATTGTCATCCCTGTTACTGGCGAGGAAAAGACTGCGTCCGGTGTAAAAAAACTCGCAGGAGAAAGGATAATGCAGGAAATAAGAAAATTTGATGAGAACGCGATTGTGGAGGTTGTTAATGAGAATAATGTTGTTGTGCGGGTCAGCAATGACGCTATTCCTCGTATAATCGGAAGGGAAGGTGCGACTGTGAAAAAACTTCAAGAACAGCTTGGTGTTCACATAGATGTAGAGCCCAAAACTCCCTCACTTGGAAAAGAAGCGAACTATAGGATTGACGAGAGCGGCAACAGCTTGGATTTTGAATTCGACAAAAGACTGATTGGCAAAACGGCAAACTTCTACATCGAAGACAATTTTCTCTTTTCTGCAACTGTGGGGAAGAAATGCAGGATAAAAGTTACTAAGGATTCTGAGATTGGAAAAGATTTGGTAAGAGCTATAGTGGGAAGGAAGAGATTGAAAGTACTAGTATAAAATTATTACGACAACTTTGTCTTTTTCGCACTTATTTCTCTTGTGTTGCCATGGATGCCGCGCTTTCTTTCTATGACCTCAATGAGGCCGATTTCAGCCAAGTGGTTTATGCAATCCCTAAATGATCTCTCGTCAACAGCTTTCTCAACTCGTTTGTAATATTCCTCATAAAGCTCGCCTGAAAACATATTCCCCTCTCTAGCAATCTCGACAATAACTTTCTCTGCATCACTAATTTTTTCCATCAATATTTCAGGTTTGACTGCATGTAACGCAGGGAGAATTTTTTTCACATGCGTTGCTTTCAGTGAGTCTGCATGCTCTTGTTCAGCAACTCTGCCAGACTTCATCAAGCATTGCAACCCAATCCTTACATCACCGCCGTTCTTCACAGCATGATTAGCACAAAGCAAAACAACTCCTTCCTCCACGTTGTGAAAAGCATTCTTCACCCTTTCTTGAAGTATCTTTTTCATCTCATCTAGAGAATATGGCTGGAACTCGATTTCATCAATGCCAAGGCTGCTCCTTATCCTCGGCTCGCATTCCATAAAGACATGTTGATTGTTTGAAATAAAAACCAGACCGAACGGTGTGGAGACGTACTGGTTGATGCGCAATAGATCGTAAAGTGCCTCCTGCTCCAGTTGATCTACTTCGTCAAGGCAGACTATAACACTCTTGCTGGTCTTTTTGCAGGCTTCAACGATTTTTTCCAAGACTTCATCCTTGCCGATGCCCTTGCGCTGCACGAACGCGCCCATCTCAAGCGCAATCTTCGCAAACACTGCATGCGCAGTCCTGTAGTCCCAGCAGTTTATGTAGACTGTTTTTATCCTTGCAAAATCTTCAAATTCGCGGAAGACAAATTTGACCGTGGCAGTCTTGCCTAATCCAGACATGCCAAACAGAAACGTATTCTGCGGTTTCCTGTTTTCTGCCGCGGGAGAAAGATTGTCTGCAAGCTGCTTTATCTTGCTCTCCCTGAAAGGAAGCATTTCAGGCAAGTATTCTGGCGAGAGTACGTCCTCCTTCTTGAAAATCCTTGATTCAGAAATGTCCAGCATATTACCCATAATATTTTTCTGCTGATTAATAGATTAGCTTTGATTTTCCCAAATTCTAATCTTATCCTGTAGAAAGGTTTAAATCTTTAACTATATGGATTAAATGCATGGCCGATATTCCACAACATGACAGAATGAAATTTGTATCCGCAGTAATGTCAGACTTTAGACCAGATATAGCAACTTTTGTGAATGAGTCTAATATAGGGTTATTAAAATTATTTGCAACTAAAGAAAATATTAGTAAGGAAGAATTAGAACCATATTTAAAAAATCCGTCTGAATTTAGAATAGCCAGTGAAGAAGATTTACAACGATTTTTAAAAGATCCAGAAACATTTAGTCCTCCGAATGTTGTGGAATACTCTAAACGTCGAGGATATATTGTCGAAACTTCCAAAGACAGTTTCGTTATAACTAATGATGGTAAAGAAACGGCACAAACATTGATTGGTATGTTAGTCTACGCATCTAGGCGTAGGAGAACTGACCCAAGGTGGTCTTCCCGTATTGGATATATTGACAAACTAGTAAAATTGGTGCAATAATAAAATATTTTATAATCCCAGATCGTCAGCAATACCTTGCAGTGCCTTCAGAGCAATTTCAGCGAACTTTACTTTATCCAAGCCAATCTTCTCGCACATATAAATTCTCTCCCTGTTGCAGTTCCTAGCAAAATCCTTTTCCTTGTATCTTCTCGTAACAGATTCAACTTTTACGTCGCTCAATTTTTTCGACGGCATAACCAAAGCGCATGAAACTATCAGACCAGAAATAGCATCTGCCGCAATCAGAGCATACTCCATATTGTTTTCAGGTATCACTCCCGTATTCTCGAAATTGTGCGACTTGACAGCGTGGATTATTTCCGCGTCAACCTTACCTTCAAGTATTTCTGCAGAAACAAACGCATGTCTTTTCGGGTCGTCATAAGTCTTTTCAAAATCCACGTCGTGTATCAACCCAACAAGCGCCCATCTCTCTGCGTCTTCGCCCAAATATTCAGCCACGCCTTTCATTATAGCCTCTACGGCAAGCATGTGCTTGACCAAATTCTCCTTCTTCACATGCTGCCTGACAAGAGCCAGCGCTTCTTCCCTGCTCACAACGCTTCCCTCAGTTTTTCAACAATTTCGTCTTTGCCTCTGTCGATTACGTACGGGCCAAGGCGAGGGCCGCGGTTGGACTGAAAAAGTATTTGATATATAACACGGAAAAATTCCTGCACAGCTATTCCATGCTTTTTTGCAATCTCAAACAAAGCCTTCTGTATCTTCTCCCCGTCCTTCTCGCTCTTTATGCAGTCTATCAGGTCAGATATCGCAGGCTTGACGTCATGTGGAACTTCAAAAGCAGCAGCCTGCGCGCGGCCGTACCTGCCGTACCAATCCTTTGCAAGCTCCAGCCTCTCCTTTATTTTTTCTTTCAATATCGGTGTGAGAGAACGAACGTGGCCGAACTGTTTCAGCTTGTCTATCGCGAAATCCGCTTGATCCTTGTCAGGCAGTATTTTTGCTATCTCTGTGAATACAGAGAACGGTGCTAGATGTAGGCACTTTTTCGGCAATGGCTTCAGCTGCATCAGCTCGAAAAGCCTTGTGTAGGTCACCTTGTCACGAACGCTGTCAACCTTCTTCTCGCCGTAGTAAATCTTCTGCAGGCTGTCGTACTCGTCCATCATATTCGGTATGTCGGCCCAGCGGAAATTCCTCTCGCGCATCGGATCCTTTAAAAACAGCAATCTCAGCAATTCTGGTGTTGCAACCTGCAGCCAATCAGCAGGATAGACTACATTACCTAGTGAAGCGGACATTTTCTTGCCGTCAATGACGAGATGCTCGTAAAATATCGGCACTGCCATCGGGAATTTGAGCACTTTTTCAATAATCTCTGCGTTGATCCAGAACGCGCTGCCCGGAACAATATACTCTTTTCCAAATCCTTCCGAGCAGACCTTCCAGTGGTGCCACTGCGCTGCCAGCTCGCTTTTATAAAGAAGTTTGCCGTTGCCTTTCATCGGGTTGTCAACTCCTTCATGTCCGCAGCCGACAGCAGTCTGCGTTTTGAACTTGTAGTCCTTGCAGACGTAATGAACAAGACCGTTTTCTATCTTCGTAACGCGCGGCGTGATTATCTTCCCGCAGCTCTCGCATATGGGCTGCCACGGGCTCCACTCTTTCGGAAGCGGATTGTCTTTCGGCCTGTTACTGTTCTGTATCTCGACGATTTTCTCGCGATTTTCTAAAATAAGTTTTATCTCGTCCTTGAACGTGCCTTTCAGATACTCCTCCCTCATCGAAAACATCTTCATCTTGCTCTGGATGAACTGGTTGACGACTGCTATGTATGCTGATTTGTGATGTTCCTCGTAAGACTTGTGGCAGCCTTCAGGGTCAGGTATTTCTGTGACCGGCACACCGATATATTGCTTGTAGTTTTCAGGCAATCCCTTCGGTATCTTCCTCAGCGGGTCGACATTGTCAGCTGTCCAGATGAACTCTGCCTTGTGGCCCGCGTCTGCAAGCGACCTGTAGACAGCCTCGCATCGTATCGTATCGCTCAATCTGCCGATGTGCAGCACGCCTGAAATCGATGCAGCGGATTTTACCACGAATTTTTTCAACTTCGGAACAGCATCGTCAGTAAAGTGAAACTTCTTCCTTTCAACAATCTGTCTGGCTATGCCGTCGGTCCAAAACTCGTACTTTTTCTCTTTCTTCATAAATACACTATTGTTTTTGGTAATTATTTAGAGCATTGTTTGCCATAAATTCTGATTTGTCTAAGTCACAATTTTATAGACCATGAAATGTTCAAACCTTGCCTTCCTTTAGAAAGCGAAATATCCGCATCGTAATTTCCTTCATCTGGTAACCTCATAAATTCTGATGTAAATTCTGACACAAATTCTTCATTCGTGATTTTGCTCTCTGAATGATCTTTCTTTAGATGCAAAAACTTTCTAAAGAACGGCCTATAAATTTCTGCAAAATTTCTAAATTTGTCCTGATTTTTTTCGTTCACAAAGCACTCGAATATTTTAATATAATTCTCCACCATTTCATCTATGTCAAAAATATACTCTGCTTCCTTATATCGCCTCGCATATTCGCGCATTTCTGAAAATTTTCCTTGATGATAGAAGGACCAAAGGGCTTTGATACTTTCTAGCATACTTTTATAAAGAAAAAATAATCCCTTTATAGATTTAGAACTCACCTAAGTGGTAAATCCAGAAATACTTATTTTAACTTTTATAAAAGACGATACTTATGACTTAATATTTTGTATACACCAATTGCAGTGAGCACGCCTGCTGCAATGGGCACTCCAAATTTATACAAAACATCGTTGTACGGAATCCGGCTGTGTGCCTCGGCTCCTATAAGAGTACAAGCCACTAAAGCAGCAGTCTTTCTAAGCCAAGAAGGAAGAACATATGTTACTTTAGACCCATCTACATTTTTACTTAATTCTACGGTTCCAATATCTTCATCAATTATTTTAACCCGACCTTCTGAAGTATTTTTGGAAAAATTATGCCGACCAGAACCTCCTATAATTGTTTTGTTAATTTTAACTATACCTTCTCCACCAATTTTTAATCCATTCTCGTCTTCGCTTGCAAATATTTTAGCTTTCCACTTTCTTGGCATAGATTATCACCATAAAGTAGTAATATATAAAGATTTCTATCCCCTAGAAGATGATTCATTCCAATATTTTTTTGTTTAAACCTTTCTCATCATGAGTACGTCGTCCACATACTTTCTTCTGTGTAAGAAGAATTTTGGTATTCTTGCCACTTCCTTGAAGCCATATTTTTTGTAGAGGTGAATGGCATTCTTGTTATTCTCGAAGACGCCTAGGAAGAGATGTTTGAAGCCCATTTTTTTGCCAAGTTGTATGAAAATATCCATCATTTTGTTGCCGATTCCGAGGCCTCTGCATTCTTTAAGCACGCCTACTCCGAATTCGCCTATGTGAGGGCTGCGCAAAGTTGATTGATGAATATTAAAGTTACCGATAATTTTGCCATCAGTTTCTGCCACTACAAGAACTCCCTTACCTTTCCTCATGTCTTTCAGGCTGTTTTCTACCCATTGCTTCTCTTCTTTCAGAGTTATTCTTTCGTGTATGAGTATGTAAGTATCCTCGGCTGCAAGTGCGTTTATAAATTTCAACAACCGGTAGACATCACCTCTCCTAATAGTTCTAAACAAAACTCTCTTTCCGTTCTTGTCTGTGAATTCTCCTATCCGCTGTCCGGGCTTGAATTTCATATTATTTATAATATAGAACTAAATTAAAAATATGAAAGGGCTTTCCCCGATCATCTCAGTGGTTTTATTAATTCTTATAGCTGTTTCCCTTGCAATAATTATTAGTTATTGGTCAAGGACTACTGTTCTCGAAATACTTGTTAACTCCTATGATAATTACAAAAAAACTGCTGGTGTTGTAGCAGCGTCTTTCTTCAATTTGTTAAAATAAAATGGGCCCGCCACGTCAGAACTCGATTTAAGTCCGCAAACTTCTTCAATATTTAAATCATGTTAGATACAATCCAAACTTTTCTCAATTCTTTTAACACCTGTGAAGGTATTTTTAGATCGGATAATGAAATGTCAACTTGACGTTCTTTTAAATCAACTGAATATCTAGTTAAATTATAGGTAGGAATTCCGCCACGTGAAGTGTCAACAATTAATCCAATTGCATCAACTGCTGCTTTATAAACATCAATTGCAGATCTGGGTGTTAAACGGTAGTTATGTTGTCCATCGCCCATAATAATCCTAAATTATGATGTATAGTAAAAGATTTAAATCTTCAGAATTTTTTATCATTTTCTATAAAATAGAAATGGGCCCGCTGGGATTCGAACCCAGGACCTATCGATTTCCTTGTCGCTTAGCTGACTTATAAGTCGATTGCTCTTTCCTGTCGAAAGACACCAGGCTAAGCTACGAGCCCCTGTTAGATTATATAAAAAATTTGGAGGATAAATAGATTAGGTTATATTTTTAATTTATGAGCCAGTGCGAAGAGCGTCCTCCTAGCCAGTGTAAAAAGTATCCTTGCTCTGAGCTTAGAAGACATGCAGCCTGCATAGACGATAACAGCCCTCCCGAATATGCATTTTTTCACGCACTAAAGGTTAGGGATTGTTTACTTAATGGAGATTCTGAGAATTGTCCATTAAATCCAAAGCAATACCAGAGTTATATTAAATAGGGCCGCTTTCAAGAAGTATACCCACAAACACATTAGTTTATATTATTGCGCCGCGGCAAATATTACGTAGATTGCCATGGAAAAGACTGTGCTGGTCAACAACGTAGTGAACATGCTGATAAAGAGTGGCTTCTCCGTAGCCGTGGCGGAAGGTTGTTTCGACATAGCCGCTAGACGGGAACATCTAATGCTGGTGAAAATCCTGATCAACATCGACAGCCTCGGCGAGGAGCAGGCCACGAGTTTGAGGACGATATCGTACTTTTTGTCCGCGTACCCGATGGTTATAGCTGTGAAGACTAACCGCGAGTTTCTCAAGGATGGGTTGGTTTATTCGCGCTTCCAGCTGCCTGTCATCACTCCCGGCATGCTGGACACTGTGCTGGAGGAGGAAGCGGTGATACAGTCTGCGAAAGGCAGGCACACTGTTGAAATTGATGCAACCGCGCTGAGGGAGAAGAGGAACGAGGCAAGGATGACCATGCAGGAGCTGGCTGATGCAATCGGAATAAGCAAGAAAGCATTATATGAGATCGAGACGAAGCGAACCAACCCGACAGCAGACACGCTGGAGAAACTGGAAAAACTGCTGAAGGTGGACTTGAAGGTCGGTTATGAGATGAAGGCTGCTGGCAAGGCTTGCATGAAGCCGAAGGACGAGTTCGAGAGGGCTGTTGATAAAGAATTGAAAAGAATGGGAATGGAAAGCTCGCCTGTCCGTTCCGCACCATTCGAGATAGTCGGCAAGGAGAAGTTTTCCGTCATAACTTCCTTGACGAAGAATGGGATGAAGATAAAGAGGGAGGCAAGGACAGTGAGAAGCCTGTCGGACATATTTTCAACAAAAGGGTTTTTTGTTGCGAAAAAGGCTGAGGAGAAGGCTGTGAGCGGCGTGCCCGTGCTGCTTGAGTCCGAGCTGCCGGAGATAGAATCGCCGAAAGAACTGAAGAAGGTAATAAAAGAGAAGTCTGAGTAATTTATTTTTATGATTTCACGCCAGCAGAGGCGAGTGGTATCAATCTTAATCTCGGAGAAAATAAGTGGTTGGATTTGATAAAAAAGAGTTCAAAATAAAACTTTCTATATTTATTTAATAGTTCAAATCTGGGTCGACTCGTTTGTATTCCCACTTGCCTAATCGTTTGAAGGGTCCACGTAAATTATCCACAATTTTATCAGGATACACAGTCGTTTCAACAAGAAGTCGTCCTATGATTGGAAATAATTTTACTGCCTGTGTGAGGATTAACCTATACGCTTTCCAAAGGGAATGGTCATTATAAACCCTATATATCTTTCCCATCATCTCTACTCCTTCAATAATTTCATATTATAAAATAAAGATTTAAGTCTATCAACCGTTTTATACAGCATATCCATCAACCGATGGTTAGACAGAAATCGCGTCCAAAACCTTTATATACTAGTATACCCACATACACATTAGTAAATTTAAAAATTGGAGGTAGGTTTTAATGGCACAAGCAATGATGGGAAATCTTGGCGGGCAGCCGATCTTAATTTTACCCGAAGGGACATTGCGCTCGAGAGGATCGGACGCGCAGAAAAATAATATCGCTGCCGCTAAAGCAGTGGCAGATGCAGTAAAATCTGTTCTCGGCCCTAAAGGAATGGACAAGATGCTTGTCGATTCTATCGGGGATATTGTGATAACAAACGACGGCGTGACAATTTTGGAGGAGATGGAGATCGAGCATCCTGCTGCGAAAATGATGGTGGAAGTTGCAAAAACGCAGAACGAGGAGGTCGGCGACGGCACTACTACTGCTGTGATAATTGCAGGCGAGTTGTTAAAGAAAGCAGAGGAGTTGATCGATCAGGAAATACATCCTACTGTTATAACAAAAGGCTACAGGCTGGCAATGGAGGAAGCGTTGAAGATTTTGGATTTAATAGCCAAACCAATTACGCTTAATGACGTAGAAATGTTAAAAAAGATTGCTATCACATCAATGTCTGGAAAATCCGTGGAAAGAGGTTCGCCGAAACTGGCTGATTTGGTTGTTCAAGCAGTGAGAGGTGTTGCGCAGAAAGTTGATGGAAAGGTTGTTGTGGACACTGAAGATATAAAGCGTGAGAAGAAGCATGGCGGCTCATCCGAAGATACAGAGCTGATAAAAGGAATTGTTATTGACAAAGAAGTTGTCCATCCTGCAATGCCAAAAAGAATTGAAAATGCAAAGATAGCTTTGTTAGATGTCGCATTAGAGGTGAAAGAGACTGAGACGGATGCGGAGATACGCATAACTGCGCCGGAGCAAATGCAGGCTTTCATCGAGCAGGAGAGCAAGATGCTGAGGCAGATGGTTGATAAGGTTGTTGCTAGTGAAGCAACTGTAGTTATATGCCAGAAAGGCATAGACGATGTCGCACAGCATTACTTGGCGAAGAAAAAGATTCTTGTATGCAGAAGGGCGAAAAAGTCTGACATGGAAAAATTGGCAAAAGCAACTGGTGCTAGGATTGTATCGAATCTAGATGATTTGTCGCCGCAAGACTTGGGTTTTGCAAGGATTGTGGAGGAGAAGAAGGTTGGCGGAGAGCAGATGACATTCATCCGCGAATGCAAGGATCCTAAGGCTGTGACGATACTTGTCCGCGGCTCTACAGAGCATGTTGTGGATGAGATTGATAGATCTATCGAAGATGCAGTCGGAGCTGTTTCTTCCGCAATAGAAGTGGGAAAAATTGTTTATGGCGCTGGTGCACCTGAAGCTGAGGTTGCAAACAGGTTGAAGAAATTTGCAGAAAAGTTCTCCGGAAGAGAGCAATTGGCAATACTTGCTTTCGCTAATGCATTGGAAATTGTTCCGCGAAGCCTGGCTGAAAATGGTGGGTTAGATCCCATAGACATACTTGTAAGTTTGAGGGCGGAACATGAAAGGGGTAAAGTCAATATGGGCGTGAATGTTTTGAATGGTGGAATTGGAGATGCAGAAGCGATGGGCGTGATTGAGCCGCTTAAAGTGAAAACACAAGCTATAAAATCTGCTGCAGAAGCTGCTGAGATGATTCTCAGAATAGACGATGTCATATCTGCCAGCAAGCTTGGCAGAGGTGGAATGCCTGGCATGCCGCCTGGCGGAATGGGCGGAGAAGGAATGCCTGAGATGTAAAGCTTTAAATCTTTAACTAAATACTAAGTTTTTAGTGAAAAAAAATGGCAATGGAATATATGCCTGAACTGCAAACATTGGCTTTGGTAACTACAAAAGAAAGAATTTCAATTCTAAACTATCTCAACAGTAATCGTACTAAACTTTATAGTAGCACAATATCAGAAAATATAAGTAACATACCAAAAGGATCTATTGTTAGAAACCTAAAAAAATTATGCGATCTTGATTTCGTACAGACAGACGGACAGGGTCTATATTGGATAACTGATTTAGGTATTCATGTTTTTGGTGAATTGAACATGATAGCAACGAGATTTGGAAAACCAGTGCGTGAGTTGGTGGAATTAGAAAGGAAGTATCAAACCGAGAGGAAACGTATATTGGAAAGAAGTAAATAAATCAAGTATATTTAATTGTCTAAAAGATATATTTTAGATTTCCGGAAATGTAAAATTTGTAATCGACTTATTAAAATGGAGATACATGATAACCTAATGTCTCAACATAATTTGTATTTTTTCTCAATATTTTTGAACTTATATGTTTCAATCCTTTGGAAATTGCGGTAAGGGGACGGTAGTTGGGGTTTATTGCCTTTATGACATAATCTGCTGCATATACTGAAACTTGAAATCCTAACAGATAAAATGCCCATGCGAAGCCTGAAACTTCTTGTTTCAAAAAAGGAACAATGTAAAAAGATGAAATAGCTGCGGGGATTGTGCAAGCTGCACCAATAACGTTGGTGGCTCTGGGGTGGTTTTTGCGCCACTCGGATAATCTTTTTCTTACCATAATAATTAATTTGACACTTGCATATAAAAATAAACATTAAATAGCCTTCAAGAGAAATAATAGAATAGTGGTAAGATGGCTGAAAAGCAGCATGACGAATACGAGCTTGTTCCCATGAGCCCGATAAGGAGGCTCGAGAAAAGGATAGAGCAGATTGAAACCAATCCTGCTGTTGATACGAGGGACCTGTTCAAGGATATAGTTGACATCGTGCGAATGAACCAGCAGATTGTCGACGAGATGGCTAAAGCTAATGATGCATTAAGGATAGAAATTTCTAAACTGCCTGGAAGGCTGGAGCAGCTGATAAGCAGCCTGCAGGAATTGCTGACATACATCAAAGCATCCGCAACCGAGGAGATGGCACCTTCGCAAGCGTCGCTGCAACCGCTGCTGGCGAAGTTCGACGCTTTGCTGGAGAGCAACAAAAAGATTGCAGAGACGAACGAGTCTGTGGTGTCGACTCTAAGCAAACTTGACGAGAAGCTGAAAAAACCAGCGATGTCATTTGTCAGAAGACCAGTAATGCAGCAAAGGCCCATGCCCGCGCCGATATGATGCATGGCAACCTGACATATGGCAGCCCGTGGAAACAACGCTTATTACCAACGAAAATAAAATTTTTTCTATGAGCAAAGCCCAGGCAGACATAATATCTTCCGTGCTGATTGTAATAATCTCTCTCAGCCTTGTCGCCTCAGCATACGGCTGGGGCATGTACCTTATAGAAAAGCGCAAGGGCACTACGATAGTTGAGAGAGTGTCGAAATATTTCGAAAGGTCTAACGTCAACTCGATTGCAAGCAGGATCGAGGACGTGGCAGTGAGCGGGTCGGAGGTGACGTTTACTCTTGACGTCGACGGCTTATGGATTCTCAACCCCTGTTCAGATGCTGCAATAAGCAGCGGCTGCATCGGCAATAATGCGGAAAACAACACCATAACTTTTTCATTTGCTGCGAAAGCTGCTGACATCAAGGTCGGCGGCGGGTGGATACCAAACACGTGCGGAAGCGGCTTAGGGTTGTTGGGAAAGGATCCGCCATCAGTTGTTTGCAAGAGAGCTGGCACGATTGGCGAGTACTACAACATAACCTACAAGCTCTGGCTGAGGGAGCTCGACGACAGCCTTAGCAATCCTACAACCGGAATAAAATATCTGCTCGTTCCAGCTCAAAAGGAAAGATGCAAGCCTGCTGGCAATCCCACCTACTGCGCCTCGACAGGCAAGACTGTGAAGCTCTCTAAAGGTGATATGAGGCAGACGAGCGTAAGCGGCAAAAACTTAATTACGACGGAAATCAAAGTTCTTTTTGTATGATTGGAAGAAAAGGCCAGTCGCTAGTCATACAGTTCATACTGTTCTTCATAATAGGCTTCACGATTTTCCTGAGCATAAGCAATTTTTTCAGGATACAGTCCGATGCTTTGAGTAGTGACGCGCTTTCTTATGGCTTGGAACTGACAAACAGCTACATCTCCTCGCACGCTCTCAATTTGATAACGACATGCAAGCTCTGCACTGCTGCTAACATCACGCTAAGGCTTGCCAACACAACTGCAGGCTATTATATAACTGCTGACATCGACCAAGCAGGGCTCAACACTTCAACGCCGTATGTCGCAAAAAAGGCCTACGCATCGAGCATGCACAACATCAACGAAAGCGTTTCAATAGAAAGCGGTAGAGTCTCATCGGCGAGACCAATAACTTTAACATATGGAAGAACGAAAAATCAATTAGGAATGGGATAAAATAATAAATAGAGTGGTTTGATGGCGCGCAACATATACAAGATGCTTGTCAACGGCTGCAGGATAGCGCACAGGCAGCATATCGAGCCCATACCTGTTGTTATACAGGGCTTCCCAATGATGCCGGTCGCAGTGCCGCAGTTTTTGGAAGAGCCGCACGAGGAGAGGAAGGTTACTGAGACAAAGCCAGCAACCGAATTCCTGAAAATACCTGAATTCTTGGAGCAGAAGATAAAGGCGAAGGAATACATGCCGAGCGGCTGGACAAAACAAATAGTCGCGCCGATGACTTATCCGCTCATACCGAGGAAACCTGAGAAAGGAGAGACGGTGTTCGCGCTGGCAAAGATATCCTGGGACCAGAAGTCTGGCAGATACGTGTACCAGCTCGTGGAGCCTGTTATGTCAGCGGGATTGGCAGATATGATGAAGAAAGTGAAGGACTTGCTGGAACAGAAGCTTGACGTTGACTTCTCAAGGCTGAAGAGGTTTGAGGCTGCGGACTATTTACATAAAAACGTTGACGAGATAATCGATTATTTCGGCCTGAAGATAAGCGACGAAGAGAGGAAGATTCTGCATTATTTCATACAGCGCGACTTCATAGGGCTTGGCAGAATAGAGGCTTTCATGAACGACAGCGAGCTGGAGGACATAAGCTGCGACGGTGTCGGAATACCGCTGTTCGTCTTCCACAGGAACTCTGCTATAGGGTCTGTCATGACGAACATAGTTTTTAACGATGCAGATGAATTGGATTCGTTTATAATGAGGCTCGCACAGCTCTGCGGCAAATCGATATCTGTCACCACACCATTAGCAGAAGGATCGCTGCCGGACGGCAGCAGGCTTCAGACAACTTTAGCAACGGACATAGCAAGGCGCGGCAGCAACTTCACGATAAGGAAGTTCACTGAAGAACCGCTGACACCAACCCACCTCATGAACTACAACACGCTCGACGTGCAGACCATGGCATACCTCTGGCTTGCTATTGATTATGGCAAGAGCATACTCGTCAGCGGCGGGACTGCTTCCGGAAAGACATCGCTGCTGAACGTGCTGTCGCTTTTCATAGAGGCTGAGAAGAAGATTATTTCGATAGAGGACACGCCTGAGCTGAAGCTGCCGCACCCGCACTGGATTCCCACAGTTGCAAGATCAGCGATAACAACGGAAGGCAAGACCGGCGAGGTTGATATGTTCGACCTGCTGAAAGGAAGCATGAGGCAGAGGCCGGACTTCATAATCATGGGCGAGGTCAGAGGAAGAGAGGCATTCGTATTATTCCAAGAGATGGCAACCGGACATCCCTCACTAGCTACAATACATGCGGAGAACGTGCCGAAGCTGATAGACAGGCTGACAACGCAGCCGATATCGCTGCCTCCGAGCCTCATAGGCAGCCTCGACATCATCGTCTTCATGCTGTTAGTGAGGCACAGAGACATGCATGTCAGGAGAGTTAATGAAATACTCGAGGTCACTGGCATTGACGAGAAGACGAAGATGCCTGTCATGAACCAAGTTTTCAAGTGGAATGCTGCCACAGACACTTTTGAAATAAAGAACGACAGCTACCTGCTCAAGAAGATAGCTGGCGAGACTGGGAAAGGTGAGAATGAAATAAAGGAAGAGCTGGAGAAGAGGATGCTCGTTCTGGACTGGCTGAAGGACAGGAACATAACAAACTACAGGGACATGTTCAGGGTTATGATTGCCTACCACACCAACCAGGAAAGGCTCATTTCGCTGATAAAAGGTGAGGCCTGATGGGCTCCTACACCAAGACTGCCATGAGGCTGTTCGGCCCGGCAGCCGAGTCGACCACGCCGTACTTTGTTGATTTGAAAAGCAACCTCAAGCGCGCGAGAATAAAAATGTCTGTCCAAGAATATATGAGCACTGCGATACTGACTAGCTTTGTTGTCTTCCTTGTGGAACTGCCGCTGCTTTCCTTCATAATCGCAATACTCATACAGAGCTGGATGTTCGCGTTCATCTCCTCCTTCACATTATCAACATTCCTGACAATAATTTTTTTCCTGGCTTTCATAAACTATCCGAGGGTCATAATCAAGGAAAGGGGCAAGCGGCTGGAGAACAGCCTCCCCTTCGCTTCGCTCTATCTGTCAACGCTGTTCGGCTCGAGGCTGCCGCTACACAAGGTCTTCAGCATTTTTTCCAAATACAGCAACTACGGCGACATCACCGAGGAGGTAAACAACATAACGAACGACATGGAGGTGTTCGGCCTTGACGCTAACACGTCGCTTGAAAGGGCAATAGAAAGAAGCTCGTCGAAGAATTTCAAAGAGTTGTTGTGGGGCATGCTCTCGATAAACAGGACCGGAGGCGACATGAACATATTCCTGAAGGAGAAGGCCAAAGAATTTATGGAGGAATACAGAAGAAAGATGTACGAGTTCTCGCACCAGCTCACTGTCTATATAGAAGTCTACCTTACAGCAGTGATAATGGGCGCGATATTCTTTTCGATACTTGTCTCGATAATGAGCGGGTTGGCAGAGGTTGGCACCGAGACGATATTCTTCCAGTTCGCGCTGATATTCATATTCCTTCCAGCAGTCTCCGCGATATTCATAATGCTCATACGGGCGGCTGCGCCTAGCAGCGGGTGAACATATGAAAAAGATGAAGTTCGAAATGACGCCGCAGATGAAGACGCTGCTACTATGCATAATAGTGTCTGCAGCATTGCTTGCCATAGGCCTGCTAAGCGGCGACATAGGCGTGTTCAGCAACATGATAATTATAGCAGTCTTCATAGTCGTCGTGCCGCAGTTTCTTATGGGCTACGAGAAGTTCCGTTCGGTCAGGGAGTACGAGGAAAAGTTCCCGCTGTTCTTGAGGGACGTTATAGAATCTCTCAGATCGGGCATGCCCTTCCACAAAGCGATAACAATTGCTAGCAAAATAGACTACGGCAAGTTTTCCAAGGAAGTGAAGAAGATGGCCAACCAGATATCGTGGGGCATGCCGCTCAACCGCGTTCTTGATATATTCACAGAGAGGATGAGGAGGAGCAAGAGGATGGAGCTTGCGCTGAGGACGATCAAGGAAACGTACATGTCCGGTGGTGATGTCGTCACAACATTGGAGTCAGTTGCAGACAGCATCACTACATTGGATGATATAGACAAGGAGAGGAAGAGCCTGCTCAACCAGTATGTGGTGTTGATATACGCAATCTGCTTCCTTTTCATAGGCATAGTTGCTGCAATAAACAAGCTCATGGTTCCGATTTTCACTTCCACTGCGCAAACGATAGGCGGTTTCGGTGTGCTGAGCAACCCGTGCGGAGGCGCAGAGAACCCGCTCTGCTCCATGATATACTTCATATCGAACGTCTTTTCCATAAATCCCGAAAGTATAGGCGCGTACTACACATCGCTGTTCTTCCTGATGAGCATGATCGAGGCCATTTGTTGCGGTTTGGTTGTGGGCCAGATAAGCGACAATTCCGTAGTAGCAGGCGTGAAGCACAGCATGATAATGGTCGTCATATCCTTCGCCGCGTTCGGGATACTTGTCAGACTAAAAATGCTGGGAGTTTAGCATGGCAGCCGATGCGGGAAAAAGCAGCGGGCAGTTCGGCTACGACTACTTCATCTCCCTGGTAATTTTTATCTTGTTCGTAGTCTACATAGCGTTCCAGATCATGGGCATGAGGCCTGCATATCTGAGGGAAGTCAGGAATGAGATACTGCGCTCCGAAGCTTACCAACTATCTGAGCTTCTTGTAAACGACCCGGGCGAGCCGCAGGACTGGAGCGCTGCCAGCGTCAGAAGAATCGGTCTGGCTGACGAGAACTCGGACAAAACCAACTATCTGTCAGCTGTGAAAATCTCGAGGCTGGCAGGCTTATGTCCGGACGCAGGCTATAGCGACGGCTTCCAGCAGCTGTTCGGCATCGACGAGAAATACCAGTTTTCCATAATCGTGAAAAACATAATCAGCGGTTTGCCTATTGCAGACTGCCACCCGTCTTCGCTGATCGCTGCTAGGACTGTCAACGTAAGCGTGAAGAGGGTTGTCGCGCTCAGCACGGGCGGTTATGGAGAAGTTGCAGTGCAGATGTGGTAGCGAGATGTGGTAGCGGCTTGCGAATGCATGAGTGGTTTGCGATGCATGAGTTGGTGAAATGATGAAAGTCGGTGAAATGGTAAAAAGCAAAAAGGCGTTCGTAAGTTTCGTCGAGATGATCGTCGTACTAGTCACTCTCTTCATAGCCTTCAGCATATTTTTTCCGGGCTTCAGCTACAGGAACAGGTGGACCGAGGCGTTGATGAAACTAAAGGCAAGGGACTTGATAATCACAGCAGACAGGTCTGGAATGTTTTTTCCGTGCGCGTTCAGCGCCGCATGTTTGAAAAACACTTTCCTCGACCTGATCATACCCACGAACAGGACGAACATAATACCGTGGACAGAAATAGAGGGAACGGTGAAAAGCCAGATAAGCATATCGTGCAACTGCTCAACGCAAAACATAGAATACCTCTACTCCGCTTTCAACAGCTTAACAATAAACGGCAGGGACATAGCTGCAAAAATATGCTACACTGATCTTGAGTCTGCAGTCAACCCGTGCATGCAGAGCTCGGACATACTCGTCATATGGGGTTACAAAGACTTATCGTCAACAAAATACAGGGAAGTGCTGCGGCAGTACTTGCAATCGTACGGCGGCGTACTGGAGATAACGGACTTTCCAAGCAGCTACAGTTTGTCTGGTGATTACACGCAGCAGCAGATCTTCGGCATATCCGACTACATCGGGATAGGCTCGCCGGCATACGACCTGTTCATAAAGCCTGCCAATGCAAGCTTGATAACATACCAGCCTTACAAGTTTTTCCACTACCTTCCGCTTCGGCTGACCGCTGCTACTGCGGGCGTAAGCACTGCGGGCTGCGCGCAAAACATGACCGGCAACTTCACAATAAGGACAAAGGCATATCCGTTTTCAGTCTGCAACGGCGCGACTGTTTACTTCGACACGAACGGCGACGGAAGGATAGACTCGCAGGTCAGCGGCACGTTCAAACTTTTGTCAATAGGCGAATGGCTGAATTTCACGCTGAAATCCGTCTCGCAACAAAACATAAAGGTAAGCTTCAACCAGCCGTACAAATTTTTGGATTTCGCGAAAACCGCTTCCACGAACAACATAATATCTTCGGACGACAACTATGACAGGGTGCTGCTGAAGACTGACTTCGAGGCCGGGCCGCACAAGGCGAGCGCAGTGGTCATGAATGGCACGAGGCAAGTTCAGACCGTTTGGATGGCAGACTTCTCGCGAGACGTCTCAAAGGCGGGCGACGACCACAAGAATTTAGTTTTGTCGCTGATACTTGCGCTGTCGAACAAGAAAGCCTTCAGCGTCATATCTCCAAATGTAAAAACAGGCTTCGTGACTTCATATCTGGGCGTGGCCGCGACTGACTTTTACGAAATATTCAGATTTAATTTAGGACTGGGATATCCTTACTAAAGACTGAATATAAACATTTATCTTTTACTTACAATTCTCAATCCATGGCTCATAGGCAATTCACAGTTCAAGTGTTTGACGAAGATTACCAACAAAAGGAATTAACGCTAGAACTGTTGGGCGAATGGAGAGGAAGATGCGGAATATTGCGCAAAGTGAAGGACACCCGTTCTGAAAAAATTTACATACAAAAAATCTTTAGCCCAGGCCCGGCTATTAAGGGATTTCATTTACTTTATCGCCAATGGTTTTTCCCCTATACAACAGACGAAAACGCATTACGGGCAAATTTTTATGAAGACAAAATTTTAGCATTGCTCTCAACCGCCATAAACGGATATCCGCTAGTCGCAGAGGATGTGGGCACGGGGTGGGATGCTGAGCATCGAGCAGGCTTTTTGATTAAAGAATATGTAGAAGGAAGAGGACCGAGGCCTGGCTGCCCAGATGAAATGAAAAATCTGATAAAAGATTCAAAAGAAATACAGAGGTTTGTTGTTGAGACCGGTTCTGTTGGCAATGCATGGCAAGCGGATACCGGCTTGGCTTTTCCTTTTTGGGCGAATTTTGGACTTGGAACCAGCAATTTTCTCATTACTGAAACGGGACTTAGGCTGATAGACACGCAGAGCAGCATACCTGCTTTTACCAGTTATGGGCGAAGGAACGGATATTTTCCGCAATATGACAACAAAAACACCGGTAAACTACGGAAATTTGTTGAGAAAAATAAGACTGTCATACGCGAAAAATTGGGTGAGGGGGGTTCGCTCAAACTCGACAGTTATATTGAAAAACTTGAACACCATCAGAGAGAGTGGAAAGAAAGAGAGCTAGATTTATTTAACAATGGGTTCAGTGTGCTAACAGACAAACATCGTAGGAAAATGATAAAGTTGGGTTTGGCAAATCATTTGACTAAAAAATATCCCGGACTGAAGGCTGAGAACGTAGAAAGAAGTCCCTGCAGATATGCGGCATGCAATGCTGGCACGGAATTCTTTAATGTAATCGAATCGTCCAGGGTCTACAAGTTTATTACAGACCGGGAATATAGAAAGGAAGTTGGAAGAAAAATTAAAGAAGGTTTGACAAAAACATGGTGGATATTGAGTGACGAGGAATACAGGCTGCAGTGGAGTAGGGATTATATAAATGGAGAGATTGACAGATGGGGGGAGCATGATAGGATTTTACCAGAGCAGAGATTGAGATTAAGAGAAACCATAAATTCTGAAGCGGAGGACATGGTAGAGTACGTAACGGATTTTGGAATGCAGTTGCCCATGAAGCTGTTGGGATGGTCGATGAGATTTTATTTCGGTATAAAGCCAGCTTCCGATGCATTGTTAGATTTAATTTATCATCCTGAAAATTCCCTGAATTTTTTGGCATTGCCAGAATTTTGGCTTGCTATTTTCTCTTCGGGCATTTTGAGAACTGCATACACTGCGTATAGAAAAATCAGAAAGCCGCATATTTCTTTTAAGCAAGCATTTAAATTAGGAATTTGGCCATTTATTGGAAATTTTAGCTTCCCTGCTCAACTTTATCGTAAGTATCCAGAAGTTTCTGAATTTATGACTAATAATCTCGCGTCTAAAGCTAGCAAAAAAATTCCATTAATAGGCGAAGAGAATACAAGATTCGAAGATTTGACGATGAGATTGTTCAATAAATTAATGGGAGTTTTAAAAAATTAATTTTTTAATTTTACTTCAGCCTTATTGTCTCCAGGTTTTTCGGTGCATTCGTCTCTATCCTGAAAAGCTTGTGGATGGATTTTGCCAAATCAATTATTTTCTGGTTTTCGCCGTGAACGACTATGACCTTGTCCGGCCTGCTGCCGAGGCGGTGGACGAAGTTAAGCAGCTGGTGGCGGTCGCTGTGGCCAGACAGTCCGTCTATAGTTGCAGTGCTCATCTTCATCTGCAGTGTTGCAGTCCGGCCTTCAACCTTGAACGGCAGCTCTGTCCAGCCTTTCTGTATCCTGCGGCCGAGCGTGCCCTCGGCCTGGTAGCCGACAAACACAAGAGTATTTTTCGCATCCTCTGCTAAAACCTTCAAATGTTCTATGGCCGGGCCGCCGACCAACATTCCGCTCGTAGACAGTATTACAGAAGGCTTCTCCGACCAGACTTTTTCACGGTCAGCAGCAGAGGCAATGCGTTTGAAAATCTCGTCCTTGAACGGGTCGCGGTCGCTGAAAATCTTCCTCTGTATGTTTCTTGACATGTACTCCGGATAAGCAGTGTAGATTCCGTTCGCGTCCCAAATCATTCCGTCTATAAACACAGGATACTGAAAACCACTTTCGACCAGTATAGCCATGATCTCCTGCGCCCTCTCGACTGAGAAGGAGGGAATGAGCACCTGCCCGCCCTGCTCCATCGTCCTGTTGACAACATCCATCAACTGGACTTCAGCTTCCTGACGCGGAGGCATAATGTCTTCAGCTCCGCCGTAGGTTGATTCTAGTATCAAAGTTTCGACACGCTGAAAATCCACAAATGCCGGATCAAGCAGTGTAGTTCGGCCGAACTTCATGTCCGATGCATAAACGATGTTGTGCAAGCCGTCGCCCACATGCAGGTGGACTAGCGCAGAGCCGAGTATGTGGCCGGCGTTTTGGAAAGTCAGTCTTACATCAGGAGCGACATCCGACACCTCGCCATACTCGAGCGGTATGCTGTGCCTCACAGCCTCTTTCACGCCTTTCGCAGTGAACACAGGAGGTGTTGTGGCATTCTTCTGCATGACGTCAATATAATCCATGCACAGCAGGGCAAAAAGGTCAACAGTAGGTGTCGTGCAGTACATCGGGCCTTGGTATCCATATTCGTAAAGATAAGGAACGAAACCGCAGTGGTCAAGGTGCGCATGCGAAACAATTATCGCATCGAGCTCGCTTGGGTCAAACTCTTTAATGTTTAAAATTGGATAGGCGTTACTGTTGACTCCGCCGACGTTGACCCCGCAGTCAATCATCACTTTTGACCTCGGCGTCTCGACAAGGAAGCAACTTCTTCCGACCTCCCTGCAAGCGCCCATCGTAGTAACCCTAATCCAGTCCCTTTTGGTCTTTCTTTCGCCGAATATGCTTGCTCCGATCTTGTTCAGGAACTCGCGCCGGAACTTCGATTCGGTGTGCATCATCTTCCTTATGCTGTTTATGACCTCGGAGTTTATCGATGGAACTCGCTCAATGCGCGGCACCCACAGCGTTTCTGCCTTTATTTTTTTGAAAGTCTCCCCGCCTCGGCCGATGACAAGGCCTGGCTTCTCGGCTGCAATAATAACGAGGCTGCGCTCGTCCTCGAAGTAAATGTCTTTTACATTAGCATCAGAAGGCGCGATCTCCATGATCTTCAGCTTCGTGTGCTCCTTGTCCATGCATATGCTGGCCTCGGGACGTATCTCTATCCTTTTCTTCAGCTCCGACACAACGCTCCTGACAATGTCCTCGTGCTTGACAAAAAACTCCCTGCTCTTCGTGTAGACAATTATCTCCGAGCCTTCCACCTCTACTCTGCTTATAGCTTCTGCTGGAAGAAGAGATTTGACTCTTTCAAGAATTTCCATTTCAATCAGTATTAAATTTTTTACAAGCCGTTATAAATGCAAGCGAACGAACCGCTTATTCCTTCACAGTCTGGACAGCCTCGGTCCTCAAAAACCTGTAGCCGTCCTTCGTTATCGCAACTATGTCGATGCCTTTGCCGCCAGAGCCTATGTCGCGCTCTATTGCTGCTCTAACTGCCCGAGCAGCGAGCTTCGCGCCTTCTTCAACTGTCATGCCATCTTTATACTTGTCCTCCAAAACACCCAAGGCAAACGGCGAGCCTGAGCCTGTGGAGAAGAACTTCCTCTCCTCTTCCACTGAGCCGATTGCATCCAACGTGAAAACCTTCGGCCCTGTGTCGTCGAAGCCTGCGACAATGAGCTGCACGTAATAAGGAAAATACTTGCTGCCCTGCAGTATGTTGCCTAACAATGTTGCTGCACCCTGCACGGAAATCTTCCTGTGGTTCTGCATCGCGAACAGTTTCAGCTCCGCTCTCATATACCTCACAAGCGTCTGCGCATCGCCGCTCGCGCCCGCTATGGTCATGGCTATGTGGTCCTCGACTGGCAGTATCTTTTCAGACTCCTTGCTGGCTATGAGGTAGCCCATGGTCGACTTCTTCTCTGCCGCAAGCACTACGCCGTCTTTACATACTAGACCTATCGTAGTCGTTCCAGTCTTCTTTATTTCAGGTTTTTCTTCTCCTAGTTTCATAAAGCATCACAGGATTTGATAAAATTAATTACTCACGTTAATTTAAAAAGGTTTGGTTTGACGGAAATTGGTTGTATAAATGCTGCGTTCAAATAGTTTATGGTTTAAATATCAAATATGGTGTCTGGAGAATTGACGTACGATATGAATAATGGCGAGCTTGAGGGCTCACGATATTTAGAATTTTATCCGTCGTACAAAGCACTTATAGTGACGTTAACAGCAACAGCAATTGGTTCCCTTGCGCTTTGGGGGCATGCAACTCGTAGTTTGTTTCCACTACCATAACTCAATAGGATTTTGCGAAATTCGCAACATATTTCGCTTCCTTCCCGCAGTAGATGCATTTTGAAAAAATCTTTTCCTGCTTGAAGGGTATGTTTGTAATTTTCGCTCCAGTCTCGTCCTTTATCTTCTCTTCACATGTTGCATCGCCGCACCAGCACGCTTGCACAAATCCGCGGTTATTTTCTATTATATGTTTAAGTTCGCTGTAGGTCTTTGCTTTGCGTGTGTTTTTCTTGAGAAAATCTTCTGCCTTTTTGAAAAGACCCCTCTGTATTTCTTCTAGCAGCGTATTAACTTCTGTTGTCAATTTACTCATCTTCACGACTTTTTTCTCATAAGTATCGCGCCTTGCCAAAATTACTTGTTTCTTTGCAATATCCCTCGGCCCGATTTCAATCCTTACTGGCACGCCTTTAAGCTCCCACTCGTTGAATTTCCAGCCAGGCGAAAAATCATCCCTGCTGTCAAGCTTCACTCGTACTTTGCTCAAGGATTTTTCAATTTTTCTCGCTGCAGCCAACACTTTCTCCCTCTTTTTCTTGTCGAATATTGGCACGATCACGACTTGTATCGGAGCAAGCTTCGGTGGCAAAACTAATCCGCGATCGTCGCCGTGTACAGCTATCATCACGCCTATTTCTCTGGTTGTCAGTGCCCATGTGTTCTGCCACGCGTACTGCATCTGCTCGTCTTTGTCCAAAAATTTTATGTTGAAGGCCTTGGAGAAATTCTGGCCGTCATGGTGGAAATCCGGTCCCTGTATAGCCCTGCCGTCAGGCAGCAGATGCTCGATGCTGCAGCTGTAGACAGCGCCTGCAAACTTCTCCCTGTCCGTCTTCTTGCCAATTATGCCGGGCAGGGCCATATACTCCTCTGTGATTTTTTTGTAGATGCCGAGGATTATATCGCGCTCGGCTTCTGCTTCCTTCTGCGTAGCGAAAACAGTATGGCCCTCGTTCCACAAAAACTCTCTGCTCCTCAACAAAGGAACGGGATGCTTGAACTCCCATCTCAAAACATTGTTCCATTGGTTGTAGAGCATTGGCAAGTCTCGCCAAGAACGTATCCATTTGGCAAAGCTGTCGTACATGATTGTTTCAGACGTAGGCCTTATCGCAAGCCTCTCTGTCAATTCAGTGTCGCCTGTCTTGGTCACCCACGCAACTTCCGGAGAAAAGCCCTCGACATGCTCCTTCTCCTTCATCAAAAACTTCTCAGGTATCAGCAGCGGGAAGTAGACGTTCTGTATGCCAGCCTTTTTGAACTCCTTGTCCGTCGCAGCCTGTATCTGCTCCCAGACGAAATACGCTTCCGGCCTAAAAGCCAGACAGCCTGAAACAGCAGTATAATCGACAAAGCCGGACTTTATAATAACCTGTGTATACCATTCAGAAAAATTCTCTGATTTTTTTGCCTTTATTCCTTCCTGCTCTGCCATCGAATCACATATGTAAGATTTATTTGATTTATAAAGATAAACTTAAAGCCTTTTTAGCCGATACCAAAAAAGCTAAAAGTCTAGAAAAGAAATAAATTATCGTGAGAAAGATAGTTTGCTTCCTCGGCCTGCCTGGCTCTGGCAAGAGTATGTATGGCGACAGGTTGGCTGCTGAAAAAGGCTACAGGTTCCTGCGGGAGGGAGCGACGCAGCTTATATACGAAAAGGGATTCAAGCCGGGAAAGGACGCGCCGTTCGAGTTTGACAGGGCCATACTAGACAAGAACATCGACATGGCAAAGGACATACTGCGCATGGAGAAGCCGCAGGTAATAGTCTTCGAGGGCGGGCCGGTCATCGACATGCTGTTCGCTGCTGCACGGTCGAAGCTAGGCAAGCAGAAGGACTCGAGGAGAGGGATACTTGATGCTTACAACCATCAAGCCATACAGGGACTGATACAAAACTCGAAGTTCGTGATCTTCAACATCCCGCCTGGTGTTTCGCTGAACAGGCAGGAGGACCGCAACAAGCCTGAGCTTATGACGCCCGAACTGGAGATGCTGGAGTTCGTCTACAAAGGGCTGATGGAGTTCTACAGGAGCAACAAGGGCAAGGTTGCAGTGATAAATCTAATGGGCAAGGAAGAGGATGAGGTCTACGCAGAGCTGCTCCAAAAACTGGATGCGATGCTGCAGGCGTAAACTGCATTTGACCAAATTAGCAAGCATGCAATGCAATAAACTTTATAAAGTTAAATTTTCATTAAAAATAGGGGTAACAAATGTCCGCTATAGAAAAAGATAGATTCAACAATGGCGTCCCTCGTCTAGATAGATATGGAATAGAATCCGCAGATATTGCCAACCTTTATGGAATTAAATTGCCTTTTGGTTTAACTAAAGATGAGGCAATAAAACTGGAAGATGAGCTGAGAGCGCTAGAAATATTTTCATATGTTGGACCTTTTATAAGTCCCTATGGAGATGTGCCAGATACATCGGGAAAAAAGATTGAAGCTAAAGCAAAAAGAAAGAGTTTGTTTCATATCCAATCCTCACGAGTTATTATAGACTTTTCTGACGAATCTGTACTAATTCACTATGGGTATCACAATCTTGAAAATAGTTTTGTAATTCTAGACACAGTTCTTTTAAGAACAATTTTGGCCAAAAAATTAGAGCGACATTTGCAAATCAGATACGGCAAAACATTGGAAAAATCAAAAGCAATACTAGAGAAAATAGCACCCTTATCTAAAAATGACTCCTCCTCGGACTAAAACCTAACGTTTCCTGTGAATTTTTCGAGGCCTAGCTGCTGCTCGGTCGATGTTCGGCAATAACCAACATGCTTCGCGGGTTCAAATCCCACCTCCCGCACAAATTTTAACTTCTAACTGCATTATACCATAAGCTGCAAAACAATTAAGTAATTTAACTGTCATAAATAATACGTATGATAATCTCCGTATTGTCCGACTTCCACTTTGGCTATTCGCACAGCGCTGAAACTGAGGAGGATTGTTTTGACAACGCTGGCGAGGCGATGCAGAAAGCGTTGGATTCTGATCTGATTCTCATTGCTGGCGATATTTTCGACTCGCGAATGCCGAAGACAGGTGTTTGGGCAAAGGCAATAAAAGTGCTTGTCAAGCCGCTCGTCGCAGAGTACAGCGGCGTGAAATTAGTCAGCACAACGAAAAGCTTGAAGGAAATTCACAAGAGAACGCTGCAGCACATACCTGTCGTAGCAATACATGGCACGCACGAGAGGAAAGGAAGGGACGAGACGAACGCTGTGGAAGCTCTGGATAATGCCGGCATACTGCTGCATCTTCACTGCCAGACGATAGTTTTCGAAAAGGATGGGACAAAGGTTGCAATACACGGCATGTCCGGCGTGCCCGAACGGCATGCAGCAGAAGTGATGAAGCAGTGGAGCCCAAAGCCGGTGGAGGGCTGCTATAATATTTTGATGATGCACCAGAGCATCGATCCTTTCGTTTATTCGCCATTAGAGCCGCCTACAATAAGCCTGCAAAACCTTCCAAGCGGATTCGACCTGATTATTGACGGCCATATACACGGACGTGTTGAAGACAGGACTGGCGGCACGAAATTAATCATACCCGGCAGCACAGTCGTTACGCAGCTTGAAAAGAACGAGGCGGAGAATGACAAGGGGTTCTACAAAATAAACCTGAAGGAAAATACTATAGATTTTGTGCCGCTGGAAAACAACAGGAAGTTTTTCTACGAAGAGCTGAAGGTTGATGCTGGCGCAAGGGAAAAGATAGAAAGTCTGGTTGGCAGCATGCTTGAGAAAGAATTTGTAAAGCAGCCGATTATAAAAGTGAAGATTGTTGGAAAGGACGTAGATGTTTCCGAACAAGACTTGAGGGCTGTTGAGAAGAAGTATGCCGGCAAAGCTGTTCTTGTGTTTGCGAAGGAGCTTGAATCGCAAGAAATGGCCGGCAAGATGGAGTTCATGAAAAACCTGCGCGAGCAGAAGCTGTCTGTAGAGGAGATTGGCCTGAATCTGCTGAGGAAAAACCTGGACGAGATGGATTTTGAGAAAAGCTTTGATTACGAGAATGCTTTCAGCATGCTGAGCGAGGGCGAGGTGGAAAGGATGTTTGAAATCTTGACTGGGAGGCAGAAAACTTTAGTCCAGAGTTTGAAGGGTGATATCTGAATGGCAGAAATAAAATCAACTTTTGATTTGGGCCTTCTCACGTATCACTGTTTTCTCGAATATAAAAAGAAGAAGTCGGTGCTTCGTAGAATTTTATACAAGTTAAGTGAAGAAGGTACGAATGGGTATATTGGAAAATTGGTTGGGCATGGTAGATATTGGTTGCCAGAAAGAATACGGAAAAACAATATAAACCCAAATGATTTGGTAAGAATTTATGAAATTTTCAAAAAGAACGGAATTAATCCTAAAGTTCTTATACAAGATGTTATAATCGCTGCTGATGGGATAAGATTCAGTTACACATCAATAGGTAAAGTTGATGGAACGGGGCATTCTGGGCGATAAAGATGATAACAAAAGTTAGACTGAAGAACTGGCGCTCGCACGAGGACTCGGAGCTGAATTTTTCCAGCGGGACGAACGCTTTGATAGGCATAATGGGCAGCGGAAAATCCTCGGTAATGGATGCCATGTGCTTTGCATTTTTCGGAACATTTCCAACTCTGCAGTCGAAAAAGTTAAAGCTCGAGGACATACTCATGAAAAAGCCTGTTGAAAAAGACAAAGGCGAAGTGGAAGTTACATTCGAGCTAAACGGCTCGGTTTATTCGCTGAGGCGGGTGATAGAGAAAGGTAGGGGAACGAGCTACTGCGAACTGAAAGAAAACGGAAGGCTTATAGAGTCGCCCAACTCGCAGCGCGTTACAGAATCTGTAGAGAAAATTTTGCGGGTTAATTATGAGCTGTTCAGCAAGGCGATATATGCTGAGCAGAACGCGCTGGACTATTTTCTAACCATACCAAAAGGCCAGAGAATAAAGAGGATTGACGAGTTGTTGATGATTGACAAGTTCGAGAAGGCCAGGGCAGGCGCAGTGAGCCTTGCGAACAGGCTTAGCGACAGGAAAGCGGACAGGGAGAGCGCGATAGAGTTTGCAGACACGGAATCCTTGAGGAAAAATATTTCTGAGTTGAGGGACGGCATGAAAAAATTGCTGACTGAGAGAGTAGAGCTTGCAACAAACCTTGAGAAGATAGCCGCAGAGAGGGGCAGGCTGGAGAAAGAGGTTTCTGATATGAAGGCGATAAAGGAAAATCTAGAAATCCTCAGGCGCGAGCAGAGTGGGACAGAAAGCAGCATTGAGGAGACGAACAGGTTCATTGGGAATTTGGACAGGGCTTTGAAGGGAAAAAATAGGGAAGAGCTGCAAAATAACTTTGCTGCCATGAAACAGAGGCTTGCAGAGCTGGACAAAAAACTCAAGGAGAGCAGGACGAGCTACGAGAAGGTATTTTCGCTGATAACAGATTCGAAGGCAAAGCTGGATTATCTGAAGAGTGATAGGATAGAGAAGATAGAGCGTGAAATAGAAGAAAAGATGAGGATGCAGAATGAGTTGGAGCAGATGAAGGCTTTGATAGGCGGCGACATTGCAAAAAATGTAAATGAGAAGAGGGCTTTGTATGAATCGATGATCGAAAGGCAGCAGGAGATACGGGTAAAGATAAAAAATCTTATTGATGTTGTGCAGCAGCTGTCTTCTCTCGGAGGAGTCTGTCCGATATGCGATTCGAAATTGACAGAGGAAAAGAAGAAGTTCCTTGTGAAGCAGAAGCAACTGCAGGCAAATGCATTGAAAGCGATGCTGGAAGATGTCACAGCGCAGAGGGAGAGCAGCGAGAAGGATATGAGGAGGATTGAGGAGGATTCTAAGAGGCTCGAGAGGATGGCCATTGATGTCGGCGATTTTGAGAACGCCAAGAGGGAGCTGGAGGAGGCGAAGAGGGTTTACAGCGAGATGAACGATGCTGCCAAGGTTTATGAAGCGCGGCTGGAAAAAATAAAAAGCGAACTGGAGGAAATTGAAAGGGAGAAGGACGGGACCGATGCTGCGAGGCGGGAGTACGAGGTTTTGATGATGCAGATCGAGGATCACGATGTCAGGAAAAGGAGGCTTGAGGAATTAATCGGCAGCAAGGAAGAAATTGAGAGAAAAATAAAATTCGTGGAAATGAAAATTTTTGGGAAAAACATTGAAGAGGTTGAGAATACACTGAGGAAGATGATTGCCGACGAGAGGGAGTTGGAAATGAAGATTCTGAACTCTGCGCAGCTGGCGCAGGAAAAGGAAAGCCGCGTCAGGGAATACGAGATGAGGCTGAACGATGCCTTGAGGCAACGCGATGAAGTGAAAAGGTTGGAGTTGCTTGTCAAAGAGATGAAGATTTTTGCCAAGGCTCTCGAGCAGACGCAAATAGAGCTGCGCAGGGAGTTCGTGGAGGCTGTGAACTACTCCATGTCAAAGCTTTGGACGACACTTTATCCGTACGATGATTTTGTAGGAATAAAATTGAGCGTGGACGAGGGTGATTATGTTTTGCAACTCTGCGAAAGGAGCGGGAGGTGGGCAAATGTCGAGGGCGTGGCGAGTGGAGGCGAGAGATCGATAGCCTGCCTCGCGCTGAGAATTGCATTTTCCTTGGTTTTAGCTCCACAGCTGAGAACTTTGATACTCGACGAACCGACTGCTAACCTAGATGCAGCAGCAATAGACATGCTTGCAAAAACATTGAGGGAGAGGATTTACGAATTCGTCGACCAGTGCTTCATCATAACGCACCAACCTGAGCTCGAAGAAGCTGTGACAGGCAGAGCGTACAGGCTTGAAAGGGACAAAAAGAAGGACGAGACTACAAAAGTTATTTTGTTGTCCTAGAAGGGAAACTACCAATCACGAGTTTCTGTGTTTTTTGGGCCTGTCACTTTGAGCATTTCGCTTATCGTGTCTTTAACCACTAAAGGCTTGCCCGTCACTGCCACACACGCTTTTGCCTCTTCTATTGCTTGTCTAACTGCTGCTTTGTCCATCTCTCTTAAAAGAGCGCCGTAGTTAAAATTTCTCCAAATAGGTTCTCCACTCGCAATTGGAGGTCTCTGATACCCATTTCTTTCTGGTGTTCTTCCTCTATTTGTGTATCTCATTCCCTTTGGTTCTTCCATTTCCATCACTCCTTAATAGGTTAAAAGCTAATATATAAATATTTCTATAGTTTATTACTACATAATGGTGACAATATGTCTGTAGAGTTGATGCTTTCTGATTATAGGAAGGGCCATGTCGAGCCCAAATGCGACGAGTGCCTTGAGCCTCTTATCGGCACGGCTAGTTATGGACCGGTGAACGGGGTTATGACTCTATTGGACTATAAGCTGCATTGCACCAACAAGAGCTGCAGCATGTTTGAACAGGAGCTGTCTAAAAAAAACAGAAGAATTTCTAATGGCATATATTAATGGAGTAGTATGACAATCAAATTTTTGACTGACTACCCAGCGATTTTCATAGCAAATAAAAAAATTCTTGTAATCTCCGAGCTGCATCTGGGGCTGGAACACGAGCTCTACAAATCCGGAATAAGGATACCATCGCAGAGGAGAAAGTTCGAGGATACTATCGGCAAACTAATCGAGCTGACAAAAGCAACAACACTTGTGATACTTGGCGACATCAAGCACAAAGTGCCAGGCTCGACCATAAGAGAGGATGTGGAAATATCGAAGTTCCTTGAAAATCTGAGGCATAAAATAAAAGTTGTGCTGGTGAAAGGGAATCATGATGACAGAATCGAGGGAATAGTGCCGTCAGGCGTGAAAATATACGGCAGCCGCGGCTGCAAGATCGGAAAATACGGTTTTTTTCACGGACATGCCTGGCCTTCGAAAAAACTGATGGGTTGTGATTATCTTTTCATGGGTCATGTGCATCCTGCCATAGAATTCAGGGACTCTTTCGGCTTCAGATCCGTGCTGAGCGTCTGGTTGAAAGGCAAACTGAGCAAAGAAATGGTCGAGAAAAAATACAAAATCAAGAAGACTGGCAGGCTGAACGCTGTGGTTGTTCCAACATTCAACAGCATACTGGGCGGCGCGGCGTTGAACAGGATAACGAATGAGAGGCACACAGGCCCGCTGTTTACAAACAATGTTTTTGATTTAAAAAATTCGAAGGTTTATCTTCTGGACGGAACTTATTTGGGTGTTCTCAAAGATCTGAAAAAATGAATCATCTTCTTGCGGTAATTTTTCCAACAATTCTTTCTCTTATTCTATCTTGTATTCTTTGTGTTTCGTTGGTCAGCTCTTCCCCAAATCTTTCTCTCCATTCCGTTTTGTTGACTATTTCCCATTTCCCTCCGCATTTGCACTTGCCTTCTTTGCAGACAGGTGTGTCGCTTCCCAGGACCATCGGGCAAACCAATCCAGCGCAATCAGCATCCACGGTGCAGTTAAACCTTCCCACTCCTTCCATAGTTTTGTTTATTCTTGACAAAATGCTTTCAACCGCTTGCTCATGCCCTCTTATAGAAACGTTAATCGCATGCTCTATAGCTGGCCTGGCTTGCTCTGGCACTTTTGCTAGGATTTTTTCCAAAATTATAATGTGTTTGTATGTGACATTAGAAACATGCTCTGCCAAGGCAGTAATGTTTCTTCCCAAGGCTCTTGTTCTATTGCTGTCCGCTTCAAAATAGTTTTGTTCTGTCTCAAAATCCCTCAAAATTCCTTTAACATATTCAGTTTTGTTCCTTTTTATCATTTCTTTCATTTCAGCCAGCCTTATCTCCAAATATTGCAAATGGATTTTTGCTCTTGCTTCAGGATCAAAAGTTATCCAGACTTTAACTTTCTCAACGAAAATTTTCACCGGGTAGAACGGGCTGTCGGGAAGTATGCCGGGTTCTGGCAGGTCTTCCTGCGCCATTACCGGAATGATACCAACAAGAGTTAATGCTACCAGCAAAGCAGCTACAATATGCGGTTTCATAAAATTATTTTATTTTCTCTTTATTTATTGCTTAGCAATTCCTTCTCGTCCTCGCCCAGCATCTCCCACACTTCTTTCAGGATTTTCATATCGGCCTCGGAGATGACTGAAAATAGTATGTCACTTTCCTTTATGTGCCTTCCGACAACAGGCCCGTCAATGCTGACAGCGACCTTCTCACCCCTCTTCGCTTCATAAATAGTCTTGCCCTCCTTCTGCATCTCCTTTATTTTTCCCACAACCTTGCCGTCCTCCCTCTCCATGTTTGCGCCTGCCTTCAGCATGCCCTGCAAAACCTCCACGCCGAAAATCGCCGGGTCGAACTGGCGGAAGACGCAGCCCGGCAGGAACTTTACCTTGCACGGCCTTGCCACGCTCTCCAGCTTCTCCTGCAACTCCCTCTCCCTCTTTTTCAAACACCACTCTTTGTATTCATCAATTATCCTGTAAATCACCCCGCTCTCAAATATTTTCACTCCAAAGTCTTTAGCCAAGTTCTTAATTTCATCCAGAGTTTTTACATTGAAAACCAGAACGACTTTCATCAGCTCGTCCTTCGAGCTCTGCAGCTCCATTACATCCTGCTTGGTTACCTGACCGACCTCCGCTTTTCTTATCGGAATGTTCGCCTCTGTCAAAAGCTTAATCATGGCTTCCAAGCTGCCAAGCGTATCTGCTTTTGCAACTACGCCTTCCATCTGCTTGGTGAACTGCACCTCCTCGACTTCTTTTTGTATCTCGCGCTTCGCCTTTTCAACCTCTTTTTCCGTCTTAACTGCGATTATGGGAGAGCCTGGCACGACATTTTCCAGGCCAGGCGCGGCAATCTTTACTCCAGCAGCTGCCACGACCTCGTCAACAGACTCGAACTCCTTTTCCAGCCGCAGCTCATGCAACGGTTGTGGGCGCAGCAGCGCTTTTATCTTCGCGACAACAGGCTGCTTGCCGCCGATTACGATGTGGTCGCCCTTGCGTATGCTGCCGTCGTAAAGTATCACGTCCATGGTCATGCCGAAGCCTTTCACATCCTTCACTTCAAGCACAGTGCCCCTTGCTTTTTTGGAAATCTCCAGCTTGTCCTTCAGAAAATGCTGCGACAGGCCTGCCAGCACCATCAGCAGATCTGCAATACCTTCTCCTGTCACACCTGAACACGGGACTATGGCTATCTGTTTCTGAAAATTGTCAACCCTGTCGAACCTTTCAGAGTTGAAGCCGCGTTCTGACAGCTGCGAGACAACCATGTACAATTTCTTTTCCAATTCATCCTTGACAGCGTCGCGCTGCTTCTCGAAGCTTTCCAGAAAGCACGAGTCGTGTGGAGTCCATCCTGGAACCTTGTCGATTTTTGTCAAGGCAACTACAAACGGGACTTTGAAGCTTTTCAAAACTGCCAAACTTTCGTCTGTCTGCTCTTGAAAACCTTCGGTTATGTCGATGACAAGTATTGCCAGGTCTGACACAGCGCCGCCACGTTTTCTTATTGTTATGAATGCAGCGTGGCCGGGCGTGTCTATCAGCAGCAAGCCGGGTATGTTTATGTCCACGTGGAATTTCTGCAACATGTCCCCGCAGATTTTTTTTATTGTGTCGATTGGGATGTATGAAGCGCCGACATGTTGAGTTAATTCCCCCTCCTCTGATTTCGCCACAAAGCTTCCTCGTATCTTGTCTAACAAAATAGTCTTGCCGTGATTTACATGGCCGGCAACAACAATTATGGGCGAGCGTATCATACCAATCACACTTGAATTATCTAATATACTTTAAACCTTACTATAAATTATTGAGAGCATGATAACCTACGAGGAAGCGGAAAAGCTGCTGGAGGAGAAGGGCTGCTCTAAGGAAGTGATAGAGCATTGCAGAAGGGTTTCCTTGAAAGCTGGCGAGATTGCCGAAAAAATAGTTGCGAACGGCCACGAGGTGAACGTAGCTTTAGTGATGATTGGCGGTTTGCTGCATGACATAGGAAGATGCAAGACAAGGGATGTGAGCCATGGCGTGGAAGGAGGCAAAATTATAAGAAGCATGGGAGAGGAGGAGTTAGCGAGGATTGTGGAGAAGCATGTTGGCGGAGGGATAAAGGCAGGCGAGGTTGAAGGATTCCCGGAAAAGGATTTCATGCCCGAGACTCTTGAGGAGAAGATTGTTTGTTATGCTGACAAGCTCGTTGAGGAGATGCCTGACGGCACTATGAAGGAAAACGAGGATGCGTCGAGGGAGATCGCGAAACTCGAGGGGAAGTTTGGCAGGGAGCACCCAGCACCGCAGCGGCTGAAAAAAATACAGGACGAAATAAAAGGGCTGACGGGAAAAGGCTAATTAGTTTTCAAGCACAGTAATTATATGGTGGTTTGATGTCCCTGACGCTGAACGATGTCACGCCTGTCGGACTTTGCATCGCGACGCAAGATTTGTTCGACGCAAAGCGCTTCCAGACAAACTTCTGCGACAATATAATCCTGCGCTTCAAGGACAGCAACCTCGTTCCGAAGCTGATAAATGTCAAGCGCCAACTGAATGCCTCGGAGATGGAGAAGAAGTTTATCGAAGGGCACAAGACTGCCATAGTCAGCAACATCGACAAGATCATTTCGCTAGTGCTGTCGCGCTACGCGCAGAGCGACTTGAGGCTCGTGGAGGATATAGTCTCCAATGGAAAGGAGCTGATCGACAAGGTGCTGATGACTTCCAGCTTCGGACAGATATCCATGCTGGAGCCCGTGTTCAAGATGAAGATAACGCTGCCTGTCTACGAGCTTTTCATAAGCTCCATGAAAAAATCAAATATATCGATGGTCTGAATGCTGCCTGAGGACGCCGAGAGCGAGATAAAGAGACTGAAGCTGGTGAAGGCGGAGATAGCCAGCAAAATAAGTTTTACAAACGATTTCGAAGAGAAGGACAAGCTTGAGCAGACCCTCTCAAGAGTCAACCAGCAGATAAGGATGCTGGAAAGGCTGAAGACGAAATAATTTTGACTATTGGGCTGATAATTTAATACCATTTTAGATATGGTTAAAAAAATTTAATCTCCACGCAAGAAATCTGTGGCCTTTAGACCGCAGAGGATGTCGGTAATGGAGATTTTAACCCGACATAAAAAACTATGTTTTTTAAGGACCCAAAACTTCTTTTTTTAATTTTTCATATTCGTCATAACTCATGCCACTTCCAATAAAAAACTTAAGTGTATCACTATAACCACCATCGTTATGTCGAATGTGATAAGTTAAAACGTTTTTTTGAAATTCTTTAGCACTTTGTTCGCCAAATTTTTTTTCAACAATTCCATACATTATTTCCCAAAACCCACTGAAATGCCCACACACTCTGTCTATTGTTGCCCTCCTTGTTATAAACTCAATAGGAACTTTACCATGCTCTAATTGTATTATTCTATCAATAGAATTTTGTAAAGCTTCTATTGTAAGAGCTTTATATTGATTCATGGTTTCCATTTGTTACCACGTTAATTAATGAAACAGTTAAATATTTAAATCCATGTGCGGGAGTTGGACTTGGATCCGCGCAGGAGTTGAGCATGAGTTGATTTTGAGGGAAAACTGGCAGAGTAAGGTTGCAACTGTTTGTCGAAACCGCTCTGTCCAATCTTCTTTCCTCATAAAAATTAGATAATTTTCATAACGTTGTTATAGTCTTAAATATTTCTATAGTGAAATAGATAAGTATGAAGCCGTTCTGCGAGGTTGTCGTTGCCGACGTGCTGCCTGTCGTAAGGGCGATGATAACGAAAGAGCTGATGGACACGCATGGATTGAACCAGGTCGAGACTGCCCGCAGGCTCGGCGTGACGCAGCCAGCAGTTTCGCAGTACCGAAGCAAGCTCAGAGGTCGCGGAGCAAAGATGCTGCTGTCAAACAAAAAAATCGCAACGCTTATAAAAAATCTGGCCAAGGATATCGCAAAAGGAAATATGAAGCCGCAGAGGATGCACGAGGAACTTTGTAACATATGCAGGAGCATAAGGAAGGAGAAAATCATTTGTAAGCTGCACGGCGGGGTTGAGTGCTACATCTGCTTCGGAAAGCCTGTGTGCTAGGCTGGAACGCGGACAGATGAGAATTTGTTACGGTTTGAGTTCAGTGCTTGCCTTCCTGCGCGAGAACTTTTCCTTTATTTTTCCCAGCGCTTCCTTCAGCTTCTCGGCAACATTCGAACCAACCTCTTTCGTCCTGCCGAATGCGAAGCCCGCCCTTTCTGTTACGGCTGCACGGCCTGGCGTAGGCAATCTGGTGGGCCAGAACAGGTATGCAAGCACTACGGCTGCGACGATACCGCCGCCAATCAGCGCATAGGTTACTAGGTTGCTTGGCGTGAACAAACCTTGTTTTTTCGCATTATCCATCTCAGTCTTCACGTCATTTATCAAAGACTTGATCGCGTCGAACAGGCCGTAGGCTGAGTTATAGTCGCCCGCTTTTATAAATGCTTCAGCCTCGCTGATCTTCGCCTTCAATTGGTTAAGCTTTGCTTCTGCAGCAGAGACGTTGTACAGCGCCTTCAAGCCGTTAAGCTCTGCCTCGAGCGCAGTGACATTTGCCTTGAACTGGTCGAGGCTGACGTTGATCTGCGCCTTTGTAGTCTCTGTTGGCATGACTCTCAGCGTGAAGGACTTGTTTGTACTGGAATAATCGCTAACTGCTTTGAAAGAAGGAGTGTAATCCTTTATTGCTGCATCGGCTGCCGGAGAAAACGTGACTGTGAAGTTTACGGTTGCAAGTGCTGCAGTGCTCTGCGATGTTGAAGGGTTGACAGAAAACCATGAAGCATCAAGGCTGTCGACTGTGAGTTTTATTAGCTGCGTGTAAGTTGTGTTGATGTTCTTCACTTTGACTGTGGTGGAGTTGGTGCTGCCCTGCATGACTATGATAAGTGACGGGTAGCTTGTTATGTCCATGTAGCTTGCTGCGGCTGAGGATGTGCCAGATGAAGAGGAGGATGATGAGCCTGAGGTGGATGTGGTGGTTGTGGTTGTTGAGGCTGTTGAGGAAAACGTTATGTTGACGCCGAGCGGGTTGAACCAGCCGTATGTCGGGGAGCCAAGGAGATACACTGCGCACGTGCCGCTGGCAGCGGGCGATGTGATATTATAGCGGACGATGCAATTTGTGGAATACGCAGATGCGTTCGGCCTGTTGCTGGTGCCTATGCAGCCGTAGTAGTCTGGCGTTGTATTTGTTATAGTCCAGCCGGTGCAGCTGTAATACGTTATGAGTGTTGCAGTGGCATTCCTGACAGGGCCGTGGTTGCTGACGTTGATGTACAGCGAAGTGGTCGAGCCGTTGCTGACCGACAGAGTTTGCGAGCAGTCCGAGCCGAACGAGCATGAGGAATCAGAGTCGGAGTTGTTGTTGCTCATGAAAAGCCCTGTGTTGTTGACAACTATGACGTTGTTGCCAGCATAGGTTGTTGCGTTGTATGTTACAGAAGAATTTGGGTAATGAACCATATTTATGAAAGGTATGTAGCGACCTCCGGGCTGGTATGCTGGTATGGTCACATTTAGGTTGTAGTAATTGTTGTAATAAAGCGGATTCGAGCCTATAAAGTAGGTTGAGCCGTTTGAAAGATATAAACGGCCTGCGGAGGTTGTCACATTACCCTCGCCCAGCCATACAGAAGTTATATTGTCCAAAGTAAGGCTGGTTATGTTATTGGTACCATTTATTGTTTGTACATTGAACTTTATCGTAACATTTTCTCCAATGGTCAAGTCGGAGTTATTCAATGCTATATTGTCGGCCCCATCCATGGATTTTATATCAGTAACTATCAGTTTCATGTATTTTGTCATGTTCAGCCTTATGGTTAGCAGGAATTCTGAATATGGGTGTGCTGTAAGGTTAGCATCAGTTTCATTTGTACCGTTTATCCTTATCCAACCCGAATAGGCAGTCTCTGCAGGCAGAGAGTTGTTCACAGTTATATTCGTGATAAGCAGCATAGAGCTCCTTGCCGGCAATACTTTTGTTGTGTTGTTAAAATAGAAGTTTGCATAGTATCCACAGCCTGAGTCGCAGGTCATATTATCTGAGCTTGTCCATTTTATGCCCAAGTCATAATCGCCGGGGTTGGATATGTTGAACGTGATATTGTATATAGTAAAGCCAAAGCCATAGTTTTCATCACGCTGATATGTCATAGAGCTCATGGTGTCGTTTACAACAAGCATGGGTGTTTGAACTGTAA
>Ga0315279_10001513_pt1 | contig 38463 bp, 28 predicted proteins | sample YL17G06_20_MG_FD_203694 | JGI IMG/M metagenome (GOLD analysis project Ga0315279, IMG submission 203694) | Sediment microbial communities from Yellowstone Lake, YNP, Wyoming, USA - YL17G06_20 | ecosystem: Environmental > Aquatic > Freshwater > Lake > Sediment | place: USA: Wyoming | collected...
CGCTTCGCGCCTAAAATCTTTAAAAAGCCCCTTTAAATCTAAAAAAGCTTTAAAACTAATTCTTTTAATCTTTCGTAGCCTTGAAGGGGTGGGGGTACGATGTCCCTTCCCATTCCCGGTCGTTTGGTCGAAAACACTTGACACCCGATAATAAATAAGGTATACTCTTAATAGAGGTTACAAAAATAAAAGAAAAGGAGGGGAATATGAAAAAAAAGAAGAAACTTGTTTTGGATTTAGAGATTAAGCACTTAACAAAGTCTATTATCAAGGGACAAAGTACTCCCGCTATGTGGGGTAGACGCGGTCCAGGATTTGGTTGCCCAGGTGGTTCTGCCTAAAGAATAAATTAATAGACAAAAAAGCTCTCTTATGACATAATAAGAGAGCTTTTTTTATTGATAAATTTGACATTATTTTGCTAAATAAGATAGTATTTATATATCCGCGGTATAAAAATCTTTTCTAGGGTCAATATGAGTTTTATATTCAACTATCAATCACAGTAAACAGAGATCATTATGTGAATTGTAATTTTGTTACGAAAGACGAGATTTTGTTAAAAAGGTATTAAATTAGCTTAAATTTTTACACATCGCAAATAAATAATTTTGAGACTCAAAATATGAAAAAATCTTTAGGTTATAAAATCCTTAGACACATGATGGGATATTTCAGAGATATAATAAGTCGTACTTCGTGTCTAATTAAGGATATCTCTCAAACATTCAAAGAGCATTATCTTGAAAGAAAACTAAATATATCTACAAACGAACTATACTTTGTTAAAGATAAATTTGGTTTGTATAAAATCGACCAATCTTATTGTCCGGCTCCGTATTATTTATTAGAAAAGATTATAAATTGTTTGAAGCTAAAACCAGAAGATATATTTATAGATTTTGGGTGCGGTAAAGGAAGAGTGGTATTTTTTGTAGCTCAAAAAAAGTTAAGAAAAGTTATAGGTATAGAATTAAATAAAGAATTCATAGATATCGCCAATAAAAATCTCGCTACCTTTAAGTTCGATAGAACACCTATTCAGTTCGTGCACGAGGATGCGGCTAAATTCAGAATTAAAGATGAAAATATATTTTTTATGTTTAACCCTTTTGGCTGCAAAACAATCCAATGCGTTATTAATAATATCAAGAATTCATTAATTGATAATCCGCGACAGATTCGTATAGTATATTTACATCCGTGGTGTAGGTCTCTATTAGATGATCAAGACTGGCTAATCTTGGAAAAAAGTATGTTTGACGGGCAATGCCTAATTTGGTATAATAAGCACTAAACAAAAAATCTGAGTCCTTTTTTCAGTAATTATGAATTAGTCTCTGTAAATAAAGCAGTCGACGCGTAAATTTCTTTGGAAAAAAGCTGCAATTTGAATACCCGCTTAAAAATATCTTATTATAAAAATATACAACTAGTACAACCCATATAATTACAAGGTTTTTCCTAAATAATAATCAATAACAAAAAAAGAAATCTTATATGTATGTCTCAGTAATAATACCAACATATAACAGATTATCCTTTTTAAAAGAAGCAATTAGAAGCGTCCTTTCACAATCATATGCTAATTATGAAATTTTAATCATAGATGACCATTCAAAAGATAACACTCATCTATTTGTGAAAGAATTAATGTTAGAAAATAAAGATAAAATCAAATATTTTCTCAATGAAAAAAATAAAGGAGCAAGCGGTGCGAGAAATACAGGATTAGAACATGCTGAAGGAGAATATATTGCTTTTTTAGATTCCGATGATATTTGGGAAGTCGATAAGTTAAAAATACAAATGGACCTATTCAGAAAATATAAAGATTTAGGCGCAATATTCTCTGATGTGGATTTTTTTGGTGAAGTAGAAAAAGATTTCGAAAAACGAATGACTAATAAAAATTTTTTTTGTAAAAGATATTGGCATGGCCTAGAAGAAAATTTTTTACTCGCAGATCCTAAATTATTTTATTTTTTATTTTGTGATGCTTCACGACTTAGAATTCAAACCCTTGTATTTAAAAAAACAATTATTGATACGGTAGGTTATTTAAATGAATCAATGTGTTATTGTGGAGATATAGATTTTATTTTGAGGGTTTTTTTGTCTACTAAAATAGGATATTTGAAGCTAAAATTATGTAAAATAAGAAGACATCCTTTCAATACGGATAATATTTTTAGTGTAGAAGAAAAATGCGAAGATATCATGAAAGTTTTAGAAAACATTATTGAATTTATTCGAAGAAGAAATCTAATAAAAATTGATTCTAAATTGAAAAAAATCTTGGGGACTGCATATTTTTATAGAGCAAGAGTATATTTCTTTTCTAATAAATTTGATATTGCTAAAAAAAGCCTGTTAAAATCTTTAAAAATTAAATTTAGTTTGAGCGCAATAATAGCGCTTTTTTGGATTTATATTTTTGAATCATTAAAATTAAAAAATAAAGCTGGTTAAATACAATCCTTTATATAGGTTATTCACTAGGTACGGTCAAGTCTTATTTTTGCTGGAAAAAAATTTCTCTAAGGTTAGTTGAGGTTATATGCCTGCGGTGTTTGGCCGGACATCTCAAATGCACAAGGCAGGCGTGTAAATCATCGTCAAAGGATTTTACTGCCGATGGATAAAGTACGGTGAAGCGATCCCTAAACGCCTGTGCTTGTCTATGGGCGGTTTCTTCATCCGAAGCAAAGTAGACAGCATTAAGATGGACTTTTACTTCTGAGACTGCTTCAGGAGGGACTTTGTTTAAGATGTTGCGTTTTTTAAGATCACGGAATACCTCCAGCCAGTCTTCGTATGACTCTTTATTGCCAGGCTTCATGCTGAGGAGGACCTTGGAGCCAGATGATAATATGCCCCAGACAACCAAGATACCTTCTTTACGGCTCTTATGTAACCTTAAAGACTCATAAAAGGCATCGCAGAAGATATAGACTACATCGTATTCGGATAAATCGGCCTTGCAAAAGGCTTCGTATTCTTGCCAAAGCCGCTGGTTAAGCGAGCTGATGGCGTTCTTTGACAAGAGGATATTGCCAAATTCATCCTTGAGGAGCTCTTGCACGAGTTTACGCATGCTTAACTGCATAAGTTTACCCAAGAATTCTTGGTTACTGCCAACGCCATTAAGGTTATAGACGAGTTCCATAATTTCCTTGCTAATTTTTTCTGTTGGTGATATGCTTTTTCTTGGCATGACGGTCCTCCTTTGGTTTTGTCTCGTTACTAACGGGACTTTGGTTAATATTATTACCCAAAGAATACCTAATGCCGCTTTATTTTTCCAGCAATTTTAACACATTACCTAAAAACCTTTTTTCTGAGGCAGAGATGAATTATTACTGGTAAGTATCAATCACAGTAAAGAGAGGAATGTATGGAATATAACCTGGTAGATTATAACAAGAAACTTATTCAAGAGGAAATTGGTTGGGCTTATCGAAATCTTAAATGGTTAACAGGAAAAGAAGCAAAACTGGCCAATAGAAAAAGAGATGCATTATTGAAGTCTTTATTTAATGAAGTAAATTATAGCTTTGCCAGACATAAAGTCCACATTGGCAAGTTGTCTCCGGGCTGTGTCATTTGCGGAGAGGGATATTGGTCGTGTTTGTTTATAAATAAGCTATGCACAGCGAATTGCTTTTATTGTCCCCAGGACAGGAAAATAAAGAAAGAAGATTTTTCAAAAGAAGGTATGGGTCGGTTTATTATCCGTAGTCCTAAAGATTACGCTACATATTTAAAAAGATTTAATTTTAAAGGTGTTGGTATTAGCGGGGGTGAATGTTTACTTGTTTTTAAAAAATTATTATCTTATATAAAGGAAATCAGAAAAAATTTTGGAAAAGAGATTTATATATGGATTTACACAAATGGAAGCTTGATTAATGAAGATAAATTAAGAAAATTAAAAGAGGCTGGATTAAACGAAATCAGATTCAATATTAGTGCTAGAAATTATGATTTACGACCTGTAGAATTAGCCGTTAATATTATAGATACAGTTTCCGTTGAGATTCCCGCTATCCCCGAAGACTATAAAATAGTTGAAAAATGTTTGCCGAAAATGCAAAAGATTGGTGTCAAATATTTAAACTTACATCAATTATTTGCTACTGAATTTAACTACAAAAATTTTGTTAAACGAACCTATACCTTTCTTCATAACCATCCTTTTCCAATTTTTGAATCAGAGATTACTGCATTAAAATTAATGAGGTATGCAATATATAATAGGATAGGTTTACCAATTAATTACTGTTCAGGAGCATATAAAAATATGTTCCAAAGCAGGGGAGTAAGGAGATGGGCAGCGCTCTTAGTTAAAGAAGATTTTGAGGAGATAACTGACATAAAATTTATAAGAAGATTATCAATCCAAGATTCACCACCAAACATAAAAAAAATTATTAGAAACCTACAGAGCAATAAGTGCAGGCATAATTTGTGGCTATTAAGCGATACCCAAAAGGAGATTTTTATACATAGCTCTCTTTTAAAATACATTAATTTTAAGAAGTATAATTTAACTATAACTTATTTCAATATCCTACCGCAGACATTCCTTAGACCCGATGAAGTTGGTAAAGCAATTGAATTAAATTCTCATAACAAAGTTTTTATAAAAAGAGAATTCCAGGGACAGTTTAAACTTCTGCACCCGACAACGGTAAAGAGCTTTCAGAAGTTGTTTATTGAAAATATGCGGGAGAAAGAAGTTTTAGAGGACTTTTGTAAGAACTATGGTTTAACGTTAAATGAGTGGAGAAAAGAAACGAAGCTATTACTGACGATAAAAATATTTGAATACGGAGAAGAAGGTTTTCCTTATATTTATTAATTATTGTATAGAATTTTTAAATATGATGGAGTTGCTAAATGGTTGCTCAAATTTTTAATATATTTTACAAAAGACAACTAATCTCTGTTTAGTTTGAGAAAAAAAGAAATATTATAACAATTTTTTTTAAAAACCTTTATTATATTAAGTGATTTTATTTAGAGGGACTATATTATGAAAATAACTGTAGTTGATGAACATCATGAAGTTTTTTTATTATGGGAAGAGGCTGTGGCTACAGGGAAAATTAAAAAACAGACGAGTTTGTTACATGTAGATGCACATCCAGACTTAAATATACCAAGTATTACAGAATCCGTTTATTCCAAAGATGTGCGTGGTTTTGTAAAAAGGCAGCTTGGTATAGGTAATTTTGTAATCCCTGCGATTCTGAGAGGGATATTCAAAGAGGTAGTATTCTTAAATAGAGCATGGTCGACTGGAAAGAACAAAGGCGTAACAAAAAAACAATATGTTGGAACCCTGCAAGGAAAAGGCATGTGGATAAATAATGGTTTTCCGCTTAACAGTATAACTCGCCAGCTTTATCCAGATTTTAAACTATGGTATTTTACTTCTACGAATGATCTAGAAAAAGTTAAGATAAATGAGGGAGTATTAGATATCGATCTTGATTATTTTTATGGTTATTTTCACCCACAACCGCAGATTAGTTTAAAACTTACAAAAGCTCAACTTAAGATATTGAAACAATCTTCTTTATCAGAAGATAAATATAAGTTTCCCTTGAAATATTTTAAGCTCCAAGGGGGCGTTTTGATGTATAATGATTATCTTCCTCACTTAAAAGGTTATATATACAATGAGTCTAAACCATGGATTGAATGCGCTATCCGTTATTTTGTAGATTCCCTTACGATGAGACCTTTACTTATTTCTGTTTGCCGCTCAGTAAAGAGTGGATATATGCCTAAAAAATACGCAGAATTTACTGAACGCACGCTTATAGATTATTTAACCGGCAAAAAGAAAAAAAAGATCGATCCTTGTGATATTACTTCTAGTTTTAAAATATGCCCATTTGTTATCTGTATTGGTAATACAATTTATAATCCCTTAACGAATGATAGCATAAGATTGAAACAAGATTCACGTTTCATATGGGAGAGATTACGAAATGGTGTAAATTTTAATCAGATATTTGAAGATATGCAGAAGGCCTACAATGTCGAACCTCAAATTATAAAGCAACAGCTTGTCAAATTTATCTTTCGTTTGAAAAAAAGTTTCATTATTAAATAGTTTACGATAAATTCATCAAGCCGTATTCTGAAAACCCAAGAGAATTACACCGGAATGTCTTATTATGAGTTTTGTTTTACCAAAGAACATTGGAAACATTGGTTGTTGCAAGAATTGCTTATATGAAAAATATAAAAAAGCGCTTTTTCAATTTTGAAGAAATCGAAATGAAAAAATCTACATTAGCAATTTTGATTAGCCGATGATTGCGCTATCGAAGGAAGATGCAGAGGCGGACAGTTTTTATTTTTTTCTTCATAAATATTACTTATGGAGAAAAGAATAATTAATATCGCGAAAGGAAACAATATTATGAAGTATCTTACCATACAGGAAGCTTTTGAACGAAAATTTAAACGACAAAAAAAGATAAAAAAACTTAAATACGACGCCCTTGGTAGTTGCGTTCATATAGGCAAGATTTCTCCTGGCTGTATTAGCTGTTTTAAGGTAGATCCATTTGCCATAAACTTTTTTAGCGGAACAAAATGTAATGTAAACTGTATATATTGCACAAGTAATAAAAATGACAAAGGAGGCATTAAGACAAAAATTATTCGATTTGCAAACAGAGTGCTAAAACCTTCTAAAATGTCCGCCTCTCCTCCTTCGACTTTTTGTTTTGGTGGAGGCGGGGAACCTTTGTTGTATTTTGATTTCATTAGCAAAAGGGTTAAGCTTCTTCATCGCCTCTGCAAGAATCTTAAGAGAAAACCCTGGCTCTATCTTTATACTAATGGAATTTTAGCTAATAAAGATATGCTATTAAAGTTGAAAGAGTTAGGTTTTGATGAAATTAGATTTCATTTAGGAGCAACAAATTTTTCTCCAGCGGTGTATAGACATATGAGGATTGCTACAAAATATTTTAAAGCGATAACCGTCGAGACTCCAGCTTGGCCACCTCATAAAAAACAACTTTTTAAGATGCTTCCAATAATTGAGGATATTGGAGTGAAACATCTCAACGTGGGAGAAATAGAGGTAAATCACAATAATCTAAAGCGCATTCTTAAGGCATTTCCGGATGCAGAAATTTATCCTTGTTACGAAGTACATTTGGATGACGCAGGGCTAGTATATGATATTATGGAAGAGGTTATTCGAAAAAATTTTTCTTATTCTGTACTTGACTGTAATTGTTTCGTAAAACTTATTCAGCGCGGTAGAGCGAAGTGGATTTGCTCTGGGGATATATAGGAAAGATTACTTGTATGTACCGAATACATAAGGATAAATCTCCCGAAGAAACCATTGCTCGGATTCAGAAGATATTGTCTGAACTTGGCATATCTGCTTTCGAGACTGCCTGGTGTTCGTTTAGCGAGCGAAGTCATTCGTTAAGATTAAAAAGTGTAGAAGGGGACCTGGCAGTAAATGGAAAAGGCATGACGAGAAAGTATGCATTGGCAAGCGCCTACGGGGAGTTTATGGAACGCCTGCAAAACGGAATGCTTGTACCCAATAATTTCGGATTAATGGAACTGAAAAAATATTATCCTGATGAAATTTTTATTAAATTTGAGAATTTATTAAAGGATAATTATTCTGTTATGTCTAATTTATTTACAACAGGTTTAGATAGGAACAAGAGACATAAATTAAAGAAAAAGCGCTGTATCCCTTTCCATAACGTATTTGATGATAAGGTCGATTATTTACCTGTTGATTTAATTATTACAGCATGCGGGACAAATGGCCTTTGTGCTGGTAATACTCCAGAAGAGGCCTTATCTCAAGGTATCTGTGAGATATTTGAAAGATACCTACTCCAAAAAATATACCAGGGATTCTTAGATCTGCCAACCATACCATTAGAGTCAATTAAGAATTTGCAAACCTATAGCTTAATTGAGGATATATTGGAAAAAGGCTATAGAATAATGGTAAAGGACTGTACCTTAGGAGGGTCCTTACCAGTTTTGGGAGTAGTTTTACTGAGTGAAAATAGTAATGAATACATATTTAATCTCGGTTCAGACCCCATCTTTGAGGTTGCGCTACAAAGGTGCCTTAATGAGTTATTCCAAAACACCAACCGGGACATGCTGGAGAATAGGCAGCTTTTCCCATGGATATGGCATAAGATTGATTTTCCATTTTTAACTGCTAAAGAGAGGGATTTTTTTAAAAGCGATGAAAACATGATTGGATTTTCTAAAGCATTCTTCGGGCCAGGCGGGAAAACCCCCAATAATATCTTGTTATCAAATAGTGAACCGAAATTCAGTAGAGCATTCCAAGGTAAATTTACTAGTCATAAAAGTGCCCTAAAATTCCTTACGGACAAAATAGCTGCACTGGGTTTTAAACTATATGTGAGGGATAACTCTTTTTTAAAGTTTCCCGCATACCAAGTCTATATACCTGGAATGAGCGAAGTTTTTAAAATAAGTATTAGTAGGCTTAGGAATTTTCTTGACAAACACCATACCATTATTAAATGTTTAACCAGGCTGAAAAAAAACTCTCGCAATGGAATGAAAAAATGTGCGGAAATCTTGGAAAAAACTATATTGACGGCTCCAAAGAAGCATGTCTGGTACCGAATGGATCCATTCTTTAGAATAACAGGTATAAGAATGGATGAGTCTTCAGACGTTCATGAATTTGAGAATACTAAATATCTACTGGCATGTATGTTTTATTTCTCTAAGGAGTACGAGAAGGCCTTTAAATACCTAAAGCTTTATTTAGAAGAAGAAGGAACCACATTGAGTAATTTATCCTACTATGCATGCGCACTCGCATATATGGACTTAAAAACGAAAAAATTTCCTAAAAAAGATATTTACCGGAACTTATATTCTCTTTTTGGAAAAGACCTTGCTGAAGAAGTAATAAGCGATTTAGAAGATCCCAGGGAGATTTTTAAGTATCTGGAGCTTCCTGAGTGTGGAGATTGCTCATTGTGTCCTGCCTCAGATAAGTGCTTTTATGATGGTTGGCACAAGATAAGCATAAAAATGAGAGAAAAGATATCAAATGTTCAGATAAAACAGGAAAATCTGTCTGGTATTTTCCATTAAAGTAATATTTAATTTTCTAGTATTTGAAAAGATATAGTTAAGAGAAAGATTACTTGTATGTACCGAATACATAAGGATAAATCTCCCGAAGAAACCATTGCTCGGATTCAGAAGATATTGTCTGAGCTTGGCATATCTGCTTTCGAGACTGCCTGGTGTTCGTTTAGCGAGCGAAGTCATTCGTTAAGATTAAAAAGTGTAGAAGGGGACCTGGCAGTAAATGGAAAAGGCATGACGAGAAAGTATGCATTGGCAAGCGCCTACGGGGAGTTTATGGAACGCCTGCAAAACGGAATGCTTGTACCCAATAATTTCGGATTAATGGAGCTGAAAAAATATTATCCTGATGAAATTTTTATTAAATTTGAGAATTTATTAAAGGATAATTATTCTGTTGTATCCAATTTATTTACAACAGGTTTAGATAGGAACAAGAGACATAAATTAAAGAAAAAGCGCTGTATCCCTTTCTATAACGTATTTGATGATAAGGTCGATTATTTACCCGTTGATTTAATTAGGATAGCATGCGGGACAAATGGCCTTTGTGCTGGTAATACTCCAGAAGAGGCCTTATCTCAAGGTATCTGCGAGATATTTGAAAGATACGCAATCAAAAAAATACATCAGGAATTCTTAGATCTGCCAACCATACCATTAGAGTCAATTAAGAATTTGCAAACCTATAGCTTAATTGAGGATATATTGGAAAAAGGCTATAGAATAATGGTAAAGGACTGTACCTTAGGAGGATCCTTACCAGTTTTGGGAGTAGTTGTGCTGAGTGAAGATAATAATGAATATCTGTGTGATTTCGGCTCAGACTCCATCTTTGAGGTTGCGCTACAAAGGTGCCTTACTGAAGTATTCCAAAATATTAACTTGGACATGCTGGAGAATAGACAGCTTTTCCCATGGATATGGAATAAGATTGATTTTCCATTTTTAACTGCTAAGGACAGGGATTTCTTTAAGAGTGAAGAAAATATGATTGAATTTTTCAGATCATTTTTGGCGACAGGAGCAAAAACACCCAATAATATCTTGCTATCAAATAGTGAACCGAAATTCAGTAGAGCATTCCAAGGTAAATTTACTAGTCATAAAAGTGCCCTAAAATTCCTTACGAACAAAATAGCTGCACTGGGTTTTAAACTATATGTGAGGGATAACTCTTTTTTAAAGTTTCCCGCATACCAACTCTATATACCTGGCATGAGTGAAGTTTCCAGGTTAAGTATTGGTGGGCTCGATAAGCAGCATACCATAATTAAATGCTTATCCAGGCTGAAAAAGAGTTCTCAGCGTGAAATAAAAAAATGTGCGGAAATTTTGGAGGAGATTCTATTGGAAGATCCAGCGCAGTATTATTGGTACCGAGAGAGTGCATTTTCTAAAATAACACGTATAAAAACTGATGAATCTTCAGACGTTCATGAATTTGATAATGTTAAATATCTACTGGCATGTATGTTTTATTTCTCTAAGGAGTACGAGAAGGCCTTTAAATACCTAAAGCTTTATTTAGAAGAAGAAGGAACCACATTGAGTAATTTATCCTACTATGCATGCGCACTCGCATATATGGACTTAAAAACGAAAAAATTTCCTAAAAAAGATATTTACCGGAACTTATATTCTCTTTTTGGAAAAGACCTTGCTGAAGAAGTAATAAGCGATTTAGAAGATCCCAGGGAGATTTTTAAGTATCTGGAGCTTCCTGAGTGTGGAGATTGCTCATTGTGTCCTGCCTCAGATAAGTGCTTTTATGATGGTTGGCACAAGATAAGCATAAAAATGAGAGAAAAGATATCAAATGTTCAGATAAAACAGGAAAATCTGTCTGGTATTTTCCATTAAAGTAATATTTAATTTTCTAGTATTTGAAAAGATATAGTTAAGAGAAAGATTACTTGTATGTACCGAATACATAAGGATAAATCTCCCGAAGAAACCATTGCTCGGATTCAGAAGATATTGTCTGAGCTTGGCATATCTGCTTTCGAGACTGCCTGGTGTTCGTTTAGCGAGCGAAGTCATTCGTTAAGATTAAAAAGTGTAGAAGGGGACCTGGCAGTAAATGGAAAAGGCATGACGAGAAAGTATGCATTGGCAAGCGCCTACGGGGAGTTTATGGAACGCCTGCAAAACGGAATGCTTGTACCCAATAATTTCGGATTAATGGAGCTGAAAAAATATTATCCTGATGAAATTTTTATTAAATTTGAGAATTTATTAAAGGATAATTATTCTGTTGTATCCAATTTATTTACAACAGGTTTAGATAGGAACAAGAGACATAAATTAAAGAAAAAGCGCTGTATCCCTTTCTATAACGTATTTGATGATAAGGTCGATTATTTACCCGTTGATTTAATTATTACAGCATGCGGGACAAATGGCCTTTGTGCTGGTAATACTCCAGAAGAGGCCTTATCTCAAGGTATCTGTGAGATATTTGAAAGATACCTACTCCAAAAAATATACCAGGAATTCTTAGATCTGCCAACCATACCATTAGAGTCAATTAAGAATTTGCAAACCTATAGCTTAATTGAGGATATATTGGAAAAAGGCTATAGAATAATGGTAAAGGACTGTACCTTAGGAGGGTCCTTACCAGTTTTGGGAGTAGTTTTGCTGAGTGAAAACAATAATGAATACAGATGTGATTTCGGCTCAGACCCCATCTTTGAGGTTGCGCTACAAAGGTGCCTTACTGAAGTATTCCAAAATATTAACTTGGACATGCTGGAGAATAGACAGCTTTTCCCATGGATATGGGATAAGATTGATTTTCCATTTTTAACTGCTAAGGACAGGGATTTCTTTAAGAGTGAAGAAAGCAAAATTGAATTTTCCAAGGCATGGTTGGGGCCAGGTGGGAAAACCCCCAATAATATCTTGCTATCAAATAGTGAACCGAAATTCAGTAGAGCATTCCAAGGTAAATTTACTAGTCATAAAAGTGCCCTAAAATTCCTTATGAACAAAATAGCTGCACTGGGTTTTAAACTATATGTGAGGGATAACTCTTTTTTAAAGTTTCCCGCATACCAACTCTATATACCTGGCATGAGTGAAGTTTCCAGGTTAAGTATTGGTGGAATCAAGAAAATTGAGAAACTTGACAAACACCATACCATTACTAAATGTGTAGCCAGGCTGAAAAAAAGCTCTTACCTTGAAATAAAAAAATGTGCGGAAATTTTGGAAAAGATTATTTTTGATGATCCAGTGAATTGTAATTATTACCGAAAGGATTGCTTCTCTAAAATAACAGACATAAAAACTGATGAATCTTCAGACGTTCATGAATTTGATAATGTTAAATATCTACTGGCATGTATGTTTTATTTCTCTAAGGAGTACGAGAAGGCCTTTAAATACCTAAAGCTTTATTTAGAAGAAGAAGGAACCACATTGAGTAATTTATCCTACTATGCATGCGCACTCGCATATATGGACTTAAAAACGAAAAAATTTCCTAAAAAAGATATTTACCGGAACTTATATTCTCTTTTTGGAAAAGACCTTGCTGAAGAAGTAATAAGCGATTTAGAAGATCCCAGGGAGATTTTTAAGTATCTGGAGCTTCCTGAGTGTGGAGATTGCTCATTGTGTCCTGCCTCAGATAAGTGCTTTTATGATGGTTGGCACAAGATAAGCATAAAAATGAGAGAAAAGATATCAAATGTTCAGATAAAACAGGAAAATCTGTCTGGTATTTTCTATTAACAAAATTTTTCCTTATTTTAGTCAAAAGTGCCTCTTGTCCATCTGACAATATCTTATTTCTTGCTTGAATTTATCTTCGCCTCGCCCCTTAAGAATCCATTTACCAGATTCAAGTTATCGCGTTTTAAATCGTGGCAATAATCGTTAGGTTGCTTTTGAAGAAGACATTTTTCATTATTTTACAATGAAAAGTGGTATAATTGAAGAAAAGTAGTTAGGATTTCTTAAAGAGATAAGGTAGGCTATGAAAGAAACGATGGTTAAGAACCTCCGTATTACCTATACAAAAACAAAAAGAATATTTATGCAAAGGTGTTTTTCTGAGGAACCCATCGCTGGTCCTGTCTTAGAAATCGGCTCAGGCAGGGATAAATTCAACCGTATGTTATTTGTTAAGAAATATAAGGTCGTCACCTCCAACATCTATCCCAAGAATGTGGTTGACTATATCTGTAGTGTCAATTGCTTTCCATTTAAAGATAATAAATTTGGCTGTGTAATTTGCGAACATGTATTAGAGCATGTAGAGGAACCAGCCAAGGCAATAGATGAGATAAAAAGGGTATTAAAGCCAAAAGGGCTTCTGATTTTGATAGTTCCTTTTTCCTGGCCTATACATGAAAAACCCTATGACTTATGGCGTTTTAGCGAAGAAGGGTTAAGACATCTTCTCATGATTAAGTTTGAAAACGTTAAGTTTGATACTATTGGCTCACTACAAAAACCCGTCCTTATCTGCGTGACTGCTCGGAAGTCCGCTCATGAAAAACAGAAACTCGAACATCCTAAGGTAAGCGTGATTATGCCTACCTACAATCGAGCCGATAGGATAGGTAAATCTATAGAAAGTGTTTTAAATCAGACTTTTAAAAATTGGGAGTTAATAATAGTAAGTGATGGGTCTGCCGATAATACTCCCGAGGTAATTAAGAAGTACAAAGACTCGCGAATAATTTTCTTAGAGAAAAAGCATGGCGGGCCATCTCTTGCTAGAAACTTTGGCTTAAAGCATGCCAGGGGTGAATACATTACTTACTGTGATGACGATGATGTTCTCTTTCCTTACCATCTGGAAACCTTAACTGGATATTTAGATAGACATCCGGAAGTAGGGGTAATAATGGGCGGTGCAGTCCAAGTATTTGAGAATAAAAAAAACGGATATCTAAAAGGAGGATTATTATGGACTTCGATGCATAAGCAAAAACTTTTAAAAAAAATAGGTTTTTTCGACAAAAGATTCTGGATGTGGGAAGACGTAGATTTTCTATTACGATTATATGATTGCGGGAAAGGAACAATCTTTGAAAGTATATTGACTAAACATATCATTCACCGTGGAGGTATGGGAGTTACGTATTGGGATCAGCATACGCATTGGCAAGATCTAATGTGTGCGAAAAGAGTGCGAAAAGTGTTTAAGGAGCAAAAAATAGACCAAGCGTCCTTCATTCTATTAGCAGCAATTATTTTTCATAAACCAGGGCCATCTAAGACTATACTTGCTCTTTCTAAGGTATTTTACTCTCAACATCCCGGCATTCAGTCAGTATACTTAATGGGATTATCATATTATATAGGTGGGAATATTGCTAAATCAATAGAATGTATGAGAAAAGTGTTAATTTATAAGTCAAAGCAAAATAATGCAGGATTAAGAGAAAATCTTAGGGTAAGAAAATTTGCCTTTGCGCTTATGGGAATTTTATATACGCATAAGAGACAGTATAGTCTTTCAATAAGATATCTGCAGCAAGGTATTGGTTGTTATCCCAAGTGCACTTTGCTAAAAGTAGAATTATTCCATGTTTTTCTTGAAGGCGGAAGAAAGGATTTAGCAGAAGAGTTACTTGAAAGGAATAAAGATAAAAAAATTACATCTTATATGAGAGGTGTATTATTCTTATATCAAAAAGAATACCTTAAGGCCAAAGAACATCTTAAGAAATCTGACCATATTGATAAGATATTAAGATATCGGCTTTATTCTTCTTTATATAGATTATATTCTATAATTGGTAAAAAAGATTATGCAAGCAAATACAGAGTTAAAAGCTGGGAATATAAAAAGGAAACATATTTTGCTCCTCTTCTAAATAAAAAGCTACTGAGCGTAGGTCTTTCTTACCTGGGAATACTCATAGCAAGAATTTTTTTACTGGGCGGCCAGAGTGATTCCCATAGACAAATTATATAAAATTTTAAGACAAAATTATTGAGAGATATCCTGGCAAGGGTTTTATAATTGCTGGAGGAAAGATAGCTTAGTCAGGGAAGATACCGACTACAATAAGAATATCATTTTCTGATGACAAATTTTTGTCGGCGCTCTTTAAAAAACCAAAAATAGGACATTTTTATCTTGCTAGTGCAGGTTTTTTATTATTATTTGACAAATGATTTTTTTACAAATATAATAAGTTCGGCTTGTATTAACAAATTATTTGTGCGCATTTATTGTTTAAGAAGCAGTGCCATTAGAATAGAGATTCTAAACTAAATAAAAAAATGGAAAGAAACGCTGAAGTTACCAAGAAACCAAAACATTTTATTAGGCTATTTGAATACGTTGCTCCTTACAAAAAGTATCTAATTCTGTGTTTTGTGGGCTTTATGTTCACAACCTTGCTATCTCTAATTCCCACTTATTTAATGAAGCCCTTGACTGATAGAGTTTTCGTTCCAACCAAGCCTGCTTCAATTGGAGATAGAATCGTTATGTTACATATGTTAATTATTTTAGCTATAGTGATTAATGTTATAGAAACTATTCTTAGGTCTATTTTACAATATCGCCAGGAATGGCTGAGCTTACAGATTGGCGTTTGTTTACGTAGAAGATTATATGCGCATCTTCAGAAGCTGTCCCTAAAATTTTATAATCTGGAAACTGCAGGCAATCTTCACCAGCAGGTTATTTATGATACGCGGGTCATTCCTAATTTTTTCATTAACGACCTTATACAGTTATTTATTTCGATAGTGATGTTTTTAGGAATCGGAATTGTTTTGTTTTCTTTAAACTGGATATTAGCTACTCTTTTGCTTGTGCCCTTACCGATTTTTATTTTAATATCGCGCAATTTTGGCAAAAAGATTTTTGTTTTGTATCGCGGGTTATTTCGAAAGATGGCTAATATGAGCTCAATGGTGTTTAATACGATTAAGGGTATTGTTGTAATAAAAACAAGCGTTGCGGAAAAACGAGAAATAGATAGATTTGATAAATTAAGTAGTGATTATTCTGACGAATCATTGCATTCCTCAAAGATACACTATTTCTTTATGCCAGCATTAGGATTTATTCTATTTTTCAGCGGAGTTTTTATCCAGTGGTTTGGCGGATGGCAGGTCATCAAAGGAGAGCTGAGTTTGGGTGAAATGATGGTATTTATAGGTTATGTGTGGCAGTTTTATAATCCGGTAAGCGAAATAGATGGTATTTATAGGAAATACCAAAATACCTTAGCGGCCTCAGAAAGAATTTTTAATGTATTAGATGCAGAGGTAGAACCTGATGATGCTCCCGATGCGATAGAGCTGTCTCAGGTAAAAGGCATTGTAAAGTTTGACAATGTTTCATTTAGTTATGATGGTAAGAATAATGTGCTGAATAATATTAGTTTTGAAGTTAATCCGGGAGAAATAACCGGAATACTTGGGCGAAGCGGTTCAGGCAAGACCACGTTAGTTCATTTGTTATGCAGGTTGTTTGAGCCATCTAACGGTGAAATATTTCTGGATGAATACAACATTAAAAAAATAAAATTAGAGTCGTTACGTAGACAGACCAGTATAGTATTACAAGATACGTTTTTATTTAATGGATTGGTCGAAGAAAACATTGCCTATGCTCAGCCGAATGCCTCCAGAGTGGAAATTATTAGCGCTGCTAAAGCTGCCAGTGCGCACGAATTTATTATGCGGCTTCCTTATGCTTATGATACGGTGCTTGGCGAAGGGGGAGTTGGTTTATCTTCTGGCGAAAGGCAACGTATTTCTATAGCCAGGGTTCTGTTAAAACAGTCGAAAATTATTATATTTGATGAGGCAACTGCATCAGTTGATATAGTAACACAGGAAATTATTCAAAATACTATAAAGAAATTAAAAAACGAAAATTATACAATCTTTCTGATTTCTCATCATTTATTAATGATGGAAATAACCGATAGGATTATTTTTCTGGATCAGGGAAAGATTATAAAAACGGACACTTATTCAAGCTTTATTGATCCCGATACTGAACTTTTTCGTTTTCTTCAAAATAAGAGATTTGAAGAGATAGATAAGGGGAGAATAGATTCCTATGTTATTTGATTCATTAGTAAAGCAAGGATTTGAAGATATAAATCAAATAACCGTTTATAGGGATACCTCAGATAATCGTTTAAAATTAAAGAGAAACGATATAAATGAAGTGTATCCGATAAAGCCTATTAGATACTTTCCTTATACCGGTGATGAATATTATATCGGCTTATTCCTCGTAGAGCCTGACGGAAGAACGCAGAAGGAATTAGTCCTTATTTCTGATTTAAAACGGCTGGATGAAAATACAAGAAAATTAATAGAAGAAGAGTTAAATAAAATCCAACCCATACTAAACATTAAAAAAATTCTTTTGGTAAAGGATGTTGGTAAGTTTACAAGGTGGCAGGTATATACAAAAGAAGAGGGCGAGTTAACTTTTGAATTAATGAGCGAACGCGATGTTAATCAGATATCTTCTTCGCTCGTAGTGGTAAAAGATAGTAAAAATACTAATTACAAGATAAATCTTCTTAAGCTCGACGAGAAAAGCCAATCCCAGCTTGAAATATACCTTTAAATCCCGAATATAAACCGCATCATACAAATTAAGCCCCCGGAAAAGTTATTTTCTCTCCAATAAGTTTGGTTTAAAAATGGGCGCATGTCTAAACCAGGTGCTTTCGCCTAAGGCAAAACAAGGATATAGACAGCATTTTAACTTATGATAAATTAACAGCAGGCTACTTTTCTCCGGCAAGGGATTTGACTTCTTCCTGCAATTTCTCGTTTACCGTTTTTAACCCTTCAGGAATAAGCGTTTGTATCAGCGCAACCTTTACATCAATATCGTCATCCTTTCTAAGTCCAGCATCTCTTTAAGTGCCTGCCTGCTGACTAACTTTTATCTTACATTTCCGTTTCTTTTTTGCTATACTATTTATAAATACCTTTCTGTAAAATAGGTTAAATTATTTTATCGTATACATCCTATTTTACGGAGGGTTTCTGTAAATTTCAACTAAGTTTAGCATACCCTCTTTAAAATAGAATGGGGATATTTCTTGAAGGCATAGGTAAATTATGAAAGAGCCTAAGTCAAGAAAAAAATTACTTACTTCCTACAAAAAAGCAACAAGGATATTTATACATAAATGCTTTAACCAGGGGCGTATATCAGGCCCTGTTCTTGAAATTGGTTCAGGCAAAAATAGATTTAACAGAAATTTATTTTCTAAAAAATACAAGGTTATTGCCACAAATATCTACCCTAAGAATGTAGTTGATTATATTTGCAGCATAAATTGCCTTCCTTTTGAAGACAATAAATTTGGCTGCGTTATTTGTGAACATGTCTTAGAGCACGTTGAAGAATCCCAGAGAGCTTTAGATGAAATAAAAAGGGTTTTGAAACCGGATGGGCTGCTTATCCTGATAGTCCCCTTTTCCTGGCCAATTCATGAGAAACCTTATGACCTCTGGCGATTTACTGAAGAAGGATTACGGCATCTCTTGATGAAACGTTTCAGAAAGATAAACTTTGAAACTTTTGGCAGACCAGAGAAACCGAAACTCATATTTACCACAGCCCGTAAGCCAATTTTTAAAGAACAACGCATCATTCATCCCAAGGTAAGCGTAATTATGCCTACCTACAACAGGGCTCATATGATAAGTAAGTCCATAGATAGTGTATTAAAACAAACCTGCAAGGATTGGGAGCTGATAATAGTTAGTGATGGCTCGACTGATAATACCAAAGAAGTTATAGCTAAATATAAAGACCCGCAAATCACATTCTTAGAAAAGAAAAAAAATACAGGACCAGCCGCAGCCAGAAACTGCGGTCTTAAATATGCTAAGGGTGATTATATTGCCTACTGTGATGATGATACTATTATTTTCCCTTACCATCTTGAGACACTCGCGAATTATCTTGACAGGCATCCTGAAGTGGGATTTGTAAGGGGCCATGGCTTGGAATTTCCTTTAAATAAAAATTTTGGACGTAGAAAAAGGGGGCTTTTATGGGCTTTGATGCACAAACGAAGTATTTTGAAGAAAGCGATGGGTTTTAATGAAAAACTAAAGTTGGCAGAAGATATTGATTTTATTTTAAGACTAGGAGACAATTGTCCGTCCAGGGTTTTAGAATACATAGGGACAAAATATTCAGTTCATCGGCAAAGCACTTTTTTTATTCACCAAAAACAAAATCCATGGTTTGTAGACCAAGTATATTCAAAGAGGGTAAGAAAGATATTTGGGAGACAAAAAATGGATAAAGTTGATTTTATTCTGGTATGGAGAAAACCTTATATAAAAACAGTACTTAACTTTTCTAAGATATTACATTCACAATGTCCCTGTATGGAATCGGCATATCTATTGGGATTATCCTTCTACAGGGCCAAAAACACTGCAAAGGCAATTGAATTTATGAGAAAGGTAATAGATTATAAAACAGAGCAATACAATAAAGAATCTGGCTATACCCGTAGAATAAAGGAATATGCACATGCTTTCTTAGGCATGCTCTATTTAGATAAAAGAAAATATATTCTTTCAACAAGATACCTCTGTCGAGGTCTTAAGCTCAACCCCAGCAGTCTATTGCTAAAAGTTGAGCTGTTCCATGCCTATCTTGAGAACAAAAGGATCGATTTAGTTCAGGAAATACTCAAAAAGATAAGAAATAGACCGGCTATATCCTATATGAAAGGAGCATTGGCTCTCCATCAAAAGGATTACCACAAGGCTAAGGAGTATTTCTATAAAGCCGAAAGGCTCGATAAATCTCTTAGGTATCGATTATTCTTTTCCATAGGAAAACTATGTACTAAGATAAATAGAAAAAATATGGCGGAAAAATTCTACGCAATGAGCCTATCATCTAAGGTTGGAACATATCGTTCAGTTCTTTTGAGTCAGCAGCTTCTTAAAGTAGAGCAAGAATATAAAAAAGAACTTAGGGACAAGATTTTTTTTCCAAGATTACCTGACGCGATTAGAATCATCTAATCAATGTCAGATTGCGTAACTTTGAGCGTGCCAAGCTAAACCCTTACCTTATGCCAGAAGTGTTTTCGATGAGCCTAACCAACTCATCTTGCTGCATAAAATATCCTTTTCTGCTTTCAGGATTGACGAAATAAAATTTACGGTCGGATTTAATCTCTGAGACGAATCTTAGTTTTCTCTCATGCACAAAATTCAGGACATCGGCCGATGATGAGCGATAATTATAATTCCTTGTTGACGACAATTAAAATTCCCTATTAAAAAGGGAATGGTAAACTATTCAAGCTATAGCAAGAATAAGGAGGCTTGAAATATGTGTTAGATTACATTCAATTCGAGACTATTTAAAATAAATTTTTTTATGAAGAATTAAACGTTTGGATAAAATGAAGAATAATAGGGGCATTTATTTTTTATCAGAGAATAGAATATTTGATTTAACCATTGCTTTTCTGAATAGTTTTAGGAAATACAATCCTGATATTCCACTCTGTTTAATTCCCGCCGGTGGGAATATCCTTCGGCTAAAACAGTTGCAGAAAAAATACAACTTTTCAATTTATTCAAATAGAGAGTTGTTTAACTTGTTCGATGAAATTGGCGCCAGTTTTCACGGCAGAGTTTTTGGACAGTATAGGAAGCTTGTTATGTGGGAAGGGGATTTTGACGAGTTTATTTATATTGATACGGATACAGTTGTTTTAGCAAATATTGATTTTGCTTTCAGGTTTCTTTCTGAATATGAATTTATAACATCACACTCTAATATCCCAAATATTATTAAGTTTGTATGGAAGGATTCTATTTTTAATACTGGGCAACTGACGGCTGAGCAGGTATCCTTTGCGGCTAATACCGGTTTTATTGTTTCAAAAAAAGGAGCACTTACCTTAGAAAATATAAAGAGTAAAGTTGAAGGCGCGCTTATGTTATCGTTGCATATGGAACCTTCTTGTAAGGAGCAGCCATTTTTAAATTATTTAATTGTTACCTCGGGAAAGAGATATACAAGTTTGTTTGTTTTAGCGGCTAAGAATAAATTTCCTCCAGAAACTATGTTGGAATACTGGGCGGGCACTAAAGGAGGAATGGTTAAAGATGGACAAATTGTTTTCAGTGGCGGTCGTCACAAAGTTCTTCTTGTACATTGGGCGGGAAAGTTGCAGCCGACTACGCTTGATAGGATAATCTTTTTTATCTTACGAATTTTACATATAAAAAAGAAGGACGATGAACCTGCAATAAGATTTTTTATGCCATATAAGAAGCTGTGGAGATATTATCGCTTTATGCATGAAAGTAGTTAAGTAGGTACATCTGTCTAAAAATAGAAAAAGTTAAGTGTAGGGTTGGCAGAGCAAAATTTTTTCAATTAGGCTGTAGAACTGGAATACTTTTTATAAGAGATAGTAAGGAAATAGAGACAGTCTTTGAGTAGGGAGAGCGCATGATAAACGCAAAGTGTAAAGCGTAAAGTTGAGGTCAACCGCATCCCTACGGATTATCCACATCAGTCGCTGAAAAATATGACGCCGAAATAGTATCATGAAACCCATGTTAACAAAAAGCTGTGTCCTAACTTGAAAACTGTTTGACTAATGGGGGTCATTACAGAATTATGCACACCCCTCAATTAGCTACTATTCCTGCCCGCAGGATTTTACTCAATATTCTTTAGGTTTTGTCCACATTTTCTCTCTTTTAATATTAAGTATTATTTAAAATTTTAACGTAAGGTTTATTTAAATTCAATAGATTATTCTTTTATATTCTCTCTTTAAGTACTCTTGAATTTCCCGTTGGTAATAAATGCTTTAATGTGGTAAAATATATGGTATGCAAAAGGTAATATTGCGAAAAATCAAAACGCAACTCCCCAAAATACTCTTATATAGAATACTTGGTAATGATTTACCCCCCCGACATAAGAGAGGCCAAACATATGAAAATTTAGAGTTTATATTGAAGTATGAGCCAAATTTCCCGAATTGCCGGAAAAAATGGATAATAAATAGAATTTTTGATAGAAAAATGGAAAGAAAGATAGTAAAGCTTCTTGAGAAGTATAGGCAAAGCTATATTCGCATTCCTTTTGTTCTTGATGAATATAAAAGTAAAATCCTCAGTAAAATAAAGATAGTAGACAATGAAATTCCCAGAGCTATAAAATCTCTCATTATAATGGGCTTGATAAGATATAAAAAAATTTTATATATTACAAACCTTAATGTAGCAAGAAATCGAGCCTTATCAGATGGTAGGCGATTGGCGGATTGGATTTTTCCTTTTGACGGTAATTGTTGTTTTAATAAGGGGGGTTTGCAAAGCGTGATTGATAAGCTATCAATACAAAAATCGACTAATAAGTGTTTTGTGGTTCCTATGTATAGGGTAAAAAACAATAAGCAATATTTCAATTTTACATGCAAGGGATATAAAGAACAAGAACCGCAAATTATTTTTGGTAAAGATAGTAATTTTAAATTTAATGCATCTTATATATATGGTTCTTTGCCTAAAGTTGAATTATTACAAAGGCTTAAGTTTAGGTTACGAAGAACTAAATACGGAATAATAGCAGATAACCCTAACATTAGATGTGGTTATGTATTAAGGCTGTCTTCTGGAATCAAATCAAAAGATAAACTTATGGATGTCCGAGCAAATTTACGAGAAGAATCGCTCAACTCCATGTTTAAAAAAATAGATAAATATATTTCTACAGGTAAAAAATATACCAATAATTACTAAAATAAAAAAAAGTTTATTCAGCGATTTTTTCACCAAGAACATATCCCCGGCCCTATCCTTGAAATCGGCTCCTTTCCGGGGATTGGTCCCATGAGCCATATTCTAACTTAAAATACACTGTTTGTTAATAGGGAGCAGTATATATTAAAATCCCTTAGCAGATTCGTTGCAGCGATAATGAAAAAGCCTTGGCGTTTATTTATATAAAAGTATTGTAAAATGACTTGATAAATTACTATATAAGTGTTGATTACGGTGAACCGGAATTAATAAGAGGAGGGTTCTAAAGAAGCAAGATAACTTGTAGTAAGTATCAAGTGAAACATTTTAATGCGATTAGTAAATAATATAATGAATGATCATAAAATAGAGAGCCATAAATTAATAAACACTTACAAGTAGTATTCAAAGGGATAAATTTGAATTAGTTTGAATAATATTTAAAATGCCTTGATATTTATTTATACAAACTTGTTGTAAAACTACTTGACAAATTACTATATAAGTGATAATTATGGAAAGCTAAGATAAGAGAGAAGATGCAAACTAAAAAGATTCTTAAAACTGCCGGGCAGGTTTTATCTATACTCTACAACAGGCAAGCAGAATTAAGTTTTGGTTAATAATCTCTGTGATCTTATTGGAATCTTTCCAATCACAGGTTGCCATTGAATGTTAGGGGGTTTTCCATTAATCCCGAAAATGTGTCTGGTAATTTATATATATAAAATTATTGCAAAAGTACTTGACAAGTTACTATATGTATGCTAACTTAAATTTCAATTTAATAGTTGAATTTTTCTGCTCAATAATTTTTAATAAACAAGTTTTAATGGAGAAAAGATAGCAATGTCGCGCAGGCACAATGACAGTGATAAAGAAAATTTCGCTGTCAGGCTCAGGGCTTATCGTCAACAACATAATATGACGCAGGAAGGTTTAGCCCGCATGCTTGATACCTCCGTATTCAGCGTAAACCGCTGGGAGACGGCAAAACACTATCCGAATTCTTCGGTGATTAAATTAATGAGGATTTTGAAAGTGTTGAGCTAAAGGGGTTTTTTATGGTCGAGAGGCGTCAGTTCAAGAGGTTCAAAAGCAATTTGATGATAACTACGGTTTACAGGGACGAGGCGGATAATATCATCGTGGAAGATTCAATTATCAGCGAAGATATAGGCGCCGGAGGCATCAAGGTAGTTTTTCCCCGCCGGCTGCCCAAAGATAAGATTCTAGACTTAAAAGTTTTCTTATTTTCCGACCCCATCCCCTTGTCCGCCAAGGGCAAGGTAGTATGGTCGCAGGAAAAGGAAAAATTGGAGGTCAGGGTGGATGCTGTCAATGCCCAAGAAAATAAACAGATTTTTTGGGCGGGAATACAGTTTGTGGATATCGAGCCGTTTACCCAGGAAAGGATTATCCGGTTAATAAAAAAAGAATTTAACTCCCAGGAGACATAAAGCCAAAAGGGTATATTATGGGGGAAGAGAAACGCAGCTCTATCCGTTGGAAGACGAAGATAAGGGTAGCCTACTCTTTAGCCGGGGCGGATGAATTTTATAAAGAGGTGTTTACCGAAGACATCAGCGAAAAGGGTTTGCAGATACTGGCCGCGGACAAATTGAAACTGAAGCAGGCAGTGAAATTAAAATTGGAGTTCGTTTACGATTCTGTTCCCATTACGGTAATGGGCACAGTCGTTTACCTCAAGGAGCAGGGAAATCGGTGCAGGGCCGGTTTGGAATTTACCAATATGGACGCTTTTCAGAGCCATAGGCTTAAGCGCGGCCTGGAAAGGGTAAGGCAGGAATTAAAAGATGAAGCTGGGGAAAGAGACGCGCGGCAGTAAGGCAGATAGAAGCGTTATCGGTTTAGATATCGGCAGCGATTCTATCAAAATGGTCAGGGGCTTCAAGGCCGAAGGCAAGATCAGGGTTTTGGATTTTGCCTGCCGGAAGTATTTGCCTTCTGAGGCTACACCCGAATTGCTTTCCCTCCACTTACACGAATTATTGGCTTCCATATTGAATACTAAGCAAATAAAAACCTCCCGCATCCATGCTCTTATTTCAGGCAGGAAATTATGTATCCGTGTTGTTAAGCTGCCGATTATGCCTGAACAGGAAATCTATCAGGCTATTCGCTCTAAAATCCGCAAATACGTCTCTCCGGATTTGGACCAGGTTAAATTCAGTTTTTCTGTCATCGGGGAAACCCAGGAGGAGGGTATTAAAAAGCTGGAGGTTGTTTTTGCCGCCCTCCAGAAGACGATCTTTGATGAATATCTTCAGTTGTTTAAGGCCGCCGGCGCTCAACCTGCGGCAATAACTTCAGCCTGCTTTTCCGAATGGAAGCTGGTTCAGGAAATAGGGTTGGATAGGGGGGTTTCTTCTTGGATGTTAATCAATATAGAGAATCAGGAGACCGACCTGACTGTTTACCGGGAAGGGCAATTTATCTTCACCCGCACTATTTCAATCGGCGAGAATACGTTCGCCGATATCTTTAAAGGGCAGCCGCAACTGTCGTTGAGTAACGAACGGGACCTCAGGCAGATTTGGGGCCTGGAGGCGGAAGCTGCTTCTGTCTCCCCGGCAGACAAGGCTCGTTTAGCGAAAATAAAAGAGCAGCTGCAGGCCGAGGCCGATGTGCTCTGTAAAGAAATTGAGCTTACCGTCCACCATTATTACCAGATTACGCACGGCCAAAGGATAGATAAAAGCATTGTCCTGGGAGCGGGTTCTCAAGTCGCCGGGTTAATGAATTATCTAAAGCAAAAACTGGAAATTCCCGTTGAGGGCCTTAATTTTTCCGATGCCAGGCTGGAATTGGCAGCCGATAAAAAAGAGGCGTTCGAAAAGGACTTTCCTCTGTATACTCAAGCCTTGGGAGCTATGTTGGTTGCTCCGGCAGACATTAATTTGCTTGTCCAAATGAAGTCGCAGGCAAAAATGGGCGTCAATTTGCTTAAGGTATCCGGCCTGCCCAAAAAGATTATTATTTCCGTTGCCTCATTGGCCTTGCTCATTTTCATCTGTCTTAATGGGGTGAATCTCTATTATCAGTTCAGGATTAAGTCCTACGAGAGAATGCGGGGAAAATTAAGCGGGCAGACAGAGCAATTGGTGCGCGTGAAGAGAAAGGAAGACATCCTCGATTTTGAAAAAAAATTCTATCTCAAGTTGATTAGGGAATATCCTTCGTATCCAATCATTATCGCGGAAATTCTCAAGGCGATTCCCAGCCCGAATATAGTATTGGACGAGTTTAAGTTTTACGGCGATGCAAATAGAATATCCGCCAAAGATACTTTGCCGCCGTTAAAATTCACCATTATGGGAAGAGTATTAGGAAAAGATTTAACCGGTTCAGAAACAACCAATTTTGTCCTCGCCCTGGAACAGGGCGGTTATTTTGAAAATATTTCCGTCACGATTAGTAATTATGGAGGTTACGCCGAACTGGAAAATATGGACCGGGTATCGAAGAAAGGGAAGGAATTAGGCTTTATTGTCAGCGGGGGCATAAAATTAAAAGATTAGGCGGGAATATACCTTTATTCCCGGATAGTGCCGGCCGTTGCGGAGATTAGAGGGCATAATGGATGAGAAAAGACAATTATTAATCTCGGTTTTCGGCTCTCTGGCCTTGTTGTTTTTCCTGATTACCCGTTTTTTTATGCCCATTACCAAAGATAATGCCAAGCGCCTGTCGACATATAAGAAATTAAAGTTAGAGCTTAAGGCGGTGAAGGCGGCAAGTAAGGGCGAGCTTGATTCTTTTGAAAGAAGGGCGGATGCGGCGATTTCCGATTTGGAGAAAAAGTTTCTTACCAGCGGTAAGGCGGAGTTCATAAAACAGTTAACCCGGGTGCCCGGCGATTCCAACATAATTTTTACCAATATCGCTCACCGGGAGCCTTACGTCAGCGACAGATTCCGGGCCTACTCGGTGGACATTACGATGAGGGCCCCGTTCTATGATTTAATAAAATACCTGGCGAAATTAGAAGAGGGCCCTTCGATGATCGTTGTCGACAGTTTGAACCTTACTAAGGTTGATGCGCAGGCGCAATCCTTAGACATAAAGGTAACCTTTTTGGCCTTTCAATTGACCTATGCCGTTCCTCCTATAGAGGAATATGCACGGGAGGAATATAAAATTTTAAATAAATTCGCATTGGAAAAACTGCTGGAGCCGGTTAATCTGCCGGATAGCAAAGGCGCGGTTTTAAGGCTTAAAGGCTATAACCCCTTTGTTCTCGGCTCTTCTGAGGGGGTGCTTGCCAAAAAAACAATACCGTCCGACGGCGAAAGGACTGAGGTGAGTAACTTATCTTTAGAAGGGATAGTCCGCATCGGGGACGAAAAGGCTGCGATGATAAACGGCAGCGCTGTTAAGAAAGGGGAGCATATATCCGACATGGAAGTGATTGATATAGAGCAGGACAGGGTTGTGCTCAGGCGGTTAGACAGGGAATATATTTTAAAAATGGGAGTAGACGATGGAATCCTTCAAAAATAATCGAAAGAGGTTAATGGTATTTGCAGTTTTTGTAACCATGGCTGTTTCTACAGGTTTAGCCGATGGTATTGCCGACGAAGAAAACTCCGGCGAATTGCCGGAGATTCGACAGGAGGCGCTGGTGCAGGAGCCCGCGCCCGCGGTTGAGGCCGAAATGCCCGTAGCGGAAGATAGCACAGTCGCCACCCCGGCGTTCCCGGAGGAATTGCCGGAGAGCCGACAGGAGGCGCTGGTGCAGGAGCCCGTACCCGCCGTGGCTGAGGCCGGACTGCCTGAAGTAGAAAGTAGCAAGGCTGTCACACGGGTATTCCCGGTAATAAATCTGGATATAAACGAGGCTAAGGAAAGGGTAAGGCCGTTGCTGTCTAAAGACGGGCAGATAGGCTCAGGGGTAGATATATTTACTTTTCAACGTGCAGGCAAAGACGTGAAGTCTCTGGTAGTAAGGGACACGCCGGAAAAGATAGAGGAGGTAGGCGCGGTTTTAGAGCAGATGGAAAAAGAGCTGGCTCCCGTGACGGTAAGCCTGGACTTCAACGATGTGCCGTTAGGTAAAATCTTAACGACCATTGCCCGTATCACCAATTTAAACATCGTAGGCGGCGAGGAGATCTCGGATAAGGTAAGCGTCCATATCGAAGACGTTCCCATTGATGACGCTTTCGATATTATTCTTAGGTCTACGGGGTATACCTATATCAGGGACGGAAAGGTCTTGCAGATTGTTTCCAAAGAAAAGGCGCCTTTTATAACCGAGGTCTTTGAACTTCAGTTCGTTTCTGCCGAACAAGTGAAAGACGCGGTATCGCATTTAATCAGCGAGAAGGGCAGTGTTAAGGCATTCTCAAAGCTTTCCCAGAGCAGATACGCGAGTTTCCTGATCGTGACGGATACTCCCGCATCTCTGCAGAATATCAGGGAGGTGGTTAAGAAACTGGACAAAAGGAAAAAGCAGCTGATGATTGAAGTCAAATTCTGCGAAGTGAGCCTGGATAAAAACAACGAACTCGGCATAGATTGGGTCATCAGCGGCTCTTTGACCGGCGCAGCGGGAAAGACAACCTTCCCTTTTAATGATAACGGCATGAACCTGTTGAGGCCTCCGGCAGACCATCCGACTACCAGCCAGGCTCTTACCCTGGGCACTATTTCATTTACAGATTTTGCCTCTACCGTGCACGCTTTGGATACGAAGACAACGGTAAACCTGATTGCCAGTCCGCGCGTGGCGGCAATGGAGGGGGAAGAGGCCGAGATCGTGATTGGCGACGTGGTCCCCATACCTTTATACGAGAGGAACTCGGAAACCGGGACAATGGAAATCTCCGGATACCAGGACGAAAACGTCGGAACGCTGTTGAAAGTTACCCCGATTATTAACAATGATAATACCATTACCTTATATGTCCATCCTGAGGTCAGCGAAATAACCGATTATACCGGGCCTAATAACGAGCGGCCGGTTATTTCTACCAGAAAGATAAGTACCGTATTTACCCTGGAAGACGGTAAAACCGTGGTCTTAGGCGGCCTGATGAAGCAGGTCTTGACCAATAATTTGAACAAGGTTCCTTTTCTGGGGAATATTCCGCTCATAGGCAGGATATTCAAATATCAGGGCGACGTCGAGGCTAGGACCGAACTTTTAATATTTATAACGCCACATATATTAAACAATCCATAAGGAAAATCTTCGTTAACGTTCAATAACAAATGGAGTCCCATGGCGTTCAGCCATGGCATTTTTTAATGCTTAGGGGCGGCGGAATCCCCCGAAGCAGAACGTTGACCCGATGTTAACAATGCCCTTGCGGCTACCGTCAGACAGGTAGGTGCGAAGGGGGACAAAACAAATGGCTGCGGAAGAGAATAAAAGCCGTAACGGCAATAAAAAAAGGATGCGTTTGGGGGAGTATCTGCTAAGGGAGGGCTTGGTTTCCAAGCACGACCTCGCAGAGGCGCTGGAAAAACAGAAGGTTACGGGAGAGCCTTTGGGGCAGATACTGATCAGAAAGCGTTTGATTGAAGAAAGGCAGGTATATAAGATATTAGCCGAACAGTTGGAAGTGGAGTTTATGGACCTTTTTGACCTGAAGATTTCCCCCAGATTAATTTCTCTCGTGCCGGAACAGATAGCTAAAAATTACTGCATTATGCCGGTGAAAAAAGAAAACGACCTTTTGACTATAGCAATGGTCAACCCCACGGATACCTTTGCCATTGATGAATTGAGGCTGTCAACCGGGCTTACGATAAAACCGGTAATCAGCCCCAAGACCCAGATTTTAGATGCGATAATGAAATATTACGGAGGGGTAATCGGAGAGGCCCTGAAGCTCGTGCAGGACAAAGATACAGGCGAAGAAGAGCTCTATAAGGACACGGATGCGGAGGATATCGAAAGGATCAGGCAGTCGGCAGAAGAAGCCCCGATAATCAAATTAGTAAACGCAATTATTTGCGATAACGTCAATAATCGCGCCAGCGACATTCATATCGAGCCCTCAAAGGGGGAATGCTGGGTGCGCTCCAGGATAGACGGTGTGTTGCATAATGTTACCACCGTGCCCCGGCAGTCTTACCGGGCAGTAATCTCCCGGATTAAAATTATGGCGAATATGGATATCGCCGAAAGAAGGCTGCCTCAGGACGGCAGTTTCCGGCTGCAGGTTGAAGAGAAGCACATCGACATAAGAGTTTCTACCTATCCGACGATGTACGGAGAAAAATTGGTGATGAGGCTGTTGGTCAGGGAAGAAGCCTTTTTTTCTTTAACCGAGCTGGGCTTTGAAGCAAAAGAGTTAAGCGCCTTCGAATTGTTAATTAAAAGGCCTTACGGCATTATATTGGTAGTGGGGCCGACGGGCTCCGGGAAGACAACCACGCTTTATTCGGCGCTGGAACGGATAAACTCGCGGGAAAAAAACATCATCACCATCGAAGACCCTATAGAGTATGAGATAGATGGGATTGCCCAGTCGCAGATTAACCCTAAGGCCGGGTTTAGCTTCGCTAATTCTTTACGTTCGATGATGCGCCAGGACCCCGATATAATACTGGTGGGAGAAATACGCGACCTGGAGACGGCGGAATTGGCTGTGCGCGCATCTTTAACCGGGCATCTGGTATTTTCTACCCTGCATACAAACGACGCCCTGGGGGCGGTAACCCGGCTTGTGGATATGGGTATCCAGCCTTATCTTATTTCTGCTTCCCTTATCGGCGTATTAGCGCAGAGGCTGGTAAGAATAGCCTGTCCGCACTGCCGGGAAGAAGTTATTTCCTCCCCGGCCGTTCTCGAGGAATTTAAGGAAGATATAGAACGCTTTAAGGCAGAAGGCCTTGATTACAGATTTTACCGGGGCAAAGGCTGTGAGTTTTGTAAAAATACCGGTTATCGAGGCAGGGAGGGAATTTTTGAATTGCTTCAGATAAACGAACATATGAAAGATAGTCTCACTTCTGAATATAAAACTCCCCAATTAAGAAAAATCAGCCGGGAGCAGGGATTCCGCAGCCTCAGGGAGAACGGTTTAAGAAAGGCGCTGCGGGGCATAACTACGCTAGAAGAGGTTTTGCAGGTTACGTAATAAGCTAAGCAGAATTATCTTACTGCAGAGCTCAATAATTAAATAATATGCCGACATATCAATACAAAGCAAGAGATGAAGAGGGCCGATTGATTTCCGGCAGGATGGACGTATCCGGAGAGCAGGAATTACAGGACCGGCTGGAAAGCAGCGGATTTTTCCTGGTGAAATTCAGCCAGGAGAGAAGCAACGTCCTTAATGAAGACATCGTGAAGAAATTCATGCCCGTAACGGATAGAGACTTATATGCCTTAACCGTGCAATTAGCCAATACCGTAAGCACGGGCCTGCCGCTGTTGATTTCCTTGCGTTCCATTGCCGACGGCTGCAGGAATAAAAAGCTGGCAGGTGTTTTAGAGTCGACCATCGAGGATTTGAAAAGCGGAAGTTCTTTTTCCGAAGCCCTTAAGAGGCATCCCAGGGTTTTTTCTAAATTCTATACCAGCATGGTGGAGCTGGGTGAGACTTCGGGAACCCTGCCCAAAGTGTTGCTTAACCTTTCCGAGTACATAAAAAAGGAAATGGAGATTAAACGGAAAATTACGAGCGCTTTGGCGTATCCGATGGTGCTGGTAGTTGTCGCCACGGCCTTGGTGAGTTATCTTTTAATCCATGTAATGCCCCAGTTCATAAATATATATTCGGAAGAAGGCCTCACCCTGCCGTTGGTTACCAGGCTGTTGATGAATTTCAGCGGGGTGTTTTCCACTCATTGGTATATATTTGTGATAGCGGTTATCGGGCTGGTCGTGGGTTTTCGGCTGTTTGTGCGTAACGAATTCGGAAGAACGTTTGTGGACAAATCTATCTTGAGCTTGCCTTTGGTGGGTAAGGTGATAAAAGTGAATTGTACGAAGAGATTCGTGGATGGCCTTTATTTGCTTTACAGCAGCGGCCTCCCGATACTGAAGGCATTAGACATCGTAAAGTCAATAATCCATAACCGCTACCTTGAGAATATTGTCGAGGCGCTCTGGGTCCATATATCTGCGGGAAGAGACCTGACCAGTTATCTCAGCCTGACTGATTTTTTCCGTCCGGACATCCTGGCGATGATCCGGTCGGGTGAGGAGGGGGGTACCCTGCAGAATATGCTGCAGAAGATTTCCGAGATCTATTACGACGAGGTCAATAATTCCGTAGAATTTTTGATTTCTTCTTTTGAGATCGTGGTTATTTTAACGATGGGGATAGGGGTGGGTTTTGTGGCTATCGCCCTTATCTTTCCGATAATCATGTTAGGCCGGGGATTGATGGCTCAATAATTCATAGCGCAAAAAAAGTTCTTGACCTTTTAAATAGATTAAGTTATATTAATTAATTATAAAACGGCAGAAAAGCCGAGAGCAGATTAAGGAGGCAGAGGATGCGAAAAAGTGGTTTTACGCTTTTGGAGTTGATTCTGGTTATCGCAATCATCGTGGTTTTGGCCGGGGCAATGCTGCCGATGTTCAATATTACCCGGCAGGAAGCAAAAGAGGCAAAGGCCAAGGCTGACCTGGACAATATCAAGACCGCAGCGATGATGTTTAAAGGCGACACCAACAGCTGGCCTGTAACCGGCAGTGTGGGAGCAGATTTAGTGGCAAATAACAGCGGACGGGCTGGTTGGGACGGGCCTTATCTGACTGAATGGGCAAAAGACCCGGGTAACGTGTCTTACGCGTTAACTGACTGCGGTACCGGTGGCCTCGCTCTGTGCGCTAATTCCACCGGCACAGGCAGTACTATCAGTGTATTGGTTACTTCGAACAAAACTAATCCTTAATTTTAAGGAAAAGCAAAATATTACGCTACAAGAAAAGGAGGCAGAGGATGCGAAAAAGTGGTTTTACGCTTTTGGAGTTGATTCTGGTTATCGCAATCATCGTGGTTTTGGCCGGGGCAATGCTGCCGATGTTCAATATTACCCGGCAGGAAGCAAAAGAGGCAAAGGCCAAGGCTGACCTGGACAATATCAAGACCGCAGCGATGATGTTTAAAGGCGACACCAACAGCTGGCCTGTAACCGGCAGTGTGGGAGCAGATTTAGTGGCAAATAACAGCGGACGGGCTGGTTGGGACGGGCCTTATCTGACTGAATGGGCAAAAGACCCGGGTAACGTGTCTTACGCGTTAACTGACTGCGGTACCGGTGGCCTCGCTCTGTGCGCTAATTCCACCGGCACAGGCAGTACTATCAGTGTATTGGTTACTTCGAACAAAACTAATCCTTAAGACCGGGTAAGGTTTTATTGGAGAGGTAAAAAATAATAGGGGACGGTTCTATTTTTCTACTTCCTTGCTTAAAAGAAAAATAGAACCGTCCCCTATTATTTTTCTTAGTCTTTCTACCGACGATAAAGATTAGAGTTGTTTGATAAAGGCAGCTATTGCGGATAAATATTTGTCCTGCGAGTCCAGGAAAGCAGTATTATGACTTCCCGCTAATTCCCCGAAATGCTTAAGGCCGGATGCACGGTCAAAAAGCTTCTTCGAGAGGGCCAGAGGAACAATTTCGTCGTTTAGGGAATGTAAAAATAACTTAGGTACGGTTACTTCTTTTATTTTTCGCAGGGAATTAAAGCTGTCAGAGAATGCCCTCCAGGGTATCAGAGGGAAGATTCTTTTCGCCATGTCTCTTCCTGAAGAAAAAGCGCCCTCTACGATCAGGGCTTTAAGCTCAACCTTTGAGGCGAGGTCTATTGCCGCTGCCGTGCCCAGGGATTCCCCGTAGGCAACGATATTCCCGGGGCTAATCTTTCGCCGGTTTATCAGATAATCGTAACCTGCTTGCGCGTCCCGGTAAATGCCTGCTTCAGACGGCTTGCCTGGGCTTCTGCCGTATCCCCGGTAATCAATGATAAATATATTCAAGCCGGTTTTATTGAGCAGGCCAATTTTGTCCAGCCGGTGCGAGATGTTCCCGCCGTTTCCGTGCAGAAAAAACAGGGTATACTTCGCGTTATCGCAGGGAATAAACCAGCCGTTTATTTTAACGCCGTCCGGGGTATCAATGTAGATATCCTCAAAGGCCAGGTTTATATAGGCGGGGGTAAACTCGATTGCCTGGGTAGGGAAAAATACGCTTCCTATCTCAAGATATTTAACAAAGGCAAAGAGTAGACTTAAGCCTGCTATCAGAACCAGGGCAATTTTATAAATTTGCATATCGGTTGGTATTATAACATAAGATTACAAAACCCAAGGATAAAAAAAAGAGCTTGAAAATCTTCTTGTAATTCTCACCAAGCTGTTCTAAAATTAGCGTACCTCCCAGGTATAAAACAGGTTAAGGGTGATATAGCATATGGATGATGGCCGGTAAGGAGTAACAGCCGGATGAATGATCAAAAATTAAGCGAATTGCGCAGGAGCAGTTTAACGGAAAGGACAGGATAAGATGGAAGCCAAAGAGATATTATTGAATGAGCTGAATGCCGGAAAGTTTATCGAAGAAAAAATAAAAGATATTTCTTCGACAGCAGGAGGGGGCCTCGCGGTTAATGCCTTATCCGGAGGCGTTGATTCGGCGGTAGTCACGATGTTGGGTTTTAGGGCCCTGGGGCAGAAACTCAAGACCTATTTTATCGAGAACGGGTTAATGCGTAAGGGTGAGCCGCGGAAAGTAGTTTCCTTGTTCCAGGAATTAGGCGTTCCCGTAGAGCTGGTTGACGCCAGAAAGGAATTTTTTGGCGCATTGAAAGGGATAACCGACCCCGAGAAGAAGAGGGAGGCAATCACCCAGGCCTTTTACAAGCAGGTCTTTGGCAGTCTGGTAAAGAAATCGGGTGCCAAGTTTCTCCTGCAGGGGACGAATTATACCGATATAGAAGAAACCGTTGCCGGGATTAAGCGCCAGCACAATATCCTCGAGCAGTTAGGAATAGACACCCAGCAGCAGTATGGGTACAGGCTTATCGAGCCGCTGATAGAACTGAGAAAGCCGGGGGTGCGGGAAGTTGCCAGGGCTTTGGGGCTGCCGGCTGAGATACACAACAGGCCGCCTTTTCCCGGCCCTGCGCTGGCAGCAAGGGTGATCGGAGAGGCTACACCGGAAAGAATAGAGACGGTCAGAGAGGCTACGGCGATTGTGGAGCAGGAACTTATATCCACTAAGGCCTTCCAGTATCTGGCAATCCTGCACCAGGATAAGGTTACGGGGGTAAGAAACGGAAAAAGGGATTATGGCCTGCAGATAGAAGTAAGGTGTTGGGAGAGCACAGACGCAAAAACAGGTTCGCCGACTAAGCTTTCTTACGATATCCTGGACAGGTTAGCCGAAAGGCTGACCCAGGAAGTTGCCGGTGTTGTGAGCGTTACCTACAACATAACCAGGAAACCTCCTTCAACCATAGAAGCCGTCTGATTATAAGACAGTTACGCTAACCTCCTTCATAATACATAAAAGTCCACCTCTTAATATCTGGTGCGGCCTATTTTTCACAAAAGGATATAAGATGGCCAGGGTAGATTTTAAATATATTTACGGACCGGTAAGCTCCTGGAGGCTGGGCAGCTCCTTAGGCATAGACGCTATTTCCGGCAAGGAAAAGATTTGTACCTTTGACTGCGTTTACTGCCAGCTTGGCAAAACCGGGATTTTAAGCGGCCGAAGGCAGGTATTCGTTCCCACGGAAAAAATTATCCGGGAACTCTGTTGTTTGCCTTGTTTAAAATTTGACTACATCACATTTTCCGGTTCGGGAGAGCCTGCGCTGGCAAAGAATTTAGGACAGTTAATAAAGGCGATAAGGAAAATCCGTAAAGAGAAGATAGCGGTATTGACCAATGCCTCGTTAATCGGCAGGAAAGACGTCCGGGAGGATTTATCGCTGGCGGATTTTGTAGCAGTCAAGCTTGATGCCGGTTCGCAGGAACTGCTGGAGGCAATAAATAAGCCCGTGAAATCAGTAAAATTTAACCGGTTGTTAAAAGCGATAAACAGGTTTAAGGCTGAATTTAAAGGCAGGCTGGCATTGCAGATTATGTTTATCAAAAAAAATAAAAAATACGCAGAAGAAATTGCCCGGATTGCCCGTCAGGTTCATCCCGATGAGATTCAGATTAATACCTGCCTTAGGCCGTGCAGGGCGAAGCCGCTGTCAAAAGATGAGTTAAGGGCAGTAAAGGATTGCTTTGTCCGTACCTGCGCGAAAAACACGAGGATTGTCACTGTTTATGAATCTGCGAAGAAAGAGGTTAAAGCACTCAACAGAGAGGTTACCTTAAAAAGAAGGGGGAAGGCCTTAAATGGGTTTGCGCGTTGACTTAGCCGCCGGTAGTAATTTTAATATCCGGAAAAAAGCAGGATTTTGCTGTTTGATTTTGAGCCTGGTTTTAATCTTGAGCTCCTGCGCGCGGGCGCCGGTCAGGCCGCCGGCTTATCCGGTGACAGGAGAAGTTATTCCGCAGCTGCCCCCGACTGTCTTAAGGCAGGATATTGTTCACATTGTTGCGCCCGGGGAGACAATTTGGCGCATCAGCAAGATGTATGATGCCGATATGGCCGATATCATGCGCGCGAACAGGCTGAAGAAGCCCGAAGAGTTATGTATGGGGCAGCGGCTGGTTGTCCCTCAGGCAGCGCCGCTAAGGCCGGTAATCCCGTTATACCGCTCCCACAAATGGAGGTATTTAATCGTCCATCACAGCGCAACCGATGAGGGGAACGCGTTTTCATTATTTAACCTGCACTTGAGAAGGGGATTTGCGGGCTTAGGTTATCATTTTGTTATTGATAACGGGACTTCCGGGAAGGCAGACGGCCAGATAGAAGCTTCGCCGCGCTGGGTTAAGCAGGACGACGGAGCTCACTGCCAGGCATCGGGAATGAACCATAAGGGAATAGGGATTTGCCTGGTTGGTAATTTTAGTCGGGAAAGAGTGTCGGAAAAGCAGCTTGATTCCCTGGCCTACCTGGTCAAAACCCTGATGAAGTATTACAATATCCCTCTGCGCAACGTAATGGGGCACGGTCAGGTCCCGGGTGCTAAGACAGAGTGCCCGGGTAAATACTTTCCCTGGGCAAGATTTAAAGAGCGTATCAGGCATTAAGCGTACGACTAAGAAGAGTTAAGGTTGGCAATATCAAATAAATTGTGTAAATTGTCTTAACGTTCTCTCTTGCCATTTGGAGTTTAAGCGGTTAAAGATAGTATAAATAATACGATTTCTCCAGCGGCTATCTCGTCTTGTTCTCGCAGCACCGCTCCATTTTCCCCACCGAGGAAAATGTCGCTTGGAGTTTGCGCTCGCTCGCCCATACCTGTATTAGCGGGGGCACCCTGGCCGCTCGCACAAACTACATGCTGCTCGAATCAAGCCTCGACAGCCGCTATAACTTCTTATGCTAATGGTGAGTATAATGATTTTATGTGTTTCGGGCGAAGCGCATTAGAAAATTTTCGGCATCCTTGCCGATAGTGAACCCATGGGCAAGGAGTGCACGAGGAATTACGGCGAACGGAGGATTTTATTTATGCGAAAGCGAATCCGGGAGTGAGCCGTAAACCGAAGTGCACGGCGAAAGTTTTCAGCGCGAGAACGAAACACATAAAATCATTCCTGCCGGCAGGCAGGAACCCGCTACGTTATGGAAATAACGCAAGATCGAGTATACTAACTAGATGTCAGTTAAAGTTGAAAAAAAGTTTGATTGTGTGATATAATGTAGTCCCTCTCGGGCCTAAAGCCAGAGGTTACTTTAGACGTGATCCCTTTTCGCAGTATATAACACTCTACCAGGGCAGCTGCAGGCGAGTGGGGCCTTTTAGATAAAACCAGGGGGAAATACCATGATTGCAATATTATTTTTTATAGTCGGATTATCCTTAGGCGGCATGATTATGTGGGATGTGCTCAGCAGCCGTAATAGCGCTAAGGCCGCGGAAAGCGAAACTAAGATTAAGGCAATTGAGGAATTACGCCAACAGCTGCAGCAAAAAGACGCGGAGCTGGAGAAACTGTGTTGTACGTTAAGCTCAGAGCAGCAGACCAGGGCCAGCGCGCAGGCCCGCCTGGAGGAAGCAAATAAGAACATTGAAGAGCAGAGAAAGATTTTTGTCAGATACGAGGAGAAGCTCAAGGATACCTTTAATACCCTTTCCTATAATGCCCTGCGTGACAACCAGCAAGCCTTCTTAAGCCTGGCCAAGACTACCTTGGAAGGCCTGCTCAGCGAAGCCAAGGCTGATATGGGAAAGAACAAACAGGAAATCGAATCCGCGATCAAGCCTCTGAAAGAATCCCTGACTAAATACGAACAGCTTACCAAAGAGCAGGAGAAAACGCGCAGTGAGGCCTACAGCGGCTTAAGGCAGGACCTCGACCAGGTAAGTCGTGACAACCAGCAAGCCTTCTTAAGCCTGGCCAAGACTACCTTGGAAGGCCTGCTCAGCGAAGCCAAGGCTGATATGGGAAAGAACAAACAGGAAATCGAATCCGCGATCAA
>Ga0315279_10001514_pt1 | contig 38451 bp, 22 predicted proteins | sample YL17G06_20_MG_FD_203694 | JGI IMG/M metagenome (GOLD analysis project Ga0315279, IMG submission 203694) | Sediment microbial communities from Yellowstone Lake, YNP, Wyoming, USA - YL17G06_20 | ecosystem: Environmental > Aquatic > Freshwater > Lake > Sediment | place: USA: Wyoming | collected...
AACATGAATCCCCCAGGCCAGATTTAGAATCGACGGTGGGAAGTACGGCAATTGTCGAAGTTGTGTACGATAAATGACGAGAATGCGCATTCAAGATGGGTTCTTTAAAATTCTAACAAAGTAGTGGAACGAGAAAACAAGAAAAGAATAAAATATAGAAAGGGAGAGGCCCGAAGGCCTCTCCTAAATGTTCTCTGTCTTTTACTTCCGGCGCCTGTAGGCGATCACTGCAACGGCGACTCCAACGGAGACCACGAAGACGACAGACTCGAAACCGGGTATGCCTGTCGAGGGCTTCTTGGCCACCTTCACCGTTATAGCATAGGTCGCGGACAGCGAACCCTGGCTTACCCTGACGGTGATGATGTGCGTCTTTCCAGCGCCAAGGGCCATGGTCGCGGTCCCGCTCTTTTTACCGGCACCGACGTCGATTTTCACTGTCTGGCCTAGGGAGCCTGCAAGGTTCGAGGTCCATTCGAAGGTCAGCTTGTCGATGTTGGTGATCCCCTGGCCCTTCTCTATGCCAAGGTCCGCGGCGGTTATCTGGTTGGTCACATCGAACTCGAGGACCTTGCCGTAGCTTATCGTGTAGTTGCCAGCGCTCGATGCGGCCAGCGGGACCTTGTTGGCACCGCTCACCGTGAACACATCGATGCCAGATATGACGGGCTTCCGTGGTACATCCTTGATCGTCACATACCACTTGTGGGCCTCGACATCGACTACGCCATCGGACACATGGGCCGTGACATAGTAGGTCCTGGAGGTATCGCCGTACTTCGTCTCGCCGCAGAACTTGCCGGCCTCAAAGTCGCAGTCGAAGGCCGCCGTGAAGGTATACACGTTTTCGTGCGAGTCCACTGTGTATTTGTCCTGGGCATCGTTCTCGACGGTCCAGTTGTACGACAGGGCCTGGTTCTGGTTCACACCGACGGTGTTGTCGTAGTCGGACGCCGTGACGGTCAGCTTCTGGGTGCCTGGGCGGCCGCCCTCGGTACCGTCATCTGTCTCGTAGATGCTCGGGTCCGTGGTCGGGGCCACTGAGACGACGTAGGGCGCGTTGTTCAGTGGTGTCACGATGATCGTGGCCGTTACTGGGTCGGACTTGGCACCGGCCTTGTCCGTTGCGGTGAAGGTTACCTCCTCCTGGCCGTTCCAGTAGGCTGCCAGCTTGTCCGTCTGCGTGTCGAACCACAGCTTTGCCTTGGTCCCCGTTATCTGTACCGAGATGTGCTTCTCGCCGTCATGGTCGAAGTTCAGCGTGTCGCCCGTCTGGTAGCTCGCATCCCCGCTGTTGACATCCTGGTCCTTGAACCATGTCTTGAGGTCTATGGTCTGCGTTTCGCCCTCCTTCATGGTGTATGTCTGCTTGGCCTTGACCGGTATCGGCTTGTGGTTCACGTGCGTCACTGTCACCGTGAGCTGGGCCGTGGCCTTCAGCGGGGGTGTGCCCGTGTCCGTCGCCGTGATGGTCATCGCGACCGGTATGGACGGGTTCGGGAACTTGCCGTCGATGGCCTGGAAGGACAGTCCGCTGCTCGGGCACTGGTTCGAGGAGGTCATGTCGTTGCCGTTGCATAGGACCCTGACGGACCCGTTGGTGGTCCCGGTCGAGAAGGTCAGCTTCTCCTTCGTGTTGTAGGCCGCGTTGCTCATCAGTGGGTTCGGGTCCATGTCCGAGTCATGGAAGGCATCGGATAGCTTCCAGGACGGCGTGCTTGTCTCACCCTCCTTCATCGAGAAGTCCGATATTATGCTGGGGACCAACACCGGTTTATGATTACTGTCCTTTATATTCAGGGTGAAGGTGTAGTCCACACCCAGCGGGCCTTTCGGGTAGTTGTCCGTCGCGTTGATGACGATGGTATACCCATCGGCGACGTCCTTCTGTGTCGGCGTGTAGGATATCTGACCGGTGTCAGGCGTGATGGTCAGGTCCTTCAGGATGTTAGCAGTGACCGCGCCCAGGGCCTTGCTCTTTATCGAGTACGTGATCTGTCCGTAAGCACCGGGCGTGACCGTGAAGTTCGTCCCGTTGCCGAAGTTCCAGACCTGGTCCGACCAGATGGTCACCGTTTCTGGCGCACCGGGGGTCAGAACCGGTGGTGTGTCAACGAAGGCGACATAGGTACAAACCGTCGAATGGAGGGTCTTGTTGAAGTCGACACCCCAGCCACAGTCGAACGTGTCACCATCGCCACCGTACCATAGTTCGTATGGGCCTTGCGTCGTATGGCCGTTCCCCGTCTGGCCAGTGTCGTACGAATAGTCCCAATCGTAGTAACCACCGGAGTTCAAGGTGATCTGGTAGCCGTTCGGGAAGCTGACCTGTCCGCCCGTATAGGTGATGGTCTTCTTCGCCGTGCTAGCGACCGTCCAGGTATCATGCCAATAGATGTTCTGAGTATAGGTGCCCTTGCCGCCGCCGGTCCAGGAGCCGCTCAGGCTCTCATCGAAGATATCCACGGTGTTCCACTGGTTGGTCTGGGGCCAGCTGTCCCCGACCTTCATGGGTGCCGTGTTCCAGCCGGGCTTGTATTGGGCGTCCATGCCGTTCATGGTCGTGTCCGTGACCTGGTCCGTAGCTGTGAGGGTCCAAGCCGACTGACCGGTCCCTGCGACTGTCTTCGTGTTCTGGGTCATCGAATCATGCTTTGTGTTGAGGGTGTTCATGTCGATGTAGGCCTCGCCGTTACCGGTTGTCAACCTGTTATAGTTACCAGTCGCCACAACGGTCCCCTTTGCGGCCGCTGGGTTGGGGTCCCCCTGGTTGGCTATGATGGTCTGTTTATAAGTGCCGTTCTCCGAGGAGAAGTACGTTTGGGTCAGCTTGTACTCGGATTGTGCCTTGTTCACACAACCTGTCTGACCACAGTTGTAAGTCCTCACGACCGCATGGTCGGTCGGCGTCATGTTCATGGTTTCTTTGATCACATATTGTCCATCCTGCGCCGTACCCCAGAAATACATGTACCCTTCCAGGGTCGTGTCATCGTACCTGTACTTCCAAAAGTTGTTCACATCCCAACTTGGTAGGTTTTCACCAGTTGTTGCGCGTGGTCCCTGCGCCGTCACGGTTGGCAATAAAACCGCGAAGACCGCTAGGACCATTATCCCAGTTGCTCCTATTGCTTTCAGTTTGCTCAACTTGATCATAATTCGTTACCTCCGGATTTCCATTACATAGATATAGTTATTTAAGATTTTCTGTAATTATACGTAATGAATAGTAAGATGATATATTGTTTTCTTTTATGATAAATAGAGATTGAACATGATAATAATATATCTTTTCTCAATTTATTTGATATTTATAACAAAAATTATTTTTCAAAAGTGCCCCATCTGGGGGATATGTTGTCTTACATGCGAAACGGCGGACATGGGACTGAAATCCAGGTCCCTATCCCATTGTATGGCCCCGGGGGCACGGTCAGGTGCCCGAGGCCCCCTCAGGGTCTCCTGATGGGCCTGCTATGGCCTCATTTATGAAGCAAAGCGTCCTTCGGCCGACCCGCTCCAGCATTATCAACTGGCCCTTCAGGAGCGTCTTTATATGATAGTTCAGTGCCCTGGCCGTTATGTTCATCCGGTTCGCGATCTCCTTCTGGGAAACGCCGGGGCTGGCCTCGATCTCGTGGAATATGCGCCTCTGGAGGTCGGTCAGCGTCTCGAGGATGCCGCCCTCCTTCTTGAAGCCCTTCGGGTAATACTTCTTGAATATGCCAGCCTTCTCCGAGCTGATATATCCCTTCCTCTCAAGGATGTCAAGGTGGTAGATGATGGCCCCGTTGTTCAGCATGAGCTCCTGCTTGATGAGGTTGTAGTGGGCACCCGGGTTGGCCACTATGAAACCAAAGATCGCTCCCCTTGTGAAGTTGTCCAATACCTCGTCCTTCTTTATCCTGCTGTACAACGGAACGAAGAACAGGGACAGGAACTTGATCTTGAACGATTCCACGAGGCCGATTATGAGGGCCATCGTGAATATGGTCGATGCAAGGGCAATCACGGTCGTGGTCTTGCCATCGATGTTCCCGGTCGTCGGGCCCTGGACCAACCTTTCGGGGGCCTTGGGCGCGGGTGGGGTGCTGGCCCCAGGGGCCTTCCCGTTATCGACAAAGAGCTTCAGTGGGACGGGCTTGGACCAATATCTGCCGTCAAAGGCCATAGCGTAGACCACATGCTTGCCATCCTGAACTGTGCTCGTGTCCCATTGGTAATTCCAGACCTTGCTGCCGGGTAGCGTCTCCCAGGATCCACTATCGACCCTGACCTTTATGGCCATGACCCTCTGGTCATCATCGGCACCGCCCGTGATCGTCGTCTGGCCCTTGACAACACTGCTCTCCTTTGGTGTCACGAACTTGACCGTGGGCAGGCTATCGGTGGTGTCAATGACATCGATGGTGACATCATCCGAGACCTCAAGGGTGCCATCCGTGACCGTGACGGTCAACCGGTGATGGCCGACGGAAAGCCCCTTTGTGATGGTATCGTCGGTCCCGAGCTGTCCGTCTAGGTTGGATTCCCAGGAGTACGTCAGCTCGCTACCGGTGAATTCGTCCGCTATGGCCCTTAGCTCAATGCCCTCGGTCGTCGTGTAGGTCCTGCCCTCGATCGGCGATATTATCATCACATAGGGGTCGTTACTCTGTTCACCGACGACGACCGTCGTATATACCGGATCGGAGTACTGGATACCGTCGAATGCCTTGACGGTGATGAGATGGATGCCAGGGCTGTAGAAATTGATGTCAAAGCCCCATGTCTGGGTACCCTCGGCCTTGAAGTAGACGCCATCGTCAATCCTCACCAAGACCGAATTGAGCTGGTCCTCAGGGTCGGATGCAATACCGACGATCCGGATGCTGTTGGCCACGGTCTGGTCGTTCTTCGGGAACAACACGGTCACCGTGGGTGCCAGATTGTTCTCGACATCGACCTGTATGTTGATTGGCGAGGAATAGATGATACCGTCATAGGCCCTGGCATAGACCGTGTGGATGCCATTGGGCACATTTACCAGATCGATCCTGTAGCTCCACCTGTTCGTCCCGTCGGCCGTGTGCCATTTCCCATCGTCCAGCCTGACTTGGACATCGATGATAGTGCCGTCCGGGTCCATGGCGACCCCACGGATACTGACGCTGGTCGAGAGCACCGCCATCTCGACCGGCTCACTAATGACTATGAATGGGGCAATATTTGTCTCGGGCGGGTACCTGAAGACCTTTCCCTCCGTGCTCTTGATGAGCGCGTAATCGCCGCCCTCGGACCAATCCAAGGAGTCGAGCGTGATGGACGGGTCGTCCATGATGTGGATTATCCTGGCGCCATCCCATTTGAGGACCGTGCCGTTCTGGCCTACTATCAGTGCATAGGTCCCCTGCGTGGTGGTCATCACCATGCTGTCGTCCGATCCGATGGCCATGGGCTTCCAGGACACAAGCCACAATTCCTCCTTTGTCCCCGAGCTTATGGTCGTGACCTGGCCATCCATGGAAAGCGTGACGATTATGCCCTTCTCACCGACGATGATAGCATAACTATCCGTGGGGTCCCAGGCAAAGGCCTTCACCCGGAAGTCTATTCCAAGGTCCACGACAATGTTATTATCGTTCGTGCTGGCGATGAGGGAACCGTCCTTCCCCACACTGAGGGTAGTCTTCCCGAGGTCCGACGGGCAATTGGTGCATGTCGTCGTGGTCCCCTGGCCATTGCCGGTGCTCGAAGAGGTTGTGTCCTTTTCCATCGTAGCATTGCTAGAATCGATCTGTGGATCAACGGCGGTGACGAACGGGGCAAGGAACAGGATGAGGCAACCTAGGAAAAGAACGAACCGGAGCGTCCTGGTCATCCGTTCACCCCCACCGTGACATCCTCGATGTGTCCCAAGGTTCCAGCATTCGTCAGTTGTATATTCGTTTTTTACTATTTATATATTCACGATTTGCAATATGCGTGTCGGATATAGTATTTCCTTTTTAGCTATATATATAAGTTTCGGTAAATACTGGTAAATGTCCAACAGGCCTTTTTATTCTTGGCCGGGACATTCTCAAAATGTGCACTTCAATCCCTTACATCTATGGACCTTCGAAACAACCATCAGGTTTATTAGGGATATCGTGATTACTTGGGACGGGCCAGCGGACCTCCGTAAATGTTCGACGATGTTCCGCCGAAGGCCGTTAAATGGAGAGGAGGTGGACCAGAGATGGATTGTATATTCCCACCATGTCCCAAGTGCGAGAAGGGCCATATGATACCCTTCTCCATGGGCCACGATGTCTTCGAGCTATGGAAGTGCACGAACTGCACTCACATAGTTTACAAGAAGACCTGAGGACCGGGTGAGGGCAGGGCGATGCTGGGGGCATCGCCGGGGCGGAAAGGCGACGGTGGAAAAGGGCGCGTGGTCGGCGGAACGACCACCGGACCTTGTTGAAACTATTCCTAGTATGGGCCAGGGTAAGTTCAGCCCTTGACATCCTTCGGGGCGTCCTTGATGTGCACGTCCATCTGCGGGAACGGGATCTCTACCTTCCTCTTCATGCACTCCTTGTAGATCTGCGTCCTCACGTACGCGGCCGCGTCCCACTGATCCATCAGGTCGCTGACCCAGAAACCTATGACGAACTGTATCGCGGACCCCTTCATCTCGTTGAGCAGGCACCAAATGGCCCTCTTCGGGTCACCCTTGATTATCCCGAGCTTCTTCGGTGATCCCTCGACGGTGTCGACCATGAGCTTGGTGAACATCTCGGTGTCTATGCCGTAGGGGGCATCCCAATACACCTTCACCCTCATCTGCGAGTCCGGTGCCGACAGGTTCGTGACCTTCGAATTGGCCAGGGCATTATTGGGTATGACGGTGACCGTGTGCTGGAAGATGTTGTAGACCTTGGTGCTCCTCAGGCCAATATGCAGGACCCTGCTGAAGTCGTTGTCGATAAGGATCACATCACCCATCTTGAACGGCCGGTCCAGCAGGATGATGATGCCGCTGAAGAAATTGGAGATGCTGTCCTGTGCGGCGAAGGCAACGACCAGGCTGGCCACGCCCAGGCCCGCCGCCAAGACGGTGACATCGATGCCAAAGTAGTACAACAGCCCCATGATGCCGAACACGACGATCAGGACGATGCCCACCTTCTCGACCACCGAAAAGATGATGTCGCCGACATCGGTCTTGGTCCTCTGTTTGAACTCCTTTCTCAGCTCCCCTAGCACACCGTCCAAAAGCTTGTAGGCCATATACAGGATCACAAGCATGACGCCCACGCCGAAGAGCACATCGAAGGCCTTGGCCAGGTTCGACGGTATGAACTTCACAATCGCTATTGCGTCCAGGAGGCCGTATAGCAAGATCAGGAAGAATATGGGCTTCCGCACCGTCTGGAGGATGACATCGTCTATCTTGGTCTTCGTCCTCGAGACAACGAGGCCAGCGACCGGGATGATGACCGCGATCGCAAGGACGGCCATCAGCAGATAGAACAGGACGATCATCAGCAGCCTTGTGTAGTCATTGTCGTCAAGGTGCAGCCATGACGGCTGGAGGGTGAACAGCCCATGGAAGTCGACGCCGTGTGTGACGACGAAGTGGACCTCGGCCGTCTTGTATGCAGTGAGGTTCTCGTCAGTGCTCAGGTTCCTTATCGTGAACACGAGGGTGAGCTTGGCGCTGGTGGTCTCACTGGCCTCGGACGAGACCTTCAGGACCACCGTGTCCGTCTGTCCGGCGAAGACCTGGACCTTGTCCCTGTCCATGGTGCCCCTCAGGTCAGGGTTTTCCGACATCACGACAACGGTGAACTCCCAGGTGGTGTTCGTGGGGTTCAGCAGGTCCCATTTGAAGGTCGCCCTCTGGCCCGGAACGATGGTCGCATCATAGGACTGCCCCTGCCTTTCGATGACGGTCGCTGTGCTCGAGGCCGCTTCCGAGGTCAAGAACGGGTTGAAGGCTCCGGGCATCATGATGAGAAGGAGCATTAGGGCCAGGACCAGGAGCATTGTCCTGGGCCTTGTCGTCCGTCCGAAAGTCCTTTCATTCGTCATATTGGTCGTCCTTGCCGTGGGACAAGGGCCTCATTCATCTCCCAATATAAAATTGTTACGTGTTCTTATGTGTCCGTCGACAGGAATAACATCATGCCCAGCCCATGGACCTTGCCAGCAATAAAATGAAGCTGCAGAGCATGATGGCACCCAATGGAATGGCATGGAACTTTGGATAGTCCTTCATGACCTTCCTGATGACCTTCAGGGCGGCCTTGTCCGACGGTGCGGCAATGACCGCTTTGTCGAGCTTATAGACCTGGTAGGTCGTGAAGTAGGTCAATCCCATGAGCAGGGGAAGGAAGAGGAACAGGAACGGTCTCGCTGGGCTGAAAAAATAGAATAACAGGACGAAGGCCAACACGGACGTGGTAGTCCCCCACATGTTCAGCCTGAACGCCCTATCGACGGTCCTCCTGATGCCCCAGGCGACGGCCGGGGTCCTGATGCCCATGGCCTTGTCATCCGGGAAGTCCTCGCTCTGGCTCAGCAGGACGAGTGCGTAATGCGCCGACGTGATCCCGACCACAAGCAACAGGAAGACCCCCGAATGGATGTCGTTGAGGGGGAGGTCGTTGACGAGGAAATAGGAGAACAGTCCCGGGGCGGCGAAGACCGGGAAGGCCATCACCGAATGGAAAGGCCCCTTGGACTTGAACCGGAAGGGCTCGACGGAATAGGCGATGCCCAAAAAGGCCCCGACGAGGACCAGGAAGAGCAGGACAGGTTTCCAAGTAAGGAACAGGGAAATATGGATGGCAATGAGCAAGGCCAGTGCCACATGGACGATCACCAAGTTCCTGACGGTGTCCCTGCCGAAGCCTTTCACCGTGTCGGACAACTTCTTTTTATAGATCTCGTCGACCTTCCAGTCGGCCCAGCAGTTTATCATGAAACCTACATTGAACAGGAGGAAGAAGGTGATGAGCCCCTCGATGACGATGAGAAGATGCCACGGGTCCGTCAGGTAGGTCCAGTTGGATGCGCCCAAGAAGACGCCTATGAGGATGGCGACGCCCGTGGCCGGGAGGAACTCCCAGCGGGATATCGTCGCATATCTCTTGAGGAGGCTCTCCATCTTATCACACCAGCTTTTCAAGCTCCCCTCATCCGGGGTGGACCATGTGCTCCTCTACCTCGACCTGATTGGCGCCGACCCATTGGACCAGCACAACCTTTATCGCCAAGTTCTTGTCGAGGGTAATAAGGTCGAGGTAACCCTGGCCCGGCCAGACATTCGCGGGATAGAGCTTCTTTTCGAGGCTCAGGTTCAGGACCTGGAAGTCCTGATAGTACATCTCGACCATGAGCTCACCCTGCTGCTTCAGGTCCTTGTCATTGGTGACATTGAAATCGTAATCGATGCGTGTGTTCGTAAGGACCTTCTTGGCCGTTAGGACCAGCTTGGAGAAATAAAGCTTCGTAACCGTGATGTTGATCCAGTGCGATACCTGACGGTTATCATTGCAGATGACCGTGAAGTTGACGGTGTATGTCCCGATTTTATTGTACCTATGAGACGTATTGATTCCGGAATCGCCAGACTTGTCGCCGAAGTTCCAGTACATCGTCCTGATGTTCCCACCGCTCTTGACCTCAGCGGTGAAGTTCACCAATTCCCCGACATTTGCTACCATATTATTGTTATTAAGGATGTTGACATCCGGCACGGTACTATTAACCGGCTGGGTTGGCCCGTTCTGGGACAGCGGGAAGAAGATCCCCACGAACATCAGGGCGCAGACCATCACGACGCCCAACGCTCCGGAGGCCTGCCACCTTGGATGGTCGACGGTCTTGAGTGCCAGCCTCATCCTCTTTGGGTCGATCGAGGTCCCTCCCCTCGCCGGGCTCGCCCCTTGGAAAATCCTCCCGAGGCCTATGGCCGGACCAAGGAAACCGATGACAAGGATGGTCGGGACGAGTATAACGGCAAGCTCCGCGAAGAACGGATGGATTATCCCAACCTTGACCACGAGCAGGGATGCAAGGGTCACGGTGGTCATGAGCAGGCCGAGGACCAGCAGTGCCAGCGAGAACACGACGGTCTTCCTGACGCTGTAGCGGACCGATGGCGTCCGGATGTTGGACCTCAGGTCCTCGAAATAGTCCATGGCCTGGTTGCCGAACTCCAGCGAGTACATCGCCATCGTGAAGCCAGCTATAAACAACAGGAGCAGGAGGTCCAATTGGCCACTCAGGGTCACGACTATGAACGCCAGTGGCAGGAAGAATGCCGATGATGCAAGGGCAAGACCGTGGGCAACGCCCCGGGTCTTGAAGTGGAATGGCCCCATCGAATATCCAACGCCAAGGAAGAGGCCAAGGCCCACGAACAGCAAAATCAGGTAGTTGCCGGTCATCAAGAAGAGATGGAAGGTGAGGATCAGGGCGACCGCGACATGTGCGGCCAGCAAGGCCATGAGCCTGCTTTCGCCGATGACATCGACGGAGATGGCCACCTTGGCCTTGTAGGAGCTGTAGGTCGCGTCCAGCTTTCTGTCGGCCAGGGCGTTCGCCATGAACCCTGTGAAATACAGCAGGAAGAAGACGACCACGGTCTCAATGAACCTCAGGGATAGGAGCCCCTCCGGGCCTTGGAGCACCAGCAATATCGGTATCATGACCAATAGGACCTCGGCGGGCAGGTACTCGAACCTCGCGACCTTTGCGTAGGCCGCGAAAAAGGAGGGCCTGACCGGTTTCGATAGATGACTATCCTTAGCCACTCCCTCGAACATGGACTCCCATTCCCCCCTTCAAGGCGCCCCCCGCCCCCCCTCCTCCCCAAAGTTCAGCGAGACCATTTTATGATTTTCAAATATATTAATTTAATTGTAGTGTAATGTAACACAAAAAAGCGGTAACAAAAATGGGAAATTGGACAAAGAAAAATATTGGGACCGTCAATCAGGCGGTCCTCTTCCGTCATTCCTCCTCCGATTTGACCTCCTTCTCCTCATCGTCCTTGGCCATTTCCTTGTCCAGGGCGTCCTCGGCCTCTTCATCGATGGGCCTGACCGGGCGACCCTTGCGCCCGGTCTTTTTCTCTGGCTTGGACGGTTCCCTCATGAGCACCCAGATGATGACGATGATGACGAGCAGCACTATCAGGACGATGGCCGCGAACTGTGCCATCGAGAGGTTCGTGCCAAATACACCGGGGGGCTCGTTATGCACCTTGACGGTGACCTTCTCGATGGGCGAGGCCGTCCCTTCCTCATCTATGGCCCTGACGGACAGCGTGTGGTCCCCGTTCTTATAGTTCGTCGTCTTGAAGGTCCATCTCCAGCTCTCCGTCTGTTCTGCTATCTGCCAAGTGCCATCGTCCACCTTGATCTCGACCCTCGCGATGTAGTGGCCCTGGGCGGTCCTGTCCTGGTTCGCATTGCCCCATACCTTGACGTCCCCGCTGAGCGGCGGCAGATTGTTGACAGGGTACATCATCTTGGCGTGAACATCCTTCCATTTGTTCTCAATGATCACTGTTCTTGTGATGTTCGTCTTGTTCTTGCCATCGTAAGCGCTGACACTGAAGTTGTGGGCCCCGTTCGTGAAGTCCGTGGTCACCCATAGGAAGGACCAGGTATTGTTGCCAGTAGCGGTCCTCCAGTTGTCATTGCCTATCTCATATTCGACGGCAACGACAACGCCGTCCGGGTCCGACGCGGTCCCCGTCACATTGACCGTCCCAGCGATGTTCTGGCCGTCATCTGGCCACGTGATCGTGATTGTCGGTGGTTTGTTAAGGATCAACTTGGGCAGGACCGTCACATTTACCACAGCGCTCGAATTATGCTTGTATTGGTCCTCCGCGTGGAACTCGATCCGATGCTTCCCTACCTCCAGGGTTCCAATGAAGAACTTATGACTGTCAAGGAAGCCCGTGCGGTTCGAGAACCACGAGCACCTCATGGTGTCACCTTCCTTGTCGAATGCCGTCGCATTGAACTGTATCTGGTCCCCGGCGCGTATGATGTCCGTTGCCTTGGGGGACAAGATGGCGACCGTCGGTGGAAAGTTCGGCGGTTTCACCGTTATATTGACGCTAGTGGACCTATTGAAGTAGCCATTGCTGGCATAGAGGGCGATCTTATGGAGCCCCTTGGTCAGGAACTTTGAGAAGCCCGTCCCGTCGGCGATGGGGCCATCGATGTCCGATACCCAGTGGTACGAAAGGGCATAGCCGTTCGGGTCCGTGGACTTGGACGCATCGAAATAGATGCTGTCCGTCGTGTTGTAGGTCCTCCCGTCAACGGGAGAGGATATGACCGGATGCGGCGGCTTTGCATTCGTCTTTACCATTATGTCGACCGCGTCAGCGTCGCTCCTGCCTCCGGAAGCGTTCACCAGGAGCGTTATCCTGTGTTGGCCAGCGGGTAGCTTGCTGACGAAGCTGGGCGCGGGCCCCAAGGGACCGGAGATGTTGGATATCCAGTAGAACTGGATGCTCGCGTCATCGGGGGCGAGGCTGTCGAACGCGCTGAAGGGGATATTATCAGCGACCGTGAACTCTTGGCCCTCGCCGGGGCTCTTTATGCTCGCATAAGGGTTGTTCAACGGCGGTGAGTTGTATAAAAGTATCTGGCTCTTGTCGCCGACCACTAGCGCGCTGGTGCCGTTCCATGAGATGCCATTGATGGGCGATATCGTCGGGCACGGCATCTGTACCATGCCGTAGCCGGAGTATTTCAGGAAATACCCGTCGGCACCAGCGATGACCGGATAGATGCTGTTGGTCTTCCAGGCGATGACTATCAGCGTGGTATCATTGACCTCTGTGTCGACCTGCTCGAACGCATCGGCCTTGTACTTCAGGACGACCCCGCCCATGCCCGCGACCATTCCGTAGTCCCCATCGGGCCTGAACCTGATGTCCATGAGGGCCGTGAACACCCCCGTGACGATCCTCAAGCACTTCAATCCAGCCGGCAGGTACTTCGGGGCCGGGTCCTCATCGCATTTGAAGGACGTGCCGCTCGCACCCACGATCAAGGCATAGTCGTTGCCTGGATGGAACGCGACACTGAAGAGGTAGAATTGAGGCTGTCCCTCGGGAACGACGGTATAGAAATTGGTGCCATCGAACTTGAGCACCTTCCCAAGGGTCCCAACTATGAGCGCATATTGACCGTCGCTCCTCCAGTCGATGGACAGAAGGTTGATGCCGGAGACACCGGCCGGTAAGGAAACGATGCTCGACCCCTGGAACTTCAGCACGGTCCCGTCATCACCCACGATGATGGCATAGGAACTGTTCGGGGCCCAGCCGACGGCCCTGAGCGTGGTCGTGACACCTGTCTTAATCGATGAAAGGCCGGCCTTGGTGGTATATCTCAGGACATTGCCGTTGCTGCCGACGATGAGGGCCATGGAGCCGTTCGGGGCCCAGGCCACGTCCTTCCAGTCCGCCTGGAACGGGATGCTGCTCAGAAGTGTCCAGCCACCTCCGTTGACGAAATAATAGACGATGCCGTTCGTGCCGACGACCATCGCATCGCTGCCATGGTTCAGGAAGGAGACCCCCGTCAGGGCCTCGCTCGTCGGCGGGCTGATGTCCGTCAGGCTGCCCGTGGATAAATATTTCAGGGCCACACCGTCGACACCGACGATCATGGCATAGTTGTTGACACGGTCCCACTCGACGCCGAACAGGTCGTTATGGGTGATGCTGTTCGACACCTTCGTAACCACGCTGTTCTGGTACTTCAGGATGGTCCCGTTGCCACCGACGATCAGGGCCACTCCGTTGAACCAATCCACGGAATAGAGCATGTCCTTGACGCCCGAAGCTATGGTCGTGACCTTTCCGGTGGTCTCGTCGAAGGATAACAGGAGCCCGTCCTCGCCAGAGATGAGCCAGCCGCCAGTATCGCTGTAGGAGACGTTGTAGAGCCTCTTGTGGGTCCCGGAATCGATCCTCGCGAAGGTGGAGCCGTCATATTTCAGGATGAGGCCGTCCCATCCGCAGATGAGTCCATAGGAGCCGTCGGACATCCAGGCCACGCCCTGCAGGCGCGTCGATGTTCCCGGCTTCAGGTGGGTGGCGGCACCTGGCTCGTACCTCAAGACGGTACCAAAGTTACCGACGATGAGCGCGTAGTCGCCGCTGGGCCTCCATTCGACGTGCCATAGGTTATAGATCGTGTTGGATTGGACCGTTGCCCAATAGTTGCCCTGGCGCTCTATTATCAGCCCACTGAGGCCGACCATCACGGCCTTGTTCGAATTCGGCTGCCACATCACATCGCTGAACTTGTTGTTCGACGTTATCGGGTTCAACCAGGACCATGAGTCTGAGTTAGGGTATTCCTTGTACCTGCTCTCGGCTGACGGACCCGATCGGGTGCCATCCGTGCCCTTCACATGCCCAGCTAACGGCGTTGCCAGCTGCAGAGCCGAGAATAGCATCATCGACGCCACGATTGCCACCAAGGCCTTTGAGATGCCCCAAGGGCCCACCCTCCGACCCATCGATACCATCCGAATACCTCCTGTCGCTCCATACCATGCGCTTTTAGAAGATCCCGATCGATGAATGAATCATCTTCTGACTATTTATCATATTCCAATTATGAGAAGGAACGGCCTCAAGGCAGTATGTTCCTCAGCCGCTGCTTGGCCTTCTCGATCTCCTTTTCCCGGTCCTTCAACCGTTTCTCCTGCTCGATCAGATCGCTCTCCAGCGTCCTGAGGGCAGCCTCCTTGGCCTCGAGCTCCTCTCGGTCCCTGTCCAGGCCCGTTGTGTCCTTATCGACGGCAGCCATCTGCCGGCGGAGCTCGGCCTCGCGCTCCTTGAGCGTGTCCTCGAGCTCTGCCATCTTCCTCTCCGAGGCCTTCTGGGCCTTCTCCCTCTCCTTGAGGTCGCGCCTCTTCTCCTTCGTCAGGCCGTGCTCGAGCTGAAGGCGCTCCGTCTCCTTGCGCAGCTCCTCGGCCTCTGCGGCCACGACCTCCTCCCGGTGGTTGAGGTCGTCCCTGAGCGCGGAGAGCTTCTTGGCCTCCCGCTCGATCCCCTCGTCGCGGGCCTCGAGCTCCCTGGCCCTGGCCTCCACCTCCTCCTCATCTTCCGCGACCCTCTTCTGGGCGGCGGTGACCTCCTCGTGCCTGGCATCGAGCTCCTCCTCGAGCTCCAGGAGCTCCTCCTCCTTGCGTGCGAGCTCCACCGACCTCGCGTCCAGCTCGTCCCCGAGGCCCTTGACCCTCGCCCCCTCCTCCTCGACCTTGACCTTGAGCTTGTCCAGCTTGCGGAGGTCCTTTTTCAGTTCGGCCGACTCTGCCTTGACGCGTGCCCTCTCGGTCCTCAGCTCGGACTCGGCCACCTCGACCTCCTTCCTGAGCTTGGCGACCTTCTCCTCCCGCTCCGCCACCTCCGATTCCTTCTCGTTCGCGGCACCGCCCATATGCTCGACCTCCTCGAGCATGTGCTGGACCTCTGACTGCTTGACCTCGAGCTCCGAGGCCATCTTTGCCAGCCGGGCCTCGTCGTCCTTCATGACTTCCTCCCTCTGCTGGACCTCCTTCTCCCTGTCGGCGAGCTCCTCGGTCAGCCTGGCCAGCCTGTCGCCCTCGGCCTTGAAGACCCGCTCGCCCTTGCTGACATCGGTGATGCGCTCCTTCAGGTCCTTGGTCATGGCATTGCAGCGTGCCTCCATCTTCTCGACCTTGGACTCCCGCTTCATGAGGTCCGCATTGCGTGAGTTCAGGTGTTCCTCGAGGCCCTTGAGCCTGAGCTCCAGGGCCGAGACCTCCTTCTCCCTCTTCTCGACCTTCTCGAGGTTCGAGCTGAACTCTTCGCTGGTCTCGACGACCTTGACCTCCCGCTGCTCGAGGTCCTTGAGCCTGTCCTCGATCAAGACCCCCTTGCCCCTGAGCTCCTCCTCCTTGGCGCCGAGTTCCTTGGCCTTCGCGTCCAGGCCCTTCTCGAGCCTGACGAGCTCCTTCTCCTTCGCGAGCAGCTCGGCCCTCTTCTGCTTCTCGGTGGTGTCGACCTCCTCCTCCCGGACCTGCAGGGCCTCGATCTCCTTCTTGAGCTCGGCCCTTTCTTTCTCGATGGCCTTGCCCTCGGCCGCCAGGGACGCCCGGTGCTTCCCGACGGTCTCCAGATGCTTGTCGAGCTCCGCCCGGGTCTCCACCGCCTCGTCGATCCTCTTCTTGAGCTCCTCCTCTTTGAGATTGACATTGTATAATCTAAGACCTAGGTCCTTCTGGTCCTTCTCGACGGTGGATTCCGCCGACCGCAAGGACTCGAGCCTTTTGGTCATGTCCCCCTCGCGCTTGGCGAGGTCCTCCTTCGTGCTCTCGAGCTCGCGTACCTGCCTCGATGTGAGCTTCTCCGTCTCCGTGACCTCGAGCATGCGCGACTCGATGGCCTTCTCCTCGTCGCGCAACCTCTTGAGCTCCGCCTCCGCCTCGGCCTCCTTGGCCTTGATGTCGGCCGCGAACTTCGCGAGCCTTCCGTCCTCCTCTTTCAGACGCGACTCGGTCTCGGCGAGCTCGGTCCTCCTGCGCTCTAGTAGGGCCTCGGCCTTCTCGAGGCTGCCTTCCTTTCCCTTCAGCTCAGCCTCTTTCTCAGTGAGCTCGGTCTCTAGCTTCGTCACCTTCCCCTCGAGGAGCTCCAGGTTCCTCTCGCGGGCGATGAGCTTGTCCTCGGTCTGGGCCAGCTTCTTGGACCTCTTCTCGAGGTCCTTGTACTGCACATCGAGCGCCTTGGTCTGGGCCTGGAGCTCCTCCTCCTTGGCCTTCAGGGCGGCCTGTCCGTTCTCGAGCTCGCGTTGCCTCCTGGCGACCTCCGCCTTCTCCTCGTCGAGCTCCTTCCGGGATTGGACGACCCTGGACTGCTCGTCATCGACGGCCTTCTTGGCCCTGGAGGCCTCCTGGTTGGCGAGCTCGACGGACTGCTGGCCCTTCTCCAGCTCCCTAAGGGCGGCCTCCAGCGACCTCCGGTCGGCCTCGTAGGCCTTCTCCCTCTCCTTGAGCGATTTGATCTGGTCCCTCTGCTGCTGTCTTTGCTTCTCTATCTCGGTCTCTCGGGCCCCGATCTCCTTTAGCCGCAGCTGGACCTCGTCGGAGACCTTGGATATCTGGCCGCGTTCGCCCGTCAGGTTCCTGCGCTCCTTCTCGAGGTCCTCGGACTCCTTGCGCAGGTTCTCCCTCTTCTCCTCGAGCTCCCCGACGGACCGCTCGATGCGGGCCTCCTCGCCGGAGAGAAAGCCCTCGAGCTCCTTTTCTTTCTTCTCGATCTCCTCATGGGACTTGGCCAGGGTCTCCCTCTCCTTCTCGAGGGCTTCCAGCCTGTGAGTGCTCTCCTCGGTGGCGCTTGTCGCCAGGGCGTGCAGCCTTTCGATCTCCTTCTCCTTCTCGGCGAGCTCGCCCCTCTGCCTCTCTAGCTCCTCGCTCACGGACGCGAGTTCCGCCTCGCGCTGGGCCAGCCGGGCCTCGCCTCGTTCCTGCTTCCTCCGCTCTTCCTCGAGGGCTTTGTCCCTCTCGGCATGGTCTCGGTCCCTGGCCCTGGCCTCCTCCTCGGCCTTGAGCAGGTCCTTCTCCTTGAGCTCCACCTCAGCGATGCGCTCGACGCCCATGTTGCGGGCCTTGTCAAGCTCCTTGTCCTTCTCGGCGAGCTCCTTCTCGAGCTCCGCCATGGACTCCTTGGCCTTGGTGACCTCGGTCCCGACGCGCTTGATGTCCCTGTTGACCTTCTTCAGCTCGGTGGTGGCCTCCCTGAGCTCCTCCTCCTTGCCCCGGATTTTCTCGTTTATGCGCTTGAGCTCCGCGTCCTTGGTCGCGATGGCGTTCTGGGCCTTCTTGTCGGCGGCCTGGGCCTTGCCCAGGGCGGTCTCCAGGTTCCCTATCTCCTTCTCCCGCTCCTGGACCCGCCTCTCGAGGGTCTCGATGCGGTCCTTGTACTCGCCATCTAGCTCGACCCGGGCATTGTTCTTGGCCTCCTCCTTCTTCCGGGCCTCCTCCTGGGCCTTCTCGAGCGCCTCGAGCTCGGTCTTCTTCTGTGCCGCCAATTCCCTTAGTCCCATCCTATGCCTCACACACCAAGCTTCTTGAACAATCTCTCATAAGATTCGTAATCGCCACTCTTGACGAACTCCTGGACGAACCTCTCGGGCAGCTTGCCCAGCAGGTCGTCGAGCACCTTTAACACGGCCTTGACCTCCTCCACATCCTCCTTCCTGAGGCCCTTCATGAGCTCCTCGGCCTTGGCCGCAGCCTCGTTCAGCTTCTCCTCGAGCTCCAGGACATGGACCTCCTTCTTCTCCAGGGCCTCCGCCTTCTCGGCGAGCTCGGACCTCACCTTCTCCATCTCTTCCCTGATGCCATTGAGCTCCTCCCTGAGGTCCTTCTCGACGCGCTCCAGGTCTGCCTTCTCGCGCGCGATGTCCTCGAGCTCCCTGATCCTGGAATCCCTCTCCTTGAGCTCCTTCCTCAGGTCGGCCAATGCCTTCCTTTCGGCCTCGAGCCGCCCCTCGTTCCTCTTGAGCTCGCCCTCGACCCGCTTGGTCTTCTCCATGAGCCCGTCCCGCTCGGCCTCGATGCCATTGAACCTGGCATCCATCTCCTCCTCCTTCACCGAGAGCTTGCTGAGGGTCTCCGCAAGCTGGACCTCCTTGTCCTCGAGCTTGGTGCTCATGTCCTCCCTGACCTGCTTCAGGTCCGTGTCCCTATCCTGGAGCTGCTTCCTCAGGGTCTCGATGGCCTTCTCGTACTCTTCCCTGGCCTCCTCCATGGACCTCTTGACCTCGGACTCGTTGTCCTTAAGCCCCTCGAGCTCAGTGACGAGCTCCTTCTCCCTGGTCACGTACTCCTTCCTGGCCTTCTCGAGCTCCGCATGCCTGGCCTCGATGCTGGCCTTCTCCGCCTCCAGGGCCCGGATCTCCTCCTCGTACTCCTCGACATCCTTGGATTCACCCTCGGGGCCCTTCCCCTTCTTCAGGGCCTCTTCCCGGGCCCCAAGCTCCTTCTCGCGTTTGTCGAGCTCCTTGGCCCTTTCGTCCAGGCTCTTCAGGGCCTCCTCGCGGAGCCTCACCCGCTCCTCGGTCCTCTTCAGCTCGGCCTCGCGCCTCTCGAGGTCCTTGATGTCCTTGTCTATCTGTTCCCTGTCCTTGGCGACAACGCCGAGTCCCGTGCCGATCCCAACGACGGTCTTCCGGCCGTCATCTAATGTAGGGCCTGGCGATACGGTCGGGTCGGATGTCGGGCCCGTCGTCGGTGACGGGGACTTCGCCTGCGTCTTGTCGGAAAGTATGTCGTCGAGGAGGTCCCTTTTATTGGGCTTTTCAGCGGCGGGCGGTTTCGGCGGTTCCTTCTCGGCCGGAGGGCTCGGTACCTCGGCCGGTCGCGGTGCCTGACCGGCATCAGCCCCGCCCTCGCGTTTCGCCTTGGCCTTATCCAAAAGACCCATCTGTCACCCTCTCTGATCTCGAACGGCTCACTTCTTACCCTCGTCGACGAGCTTGTAATGCTTCATGATCTTGTCGTAGAGGTCGAACTCCTTCGATTGCGCGAACTCCGTGATTATGGACTCGGGCAGCTTTCCCAACAGGTCGTCCAGCACCTTCAGTAAACGCTTGAGGTCCGCGTGTATGTCCCTCTGGCCCTCGACCTCCTTGACGATCTTGTCGAGGTTCTCCTTGGACCTATTGACCTCCTCTTCGAGCTGCTTGATGCGGTCCTCTCGCCGTTTGATCTCCTCGCTGGCCACCTCGTCCAGATGGGCCTTGGCCTTGAGGTGCTGCTCCATCTCGAGGACGCGCGCCTCCCTGAGCTTGAGGTCCTCGATGAGCTTCAGGCGCTCCGAGACCTCCTTCTTGAGCTCCTCTTCCTTACTAATGAGCTCCTCTTCCTTCTTCCTGAGGCGGTCCTCGGTGTTCGCGAGGACGCGGCGGAACATCTTCTCCATCTCGTGGAGCTTCTGCTCCCGCTGGCGGCTCTCCTCCCTTTCCTTCTGGAGGGCCACCATCTGCTCCTTGAGCTCGACCTCCCTAGTGGCCAGAAGCTTTTCCTTTTTATCGAGCTCGGTCTTCAGTGTCTTCTCCTTTTGGTTGAGGTCCTCGTTCTTCGCCTTGAACTCGTCGTCCCTGTCCCTCTGCAGCTTTGAGAAGACCTCGTCCATCTTGAGGAACTTCTCCTCCTCCTGTTTGATCTCCTCTCGCTCGAGCAGCTTCTCTTCGATCTCCTGGCGGATCTTCTCCTCGCGGCCCTTGAGGGCCTCCTCCACCTTCGTTATCTTCTTCTCGTCGATCGAGAGGGCCTCTGTGACATCCTCCTCTGGGCCATCCTCGACGACGATATCCTTCGAGGCCACGGTCTTGAACGCTTCCCCCGCGCCCACCAGGACCCCGTCGACACCGGGCTGGTCCATGACGCCGGGCTTCTCCGTACCGTCGGGGGCAGTGGGGGGCCTGCGCGCGACCTCGGCCATGAACTTCTGCATGTCGATCCTGCAGTTGTAGAACTTCTCGACGATGGCCGAGATGCTCTCCCGGGCCTCGCTCGGGAATGAATAGAGCTTCAGGACGCAGCGGCGGCTCTGCGTCATGTCGAATATCTTGGGCAGGGCGTCCTGGCCAAAGGCCTGGACCTGGTCGTGGAGGAAATAGGCCGACTCTGGCTTGCCCGACATAATCATTATCAACCCGTTGGCCGGCATGGGACCGACCTTCATGGTGACCTTGATGTAGCCGTTGAACCTCTCGGCGGAGTTCTCCTGGAGCATGCTCTTAAGGGCCCCCTCACCGCCGTTGATGGCGGTAATGAGGTTCGCCCTCGGGAGCTTCATTAGGTCGCTGTCCATGCTGGTGGGCCCAGGGCCCTTGTCCCCGTCCATCATCCTACACCTTTTCCGTCGATATAAAGCATCGGCCCTCAAAAACGCTGGGCCGTTCAATCACCGATGGTCCTCTTGATCTCCTCGAGGTCCTTGACCTTCCTCGATATGCTCTCCTCGCGGTCCTTCAGGATACGCTCCCTCTTCTTGAGCTCACGTTTCTCGGCCTTGATCTGTGCGTGTAGGGCCTCGAGCCTCTTCCTCTCCTCGCGGACCTCGCGGGCCTCCTTCTCTATGGCCTGCTCCCTCAATTCGACCTGTCCGTGGCGGTCAGAGATGTCGTGCTCCTGGCCGTCGAGCTCGGCCCTGCGGGCCTCGAGCTCCTTTATTCTGTCCTCGACGGCGGCCTTATCGGCCTCCATCTCCTGTCGGGCCTGGTCCAGGCTGTGCTCCATGGACTCGAGCTCGGACTCCTTCTCGAGGATGGTCTCCTTGGACTCTTCCATCTCCTTGAGGCTCTCCATGATGTCGTCCTTCTCGCGCTCGAGCACGCTCTGTAATTTCAGGAGCTCCTCCTCCCTCTTCCTGATGGAGTCCTTGAGCTCCTCCAAGCTGTCGTCCTTGACGACCAACTTGTCCTGGGCCTCCTCGAGCTCCTTGGCCTCGTGGTCGAACTGCTCCAACTGGCCCTTGAGCTTGGTCTCTTGGGCCTCGATGTCGGCCATGTGGGCCTTGAGATCACGTTCCTTCCGGTCGACCGCCTTGACCTTGTCCTCGAGGCCGCGCCGGTCCTCGTGGACCTTGCGCTCCTCCTCGGCGAGGGTCTGCTCCCTGAGGACGACCTCCTCATCGCGCTTCCTCAGGACCTGTTCTAGCTTCTCGAGCTCCTTGCCTTGGCCGGTCACCTGCTTCTTCAGGTCCTCGAGCCTCTCCTTCTCCTTGGCCAGGCGCGACCGGCTGGCCTCAAGGTCCTTCTGGCCCTTCTCTACCTTCTTCTCTAGTCGCTGGAGATCCAATTCCCTTCTGCGGACCTCCCCGTCCTGGGCCCCGAGCTCCTTTTCGCGGACCTTGACCCTCTCGTTGAGGGCCTTCAGGGCGGTCTCCCGCTGGTCAATGTCGCCCTCCTTGCCCTTCAGGGATGCATCCCTTTCGTTGAGGGCTTCCTCCTTCCGGGCGGTCTCCTCCTCGAGCTTCTGCAGGCCGTCCATCTTCTCCTTTAGTTTGGCCCATTCCGCCTCGAGGCCGGACACCTGTTTCTTGAAGTCCTCCTCGCGCTTCGCGAGGTCCGTCTCCGCGTCCCAGAGCTCCTGGAGCTTCTTCTCTATCTGCTTCTCGTTCTCCGAGATGGATTGTGATTCGGTGCCGATCCTCTTCCAGACCGCGTCGAGCTCGTCCCGCTCCTTGTCGAGCTTCTCCCTCTCGCGCGTCAGGGCCCTCTCGCGCTTCTCTATGTCGGCCTTGAGCGTCTCCACGTCATCGCGTTCCTTCTCGAGCTCCTTGACCTTGAACTCGAGCTCCTCCTCGCGGTTCTTGAGCTCCTCCTCGCGCTTCATGAGCTTCCATTCGGTCAGCTTCTTCTCGTGGGCCTCGATGGCCTCCTGGTCATCGTCGTCCTTCTCCGAGACCTTCTGTATGACGGCCAAGGACCCGGTGCGAACGTTCTCCATCTCCTCGTCCCGCGAGGCCAGCTCCTCCTCGAGCTCGACCCTCCTCTTGACCTCGTGCTCTAGCTCCTCCTTGAGCTTCTTCACCGCATGGGGCTCGACCCTAGATGCCCCTTCGTCGATTTCGACCCTGGTCCTTTCCGTGGTAATGTCCCGTACCGGGCCGCCTCCCTTCCTTATCAGGGTCTCTGACATGCGCCGGATGTTGAAGTCCCCGGCCTCGATCCTGGTGTCGGGAAAGATGTTCATGACATGGTCCACCCGGATGGTGGATGATTTGTACTGGAACGAACGCACCTCGATGGAGCACTTGGGGTCCATGCAGTCCTGGACGATGGAACCGAGGCTCCCGGAACCCTTGACCTCGTCCTCGTACGAGTAGGATGCCATGGCAGGTAGGCCGTCCTTGAGGACGATGGCCCCCTCCCCGTAGTCCATGCCCTTGCGGAGGGTGATCTTCAGGTATCCGCTGAACTTGCCTTCTTCGAGCTCCATGAGGAGGTCCCGGAGGACCCATTGACCTCCTTGTACTGTTCTCACGAGCTTACCGCTGGGCAACCTCAACATAATCACCAACGGACCGATATTTGAAGCATTAAGGATTTGGTTATATATAAGGTTTAAATGTACAAACTATATATAAAAAATCAACATGAATAACCAACCTATCAGGAATTTTCCACTGTGTTTTAAATATTATAGAATGGATTTGGTCCATGTATCGTACAGCAAGGAGTCCTGAAGAGGCCCTCCGATGGAAACGAAAGGTCCATACCTCATCGCTTTGGCCCTGACGGCCACCATCCTGATTGCCTCGGCCTTTCCCGTCGAGGCATTGGTCCAGGTCACCCCCGATCGGCCCACCCACGAGGATGATATCAAGATCAACTACACGCCCGGCCCCGCGGATAATACCACTGTCGTCAGGCTCATCCTGAACATAAATAATACAACGACCAAGGACCTGGACATCACCAAACATCGCAACAATGTCACCGGGACCTACACCTACGACCTCGGGGTCCTCGCCCAGGGGACCGCCATCTCCTATTCGGTCATCGCCTGGAACATGACCGTTGGCGAAGGCAACATCTCCGTGGCGTCGGTCATCGATGTCCTGTGGCACCGTGACCTGCAGGAGGCAAAGGCCTTCGCCAGGCGCCTGGGCCGGCCCCTGCTCCTGCTTTTCTGGACCGAGGGCGAGAGGTCCAGCTTTGACATGATCACTAAGACCTTCGACGATGTGCGTGTCCTGAACCTCACCGCCTCCTTCGTGTGCGTGGACCTCAAGCTCGATGACGGACCGGACCTTGCGCACCAATGGAACATAACCTTGGCGCCGACCCTGGTATTCCTCGACAACAGGTCCAACGAGGTCCATCGGGTCACCGGCCCGCTCACATCAGACCAGCTCCTCGCCCATATGAGATACGCCCTCGGGACGGGGCCTCGACCCAAGGAAAAGGTCAATGGATTGTACGGTGACCCGACAAGGAACCTTCTGATAGCCACCTTCCTGCTCTTGGTGGTCGTAGGCGTCATACTGTTCAAGGCCCGATGGCGGTCTCGGAGGCCATATTAAAAAATGATGCCACGGGCATTGAACGCATAACCTAGGAACAGGCCTTCGAAACGATTAAATATAGAAAGGATATATTCAAGTCTCGCGAATGTAATAACGGATATAACCCAGGTATGGATTATCAGAGAAGGAAATGGTGATAAAAGATGTACCAGCAGCAGCCTCAGCAGCAGTACCAGCAGCCTCAGCAGCAGCCTCAGCAGCAGTACCAGCAGCCTCAGCAGCAGCCCCAATACCAGCAACCGCAGCAGGCCCCCGCAGCGCCACCCCCGACGGCCGCACCACCGGCCGCACCGCCTGCCCAGCCATCGAAGGCCAAGGTCCTCGGCGAACAGTTCAAGAGGATCATCGGCACGATGGGATATGCTGTCAAGAACGACAAGGAGATCCCGAACGGTTGGACGCTCGGCTTCAAGAACACCCAGAAGATCAACAAGGGCGATGTAATAAACTTCGATGTGACCATCACGGCCGTCACGGCCCCGCCCCCATCGACCCCGGGCCAACCCCCGGTCCAGCCGACGGCAGGCAGCCACAACATCGGGGTCGCCACCGTCGCCAAGAAGTCCTTCTTCAGCAAGGACAAGAAGAACTTCACCCACTGGATCGACATCACGAACTTCGTCGGGGATGACATGGCACCGAGGCCCGGCATCGACGACCAGATCAAGAAGTGGATGCTCGAGGACGGGATCCAGAAGCCCCCCGCACCACCGGCGGCACCGCCGGCCCAGCCACCGGCCCAGCCAGTGGCTCAGCCCGTGGCCCAGCCCCCGCAGCAGCCGCAGTACCAGCAACCGCAGCAGCAGTATCAGCAGCCGCAGTACCAGCCGCCCCAGCAAGGCGCCCAGCAGACCTATGACCCGGCGCAGCAGCAGGGCTATGTGGACCCGAACCAGCAGTACGCCCAGCAGCAGCAGCAGTGGCCCCCGAAGCCGACCCAGTGAGTCCGTCGGGGACCTCTTCTTTTATCTTTTCGATTTTCCTATTTCTTCTTTTCAAACCCCCATTGAAAATTTTATATGCCGCCACCCTCTTCCGAAGGTCCGTGTACATCGGCATCGACGATACCGACTCGAGGAAGGGCATGTGCACGACGTACCTTGCCCTGGAGCTGGTCAAGGAGTTCGAATGCGAGCTGGACCTGATAGGTCACCCTAGGCTCGTCAGGCTCAACCCGAACATACCATGGAAGACCCGTGGGAACGGGGCAGTATGCGTCAGGCTCGGCCTCGGTAAGGGCGAAAAGAGGACGATAGGCCAGCTCGATGGCCGGCCGGTCCACATGTGGTCAGAGGATGGCTCCTCCGGGACCTCCAAGGATGTCCCGACGGTGAAGGAGGTCCTCGGGCGCGTCAGGGCCATCATAGAGGAATATGCCCACCTGGACGAGAAAGGGACGGACAGCGGGATATTCATCTCGGAGAGAAGGCCTCCCAGGGCTTTGTATCTGAAGGCCGTCCGCGAGGTCGTCAAGATATCCGAGGCCAGGGCCGGGCTCCCAAAGGGCTCGCTCTTCAAGGCCTACAACACTGGCCGCGGCATCATCGGTGCATCGGCCTCGGTGGCCTGGGTCCCGAAGGACCACACCTTCGAGGTCCTCGTCTACAGGGAGAGGGACCGTTGGGGGACGCCCAGGGATGTCAACATCGATGATGTCAAGCTCCTGGATGAGAGGTTCCCGTCGACCTTCAACAACTACGACGTTAGGAACCAGCATGCCACCGTCGTGCCTGCGACACCATGCCCGATCCTTCTTGGTATCAGGGGCGACGACCCGGGCGTCCTTCCCGATGCCATGCGGAGCATCCGCTCGGAGACCAAGGACCGCTGGGTGGTCTTCGAGACCAACCAGGGGACCGACGACCACATGGTCCGCCGCCGCACCATCGAGAGGTACCAGAGCGGCATCCTCCAGGGAGCCATCAGGGACAGACCCCACGATATCCAAGGTGGGCACGTGCTGTTCGACATGATGGTCCTGCCGGACGGTCCGACATACACTTGTGCGGCCTATGAGCCGACCAAGGAGTTCAGGCATGTCGTCAGGGCCCTCGCCCCCGGCGATGTCCTGACGGTCTATGGCTCGAGGACCTCGACCAATCCGGAAACGGTCAACCTCGAAAAGCTCAGGATCGAAAGACTGGTGGGACTTACCACCAAGGTCGGGAACCCGAGATGCCCCAGTTGTGGAAGGTCCATGAAGTCCATCGGCCGATGCCAGGGTTACCGCTGCCGAAAGTGCGGTATAAAGGACAGGGATGTCGGGGCAAGGCCCACGGTCATCGAGGAGAAGAGACCCTTGGCCACGGGCTTCTACGAGGTCCCGGTCTGCGCCCGGCGGCATCTTTTCAAACCATTGAAGAGGATGAGGGTACCATCCTCCGAACGGAGTTCGAGCTCACCGAAAAATATATAAATCAATCCGCCCCGCACACCAGTCAATATATAAATATTTCTTAACAGATAAGGAGCCGAAAACAGGCCATGTATGGTCTGATGGGGGTTCTGATATGGACCGAGGAAAGAACAAAAAGATGCTTGCGATAGTTCTGACGACGATAATGTTGGGGGCTAGCCTCGCGACCGTGAGCGCGGCATTGGTACCTGCCATGGACCAGACGGCCAAGGAGGTCAAGGCCACTGGTTCTGGGACCAACCCGCTGACAACGGACAAGACCGAACCGGCATCCTATCTGAAGGATGTCCCAGCAGGAACGGCCAAGTCCACGGGCTCGACACCGATACCTGACAAGCAAGAGCCGGCATGGTTCGACCCGCCGAACGTGCCTGAGATCGCCCAAAGGAACGCGGCCAAGGACAGCAGCAGGATATATGTCGAGTCGAACGAGGACCATGTCGTCCTCGCATTGGGCACGAACACAACGGGCTTCAAAAGGTTCCCCGCGGCAGACCCCAACATGACGGATGGCCTAAAAAGCGGTCAGTCCATAACCCTCACGGTCCAGCTCGCGGACGGGCTGATGGACAACATCACGCCCATCTGGCAGGGAGGCATCACTTCCAATCACGGCATAGGTGGCAATGGCCCCGGCCCGACCATAACGGTCACATGGACCTGGAAGGATTCAAATGGCAACCCCGTCAAGACAGGTGCAAGTGGGTCGTCCTTCCAAGTCCAATACAACGACGGGACGCCAGGGAACAAGAACATCAATGGGTCTTACCAGTTGGGACCATTGGCCCCGACCCTGAGCCCCGCAGGCCTTTCGAAATTGACCTTCTGTTTCGACGGTGTCCCTGCGATCCCGCCTTATAGCGGCAAGGTGTACCCGGCGAACGGCAAGCCCCCTGGGAGCTGCGATGTCTATCCAGTTTACATCCAGCACGACGTGGTCCCGACGGTGGCGGTCACCCCCGACCCCGCCAATGCCGGGGACGCGGTGACCATCAGTGGGACCGTCAAAGACGACGAGAAGCAAGCCGTCCCCAACGAGGGCCTCGTGATCTCCTATGAGAACCCCAAGGGCCAGTATACGACCATCGGCCAGAAGATGCCCGCCGGGATGTACCTGGACGATGTCGTGGTCATGGCCGGCCCCACGGAGATACTGAACGACAACTTCGAGGAGGGCTTCGATGCTAAGACCTGGTCGCACTCCGGGCAGTTCGATTCGTGGGAGGATGCGATACCAGCCCTCGGGCCAAAGGGCTGCCACTCCCCTGTCAAGTGCGCAGGGACCGGCGTGAGCCGCGGTGCCTACGAGCTCCAGACGGACAGTTATCTGGACACCCCCAACCTGAACCTGTCCGGCTTCGGCACGGCGACCCTCAACTTCTGGTACTGGCTCGACATTGCACAGAACGACAAGGTGCAGGTCGAGGCCACACCCGATGGCGGCCTGCACTTCTATACCCTCCAGGCCGCGTTCACCAAGTCCCAGCTGACCTGGACGAACGTCGTCATCGACCTGACCTCCATACCTGACCCGAAGAAGCCGACCCAGACCATCCAGTTCGCCGGCCAACCGAACGTCAAGGTCAGGTTCCATATAATATCGATAGGTTTCTCGATATACACGGACCCGGAAGGGGATTATACCTTCTCTTACACTGTTCCGCGGGAGAGCATCCCGGCCAGGCACAATATAAAGGTCGTGCACCCGAAGACCCATCTCTATCTCGGAGCCCTGACCAACACTTCCTTAAGGGTCCGGAGGATCACGCACTTCGAGTTCATAGCTGACAATGCCTCCCAGGTGGCCTTCAGGAACAAATGGGTCGACCCCGAGATGAAGGCCAAGCTCGTGGACAACATGGGTGAGGTGCCCCTGAACAGCATCGAGGGCCTGCCCCAGTCCTACCTCGTCCGGGTGTTCTGGAACCCTGTGCTCAACGACATCACCCAGATCCCCGTCTCAGTGGACTCCAAGACCATAACCTTGGGCTCCTCCAACGAGAGCCGCAACGGATGGGTCCTGGTGTCCTACCTCGTCCCACTGTCACAGCCGCTCGGTTATGCGGGCGTCCTGTTCAAGTATGACGGGTCGGACTATTACAAGCCGGTCAGCAATACGACCAGCTACGCTGTCAAGGCCCACACGCAGATTAACGCCCCGCCTCCGGAGCAATTGAAGTTCTACAGAGGCAGTAACATCAACCTGATAGGGACGCTGGTCATCGTCCCATCGGAATCCCAGGTCGACCCCAAGGGGGACCCGGTCCCGTACAAGGACATCAGGATCTACTGGGAGTCCAAGGAGCTGACCAGGGCCACGACCGACAAGCTTGGCAAGTTCGCCAGGGCCTTCTACGTCGTAACATCCTATGCCCTGGGTAGGGTCCAGGTAAGGTTCGTGTTCGAGGGCGACTTCCCGTACATGCCCATCGATGCGTCCTTCAACATGTCCGTGGTGAGCCGCACCTACATCAAGTTCATCAGCGACCATTACTTCAAGGAATACAAAGGAACGACCATCACGATCAAAGGGGCCATCGCGGACGACCTGGGCACGGCCATACCCGACATGCCCGTGATCATAACGAAGGTGCAACGTGGGAGCGAGAAGACCCTCGGCAGGGCCACATCCGGCGGTGATGGGTCCTTCTCGATGAAGTACAAGGTGCCCTTCGAGGACCGGGTCGGCAACCTGACCATATCCGCCAGGTTCGACGGCACAGACAAGTTCGAGGCGAGCACAAATAAAACGAACTATACCGTCATGGTGGACACCACCATCGTGCGCGTCGATACCACGTTCGATGTGGTCAGAGGCTCGCAGATGACCCTGACCGGGCTGTTGTACGAGGACTGGTCCGGTACGCTCGGCTACATGGTCCCGTTCGAGGCCGTCACCATCACCCTCGGAAGGGTCCCGCTGACCACCGTTCTGACCGACATCGACGGCAACTTCTCGGTGAGGTCCTTCGTGCCCAATCAATTAGAGGTGGGGGCCACGGAGGTCCGTCTTTCGTACAACGGGAGCCAGTTCTACACATCCAGCCACAACTCATCGACGCTGTATGTCCGGAGCCACACCCTCTTGAGGTTCGCGAAGATATTCCCGAACCAGACCACATTCGACAAGGACGGCACCATAGGTGGAGAGGTCCAGCTCACAGACGACATAGGCAACCCGCTCGGAAACCAGACGATCAAGATTTTCTGGGCCAAGCAGGGCGAGGACCCCGTCGCCGTCGCCACGGACAGGTCGAAGGAGATAAAGATAAACAAGACGGACAACTCGGGCAAGGTCTACTTCAACATAACCTACCATGATGGCATCCCGCAGGACAATGTCCAGCTGGAGAACCGTTCCTTCTATGCCATCTTCGACGGATATTTCATAAACACGACCTTCGGCATCTCGTCCGAGATCCTCATACACTCGATGGCCAACCGCACCTTCCAATACCGGGTGTACGCGAAGCTGATACCCCAGAACTACTTCCTGCTGATATTGCTGCTGGTGGTGTCCATAGTGTGCGTCGTCGTAGGATATATGTTCTACGAGATGAACAAGAGGCGGGCGCTGCGTGGCATGCAAACCATCATCAGGAAGGCCGCGGACCAACTGGTCGCAGGCAACGAATACGCTGCGGTCATATTCAAGGCCTACCGTAAGCTCGCCGCCAACATGAAGAGGTACGGCTACATGAGGCGGGACAGCGAGACGTTCCGTGAGTTCGAGGATGCCATCCGTCAGGCACTGCCCATCGACCAGCACGCCATGGACGACTTCATAGCGGTGCTCGAGGAGGCCAGGTACTCCAGCCACGAGATGGGTGAGCCGGACAGGGACCGAGCCATTGAATCCCTGAGGCGCGTCCAGTTCTCGCTGGAGAAGATCGTGCTCTCGGAGGACCAGCTGAAGAACATCCAGACCAGGGCCGCGGAGCTCTCGGCCGCGGACGAGGCGGAGCCCATCATCATCGTCGACGGGAAGAGGGTCGGTGGCCCAGTGGCCGCGCCCCCGAAGCCCGGTGCCGGCGTACCTCCGCCGAGGCCTGGCGCTGGAGCGCCTCCGCCGAAGCCTTACGCCGGAGTGCCTCCGCCGAAGCCCATGGGACCGGCGAAGTAGGAACAAGTGTGTCGGGGCCCGGGTAGACCCCGGGTCCCTTCTTTCTTTTTATTTTCACCTTCTTTTGCATGAGATTCTCAACAATCTTTTTTACTTTACAACAACATCCCCAGTATCAGGAGCGTTGATGCAAAATGGTCGAGGAGCCTGTCTGCGAGGTGCCAGCCTTCGAACTGATCGAGGCGGAGGTCGAGGCCATACTGAAGGACATGAGGACCATTGCGGTCGTGGGCATCTCCGATAAACCGGACCGGGATTCGTCCAAGGTCGCACAATACCTCCAACAGAAGGGGTTCAGGATCATCCCAGTCAACCCGACAATTAAAGAAGTCCTCGGCGAGGTGGCCTATCCCGACCTGCGGTCCATCCCGAGGTCATTCTTCCCCATCGATGTCGTTGACATCTTCAGGAAACATGAGGCCGTGCCCGAGATCGTCAGGGACGCGATCATCATCGGGGCCAAGGTCGTCTGGATGCAGGAAGGCATTATGAACAATGCTGCAGCCGAGGTCGCGAGGACGGCCGGCATCAAGGTCGTCATGAACCGGTGTATAATGAAGACATATCGGGCGTACCTTGGAGAGAAGAGGAAGGACGAAGACCTTTAGAAATAAGAGATGGACCCCACCATCCTAACCGATGAAATAAGTAGCAAGTTCATTAATCGATATGATGCCCCCAATCATCTTTTCCTGACGCCTCGCGGAATCAGGCCGATCTCGAAATCCCCTCTTGCACATCTGGAGGCCTGGCTTTCAGTCCCGGGTCTGTAGGCCGCGCAGACACCATCCCTAGTTCCTGGGCAAGGACGGTTAAGATATGCGCATAGGTATTCTTTCATTATCGCTCCAATGAACACGTATCTTTCTGTAGGTATAAAAATGTTGTTAGAAATTTTTCTACATTTCGTTGTTACTTATGTTGATATGTCTTGTTGTCATTTTCGGGGACATGACACTCGAGGGCAAGGGCAAGATCTATTGTCATGCCAGGAACCGCGTCATCATCTACATCCCTGCGGCCGTTCATCGTGATTCTGCGTTCCCTTTCAAGATTGGAGAAGAGGTCGTGGTAAGGATCGAAAAAAAGCGGCTTGTGGTCGAACCGAAGAAAAAAGTAGGTATTCCGATCAGCATAGAGGAAAGGAAGCTCTCCACAATCTCGGGCAGATGAGATTATAATGTTAAATGGGCCCGGCCGGATTTGAACCGACGACCAACCGGTTATGAGCCGGTCGCTCCACCAGCCTAAGCTACGGGCCCATCGACTGGATTGTCACAATCTAAAGCCGTTTTCAGACGATATACTGGCAGAGGGGTTTAATCTTTTTGGTCATTATCGCTGTCCCTCGCATGGGTAGTGGTCTGTCGACCAAGGCCCATCCAATATTTAACCCTGAAATTTGCTTCACCATCCGTGGACCTCGGTAATATTCACATTGACAACCCCTTTGTCCAGGCCCCGCTGGCCGGTATCACGGACCCGCCGTTCCGGACCATCGCCAGGCGTTTCCACTCAGGCCTCCTCTTCTCGGAAATGATAAGCGCTGAGGCCCTTTGCCGTGGGAGCAAGCGGACGAGGACCTACTTCCAGGTCGATGAGGTCCATCATCCGATCGTGCTTCAGCTCGAAGGTTCCAAGGCCGAACGGCTGGTAGAGGCCGCAAGGTTCGTCGAAGACATTGGAGCGGACATCGTGGACATCAACTCCGGATGCCCGGACAGGAAGCTCGTCCGCGATGGCGCTGGAGGAGCGCTTCTAAAGGACCTGACCAAGCTCGCTCACATCGCCAGGTCGGTGGTCAAGGCCGTTAAGGTCCCTGTGTCGGTCAAGCTAAGGCTCGGTTACGACAAGGACAATTCCATGGAGATACTGAAGGCCTTGGCGGACACGGGCGTCGCTTTCCTCACCTTCAACGGCTATACCGTCATCCAGAGGTTCAGCGGGAAGAGCGATTGGGAGGCCCTGAGGAGATTGGTCGAGGCCGGGATGGACATGGGCATGCCGATAATAGCCAACGGCGGTGCCACCGACGAGGCCAAGGCCGTCGAGATGCTTAAATGCACGGGGGCGGTCGGAGTGATGATCGGGAGGGCCACAAGGGGCCGGCCCGACCTACCCGGCACTGCCCAATCATTGCTCGAGACGGGGTCCTTCAAGAGGATGGGCCATGACCAGCTCGTGAGGACCATCCACGACCACGCCGCCCTTGAGGCCAAGGTCTACGGCGAGACGAAGGGCATCCTCCGCATGCGCAAGCTCGTGCATTGGTATCTGAAGGCCGCACGGATACCTACCTCGAGACTAGATATCAATGCATTGACCACGATGAAGGAACTGGACGCCCTCGTCGATAATGCGATGGCCACCAAATAACGGGCTCAATAGGACCTGAGCAGGTCGAACAGGTTCTTGGGCTGCTTCTCTATAAGTTCCTTCAAACTGTGGTCTATCTTGCCGAGCTTCTTATTGTCCCCGTCCCAGTTCTCAAGGATGGTGGCGTACTTCTTTTCGACATGGCGGAGCGCCTCCTTCATGTCATCCTTGAGCTTCTCGGTCACATTGCCTCTCACGACGGTGGAAAGGTATGCGAAGATGCCCCGCTCGATGATGATGGTCTGGTCGCCGTACTTCATCTCCTGCAGGCTGCTCTTCTCGCGCCCAGAGAAGGAATCCTTCACGAACTCCTGGATGGCCGTGAGCATGCTTGCGAGGATGTCCTTGTCTATCTTGCTGGCCTCCCCACTTCCTGTCAGATGGGTCACGAGCCGACCATCGTTGAAGATCAGGAACACATCATTTATCACGTACTTGTGGAACTTGATCCGCCTGTATACATAGAAAATGCTTGCGGTAGCGATTATGGCCAGAGGTATCCCGGCATAGAGATACCATGCGATCCTGTCTGGAATGGTCACTACCGTTGGCCCTGGTGGAGGACCGGTCTGATTGACCTTGTATGTGAAATTGATGGGATATGAGCTGACGGGAATGCCCTTGGCATCTCCGCTGATCTGTCGCGCGTAGAATATTACCTGTATGTTCTGGTCCTTCGTGGCATCCCGGGGGGGAATATAGAATACCCAAGTCCTTCCATAATTGTCTATCTTATATCCAATATCGATACTACCATGATTGTCGGTGAAGTTCAGCGGGTCATGCTCCTCATCGTAGTAACAGTCCGATATGGCAACCTGCCATCCATGGTCATGATCGATGATCGTTGGCACATTGACTAGACAAGCGGGGGTGAACACAGGGAGTTCGTCCACCGGGATGACCGTCAAAGTGATGGGCGTGGAATTCGCAATGAGACCGGGATTTTGGCTATCGTAGGCGGTGAATACGAGATTGTATATGGAGCTGGAACCTTCCCCAGGGGTCCATGAGGCATAGGCGTTCTCAGGTGTTAATCGCCGAATCGTTATACGCGTGTCGCTTGCCGAGAACTTGAGGCCATCCGGGCCCTCCCTATCTGTGAAATAGTCCATCAGATCGATCTGCCATTTGTGTTTCTCCAGCACGGAGGTATCCTTCAGCCCGCCCAAATATATTGGTGGATGGTTGTAAGTGATTGCTTGTAGCGTGAACGTATTGGAGGTCGTCGATAGGTCGGCTGTATGGTGTTCCTCGTAGGCCGTGATGAATATGTTGGGGAGGGTCCCTCCCCTGGAAGCATTCCAGTGGGCGGTCTTCGTGAGGTTGTCGATGATGATGTTCGGGTCCGAGGCCGTGAATGTCAGGACCTGCCAGTTCACATCGTCTGTGAAATAATCTAAAAGATCGATGATCCAACCACTGTCCTCAGAGACGTTCAGGAAATCGGGTATCTTTTGAAGCAAGATGGGGGGGTCATCCACGAGGGTTATGTTCACCGTGATCGGCTGAGTCACTGTCGAAATTCCGTCGCTAATGTTCAAAAGGATCGTGTCGTATCTTTGCTCGTTCGTGTAAAGGACCGTCATGGTTTTATCAGTGTTATTGAATGTGACATGGGGCGAGGTCGAGTTGAATTGGAAGTCTTTCTGGTTACTATCGGGGTCCGTGATGTAATCGGTAAGCCAGATTTTCTTTGGCTGATGTTCGATAACATTGATGTATAAGGGCGATAGACTGGGAGGATGGTTCAGATAGATCGTGACATTGATGTCATGGTCGATGTCGAGTATCGTCGTGTTCCTAGCATTACCCTCCTGGACCTCGACCTGGAATGGCCCAAAGGGTTTTACGCCATCACGGGTCACCTCGGCTTCATCGATTGTGAACCTGTGAAGGACTCCCCCGGGCCCGGCCCTGTCATTATAGACCATCATAGTTTTATTATAGATAGTGACGATCGCACCAGGCTCAGGTACGCTCTTGGTATTGACGATCCTCATGTCCACGGCCCATTGGATCCTCAGCGAGGACGTCCCGTCGGCCGCCACATGGCTCTTGTTGACCGGGGAGCTACTGACCGTCGGATGGGACCCGCTCTTGACAAGGAAGTCGAAGAAGGTCGAATCTATAATGGTGTCGTTGTGGAAGACGCTGTCCGTGCCAAGTTCGCATAGGAAGGCGAAATCGTTACCATGGAGCCGATTGTCCTGCACATCCATGTGCGAACCCTCGAGGATGGTGCCATAGAGGTTTTGGTCGATGTCGTTGTTCCGTATATCCGGAGACGCGGTCGGGCGGACGGTCAGACCACTTCCCTTGCCGTAGGCTATGTCGTTACCTAGGATCGTCGGCGTGGAACCCATCCCGATGTTGATGGCGGTGGTGTTCGAGAACCAGATGCTGTTGTTCTGGACGAACGGGTTCGATTGCGTGATATCGATGCCGATGTCCGTATTCCTGATGGTATTGTTCGTGAACGTCGGGACCTTGGAGTAATAGAATTCCGTTACGTTGATGCTAGAGACCAACTGGTTGAAGAAGCGATTGCCTTGGACTATGGGGGAGGACTGGCTCGACCAGATTCCGTAGCGGCCCCCTTTGAAAGTGTTGTCTATTAATGTGGCCCTGACCCCGGATTCCATCCTCACATTGTAATTGTTCCCGGTGAGCTCGTTGCTCTTTATCAACGGATTTGCATCGACATGCGCCATGAAGATACCGTCATTGACGCATCCCGAGATATGGTTCCTGAACAAAGATGTCTCCGAGCCCCATTCCAGAAGGATCCCATGGTCCTTTATTCCCTTGATGGTGTTGTCCTCGAAACTACCTTTCGAGGGGCCGCTTGCTGTGAAACCTTCTAAAGAGTTCTCTATTGTATTGTTGCGTATCTTTGGACTGGGCTTGATGGTGTTACCATAGAGATAGATCCCCGCATCCCTTGTCGCGTTGATAATATAATTGTGGTCGACCTTAGCATTGGTATATTGAATGTGGATGCCCCTGTTGCCCGGGTTGTAGATCTTGTTCCCGAACACGGTAGGGGTCGTTCCCTCGCCGATGTAAATGGCCGTGTTCTCGGTATCATGGATGGTGTTATTGGCAACATCGGGGCTACTGAACGGGATGATCGTCGGGTTGTCCACCATGTAGATGCCGAACTCACCACCGAAGATGGTATTGTTGTTCACGTTCGGCGAATATCCGGGATAGATATAGATGGCCGACCCATTGGCGTTGTCGAACCTGCTCTGCGTGATGAGGATGTCATTGTACGAGACCTTGATGGTATTGGGGTCCAGGAACATGCCTCCATTCGAGAAGGTGGACCCCCGGATGTCGGACTTGCCCTTCAGGTCTATGGTATATCTCCATTTGGTATTGACGGGCCTGATGGTCGTGTTCTTCATGAAGAACTGACCACCGGGCTCCACCGAGAATCTATACTCGTTAGAGAACGTACTATTGAATTCTAGGATGATGCTATCAAGCGTCAATTTTCCGCCGGCCTTCACTGTGACGTTGCCGTTCATCACAATGGTCGTGGACGACTTCAAGGTCACATCGTTATTGGGGATGATCCAATCGCCCTGGGCCGGCGGTTCTATTTGGCCTTGGACGGTAGGCATCAGATCAAACGACAGAAGGACAAGTTGCCAAAGGAACAGGAGCACGAAGGCGAAGCTCATGGCCTTCCTGGACAGCGACACCGCTCCTATTTGCCGTCGTCTAGGGCGTTCATGCACTAAGCACATTTCCCGTCCTGGCCTCAAGATGAACTCCTGCCAATTGCATAATAACTTTAATATTTAACCATTTTGGGACTTATTCTAATGATATTATACCTTTAATTGAGTAATTTTCCAATCATAAAAATCAGAGCGGGGATATATCTGATATACCAAGGTTGAGCGCCGTCGATCGGGTTCGAACCGATGACCACTCGGTTAACAGCCGAGTGCTCTACCAGGCTGAGCTACGACGGCAATGCTTGTTCAGGGCCACCTCATCGGAGGCCTGGGTGACGAAACATAAACAATGCCCCCTCATTTAAACCTTTTCTACTTCTGGGCAGTAAAGCCAGGACGCAACTGCATTTCGACCGTCGTCACTGGGGCTTCACGGACTTCCTGACCGTCACAATGGTACTGTTCATCTCCCTGAGTATATTCTTCAGGTGCGGCAGGAAGGACCTCATCTTCTCGCTGACGACGGCCCCATCGACGGACGGCTTGATGAGGCCGTCCTGTTCCAGTATCCTCATCGAGTACCTTATCTTGTGCTGTGGGAGCCTCAGGAGGGATGAGAGCCTGATGATGCCTATGGGCTGGTGCTTCTGGATGGTCTTGAGCATCAGGATGTGCCGTTCGAGCAGGTGAAGCTCCCGTCTCAGCTTGTTCGTAAGGATGCTCTTCTTCAGGATACGGTCCCTCAATCCTTTCAACCTAGACATCGTACACACCCTCCCAATATGCGTCATTCAAGGTCGTGATGACATGTCCAAAGTTGACATGCCTCACGCTAAGTGATAACATTATTACCACTTAAAGGTTCGGGCATAAAGGGACCTAACATGTAGAAAGATATTGGGACCTGACACCGCACGGTCCGAGAGCGAAAAAAATATCTAGGCTGTCTTTCTCTCTCGGGACTTGAGCCGAAGGCCCTTGTAGCCGCACTTGCGGCACTTGATTGCCCTCATGGGGTTCCGGGCGTAGCAGTTCATGCAGATCTTCTTGACAAGTTTTCTTGCTTCTGCCTCTGGGAACCGGGCCATCCTTTCCACATCCGTAAATGCTATATGACGCGGAAGGGGAATAGGGAGGCATGGGATATAAATCTATTGGGATTGAATCACGTTGTCAGCGAGGGAATTCCTGGAAAATCCAATTCGAAATATTTGTCTGGGGCCTTTGTGGTTTGTACATTTTCATGGAAGTCGTAAGTTCAAATCGAAAACCTTAATATCTGGCAAATCTTTTAACACGAATGTATTTTATATAACGTATGCAACAATATATAATTATAACCATTACGTTTTTATAGATAGATGTATATTTAGTCATATTGTATAAAAACTTTGCGAAATGGAATTGAGGGTGCGAACATGAACCAGGTTAGGTCCTATTTTCTCAAGCTGAGCGCGTTGCTGATTGTCGGCCTCCTGATGCTGGGTTGCATCCCCTTGGTTGCCCTAGGCGGGAGCATGATTGGTGGAAGGGCTGGTAATGTGCCAGTCGTGGTCCAAAATACCACGACGGCGAACCCTTCGACCATAATCCCAGGTCAGTTGACCGTCATCTCGACACCATTCACACATGATGACCAATTGGCCCCGAGCGCCTTCAATATTACGTTTAAGGCCAAGAGCGATAAATCGGGGACGGAATATGCCATAGTTAGCAATGCGACCACCGGCTCAGGCAATCTGAAGGTTGTCCAGAACCA
>Ga0315279_10001515_pt1 | contig 38409 bp, 48 predicted proteins | sample YL17G06_20_MG_FD_203694 | JGI IMG/M metagenome (GOLD analysis project Ga0315279, IMG submission 203694) | Sediment microbial communities from Yellowstone Lake, YNP, Wyoming, USA - YL17G06_20 | ecosystem: Environmental > Aquatic > Freshwater > Lake > Sediment | place: USA: Wyoming | collected...
CGTGCCGGTGGCGTTGGAAGCCGGGTCGCACTTTGCGATCCGCGAAGGCGGGTTGACCGTGGGCTCGGGCGTCATCACCAAGATTTCGGGATAGTTTGTAGGGCGGCACGCTCCGCGCGATGCCGCCTCAATCGAGAGAATTATGAAGCAAAAAATACGCATCCGCTTGAAGGCTTATGATCATCGCGTGCTCGACCAGTCCGCGCAGCGAATTGTCGAGACGGCTGAGCGCACCGGCGCGACCGTGGTCGGCCCGGTGCCGCTGCCCACGCGCATTGAAAAGTTCACCGTGCGCCGCTCGACGTTCATTGATAAAGACAGCCACGAGCACTTTGAGATCCGCACCCACAAACGGCTGATCGAGGTGGTGGATCCGGACTCGAAGACGATTGACACGTTGATGCGCCTGAACCTTCCTGCGGGCGTAGATATTGAGATCAAACTGTAATCCCCGATCTCCAATACCCAATCTCCATTTGAGATTAGGTATTAGGAATTGGGGATTGGGATGATGAGATATGCCCTGGTAGGCAATCGGCAGTCCCATGAGGAGTGAGCATGAAAGGCATCCTGGGCAAGAAAGTTGGGATGACCCAAATCTTTGACGAGAAAGGTGGTATCGTCCCGGTCACGGTGATCGAGGCGGGACCTTGCTACGTCACACAGATCAAGTCGGCAGAGGGCGATGGTTACCAGGCTGTGCAATTGGGCTTTGCTGCCGTGCAAGAAAAGCGCATCACACGCGGAGAACGCGGCCACCTGGGCCTGCTCAAGACCGATGAAAAGCATCCCAAGCGCCGCGCGCTGCAAAACGTCCCGGCAGTGCGCCATCTGCGCGAGTTGCGCCTCAAGGGCGATGAGGGCCTTACCCTCGGGCAAAAGATCACCGCCGATATTTTCGCGGTGGGCGAGCATGTGGATGTGATTGGCACGTCCAAGGGCAAGGGGTTTGCAGGCGGCGTGAAACGGCATCACTTTTCAGGCGGCCCGCGCACGCATGGGCAGTCTGACCGCCAGCGGTCGCCCGGCTCGATTGCGCCGACGACGTCGCCTGGCAAGGTTCACAAGGGCAAGCGCATGGCCGGGCACATGGGGAGCGAGCGCGTGACAGCGTCCCACTTGAAGGTGGTGATGGTGGACGCAGAGCGCAATCTGTTGGCCGTGCTTGGCAGTGTCCCCGGCGCAGCCGGCAGCCTGGTGTTGGTGAAGCAGGCGCGGAAGGGGTAGTCGCAATGAAAGTAGCGTTAAAGAACATGTCCGGCGAAGCAGTGGGCGAGGTCGAGCTGCCGGAGACCATATTTGATGTTGAACCCAATACGGCATTGATGCACCAGGCGCTGACGCGACAGTTGGCGAACGCCCGCCAGGGCAACGCCAAGACCAAGACGCGCGGAGAAGTGAACGGCTCCACGAGGAAAATGTGGAAGCAGAAGGGCACCGGCCGCGCGCGACAGGGCAGCCGCAAGGCTCCACATTGGCGCAAGGGCGGCATCGTGTTCGGTCCGCACCCGCGCAGCTATGTCCAGGCCATGCCGCTCAAGATGCGCCGCGCCGCGCTGCGCAGCGCTCTTTCGGTCAAGGCTCGCGCCCAGCAGATTGTGGTGCTGGACAAGCTAGAGATGGACGCGCCCAAGACAGCCCGGTTCTCGGCGATGTTGGATGCCCTGGCGGTTCCGACCTCCGCCCTGGTGCTTTTGCCGGAACAGAACGAGAACGTGGAAAAGTCGGTGCGGAATCTGCCCGACGTCAAGTACTTGCGCGCGCAGTATCTCAATATCCGCGACCTGTTCGGTTACGAAACCGTGGTCATACCGATGGGGGCGCTGGAAGTCATTCAGGGCATTTTGGGGCAGGGGTGAAGCGATGCATCTGTATGAAATCTTGAAACGCCCTCTCATAACCGAGAAGGTGACGCGACTGGGAGAACTGCCACTAAAGCAGTACGCGTTTGAGGTGGATAGCCGCGCGAACAAGATGCAGATCAAGCAGGCTGTCGAGCAGGTGTTCGATGTCACCGTCGAGTCGGTGCGGGTTATCAATGTGGCGGCGCACCGCCGACGCAATCCGCGCAGCCGGGCGATGGGCAAGAAGGCCAAGCAGGTCGTTCGCAAAGCGGGCTGGAAAAAGGCCATCATCAAGCTGGCCGAAGGGCAGCGGCTGGATTTGTTCGAGGGAGTCTAGGGATGCCGATCCGTAAATACAAGCCGACTTCGCCGGGCCGGCGAGGGATGAGCGGCGATACGTTTGAGGATATTACCAAAGACCGGCCTGAGCGTGGGCTGATTAGTGAACTCCGCAAGAGCGGCGGTCGAAATGCTTACGGCAAAATCACCGTCCGCCATCGCGGCGGGGGCAGCCGGCGCCAATACCGCCAGGTGGATTTCAAGCGGGACAAGCACGACATCCAGGCTAAGGTCGTGGCGATCGAGTACGATCCGAATCGGTCGGCGCGCATTGCCTTGCTGACGTACGCCGACGGCGAAAAGCGCTACATCGTCGCGCCGTTGGGGTTGCGCGTGGGCGACAGCGTCGTCAGCGGGCCGAACGCCGAAGTGCGGCTGGGCAATTGCCTCCCGCTGGCCAAGATGCCGCTGGGCACGCTCGTCCACAACGTCGAGCTGCGCGAGGGGCAGGGCGCTCAGATGGCTCGCTCGGCGGGCAGCGGTGTGCAACTGCTGGCGAAAGAAGGCGAGTACGCCACGCTGCGTTTGCCATCGGGCGAGATGCGCAAAGTGCGCCAGAATTGCTACGCCGTCGTAGGGCAGGTGAGCAACATTGACCACAGCAACATCAAGCTGGGCAAGGCGGGCCGCAAGCGGCATCTGGGCATTCGCCCGACGGTGCGCGGCAGCGCCATGAGCCCGCGCGATCACCCGCACGGCGGCGGCGAAGGTCGCCAACCCATCGGCAAGCCGGGGCCACGCAGTCCCTGGGGCAAACCGACTTTGGGCAAGCGCACCCGCAACAACAAGCGCTCTGATCAGTTCATCGTGCGGCGCCGCAGCAAGAAACGACACTAGGAGTGTGAGATGTCGAGATCACTCAAAAAAGGGCCGTTCATTCAGCCCCAATTGTTGAAGCGAATCGAAGCGATGAATCAGACCGGCGACAAACGGGTGATTCGAACCTGGTCGCGCGCCAGCACCATCTTTCCGCAGATGGTCGGCCACACCATCGCCGTGCACGATGGCCGTCGGCATGTGCCGATCTACATCACCGAAAATATGGTCGGCCACAAGTTGGGCGAGTTCGCGCCGACGCGCACCTATCGCGGCCATTCATCCAAAGAAAAGGCCACGAAGGTCGAGGCCGCTGCGTAGCGAGGTAAATGAAGATGGCGAACTCTGTGCGTGCAATCACTCGATTTGTGCCCATGTCGTCCCGCAAGGTGCGGCTGGTGATTGATACCGTGCGCGGCCTGGGCGCCAACGAGGCGCTGGCGGTGCTCAAGTTCATGCCTAAAGCAGCCGCGCTGCCGGTGTCCAAGGCCATTCGCTCGGCCATCGCCAACGCGGAAGAGAACCTGGGCTGGGCACGCGACGATTTGTTTGTGTCCGAGATCAAAGCCGACGAAGGCCCACGCCGCCAGTGGCGGCGCTTTGGGGCGCGCGGCCGGTTCAAGCCGATTATAAAGCGCTCGTCGCACATCACCGTGGTTTTGAGCGAACGCGCGTAGGGCGGCAGGAGGATTCCACTTGGGTAGAAAAGTTCATCCTTACGGCTACAGGCTGAAAATTATCCGCGATTGGCAATCTCATTGGTATGCCAAGAAGGGGCCGCAGTATGCGGACCAGCTCACCGAAGACTTTAAGCTGCGGGCGTTTCTGCAGAAAGAAGTCGGGCGAGCCGGCATCTCCAAGGTGGATATTGAGCGGTTCCCGAACCAGGTGATCATTACCATTCACACGGCCAAGCCCGGCATTATCATCGGGCGCAAGGGCGCGGCGGTGAAGGTGTTGCGCGAGCAACTGGAGACATTGAGCGGCAAGAAGGTCAAGCTCGAAGTCGAAGAAGTGGACAAGCCGGACATGGAAGCGGCGTTGGTGGCGGACAATATCGCCCAGCAGCTTGAGCGCCGCATCAGCCATAGCCGGGCGATGAAGCGCGCCATCCAGCAAGCCATGCGCTTGGGCGCGGGGGGCATCAAGATCATCTGCTCCGGGCGGTTGGCCGGGTCGGAAATGGCCCGCCGCGAGACGTTGATGGAAGGCCGCGTGCCACGCAGCACGCTGCGCGCCGATATTGACTTTGCCCGCGCCGAAGCGCTGACCACCTACGGGCGGATCGGCGTCAAGGTGTGGATTTACAAAGGTGAGGTGCTGCCGGAAGCTAAGACGGAAGAGCCGGCGGCTGCATAGCGGAGTTTTTACCATGTTGATGCCAAAGCGAGTCAAGTTCCGAAAGCAAATGCGCGGACGCATGAAGGGCAAGGAAACGCGCGGGGTACAAGTGTCGTTCGGCGAGTTCGGCCTGCAAGCCCTGGAGCCGTGCTGGATGACGCAACGCCAGATCGAGGCGGCCCGCCGCGCCGTGGTGCACTATTGCAAGCGCCGGGGCAAGTTGTGGGTGCGTATCTTCCCCGACAAGCCCGTGACGGCCAAGCCGGCCGAAACCCGCATGGGTAAAGGCAAGGGCGCGGTGGATCACTGGGTAGCCGTCATTCGCCCGGGGCGCATTCTGTTCGAAGTGGCCGGGTTGGACGAGTCGATCGCGCGCGAAGCGCTGCGACTGGCCGCGCACAAGCTGCCCATCAAAACCCAGTTCATCGGCCGGCGCGACCTTGCCGCCAGCGCGAGCGCGGAGGAGTAATATGGACGTGCGCGAGGTTCGCGGGATGCCGACGGACGACATCCACCACAAGCTAGATCAAACTTACGAAGAGTTGTTCAACTTGCGCTTTCAATTCGTGATGGGCCAACTGGAAGACCATAACCGATTGACGGCATTGCGCCGCGATATTGCGCGGATGAAGACGATCTTGCGCGAGCGTGAGCTGGCTGCGCAGATGGAAGGTGAGGCGGCATGAAAGAACAACGCAAACGCCTGGTCGGCCGCGTGACCAGCGACAAGATGGAAAAAACGGTGGTAGTGACGATCGAGCGGACCAGCCGCCACCCCTTGTACGGCAAAGTCCTCCGGCACGGGCGCAACTTTAAGGCGCATAACGAGAACAATCAGGCCAAGGCGGGCGATTGGGTGCGCATCGTCGAATCACGGCCCATGAGCCGCGAGAAGCACTGGACGGTAGAAGCTATCCTGCGCAAGGCTGGCGAGTAGACGGGAGGATACGATGATTCAACAAGAAACCCGGCTGCACGTAGCCGATAATACCGGCGCAAAAGAAATCTTGTGCATTCACATCATGGGCGGCAGCCGGCGGCGGTATGGTTATGTGGGGGATATTATCGTCGCCACCGTCAAGCAGGCTGCCCCCAACGGTTCGGTGAAGAAGAGCGAAGTGGTGCACGCCGTCATCGTGCGCACGGCTAAGGAATACCGCCGGGCTGATGGCAGCCACATCCGCTTCGACGATAACGCGGCAGTGATCTTGGACGCCGACACGCAAAACCCCAAGGGCACACGCATCTTTGGCCCCGTGGCCCGCGAGCTGCGTGACAAGGGATTCATGAAGATCGTTTCTTTAGCGCCAGAGGTTCTGTAAGAGATCGGAAGTCAGCGGTCGGAGGTCAGAGGTCGAAGATTGCTCGTCTGATTTCCAACATCCAGCATCCGACTTCTGTTCAGGAGTTATACAGTGGCTAGAATCAAAAAAGGTGACACCGTCGAGGTGATCACAGGTGAAGGTAAAGGGGAGCGCGGCACGGTGCAGCGCTTGATCGCGAAGGCCGACCGTGTGGTGGTCTCCGGCGTCAACATCGTCACCAAGCATCAAAAGCCCCGGCAGGCGGGGCGCGGTCAGGTGCGCGCCGGCAAGATCCAGTTCGAAGCGCCGGTCCACCTGTCCGATGTGATGCTGGTGTGCCCCAAGTGCAACGAGGCAACGCGTGTGGGCGTGTACGTCAACGAGAGCGGCGTCAAGACACGCATTTGCAAGAATTGCCAATCCGAGATCGCCTAGGGCAGCCTGGCGTTGACCCACAAGGCGATGTGAGGAGTGATCAGGAATGGCTCGACTGAGAGACCGATACCGGCAGGAAATCCTGCCCCAACTGGTAGAAGAATTCAAGTTCAAAAATACGATGCAGGCCCCGCGTATCACCAAAGTGGTGGTGAACGTGGGTGTGGGTGAGGCGTTGACCAACGCCAAGGCGCTGGATGCGACGGTGACGGACATCACGGCCATCACCGGCCAAAAGCCCATCATCACCAAAGCCCGCAAGTCCATCGCGACGTTCAAGCTGCGCGAGGACAAGCCGATCGGCGTGAAGGTGACGCTGCGCGGCGACCGGATGTGGCAGTTCCTCGACCGGCTGTGCAACGTCGTGCTCCCGCGCATCCGCGACTTTCGCGGTATTTCGCCGGATGCCTTTGATGGTCGGGGCAACTATACCTTGGGGCTGCGTGAACAAATCGTGTGGCCGGAAATCCCGTACGACAAGGTGGACAAGGTGCGCGGCATGGAGATCAGCATTGTGACCACTGCTCGCACGGACGAAGAAGGCCGCCGATTGCTAGAACTCGTCGGGATGCCGTTCAGGAGCTAGTATGGCAAAAAAGTCATTGATCAACAAAGAAAGTCGCCGCAAATACCCGAATCGGGTGCGGAATCGCTGCCGCAAGTGTGGTCGTAATCGCGGGTATATGCGCCGCTTTGCGCTGTGCCGCATTTGTTTCCGCGAGTTTGCTTTGCAGGGCTTGATCCCTGGCGTTGCGAAATCGAGCTGGTAACAATGACGAAAGACGAACGACGAGTGACGAAAGTTCCTGAGTGGGCGCAAGCATTTGACACGCTTCGCGGACATTCGACGTTCGACATTCGACATTCGTAGGAGTGTAGTCATGAGCGTGATTGATCCTATCGCCGATATGCTGGCCCGCATCCGCAATGCGTCGGCCGTGGGGCACAATACAGTGGCCATGCCCCATTCCACTATCAAAGCGGCGATTGCTCAGATTCTAAAAGAAGAAGGCTTTATCCAGGACGTCGAAGTGGCGTCCGACCAGTCCCGCCCGATGCTGCGCATCTGGCTCAAGTACACGGGCGAACGGCGCACGCGCAAGCCGGTGCTCACTGGGCTGGAGCGTGTGAGCAAACCAGGCCACCGTGTTTACACGGGCAAAGGCGAGATCCCCTGGGTGCTATCGGGGGCAGGGATAGCGATTCTGTCCACGCCCAAGGGCGTTCTCTCGGGTCAGCAGGCGCGCCGGTTGGGCGTCGGCGGCGAAGTCCTTTGCTACGTGTGGTAGGGAGCTGCTATGTCGCGGATTGGACGATTACCGATCGCCGTGCCGTCCGGCGTGCAAATCAAAATTGACGGCCATCATGTCAGCGTGAAGGGACAGCGCGGCGAGTTGGCGCGCGAGTTTCACCCGGACATTGACATCAAGTTGGACGACGGCAAAGTCATTGTGACTCGGCCGACCGACCAGCCGCAGCATCGCGCGCTGCACGGTACCGTGCGGGCGCTATTAGCGAACATGGTTCAGGGCGTGTCCCAGGGATTCCGCAAGACCTTGCAGATCGAGGGCGTGGGCTACCGCGCCACGCTGGAAGGCGTGAACGTCGTCTTTTACCTGGGTTTTTCGCACCCGATCAAGATCGAGCCGCCGGCTGGAATCAAGTTCGCGGTGGACGAAAAGGCCAAGACGGTGACGATTGAAGGCAATGATCGAGAACAGGTCGGCCAGATCGCGGCGAATTTGCGCAAGCTGCGTCCGCCGGAGCCTTACAAGGGCAAGGGCGTGATGTACTTGGGCGAAAAGATCCGCCGCAAAGCTGGCAAGGCTGGCAAGGTAGCATAAGAGAGAGCGTTATGAGTCAAGAGAATCCACGAGACCAAGCACGAGAGCGACGGCATCGGCGTGTGCGTGTGCGCGTGATGGGCACGCCGGAGCGCCCGCGGTTGAGCGTGTTCCGCAGCCTGCGGCACATCTCAGCCCAGGTGATTGACGATACGAAAGGCCGCACATTGGTGGCCATCTCGACGCTCGACCCCGAAGTGAAGGGCGAGCTCAAAGACTTGAACAAGACGGGGCAGGCCAAGTTGGCGGGGAAGCGGCTGGCCGAAAAAGCGGCGCAAGCCGGCATCAAGGCCGTCGTGTTTGACCGGGGTGGCTACAAGTACCATGGTCGTGTCAAGGCGCTGGCCGATGCCAGCCGTGAAGCCGGGTTGGATTTCTAGGAGCAGCCAATGGCGAAACAGCAACGGGGTAGCGGTCCGGTGCGTGACCGCGAAGTTATGGAAGATCGCGAAGAGCTTGACGAGCGGGTCGTGAATATTTCGCGTGTCGCCAAAGTCATCAAGGGCGGTCGGCGGTTTGCCTTCCGCGTGGTGGTGGTCGTTGGCGATAACCGTGGACACGTGGGTGTGGGCATCGGCAAGTCCCGCGCCGTGCCGGATGCGATCCGCCAGGGCACGGAGCGCGCGCGCCGCGCGATGAAGCCGGTGAACCTGGCTGGCACGACGATCCCGCATGTGGTGGAGAGCAAGTTCGGCGGGGCGATTGTGTTGCTCAGGCCGGCTGCGCCCGGCACGGGCGTCATCGCCGCTGGTGGTGTGCGTGCGGTGTTGGAGGCGGCCGGTGTGCACGACATTTTGACCAAGTCCAAGGGCAGCTCGAACCCGCTCAACGTGGTTTGTGCGACGCTGAAGGGGTTGGAGCAACTCAAATCGGCAGAGACACAGGCGGCCTTGCGCGGCCAGCCAGTGGAAAATTTACTGCCGTTCTGGAGGCGGAAGAATGCCTAGCACGCTGCGGATTACGTTGATCAAGAGCGCGATTGGATATTCTGAGCGCCACAAGCGGACGGTCAAGGCGATGGGGCTGCACCGGATGCACCAGACCGTTGAGCAGCCGGATACGCCCGCGGTGCGGGGCATGATCGCCAAAGTGGCGTTTATGGTGAAAGTCGAAAAGTCCGATAGTCCTATAGTCAACTAGTCCCATGGTCGGAGTCCGACTATCAGACTATGTGACTACTCGACTACGTGACGGTGGGGAGTCGTAACGTGAAACTACATGAACTGTTACCCGCTGAGGGTTCCAAAAAGAACCGCAAGCGCGTGGGACGTGGCAATGCCTCCGGCCAGGGAACGTACGCCGGCCGTGGTCGTAAAGGCCAGCACGCCCGAGCGGGCAGCGGCGGCCACATCTACCGCGAAGGCGGCAACCTGCCCTTTGTCCGCAAGCTGCCGTTCGTGCGCGGCGTTGGCTTTGTCAGTATCTTCAAGACGCACTATACGCCGGTCAATCTCGACCAGTTAGCCGCGTTCAAGGCCGGCTCTGAGGTGACGCCGGACGTGTTGGCCGAGGTTGGATTTGTCAAGTCTGCCAAGTTGCCTGTGGCTGTTTTGGGACGAGGCGAGCTGCCCCATGCCCTCACCGTCAAGGCGCACCGCTTTTCCAAGTCGGCCCAGCAAAAAATCGAAGCTGCCGGCGGCACTGTCGAGGTGTTGCCGTTCGAGAAAAAGCGCGGCCACTCCGCGAAAGGCAGGTAAATAACCCATGATTCAGGCCGTTCGCAACGCCTTCAATCTGCCAGACCTGCGTCGCAAGATTCTATACACATTCTTGATCATGGCGATCTATCGCCTGGCTTCGCACGTGCCAGTGCCGGGCGTCAACCAGGCGGCGCTGAAGCAGCTGCTCCAGAGTGGGTCGGCGGCCACGGGCATCATCAATATACTCGATTTGCTGTCGGGTGGGGCGATCTCCAACTTTAGCGTGTTGGCGATGGGGGTGTATCCCTACATCACGGCTTCGATCATTGTTCAATTGCTGATACCCATCATTCCGTACCTGGAGAATCTGCAGAAGGAAGGCGAAGCTGGACGGAACAAGATCAACCAATTCACCGTCTATGCGACGATCCCGCTCGCGCTTTTGCAGGCCATCGGCCAGATTCGCCTCTTGACGGCCGGCACGGGCGGCCAGCAAGTCCTGCCGAGCTTTGGCTTTACCGGCTCACAGCTCTTACCTACGATCACCATTCTAGTCACGATGACGGCGGGCACGATGTTCGCCATGTGGCTGGGACAAATGATTGACGAACAGGGCATCGGCAACGGCATCTCGCTGATTATCTTTGGCGGCATTGTTTCGCGTTTGCCGCAAAATATTGGCAGTTTGTTGGTGGACCCGACCACGCGCTGGGTGTCGCTGACGGCGTTCATCATCATCACCATGTTTACCATTCTGGTGATTGTGTATATGCAGGAAGGCCAGCGGCGCATCCCGGTGCAGTATGGCAAGCGAGTGCGCGGGCGCAAAGTGTTCGGCGGCGGCAGCACACACATTCCGCTGCGCATCAACACCGCGGGCATGATCCCGCTGATCTTTGCCCAGTCCATCCTGACGTTCCCGGCCGTCATTGCACAGTTCCTGCCGGGTGCGGCCAACGTCGGTTCGTTCGCGCACACGCTGATCGCCATGTTCAGCGGCGGGCGACGTTCAACTGCAGGTTTTGGGGACTGGACGGCGATTTTTTACTGGTCCGTGTATTTCTTGATGGTTGTCGGCTTTACGTACTTTTACACCGACGTGATGATGCAGCAGCAAAACCTGCCGGATAACCTGCAAAAGCAAGGCGGGTTTATTCCCGGTATTCGTCCCGGCAAACGGACGGAGGAATACATCAACGGGGTGATGCGCCGGATCACGCTGGTCGGATCGTTGCTCCTGGGGTTTGTTGCGGTGCTGCCGTTTCTCGTCAGCCCGATCCTGCCTGGCGCGACCAGTTTTTCGTTCATGAGCACGGGTTTATTGATTGTCGTGGGCGTGGTGATTGACACGATGCGCCAGCTTGAAGCGCAGTTACTGATGCGCCACTATGAAGGAATCTTTTGATTGTAGATTGCTGATTGCAGATTGGCGCGAGTTTGTTCAATCTACCATCTAAAATCGAGGGTGGGATGGCCGCAAAACGAACATACCTGATCCTCTTTGGCGCGCAAGGCTCCGGCAAGGGCACACAGGCGCGGATGTTGCAAGAGTGGCTGGGCGTGCCGCAGGTGGCAACGGGCGATTTGTTCCGCGCGAACCTGGGTCAAGGCACCGAGTTGGGAAAACTTGCCCGGTCGTACATGGATCGCGGCGAGTTGGTGCCCGATAGCGTGACGGTGGCGATGGTCGAGGATCGGCTCTCACAGCCGGACGCGGCGAAAGGCGCGATTTTTGACGGCTTTCCGCGCAACCTGGCGCAGGCCGAGGCGCTCGACGCGATGTTGGCCAAGTGGAACTCTGGCATCAAGGCGGCGGTGTACATTCAGCTCGACCGCGAACAATTGATGAAGCGCATCACGGGCCGGCGCACGTGCAAGAATTGCCAGGCGGTCTATCACGTCGAATTCAACCCGCCCAAGGTGGACGGGGTATGCGATGCGTGCGGCGGCGAGGTGGTCCAGCGCGCTGACGATGCAGATGAGGTTGCCGTGGCTCGGCGGTTGGACATTTACTTTGAGCAGACCACGCCGGTGATTGATTACTATCGCGGCAAAAAGCTGCTGAAGGAAGTGGATGGCAGCCTGAGTATTGACGTTGTGCAGCAGGCCATGCGAGCGGCGATCAAGCCGAAACCGGTGCGCAAGGCCAAGCCGGCAGCCAGGCCCGTCAAGAAGGCGGCCAAGAAGGTGACGAAGAAAGCGCCGGTCAAGAAGGCCAAGCCTGTGAAAAAGTCGCCTGCGAAAAAGGCTGCGACCAAGAAAGCTACACGCAAGTAGTGGAGACCTGACAGGTTTCTAAAACCTGTCAGGTCTGAACCGGTTCTTTGACAATGCCAGTTGTTTTGAAATCGCCCCGCGAGCTAGAGTTGATGCGCCAGGCGGGTCACATTGTGGCCGAGGTGCTGGCGCTGATGGGTGATAGGGTCAAGCCCGGCGTGACGACGGCAGAGTTGAACGCAGCCGCCGATGCGCTCATCCGCAAGCGCGGCGCGGCGCCGTCGTTCAAGGGGTATCACGGCTTCCCGGCTTCGATTTGCGCGTCCGTCAATACAGAAGTCGTGCACGGTATTCCGAGCAAGAAGCGCGCGTTGCGCGAGGGCGACCTGATCAGCGTGGACGTGGGAGCGATTTACAAGGGGTACCACGGCGACGCGGCGATGACATACTGCGTGGGCGTGCCTACACCGGAGCAGCAGCGGCTGATGGATGTGACGCAGCAATCGCTTCGTGCGGGCATTGTCCAGGCGCGCGCGGGGAACCGGCTGTGGGATATTATCCGCGCCATCGAAACGACGGTGCACGCAGCCGGGTACGATGTGCTGCGCAACTATCAGGGGCACGGTATCGGGCGCGAGATGCACGAAGACCCCGGCATCCCGAACTCGCTGTCGGACTCGCGCGGGCGACCGCCGAACTTGCTCTTGAGGCCGGGGATCACGCTGGCGATTGAGCCGATGGTCGTGATGGGCAGCGGCGAGCCGAGAGTTCTGAGCGACAATTGGACGGTGGTTTCAGCGGATGGGACACTCTCGGCGCATTTTGAGCACACTATCGCGATTACGAACGGCGAAGCGGAAATCTTGACAAAGTTGTAGGGATAGATAGGGCGGCACGCTTCGCGTGATGCCGCCGGGGAGGTTAGCATGAAAGTAACAGCGTCCGTCAAAAAGCGCTGTCCCAAGTGTAAGATCGTTCGGCGCAAAGGTATCCTGCGCGTCATTTGTGAGAATCCGAAGCACAAACAACGGCAAGGGTAGTGAGCGTCATTCGACGCTGACGGTAGTGGAGGAATGACATGGCACGTATCGCAGGTGTGGACCTGCCTCGCAACAAGCGGGTGGAAATCGGCCTGACCTATATTTATGGGATCGGCATGCCGAGCAGCCAAAGGATTCTGGCGCAGGCTCGCATCAGTCCCGACACGCGCATCAAAGACCTGTCCGAGGCCGAAGTCGGTCTGTTGCGCGAGATCATCGAGAAGCAGTATAGGGTCGAAGGCGACCTGCGCCGCGAAGTCTCGATGAACATCAAGCGCATGACGGAAATCGGATGCTATCGCGGCCTGCGCCACCGGCGCAACCTGCCGGTGCACGGGCAACGCACGCGCACCAACGCGCGCACCAAGCGAGGCGTCAAAAAGACCGTGCCAGGACGCGGCCGACGGCGCGGAGCGAAGAAGAAGTAAGCAGGAGGATGAATGGGGCGCAGTCAACGAGTCAAGCGGACAACCAAGAAAGCCAAGCGAGCCGTTTCGCATGGCCAGGCGCACATCCACGCGACGTTCAACAATACCATTGTCACCATCACCGATGGACAAGGCAACGCCGTGTCCTGGGGTAGCGCGGGCATGGCCGGCTTCAAAGGCAGCCGGAAGAGCACGCCCTACGCCGCCCGGATGGCCGCGCAGACGGCGGCCAAGGCCGCGATGGACATGGGCATGATGGAAGTTGACATCCTTGTCAAAGGGCCTGGCCCTGGACGCGAGTCGGCCATTCGCACATTGCAGTCCGCCGGCTTGAGGGTCACTTCGATCACCGATGTGACGCCGGTTCCGCACAACGGTTGTCGTCCGCCAAAGAAGCGAAGAGTTTAGTCAATCAGGGATCAGTTACTCTGTCAATCAGTTCTCAGTTATGCTTGGCCGAGTGACGGATTGACTGTTTACCGAGTAACTGAGCAACTATTACCACCAGGAGGAAGCATGGCTCGAATGATTGGGCCAGTGTGTAAACTGTGTCGTCGGGAAGGCGAGAAGCTGTTCTTGAAGGGCAGCCGGTGCGTGTCGCCCAAGTGCGCGATTGAAAAACGCGCCTATGCGCCAGGCCAGCACGGTCAGTCCGGACAGTTCAAGCGAAGCCGCTCTTCCGACTACAGTGTGCAGTTGAGAGAAAAGCAAAAGGCGCGCCGCATCTATGGTGTGCTGGAGAAGCAGTTCCGCCGCTATTTCACCCTGGCGCAACGCAGCAAGGGCCTGACCGGCGCGACGCTGTTGATGATTTTGGAGACCCGGTTGGATAATGTGGTGTACCGGATGGGCCTGGCCGAGTCCCGCCCTCAGGCGCGGCAGCTTGTCCAGCACGGCCACCTGGACGTGAATGGGGTTCGCACCGACACGCCGGCCAAGTTGCTCAAAGCGGGCGACGTCGTGAGCCTGCATCCTTCCAGTCGGGACACCGCCTACTTTAAGACGCTGGCCAAGGATATGGAAAACCGTCCGGCCTCGCCGCAGTGGTTGAGCGTGGACCCGGTCGGGTTGTCGGGGCGTGTGTTGCATCTGCCTTCGCGCGAAGAGCTTGATCTTTCGCTGAATGAGCAGTTGATCGTCGAGTACTATTCGCGCAGGCTCTAGTCCATGCCGATGGAACTCTTTGTCATATCAAATGGAGGCGTCACTTGGCTAGCCTGAGTATGGTTCTACCCAAGATCGAATGCGACGCCAGCTCCAAGAACTATGGGCGTTACATTATCGGGCCGCTGGAAAGCGGTTATGGTATCACGCTGGGCAATGCGCTGCGGCGCGTGCTGCTAAGCTCGTTGCCTGGCGCAGCAATTACCTCCATCCGGCTGAGCGATGTCCATCACGAGTTTTCGGACATCCCGCACGTGAGGGAGGACATGACCCAGATCATCCTGCAAATCAAGCAGTTGCGGGTCAAGCTGACGGGTGAGGAACCTGTTCGCTTGCGGCTGGGCGTGCGGGGCGAAGGAACGGTCACGGCGGGCGATATTCAGTGTCCGCCGGAAATCGAGATCATCAACCCGGACCTGTACCTGTTCACGGTGGATAGTGACAAGGCCCGGCTGGAGATGGAACTGACCGTCGAGCCGGGGCGCGGGTACAGCCCGGCGGACGAGCGGGGGCGGCTGCCCATCGGCGAGTTGCCGGTGGATGCGATCTTTAGTCCCGTGCGCAAGTGCAATTACGAGATCGAGCGCGCGCGCGTCGGCCAGATGACGAACTATGACAAGCTCATCATGGAAATCTGGACGGACGGCACGCTTCGCCCGCAAGAGGCGCTCAGCCGCGCCGCGCGTATCCTGGTTCAGCATTTCCAGTTGATCTCTGGCGTGACGGAAGAAGTCAAGCTGGAAGAAGCGCCGCAGGCGACCACGACCATCTCGCAGGAAATCTACGAGACGCCGATCGAGCAGCTTGACCTTTCCGTGCGGGTGTTCAACTCGCTCAAGCGCACCGGCATCACCAACGTGGGCGAAGTGCTCGAAATGTTGGGCCGGGGTGAAGAGGCCATGTTGACGATCCGCAACTTTGGGCAAAAGTCGCTGGCCGAACTGCGCGAAAAGCTGATTGCCAAGAACTTTTTGAAGGAAGCCGACATGCCGCCGGTGGCGATTACGGAAGAAGACGGCGATTCGGAGCGAGAAGAATAGAGGACGTGACACGATGCGACATCGAGTAGCCGGCAAGAAACTAAACCGAACAGCCGACCAGCGATTGGCGCTGCGGCGCACTTTGATTACCGACCTGTTTCGGTACGGCGCGATCCAGACGACGGAAGCCAAGATTGACGCTATTCGCGGCGCCGCCGAGAAGCTGATCACCAAGGCCAAACGCAGCATCGCGGCGGGCGACCCGATCAAGGTCGTCAATGCGCGCCGCCTGGCCGCTGCGCAGTTGACCGACCCAGAGATCGTCAAGAAGCTGTTTGACGAGATCGCACCCCGGTACGCTGAGCGTCCGGGCGGGTACACCAGCGTCCGCAAGTTGGGCTGGCGAGTGGGTGACGCCGCGCCGATAGCTTTGCTGGAATTGATTGAGGAGTAATCAGTTACTCTGTCAGTCACTTGGGTAACCCATTGACTGATTGACTGATTACCGAGTAACGGAGTGACGAGGTATCGAGCGACCATCGCGTATGACGGGACAGGCTACCACGGCTTTCAGCGCCAGGCTCCAGAGCATGAACCGACGATTCAAGGTGAAATAGAGCGGGCGCTGACCCAGATTGGCCAGTCGGGTGTCACCGTCCTGGGCAGCGGGCGCACAGACGCAGGCGTTCACGCCAGCGGGCAAGTGATTGCGTTTAGCGCCGAATGGCGGCACAGCCGGCAAGACTTGCAGCGCGCGCTCAACGCGACACTCCCGGCGGACATCGCCGTGCTGGACCTGGACGAAGCGGCTTGCGATTTTCACCCGCGTTACGACGCGGTGAGCCGTGAGTACGTTTACACGATTTACAATGCGCCTGTGCGGCATCCACTTTACCGGCTGAACGCGCTGCATATCGCCGATCCACTCGATGTGAAAGCGATGGATGCAGCGGCGGCAGGGCTGGTAGGCGAACACGACTTTGCTGCCTTTGGTCTGCCGACGGCAGGAGATGTCACCGTCCGGCGGATGCTGAAAGCGGAATGTCGAGCCGATCTGCCGTCCCCTAAAGGGGATCTGCGACTGGTGCGCCTGGAACTCGAAGCGAATGGCTTTCTGTACCGCATGGTGCGCAGCATCGTCGGGACGCTGCTCCTGGTGGGGCGGGGCGAGATGACGCTGGATCAGTTTCGCGCTGTGATGGAATCGCGCGACCGATCTCGCGCGGGCGCTCCAGTCCCGCCGCAAGGGTTGTGTCTCACCTGCGTGAACTATTGACCGATCTGTAGGGTGATGCGCTTTGCGCCATATCGCCCGGAGTTGAGGAATTGACCGTGAATACATACGTAACTAAACCAAACGACATCAAACGTGATTGGTACGTCGTGGATGCGCAGGGGCAAACGCTGGGCCGCTTGGCGACCCGCATTGCCGCCGTGTTGAAAGGCAAGCACAAGCCCATCTACAGCCCTTCGATGGACACGGGCGACTATGTGGTTGTCATCAACGCAGAGAAAATCGTTGCCACCGGGCGCAAACTGGATGAAAAGTTGTACTATCGCCACACGGGTTATCCCGGCGGTCTGCGGCGGATTAACTTGCGCGACCAACTGGCCAAGCATCCGGAGCGCGTGATTTCGGCGGCGGTGCGCGGAATGTTGCCGCATAACCGGCTGGGCCGCGCCATGTTCAAGAAACTGAAGGTGTTTGCCGGGGCAGAGCATCCCCACGCGGCGCACAAGCTAAAGACATTGGAACTGTGAATTTCTACGAGTTTCCCCGAGTTCCTGCCGGAAGTCGAGGAAAGCGGTGGAACTCAGGAACTCTGGAGAAGAATGATGGCAGAACAACAGTATTATGAAGGCATTGGACGGCGCAAGACTTCGACGGCGCGTGTGCGGTTGCATGTAGGCGGCACCGGCGATATGACTGTCAACAACAAAACCGGCCAGGAATACTTTACGCGCGAGCAGGATTTCCGGCGATTGGGCGAGCTGCTGACCGCGACGGGCACGGAGGGCCGCTACAATATCACCGTCCATGTGGAAGGTGGCGGCGTCACCGGTCAGGCCGATGCGGTGCGGATGGGTCTAGCCCGTGCCTTGGTCAAGCTTGACCCGACCTTCCGCGAAGTATTGCGGCGTGGCGGCGCTCTCACCCGCGACGCGCGGGCCAAGGAACGCAAAAAGCCCGGCCTCAAGCGAGCACGCAAGGCCCCACAGTACACCAAGCGTTAGACCGTTCACGCGCCATATCGCAAAGCGCGGCGTACAAGTTTTAAAAGAGGCAAGGCATTTCGCCTTGCCTCTTTGCCTTTTGGCTGACTTGTCTCTATGGTATAATCGTGTTGTTGGGCGGCTTTGCTCAGGAATGGTAATCGGCGCAATGAAGAATGGCAGACCATAGCCGCAGGTTCACCGAATGTGTTCGCCATCTCGAGGGCAGTTAACGTTTCGACTGCTGGAGCATAACGGACATGGTATGAGCAACACGAACAAAACCATATTGATTACGGGCGCTTCCAGTGGCATTGGCCTGGAGACAGCCTTGTGTTTTTTTGAGCGGAGGTGGAATGTCATTGCCACGATGCGCCATCCCGAAAAGCGCCGCACGCCGTTGCATGAAAAAGGCCTGCCGGACCTGGTGCATCTGGATGTCATGGACAGCGTTTCCATCCGCGCGGCCATTCAGTGCGCGCTCGACAAGTATCGGAAAATTGACGTACTGGTGAACAATGCCGGCTATGCAGTGTACGGTCCGTTTGAAGCGACCACCCAGGCGCAGGTGGCACGGCAGTTCAATACCAATGTATTCGGGCTGATGGAAGTGACGCGTGAAATTCTCCCCCATTTCCGCCAGCAGAAAAGCGGAGTCCTTATCAATGTGGCATCCATGGGGGGGCGAATTGGCTTTCCACTCTACACGCTCTATAACAGCACCAAGTGGGCGGTCGAGGGCTTTTCGGAGGCGCTACAATACGAGTTAAAGCCGCTGAACATCAAGGTCAAAGTAATCGAGCCGGGCGTCATCAAGACGGACTTTTATGATCGCTCACTGGAATCAGTGGACAGCACAGCCTTTGCGGAAGCTTATCGCAATATTCTGAAACGCGGACAAAAGCGCTTCGGCGAGACGGCAATGCGCACCGGCGCCGCTCCAAGGGTCGTGGCGCGGGCCGTTTATCAAGCCGCGACGGATGCTAGTTGGCGTCTGCGGTATCCCGTGGGCACTGATGCATGGCAGGTGTCTTTCCTGCGTTGGTTGTTGCCGGAAGGGATGTTTTACTGGCTGTTGGAGAGAGCGGTCTTGGATTAAGAACTTACCAATCAACAGTATCGGCCCTTTCCATAGCCAATCTCATCTTCAGTGAGAGATTGCCTGTCGGAGTGTAATGCAGTCGGTACGGGTGTGGAGTGGCGATCGGATAAGTGCAACAGGTGAACCAGCCAGGGAGCGGTATGACGATTACGATTTTGGGCCTGGGACCGGGCGATGCCCTGCAGCTTACACGCGAGGCATGGCTGGTGCTAGAGACGGCCGGCGAGGTTTATCTTCGAACCGGTCGTCACCCGACTGTGCCCGATCTTCCTTCGGGTCTTGCCCTGCATTGTTTTGACGATTTATACGAGCAAGCCCAGGACTTTGAACAAGTGTATACGATGATTGCGGAGGAGGTCGTCCGGCTGGGGCAGCGACCGCAGGGCGTGGTGTATGCTGTGCCAGGGCATCCGCTGGTGGGCGAGTCCACCGTCACGCGGATTTTGAAACGGGCCGAGGAAGCCGGGTTGCCGGTGCGGATCGTCAATGGAGTCAGCTTTATTGAGCCGATTCTGAACCGGCTAGGGGTAGATGCGCTCGATGGGTTGCAGGTGACCGATGCGATTGACCTGGCCGCGCGGCATCACCCGCCACTCAATCCTGACGCGCCCGCCATCATCGGTCAGCTCTACAGCCGCGAGGTGGCATCCGACGTCAAGCTCACGCTGATGAATCAATACCCGGACGATCACCCCGTCAAGCTGTTGCACGCTGTAGGCACGCCCCAAGAGCGCGTCGAGGCGTCGCCGTTGTACGAGATAGATCGCAGCAATGATCTGGATCACCTGATGTCGCTGTATGTCCCGCCGCTGCCACGGCCCGGCGCGTTTGAGACGTTCCAGGAGACCATCGCCCACTTGCGCGCGCCAGACGGTTGCCCGTGGGACCGCGAGCAGACACACGCTTCGCTGCGGCGCAACCTGCTCGAAGAAGCGTACGAAGTCTTGGACTCACTGGACGCCGATGATCCGGCTGCGCTGCGAGAAGAGTTGGGCGACCTGCTGTTGCAGATCGTGCTGCACAGCCAGATTGCCGTCGAGGATGGCGAGTTCAGCATGGCTGATGTGGTCGCGGCGATTGACGCCAAGATCAAGCGTCGCCACCCGCACGTCTTTGGCGATGTCCAGGTGAGCGGCGTCGGAGAAGTGTTCGCCAATTGGGAAGCCATCAAAAAAGTCGAGCGCGCGGACAATGGCAATGGCGATAGGTCTGCGCTCGACGGCGTCCCGCGCGCCTTACCCGCGCTGGCGCAGGCCGAAGCCTTTGGGGATCGCGCGTCGCGGGTAGGTTTTGATTGGCCGAGCGTGGACGGCGTGCTCGACAAAGTGGCCGAGGAAATCAACGAGATGCGAGAGGCGCACAGCGAACAACAGCGCGCCGACGAGTTCGGCGACCTGTTGTTTGCGCTAGTCAATGTCGCGCGCTGGCTAAAGATTGATCCGGAAGCCGCGCTGCGGGCTGCAAATGTAAAGTTCGCCAACCGTTTCCGCCAGGTGGAAGCGCAAGCGCGGGCGCAGTCGCGCGACCTCAAGGGAATGACCCTGGCCGACCTGGACGCATTGTGGGAGTCGGCTAAGCGGAGTGGCGGCCAAGCCCTTTCGCCATCCTCGCCGTAGGAGGGCCTCTATGCAAGAGCTGTGGAACTTGTTCCTGCGATTTGCCGGGCTGATCGCGCTGGTATGCGCGGTTGCCGCCGCCTATAACCTCGCCATGGCGTACCGCGCCCGACGCACCGCGCGGTCGGCGTTGTTCGGCGCGGAACGCCAGGTGATGAATGACCGCGTGAGCCGCTCCGGTCTCATCGGCTTGGTGCTGCTGGGCGTGACGTTGTTGTTCTTTGCGCTGGCGGTGATGGGCGGAGGAAGCGCCGCGCCCGCCGAGCAACCGACACGCGCGCCGACGCGCACGAGCACGCCGCGTGCAGGCACTACGCCGGCCCGACCTGGCACACCCACCTCGTTGCCGACTTTGGCCGGGCCGACGGTGCCGCCCCCTCCAGGAGCGACCAAGACGCCGGCGCCGGCCTCGCCGACGGCCTCATCTCCAGGCCGCAGCAAGACGGCCGTCGTCACCGGGACGGCAGATGTGGGCGGCTTGAAATTGCGCCAGACGCCTAATGGCGAGATCATTGACTCGTTGGCGGATGGCACGGTCGTGGAGCTTTTGAATGAAACCAAGACCGAAGTGGGCATCGAGTGGCAGAGGGTCCGCGATGCCAAGAACCGCGAAGGTTGGGTGGCTGGGCAGTACTTGATTATCAATCCATAGCGCGGCACGCTGCGCGCCGCAATCAAACTTTTTAGGGGACGCAGATAAACGCAGATTTTCGCAGATTCAAATCTTATCCGCGTTATCTGCGCGCTTCGCGTCCGCGTCCTAGAAAAATCTCGCGGTTGGCGCAATTATTGCAGAGCAATTCTCTAGACCCCAAGGGTTTCAAAAAACCTTTGGGTCTGTCGAAACGGGCCGGGTGACAACACGTCATTCGGCCCGTTTGATTTTGCCCCCAGACTTTGCAGGTCGCAAGTGTCCAGACCAACCAGATCACCGCTGGCGACTTTTAACGTCTAAATCTGCCTCGAATAGGGCTTGTGCAGCCTGGCGCACGGCGGCGCGATCCTGCCCGAAACACTCGAGCGGCTGTGGCGAGATCAGGTGCAGACAGAGTTGATGGCTTCGTACACCATGAGCGGATTGGCTTTGCCTCTCAACTGCATTGGGCCAATCGGGCGCACGTGAATGTGTCCCCGGGCTGCCTCGTAAGTCTGCGCGTTGATCAAGATTTCGCCGCTGTGAGCTATGGACGACAGGCGAGCTGCCACGTTGACCATATCACCGATAGCTGTATAATCAAAACGAGCCTCAAAGCCCAGGTAGCCCACGATGGCGGGTCCAGTATTGATGCCGATCCCGAACTGGGTGATGATGGAAGAGTCCTCTTGTGGTTTGCGCTTGTCCAGCGAACTCAACACGGATTGGATGTCCAACGCGGCACGCACCGCGCGGACGGCGTGATCAGCCTGATCGCCCAACGCATTGAAGATCGCCATGATCATATCCCCGGCGTAATGGCTGATCATGCCGCCATATTCCACAATCAGACCGCCGATCATGGAATATTGCTGGTTGAGCATGTTCATCAGATCTTCCGGCGCTAGAACCTCCGCCAGCGCCGTATAACCACGAATATCGGCAAACAAAACGCTGATCACTCGCCGTTGGCCGCCAGGCTGCGGAAGGCCTGGTTGCGCCATGAGTTGTTGAGCCACGCCTTCCGGGACAAAGTGGCGTATCAAATAATCCAGCCGCAGGTTGACTTGCTGAAGTTGCTCCTGCAACAGCATCACCTCATTGCGCCGCTGCATCAGGCGTTGCATCAACTCGCCCTCTTGAGTCGTGTCGCACACAATCAACAACAGGCCAGGAGCATACGGGACCACCGTCAAAGTCAGATAGCCATATTGACCGTCCGGGCGCTCGCGGCACGTATGGGCGATCCGCAGAGAGGGTAGCTGACCACGAGCCACTTGATCCAGGCTCGCTTCAGATCCGCGCAGTTCGTCAAACAAGTCCTCAATCGGCTGGCCCAGCAACAAAGAGTAAGTGGCCGCCGCTGAAACGAGCCGAGACAAGCCCAGGCTGTGTTCCAGAATGTGCCGGTCGGCATCGCACACAGCGTACTCGATCCCCTGCTGCTGCAAAACAGTCTGCAAAACAACTGTGGCCGACATGGCTATTAGCTGGCCTCCTGCCGATCCCTACCTTGCTGGCGGGGCAAGTGGATACTCACCGTGGTGCCCTGGCCCACACCGCTATCCACTTTCACATGCCCGCCGTGCGCCTCCACCAGCGCCTTGACAATGAACAGCCCCAGGCCCGTCCCGGACACCAAGCCCTGCCGCGCCTCATCAGTGCGATAGTACATCTGAAACAGTTGCGCTATCTGCCCTGGGGTCATGCCTCGCCCTTGATCCCGCACCCGCACGACGGCCCAACTTTCCTCTGCGCTAATCGTTACCTTGATGGGCAGATCAAACGGCGTATACTTGATCGCATTGTCCATCAGGTTATACAAAATCTGCTGCAATCTCGCGGGGTCGGCCACAAGCGCCAGCCCTTCAGAGGGCGCATCCAGATCGATCCGACGGGCTAATTCCTGCCGCATCATGCCAATGACCTGAAGGGTCAGCGCCGCCAAGTCGCACGGTTCAGCGTGCAGTGCCAACTGGCCTTGTTCAGCTTGCTCCTGGTCAAGCAGGCCCGCCGCCAACAAGAGCAGATGCTTGACGGACGCCAGCATGGAACGCAAGAGCTTGGGCCACAGCGGCGCAAGTTGCTCCGCCGCTGCATGTTCCAACAAAATCTCTAGCGAATTTTGCATGGTCGCGAGGGGTGAACGCAAATCATGCGCCGCAATAGTCAGCATCGTAGACTTGAACCGGGTCAGGCGCTGCAATTCAGCGTTGGCGCGGTCGAGCGCGATACGCATCAAGCGCATCTCGTTGCGATCCTGGATCAGGTGTTGCTCTAGCACACTGGTGCGTGTGATGTCTTCCACCACCAACAAGCCGGTCCCGCGCCCAACGTCATCCAAGCGCCGGACGCTGATAGACAAGTAGCGCACACTGCCGTCGGCTGCTTCACGCGCAATGGGAGACAGGCAAAACTCTGGTTCCTGGCCTTGCAGCACTGCCAGCATGGCTTGTTCCGCGCCAAAAAGCTCCACAAACACGTCGGCCAAGTGACGGCCGACAAGCTGGCCGGGTTCCCCTTCGATAAAAGCTTCCAACCCCGGCCCAGCCAGCCGTATGCACAAAGCCTCATCTATGCAGGCAAACCCCACATTGCGCAGGGTATACATCTGCTTCCACAGAGCAGCGACCAGGACAGCGTCCACGGGCAGGCCGAAATCTGGATTCATAACAACCGCTCCGCTAACTGGTAAAAGACATTCTGGATGTTTTCGCCGCTCTTGGCGCTGGTCAACAAATAAGAAGGCGCATCCACCGTGCCGTCGCTCAGGGCCGCTGCCGCGCGGCGCAGATCATCCTCGGACAAGACCCGCGCCTCGACCAGATCGGCCTTGTTGGCGACCAGCACCAGCCGCGCGTCCGGATTGATCTGGCGCAAACGGCGCGCATAATATTCCCAACCTTTCAGGGTCTCTGGACGAGTCAAGTCACAGACCACGATCCCCCCCGCAGCGCCTTGCAAGTAATTCGTCTGCAAGCCATTGTATTCTTCACTTCCTGCCAAATCCCACAGGATCAGGTTCACCGTGCAACCCTCTATGCTGACGGGCTTGCGGCTGATCTTGACGCCGATGGTGCTGAGATACTTGTCGTCAAAGTGTCCCTCGATAAAACGGCGCACCAAACTCGTCTTGCCAACAGCGAATGGGCCTAACATGCAGACCTTTTTTTGGATCACCAGTTTATCAAGCACAATAGCCTCCTCGAGGGAGTGATATGACCCTGTCAATGTCCGGCGTGATGAACGGTCTGGTTAAGCCTCATTCATGGCGCAGTCGGCGTAGCCGAGCCAGCCGGGATGGGTCGGAGTAGGCCAATCCACTGCGTCGGCACCCAGCCACGCTGCCAGCCATACAGCCATGGCAGTTGATCAAACCACATGACTTCTACCCACATGCCGGAATTCCTCAGCACGATCACAGGTGTATCGCGCACCAGAATAGCGAATCTTTCGGAATTCAGGCTGGGGGAGCGAAACACCCAAACGTGCCCAATAGCCCAAGCCTCTACCGGTGTTGGCGTAGCGGAAGGAGTCAAGGTGGCTGTTGGAGTGTGCGTGTGAGTGGGCGTCGGTGTTAGGGTGGGGGTGTCGGTCGGCGTAGGTGTACGAGTCGGCGTATACGTCGGCGTTGGCGTGCGAGTGGGAGTCGGCGTGGGCACCGGCGTCGGCGAAGCCGTTGCCGTGGGCGAAGGCGTTAAAGTCTGTGTGGGCGTTGGACTGGGAAAGGCCACCGGCAACAATGCGACGGTAAAGCGAACGTAGAAGCAAGCCACATAGACCAGAACCAATCCCAACAAGGCCCCGCCCACGAGCGTCAGGCGTTGAACGCGGCTCAACGACCTGGGGCCGACCGATTTGGAGTCTGTCGTCTCTGCAATCAGTCGCCCCAGCCTGGGCTGAAAATTGGGCAACGTAGTGGGATCGCCGTTGTAACTGCGCAAAGCAGTTTCGTAGCGGACGTGCAGATCGGAGATAAACTGCCGCAGTTTAGCACGAAAGCCCTCCGGCTCGATGCCCGTGATGACGACGGCCAGGTAAGCCACCCGGCCACTTTGAATGATGATGCGCTGGTCGCCATACTGAACTTCGTCCAGTTCCTTGTCCGGCTGCCCCTGCCCAAACGAATCGTGTGCAAAATCGCGGATCGCCGTGAGCATGCCGCTGATGAGGTCCGAGTCCGTCACCTCGGCGCTGCCTGGGTGGCTATGCGCCAGCAGCAAGCCGGAGCCATGCTGGATGAGAAAGATTTCCTGGATAGAAAAAGGCAGCGCCTCGCGGAATATCACCGCAGAAGCCTGAACGCCGCGCGCCCTGGCCCAGGCCATTCGCACAACGTTTCTAGGACCGAAGGCCGCTTTGATGCGAACGTCAATGTTGCGCTGAAGTTCGTGCGTAAATTCGCCGAGGGCTCTTTGCACGGTCTCGCCGATGACGGGGTAGAGCGCCTCGACCATATCCTTGCGAGATTCGCGCACCTGCACCCGGATGGCTTCGCCCATCACCGGGCCGAGGGCTTCGGCCATCTCGTCGCGGCTGTCGCGAATCTGGCGGCTCATCAGATCGCTAAAGACCGGCGTGAGGCGCGCCACCAAACCTTCCGAGTCGGCCTGGGCCTTGCGGCGCAGCAATGCGACCTGCACCTGCAAGTCACGCGCCCGTTCGTCGCTGGCGCGCGCCGTTTGTCGCAGGGTTTCGACGTCGCGCAGCAGATCACGCACCTGCTCGCGCAGCGCTTCGCGTTCGGACTGGGTGCCAACCCGAATCGTCTCGATCTGTTGCTCTATTTGCTGGAGGCGTCCTCGCTCTTGGGACAGCAGAATAGATTGGATCGAGGCGATCAGCAACTCGTCATTCGGATCGCCCATACCAGGTGGCTGTGTGGTCATCATCAGTGCGGTCGGGCCGGCAGATCGGTCTCACTCCGCAATCGCTGTCCCAGTTCCATCAACATCTGGCCCAAGTCATGCCGAGAAGCTTTCTTGTCTTCCAATGAAGACGCCAGCGTTAACAGTTCCTGGCGCAGACTGTCATCGCGTTGGCGAGTTTCGGCCTGGAGTGTGCGCACTCGCTCCGAGTATTCGGCATTGACTCGATCAATCCGGTCGCCCAGTTCTTTCTGAGTGGCGCGCAGTTGGGTCAGCAAGTCCGTCGCCAACTGCTCGATGCGCTCCGAGAGGTCTTTGTGCACGGCGCGCAATTGAGCTGCTTGCTCAGTATTTTGCTTGTCTGACCGCTCGGCCAATTCCTGTTGCGCCGCACGCAGTAAAGTGGACTGATCCGTGCCTTGTTTTTCCAGGCGGTCACCTAGGGTCTGCTGCACGGCCCGCAGATGCGCCGACTGGTCCATAGCTTGCTTGTCTAGCCGCTCAGTCAACTCTTTGCGCACAGCGGCTAACTGCGCTGAAGAGGTCTCGGCCACCGCGCTAATTTTTTCATTCGACGTATCGGCGAGATCGCAGCGAATGGTCTCCAAGCGTATTTCCAATTCGGCCAGACGCTTGTCTGTGACGCGGGCTTGACCGCCATAGAGAATATCACGCAGACGCTCCAGCTCACTGGGGGAAGGTTCCATATTGGCCGATGCAGTGGGTGGCTCGGCTGCGTTGGGAGGAGGAGTCACAATCACAGGCAATTCGGCTGGGGTGGATGGGGAAGGGGGCATTACAACTTCGGTAGACTCGGCTTGTTTGGCAAACATGTGCGCATCCTTTCTCTCTGGTATAGGGTCTGATGGCATATTGTTATTATTGTACCACAGTATTTGATTGCCAGATCAGTCCCGAATTCACCACCCCACCGCTTGACCGTCTGCGCGGGGGTCGCTGCCGCCCCATAGAACGCCTGACTCTGGGTCGCGATAGATGATTTGGCCCCGCCCAAAGACGGCACGCGCGTAACCCGCGACGGGGACGATGGTGTGTCCCATCTGCGCCAGGCGCGACAGGGTCTCCATCGGGATGCCCACTTCGAGTTCCACACGGCTCTGGGGATTGGCTTCAGTCAGGCAAAAGCGTGGGCGGTCGAGTGCGGCCTGCGGGTCGAGTCCGTCGTCCACCATGCCGACGACGACCTGGATGTGGCCCTGCGGCTGCATGAACCCGCCCATCACGCCAAACGAGGCGTACAGCGCCCCATCGCTTTCGTGCGTCGCCATCGCGGGGATGATGGTGTGATACGGACGCTTGCGCGGCACGAGCGCGTTGGGATGCCGCGCGTCAAGGCTGAACAAGTGGCCGCGATTTTGCAAACTGATGCCCGTTCCCTCCGGCACGATGCCGGTGCCGAAGCCCATATAATTGCTGTTGATGAACGAACACGCATTGCCCGCGCCATCCACCGCGGTGAGATAGACCGTGTCCGACCGAGAGGAGCCGACCGGCGAGCCGCGCTGCGTGTCCACCGCCGCTTTCGTCGGGTCAATCAGCTTGCGGCGCGACTCGGCGTAACGCTTGGACGTGAGCGCGTCGAGCGGGATTGAGTTGAAGGCGGGATCGGCGACGTACCACTGCGTATCGGCAAACGCGACGCGCATCGCTTCGATGAGGAGATGCAGCCGCTCCGCGCCGAGCGGGTCCACGCCTTTGAGTTCAAAGCCTTCCAGCACGTTGAGCGCGATCAACGTGGCGAGGCCCTGGCCGTTGGGCGGGCATTCCCAAACGCGCACGCCGCGATACGTCGTGCTGATGGGTTCGTCCCACGTGGACTCGTGCGCAGCCAAGTCCTCGACCGTCATCGCACCGCCGTGCGCCTGAACCGTCGCGGCGATTTTGCGCGCAATCTCGCCGCGATAGAAAGCTTCTTTGCCACCCTCGGCCACGGCGCGCAAGGAACGCGCAAGCGTGGGCAGGCGCATCACTTTTCCCGCTCGTGGCCCGCGTCCGTCAATCGTCAGTTCGCGTCCGCCGCGCGAGTTGACCAGTTGCCGCTCTGCGCCGCGCTGCCAAAAGTATGCCGTGATCGGCGCGACGGGAAAGCCTTCTTCGGCCAGCCGGATGGCCGGGGCGAGCACGTCACGCAAGGGCATGGTCCCGTGCCGGGCGACCAGGTCGCACCAACCGGCGCACGTTCCGGGGACGGTGATCGTGTGCGCGTGATACGGTGGCAGTTCGTGCGCAAAGCCTTGACGGGCGAGCAGGTCGAGCGTGAGCGCGGCCGGCGCGCGGCCCGACCCGTTGAGCGCAGTGACTGACTGTGTCTTGGCGTTGTAAAACAGCGCAAAACAATCGCCGCCCAATCCGGTCGAGGTTGGCTCGGTGACGTTGAGCGCGGCGGCGGTGGCGACGGCGGCATCGGCGGCATTGCCGCCTGCGAGCAGGATTTGCAGACCGGCCATCGCCGCGAGCGGTTGGCTGGTCGCCACCATTCCGTTGCGCGCCAGGATCGGCGACCGGCGCGAGTGAAAGTGATCCAGGTTCATGGTGTCCCTTCTGACCCTCATCCCCGCCCTTCTCCCACGGGGAGAAGGGAGCACGGTCTCTCTCCTGCGAGAGGGGGCAATCGGACTTACGCCAGCCCCAGCGAGACGCGTTCGCGCTCCAGGTCAATGGAAAGAATCGTCACATCAATCACGTCGCCCACGGCCAGCCCCGCGCCGCGCGGGATTTTGCTGCGATGCAGCAGCCCGTCCTGCTTGACGCCCACATCCACGAACGCGCCAAAATCCACCACGTTCCGCACCGTGCCCTTGAGCCGCATCCCGGTTTTCAGGTCTTCTAGCTTGAGCACGTCACTGCGCAAGATGGGCGGCGGCGCGTCGTCGCGCGGGTCGCGCCCCGGTCGCAGCAGTTGATCGAAAATATCCGCCAGCGTCGGCTCGCCGCAGTTGAGTGCGCCGGCCACATCGGCCAGTTTGTTGGCCTCGCGGAAGGCTCGGATTTCTTCCGGCGCTGGTAGACTGCGTTTGACTTGCACGCCCATTAACGTGAACAAGTCGCGCACCACGCCGTAGGATTCGGGATGGATGGCGGTGTTGTCCAGCGGCTCTGCGCCCCCGGCGATGCGCAAAAAGCCCGCGCATTGCTCGAACGCCTTTGGCCCCAGCCCCTTGACTTTCTTGAGCGCCGCGCGATTCTTGAACGGGCCGTTTTCGTCTCGATGGGCTACGATGCTTTCGGCCAGCTTGGGACCGATGCCGGAGACGTGGCGCAGCAGCGCGGGCGAAGCCGTGTTGAGATCAACACCCACGCTGTTGACGGCCGATTCGACCACCGCATCCAGCGCCTCGGTCAGTTTCTTTTCGTCCAGGTCGTGCTGGTACATGCCCACGCCAATCGAGCGCGGATCAATCTTGACGAGTTCCGCCAGCGGGTCAAGCACGCGCCTCGCGATGGACACGGCCCCGCGCAGCGACACATCCAAGTCGGGCAGCTCGGCGCGCGCCAAGGGTGAGGCGGAATACACCGACGCGCCGGCTTCGCTGACAATCAGGTATTTTGCTTTCACGCCAGCCTGGATCACCTCGGCCACGAGTTGCTCGGTCTCTCGGCTGGCCGTGCCATTGCCGATGGCGATCAAGTCCGCGCCGGTGGCCTCGGCAATCTTGCTCAAGATCCGTTTGCTTTCGGCCCACTGCTTTTGCGGCTCGTGCGGGTAAATCGTGAGCGTGCCCAACACTTTGCCCGTGGCATCCACTGCCGCCACTTTGCAGCCGGTGCGAATGCCGGGGTCAATCCCGATGACGGCGTGACCTCGGAGGGGCGGCTGAAGCAGCAGCGCCTTGAGGTTCGTGGCAAAAACCTTGATGGCTTGTTCTTGGGCCGTCTCGGTCAAGGCGCGGCGCACGTCGCGCTCGATGGCGGGCGCGAGCAGGCGCTCCCAACTATCGCGCGTGGCGAGGTTGAGTTGCTCGACCAGCGCCGAGCGCGGGTTGGGCCGGAACTTGCGCGCGATGCGATCCAGGCACATGTCCGAGGGCGGGTCGAGCTTGAGCCTGAGAGCGCCTTCGCTTTCGCCGCGATTGAGCGCCAGGATTTGGTGCGGGCGCAGGCGCGACACGGCTTCGACGAATTGATAATACAACTCGTAGACGTGACGCGGGTCTTGCTCCGCTTCGGTCAGATCACTGCCCAGGTAACCGCGCTCCATCGCCAGTTGGCGTGCGGCCTGGCGTACCTCGGCGTCGTCCGAAATCGTCTCGGCCACAATGTCGCGTGCGCCAGCCCAGGCATCTTCCGGCGTCGGCACATCGTCGGAAAGATACGGCGCGGCGAGTTGGTCGAGGCTCTCGTGCGTCAAGGGCTGGGTCAGGAGCAACTGCGCCAATGGTTCCAGCCCACGCTCACGGGCGATCATCCCGCGTGTGCGACGTTTGGGCCTGTAAGGTTGGTAGAGATCTTCGACTGCCTGCAAGGTTGTCGCCGCGTCAATCGCGGCTTGCAATTCAGGTGTGAGTTTGCCCTGCTCCTGGATGGAGATCAGGACAGCCGCCTTGCGTTCCGCCAACGAGCGCAGATAGGTCAGGCGTTCGGCCAGCTGGCGTAACTGTTCTTCATCTAATAAGTCGGTGACTTCTTTGCGGTACCGCGCGATGAAGGGAATGGTGTTGCCGGCGTCAAGCAGGATGATGGTCTGTTCGACCTGGGCTGTGCGGATGCCCAGTTCATGTGCGAGTGTTGAGGTCAGCATGTCGGTTGTCATGCGGGCTATTTTACCGCACAGTGTTCTTTTGACCAACCCATAAACGCAACCCCCATCCCGCAATCAATTGACCGACTTGTTCAAGCCGCCATTTCGTAACTGCTCAGCCAGCGGTTGAAACCGCATCTGCTGAGCTTTCGGCTGGCCGTCCGCCTTCGCGGACGGAATTGCGTCCACGTAGGTGGACGCTCGGCTGCAAGCCCATGAGGGGCGATTTCAATCGCTAAAGACACTTTACCCATCTCCCTACTTTCGGCTAACTTGAGACGACTCTTGCATATGGCGGTTAAGTTGCAGCAACGCCCCACATGCGGGGAAAAGTCGAGTCAGCATGATCTTGTATATACGGGTCGGTCTTTTCAGACCCGCCAAATATGGCGGCAAAGCCACTTTAGCCGAAAGTAGAGCATCCAGTAGAATTCGTGAAATTTTGGCTATTGACAAAATTCGGCAGGAATGATATGCTAGTTTCAGTAAATATCCTCAACCAATCAACAAGATTCGATAGTATCCTCGCAGCGGGTGGTCAAAATTGACGACATTTGAACGACGTCAAAGGCTGCTAACTCTCCTGCAAGAGCGACCCGGCATCAGGGTCTCTGAACAAGCCAAGCTTCTAGGGGTCTCGGAAGGCACGATCCGCAACGACCTCAAGGCGCTGGCCGAATCGGGCCGGCTCACGCGTGTGCGCGGTGGCGCTGTCCTGTCTGACGATCATAAGGCTCATAGTCCCGCTTTTGTCGCGCGTGCCCGGACCAACGAAGCGATCAAGCGGCACATTGCCCGCTGGGCCGCCGATTTGGTCGAAGACAATGATTCGATTCTCCTCGATGCCAGCACGAGCGTCTATTACATGGCGCACTTTTTAAAAGACTGCCATCGTCTCACCGTCATCACGAACGGAATCGAAGTCGCTCGTGAGTTGGCTCAAAATCCCTCTAACACCGTCATCGTTTTGGGGGGCGTGCTCCGCCCAGACGGGACCTCCATCACAGAGGTGTTGAGCGAGCAGGTTCTCCAAGATTTGCACATCAAGACAGCCTTTGTGTCTTGCAGCGGCTTTTTGCCAGACACCGGTCTGACCGAAGTAGACATCCACGAAGCGCAGCTCAAGAACAAGATGATCGCTTCCGCTAACTCTGTAGTGGCTCTCATTGATTCGAGTAAATTTGGCAAGGTGGACCTGACACCCTTTGCACGGACCGAACAAGTCTCGCACATTTTCACTGATAGCAGCCTGGACCCCTATTGGATCGAACAACTCAGGCAGATGCGTGTTGCCCTCACGGTCTGCGATGAGGACACTGTGTCGGCCTTTACGCCCAGCGGCCAAGAAACCCGACATTATCGGATCGGGTTTGCCAACCTCACCGAGCAGGAGCCCCTGCCAGTAGACGTGCGACGTGGCTTGGAGCGGGCAGCCCGAGAAGCCGGCAACATTGATTTGGTGTTGGCGGACAATCAGCTCAGCGGCGAGGTGGCGCTGCAAGTCGCCGAGCGTTTTGCGGCCCAGAACCTGGATTTGGTGATCGAGTACCAGATTGACGAGCGGATGGGCAGCCGCGTCATGAATTATTTCCAGCGAGCCAGTATCCCGGTGATTGCAGTGGATATTCCCATGGTCGGTGCCACTTTCTTTGGTGTGGACAACTATCGAGCAGGCTACATGGCTGGAGTGCCGCTGGGCAATTGGCTGAAAGCACACTGGGATGGCTGCTTCGACCGCCTGATTATTTTAGAAGAGCCTCGGGCGGGCGCGTTGCCAGCGGCCCGTATTCAGGGCATGTTGGACGGGTTACAGTCGGTGATTGGCCCAGTCCCCTCTGAAAAGCGGCTGACACTGAATAGCGGGAACGCGAGCGAAATCAGCGAAAGGGAGATGACCGCGGCCCTGAAGCGGCTGCCGGACGAGCACCGACTGGCTGTGATTTCGTTCAACGACGATGCCGCCATCGGCGCGCTCATGGCGGCGCGCCAGTTGCGCCGCGAGGCGGACGTGGCGATCGTCGGTCAAGGCGCCGACCGGCGAGTGCGCGAAGAGTTGCGCCAGCCTGGCTCGCGCATCGTCGGCTCGACGGCCTACGAGCCAGTGCGATACGGCGAAAAGTTGATCCCGTTGGCGCTCAAGATTTTGCGCGGTGAACCGGTGCCGCCTGCCGTGTACATAGAGCACGTGTTCATCCCCGCTGTTCAGGAAACAAGCGGTGCAGTCTCAGACCCTCCAAGCCAGGAGAGTGTCCGATGAACTCTAAAGAGCGTGTGCTGAAGGCGTTGCGCCGCAACGGAACACCCGATCGGGTGCCAATTCAGTTGGATTTATGCCGACCACTGCTGGAAAGCTTTGGCAAAAAGTACAGCCTCCCGGTCCACTACAGCCCTTCCTACTACGAAGACCTGATGTACCGCACGTCCGGCAATGAGTTGCGGATCGCGATGGGCAGCGACTGTGTGATCGTCGGAGGCGGCCTGCCGGCGGGTTACAGCCATCCCAAAACGGAGGATGGCTGCATTGTCAACGAGTTCGGGATGGAGATGCGCCAAGGGCCGCTTTACATGGAGGTTATCGAATGCCCCTTGGCAGATGTCCACTCGCCGCAACAAGTCCAAGATTCCCCCCTTTCCCAATCCACTGGCGGAAGGGCGTTTCGACGACGCCAAGACCTACATCGAAAAGTACAAGAACGACTATTTCATCATTGGCGACGTCGAGCTGACGATGTTTGAAATGGCGTGGCACATGGTCGGCATGGAAAAGTTTATGGTGGACCTGGCGGCGGGCGAGGCCTATATCGGAGCGCTGCTGGACCAGTGCAAAGAATTTAGCATGGGTGTGGGCAAAAAGCTGGTCGAGCTGGGCGTGGACGGCATCTGGACGGGCGACGACTTTGGCGCGCAGAATGGCATGATGATTTCGCCTAAAATGTGGCGGAATGTCAAGCCGCGCTTTGCCGAAGTGTTCAGCGAACTCAAATCGGTCAATCCCAATGTCATGCTCATGTACCATTGCGATGGCGCGATTGCGCCGATTCTCGGCGATTTGATCGAAATCGGGCTGGAGGTGTTCAATCCCGTTCAGCCGAACGTGCCCGGTCACGAGCCGGAAGCGCTCAAGAGCAAATTCGGCAATCAGCTTTCGTTCTGGGGCGCGATTGACCGGCAATACCTGTTGCCACGGGGCACCGCGGCAGAGATCGAACAAGACGTTGCCGAAAAGATTAGAGTTCTCGGTGCTGGCGGTGGATACTTGTGTTCGCCCGCGCACATCTTGCAGGCCGACACGCCGCTGGAAAATATCGAGACGTTCATCGCGGCAGTTAAGGAATACGGCATCTACAACTCATCCGGAGGCGAACCAAAATGAAACGCATTGGATTCATCCTCAAAGTGCGCCAGGACAAACTTGAAGAGTACAAGGAACATCACAAAGCGGTCTGGCCTGAGATGCTCGATGCGTTGCGCCGCACCGGTTGGCACAACTATTCCATCTTTGCGCGCGAGGACGGCTTGCTGTTTGGCTATTTCGAGGTCCCCGAAAGCCTCCAGGCGGCGCAGGCGGGCATGAGCAAAGAAGTGATCAACGCCAAGTGGCAAGAGTTCATGGCTCCCTATTTTGAAAACCTCGGTGGTCTGCATCCAGACGAGGGCATGGTGGAGTTGGAAGAAGTCTTCCATCTCGACTAAGGATCGAGTTAACCTCTCCCCACCCCCGACCCCCTCCCCTCTCCCAAATTTGGGAGAGGGGAGGGGGCAGGGGGAGAGGCGAGGGCATGGACAGGTGAGACATGGCTACAGTCGAATCGAAAACTCCTATTCTACAGATGCGGCATATCTCCAAGCGCTTTGATACGACGCAGGCGTTGGATGATGTGTCGCTCGATCTCTATCCGGGCGAGATTCATGCCCTGATGGGCGAGAACGGGGCGGGCAAATCAACGCTGATCAAAATTATGACGGGCGTCTATCATCCGGATGAGGGAGACATCCTGCTGGATGGCAAACCGATCCGGGTGGGCAACTCGGTTGAGGCGCAGGCTTATGGCATCGCCGCGATCTATCAGGAACCGATGGTCTATCCCGATTTGAACGTCGCGGAGAACATCTTTATCACGCACCGGAGCCGCGACCTGGTCGTGAACTGGGGCAAGATGTTCCGTGAAGCGGACGAGATCCTGGCCCAGCTCGACGTCAAACTCGACGTGCGTGTGCCCGCGCGCGGGTTGACGCTGGCGGCACAGCAGACCGTCGAGATCGCTAAAGCGATCTCGCTCAAGGTGCGCGTGCTGATTATGGACGAGCCGACCGCGTCCCTTTCGGCACACGAGGTGGAGCAGTTGTTCAAGCTGGCGTGCACACTCCGGGATCAAGGCGTTTCCATCTTCTTTATCAGCCATCGCATGGAAGAAGTCTTTGACATCGCGGATCGCGTGACGATCTTTCGCGACGGCAAACACATCTCGACAGCGCCGAGGAGCCAAGTCACGACTGAAAGCTGTATCCGGGACATGGTCGGACGCAAGATCGAAGAGTTTTTCGCCAAGAGCAAAGGCCAGCGCGGCGAACTGTTGATGTCGGTGCGCGGCTTGAGCAAGGAGAATGCCTTCTCAGACATCAACTTGGAGGTGTATCGCGGTGAAGTGTTGGGCTTTGCCGGGTTGGTTGGCTCGCGGCGCACCGATGTCGGCATGGCGCTGTTCGGCGTCGAGCCGGCCGACTCGGGCGAAATCATCTTTGGCGGCCAGGCGGCCAGGATTCGCTCCCCCGAGCAGGCGCTCCGCCTGGGGATCGCGTACATGACCGAAGACCGCCGCCGGATTGGCTTGACGATGCCCATGTCCATCGCCACCAACATCACATTGCCGATGCTGCGCAAGTACCTGTCGCGGCTTGGATTAGTCAAGCCGAAAGATGAAGAGATAACGGCCGAGCAGTACCGCCAGCGGCTCTCGATCCGCGCTCCGTCCGTGCATGAGCAGGTCGGTCGACTCTCTGGCGGCAACCAGCAAAAGGTGATGTTGAGCAAATGGCTCAATACCCAACCCCAGTTGCTCATCCTCGACGAACCCACGCGTGGTATTGACGTCGGCGCAAAAGCCGAGGTGCATCATATTATCAACGATCTCGCCGCGCAGGGATTGGGCATTATCCTGATCTCGTCTGATATGCCAGAGATCATGGCGATGAGCGATCGCATCCTGGTGATGCGCGAGGGCAGGCAGATGGGCATCTTTAGCCGCGAAGAAGCTACGCAGGAAAAGGTCCTCACCGCCGCCATGGGCCAGAACAACGAACCAAAGGAGAGGGCGTGATGGAAACCATCAAGCGTTATTTTCGTCCGGAGCAACTCCGCGAGTTCAGCCTGGTCTTTCTGATTGTCGCCATCTTTATGTTTTTCGGCTCTCAGATCCAGGGTTATTTCAGCCCGCGCATCTTTAACCGCGTCACCAGCGATGTGGCGATTATCACCGTGGTCGCCTTCGGGGAAACCCTGGTCCTGCTGACGCGCAACTATGATCTGTCGGTCGGTTCGATTGTCGGCTTGACGGCTTTTTTCGTCGGCAAGCAGCTTTCCTACAACCAGGACATGCTGCCGCTCGTTGCCCTCCTGCTGGCCATTGGCGCGGGCACGCTGATGGGCTTGTTCAACGGCTTGGTCATCTCCTATGGTCGAGTGCCTTCCCTCATCGCCACCCTCGGCACGCTGGCGATCTACCGCTCGATCCTGGTCGCTTATCCAGGCAACAAAATCGTCGTCACCAACGACTTTCCCAAGTGGGTTCTCGATCTTGGCAGTGCCAGCCTGTTTTCCGTCGGTGGTTTTGACATCAGACCGGTTGTGGTTGTTGCCCTGCTGATTTTTATCATCTTCCAGCTTGTGACCACGTATTTGCCATACGGCCGCCGGTTGTATGCGATCGGCTCGAACCCCGAAGCCGCGCGCATCGGCGGTCTGCCCGCGCCTCGGCTCGTCTTAATTGCGTACGTGGTGTGCGGCGCACTGGCCGGGCTCGGCGGTTTTATGTTCATGGTGCGCTACGGCGATCTTAACACCGCCGTCGCTCAAGGGATGGAATTGCAGGTGATCGCCGCGGCGGTGGTCGGCGGGGTGAGCACGAACGGCGGTATCGGCACAATGAGCGGCGCGCTGCTGGGTGCGTTCATGATCAACCTGCTCCAGCAAAGCTTACTGCGATGGCTCCGGATCAGCGACTTCTGGGTGGGTGCATTCTTGGGCATGTTGATCCTGCTGGCAGTCACCATTGACGCGGTGATCGTGAGCCGCCTGCGCGCTATTTGGGCGCGGGCCGGATTGGAGATGAGACCCGCCGGCGAGAAGAGTCTGGTCAAGGAGAAGGAAAGCCATGTTGCATAGATTGGAGCGGCTCAAGAGCTGGGAAGGCTTGTTGCTTGTCATTCTCATCGTCGTCGTCGGCTTTAATGCTGTCTCAACGCCCCACTATCTGCAGGTTGACAACCTGATCAACCTGTTCCAGCTGCATATCGAAGAGATCATTGTCGCGCTGATCATGACCTTTATCATCATCAATGCGGAGATTGACCTGTCGGTCGGCTCGGTGATGGGGTTGGCAGGCTGCGTGATGGCTTTTATGTGGGGAAGAAAGGTGCCGATTGAGATTGGCATCGCGGCCGCTCTTCTCACCGGGGTGCTGGTGGGTGCGTTCAACGGTTTCATGGTTTCGTACGTGGGCTTGACGTCGTTGGTCGTCACCCTGGCCGGGTTGATTGGGTATCGCGGACTGGCGCACGTGCTGCTGGAGGACCGCTCGATCGGCAACTTTCCCAAATGGTTTAATCAACTGGGTCAGCAGCCGCTCATCGGTCCGTTCCCGCTCGCCCTCATCGCCTTCTTCGTAATGCTCGTCATTGCGCTTGTTGTCCTCCAAAATTCGGGTTTTGGCCGGTATGTCTACGTGATCGGGAATAACAAGGATGTCGCGCAGTATTCTGGCGTGAATGTGCGGCGGGTCAAGATGACACTGTTCGTCGTGTCGGGTTTGATTTCGGCGTTCGCGGGGCTGCTGTTAGCCGCGCGCCTAGGCTCGATGCGCGGCGACACCGCCACGGGCACCGAACTCACCGTCATCACAATGGTCGTACTGGGCGGCGTCAGCATCTTCGGAGGGTCGGGCTCGCTCTATGGGGTGTTCCTGTCGATCCTGATTGTTCTGAATCTGCGCAACGGCATGGGGCTTCTCAACGTCCCCGGCGACACTCAGACTGGCGTAATCGGCGCGCTCCTGATCCTGTCGGTGCTCGTGCCCAATGTCGCACAAGAGGCACGCAGCATTTGGAGCCGCCGACGTCACGTTCAGCGCGTCCAAGAAGTAAGAGAACAGAAAGGAGGTTAACCGATAAGCGATTTGATCATACCTATCTCAATGAACCGGCCCGTAACATTTTTCCAATACCAAGGAGGATCAAGATGTTTAAGAAACTCGTCATGGGTCTAACAATCGTTGCCATGCTGACGCTTGCAGCGTGTGGGCCAACACCGACGCCAGCGCCAGCGGCTCCGACGGCTGCGCCGACCCAAGCACCGGCGCCGACGCAGGCGCCAGCTCAGGCAGCTCCCGCTGGTGGAGTTGCCAAGGCCATACCGGGCAAATCATTCAAGATGGTGTTCCTGCCCAAGGCCCTCGGCAACGCGGTGTTCGATCAGGCACATGAGGGTGCTTTGGAAGCGGCAAAGGAATTGCAGAACCCGGAGACACTGCAGTACCTCGCTCCCGCCTCGGGGGCTGCCGGCACCGCCCAGATCGACATCATCGCCAACGCGACCACGCAGGGTGTCAA